>Ga0137365_10005681_pt1 | contig 9970 bp, 6 predicted proteins | sample SagtaG_9_FD_104799 | JGI IMG/M metagenome (GOLD analysis project Ga0137365, IMG submission 104799) | Vadose zone soil microbial communities from Sagehorn Ranch, Mendocino, California, USA - Sage1_L_40_16 metaG | ecosystem: Environmental > Terrestrial > Soil > Vadose zone | place: USA: California... | reverse complement strand
TTAATTGTGCATGATTGAAGTCCCCTTGCACCGGCTATGAGACAATCAATCGTGGAGAACTTGGTAGTCGCAGATTACGCCTTTCGTTTCGATGCGCTGCCAGAGCGGGTCACTTTTAGCAAGCAAGTCAAAATCACGGGCTGGCTCTTACATCGCCGAGGTCTACCCATTCATGGAATTCGTGGAATTGTTCGCGGCGTTCTGCGCCGCCGATCGATTTTCCGGGCACGCCGCAAAAGATCGCGACCGCTCATCGCGGCTGCTTACCCCGATTTACCCGAAGCCGCGCAAAGCGGATTCCTTCTGGTGCTTGAGCTGCCTGTCGGGCCAAGTGAAATTACAATCCAAGTCCAGGACCCTGACAAAGTCTGGCGAACCATTTTTGTCACGCGTATCTGGGCGTTTCCCCTCGCCTTCATTGGTCGAATAGGTCTGCCGCGCGTCGAGCAGTTCCTCGTGACTTATCTCGCGGAAATCTTTCTCGCAAAGAGGCGAAACGCCGCGATCTCCATCGAATCGGGCGGGACCGCTCAGATCGAGACGAGTCTCAATCACAACAAACTCCAAACGTTCGCGGATAAGTCTGGTTTAACCCGGTCCGAAATAAAAAGAGTAGATTTGTTCGTCACTTCCAAATCGAATTTGTTTGTCCGTGAAATCGCTGAGTCACTTTGTGCCGGCTTCCGCGCTGCCGGTTGTGAGGCACAACTTTTGGTGGATCGAATTCCCGCTGAAAGGACCGAGCAAGACAAAATCCAAATCGTAGTTACACCTCATGAGTTCTTTAACTTGTTTTTGAGTTATAAGCTCTCATGGGAGAAGATTCAGCGCCTTGCAAAGCATCTTTTCTTGCTGAGTACTGAGCAACCCGAAAGCGAGTGGTTTGACAGCAACCTTGTCGCGGCACCGCACGCACGCGCCATGCTCGACATTCATTTGTCAGGAGTGGCCGCGTACCGCGCGCGTGGCCTGCCGTGTTTTCATCTGCCGCTCGGTTACCATCCATTGCTTGAACAAAGTGACGCACCAGCAACGTCCGAAAGAGACGTCGATGTTTGCGTTCTGGCTGCGATGACTGACCGGCGCGAGGAATTCATCGCCGCGCATGCTGATTTCTTCGCAGCGCACAACTGCCACATCAGATTCGTTCCGATCGGGTTCGCCAAGACGGAAGAGACGCGAAGTTATTTACATACTTCGCAACGCAATGCCTTGTTGCAGCAGACAAAGATTTTGTTGAATGTTCATTACTCAGACCTGCGCTATTTCGAATGGCATCGGGCGCTGATCGCAATCGCAAATCGTTGCTGTTTGATTACCGAGACCTGCGAAGGCTTTGAGCCATTGGTCCCAGGTAAACACTTTGTGATGGCGAAAGCAGACGATCTCACCACGTGCTGTGAATACTATCTGAAACACGAAGATGAACGTGAAGCGATCGCCGAAGCGGCTCATAATTTCGTGCGTCAACGCTTCACGCAGAAAGAAAATTGCCGCGCATTCTTGCAGCAAATAGAGACAAGCTTCCGTCGGCAAAACGACGGGGACCAATCGAATTTCGACTTCCAAGCGAATGCGGAACCCACATTAGCAAGTGAACCATTCCCGGATGCGTTGGCAAAGCGTCTTTCGCAAAGACCTACAGCTCTATTCCTTTCGGCGCTGCGCGAAGACCTCACAAATATGTTTGGCCCGGCGAAGCAAAAACCGGCAGCGACTGTCAGTACAATTACCGATGCGGTAGACACAGCGCAACGCATCACGACGCTCTGCACCATGCGGAGTGGTTATATCGAGCGGTTTGACGCGCAAGAAAAGGCGCAACAAAGAGGAGAAGCGATTTTCCGATTACTCGAAAATAGCCGCTTCGATCGCAGCGCGCCCGCGATTTCAGTTATTGTCACTCTTTACAATTACCAGGCGTACATTTGGGACTGCCTGAAAAGCCTGGAAGATTCTAATACCGCGGCAATTCGTGGCGGAATCGAAGTTGTGATTGTCAACGATGCCTCGACAGACGATTCGCTGGCACAAGCGATGGCATGGCAACAAACTTCACGTCATCCTGTTCGAATTGTGGACAAACGGCTGAATACCGGGTTGGCGGACGCACGCAACATCGGTCTTCAGCTGGCGCGTGCGCCTTATGCCTTTATCCTGGATGCGGATAACATGGTGTTTCCTCGCGCGCTGGCGGAGTTGCATAGCACAATTGTTAGAGACAAGTCCGCAGCTGCTTACTCGATCCTCTGCCGTTTTGAAGGCGCTTACAACAACCTGCAAGGATTGCTTTCCTATTTCGATTGGGACCCACAGATGCTGGTCGAGCGTCCTTACATTGACGCGATGGCGTTGTTTGATCGAGAGAAGCTCATCGAAATCGGCGGTTACGATACCGAGCTATTTAAATTCGGTTGGTTTGGGTGGGAGGACTACGACTTGTGGCTGCGAATCGCGAACGAAAAACTCAGGGTCAGCTTTGTTCCGAACGTTCTGTGTCTCTATCGGCACCACGAAAAGGCGATGAGCAATGCAACCAATCTTTTCGAGCTAGAACTGGTGGGACATTTGTACGAAAAATATCACGCCCTCGTCGAAACGTATCCACCGAAAAACCGAATTCTTGGAATTAACAGGTTGCGGTTTGACGAAGCAGTCAAAACACACTCGCAAAAGCGTGAACGAGCAGATATTTCAATGGCGCGATTGACATAAAACTGCACTTAAGAGAGGCCTGCCAGACAAAGCGAGAGCTCACGAAACCTTTCGCTCCTAGCCTAGTGAGAAATCGGCGCGGTCACGCGAAAAATTCGGATTGTAATAAGGATCCCGCTCTAAGACATCAGACCAGCGTCGGCGCATGATCGCTTCGCCACTAGCATCAACTTTATCGCGTACGGGCGTGTCCCAACGAAGCTTCGCAACCGGAGTGTAAACAATTACATAACCTGCCCGCCGCATTTTGAGACAAAGATCGATGTCTGCAAATTCGAGCGAGAGGGTCTCGTCGAATCCGCCGATCTCTTGAAAAACTTCCCGACGCACCAACATACACGCGCCAGAGACTGCACTATAGTTGCGCGTCATCCGCAATTGACGGTTCACGCCCGGATGCTCCGCCGGGAAACCGTGAAAGGCGGGCTGCGCAATTCCATTGACACCAAGAACAAGCCCGGCGTGCTCGATGGTTCCGTTGGGGTTCACCAACCGCGGACCGACTGCGCCGACTTCCGGCCGCTGAACATGCTCGGCCATAATCGTAAGCCAATCGCTCTCGATTGGTTCAATGCCAGCGTCCATGAATAAGAGCCAGGGGCTATCGGTCTGTTGCACCGCGAAATTGCTTAACTCAACAGCGCTGGATGCTTCGGGTGCGTGCACTACGCGACACGATGAGTGTCTGAAGGACTCGCTTCCTTGTTGAACAACGATCTCGTAGTTGGGGTAGCTGGTTCTGGCGGTCAAACTTTCAAAGCAGCCTTTAATTCGCTCCGAATAGTCTCCGCGACGAATGATGATAGAGATTTTCTTTGCTTCCGGTAGGTCGCGTCTGACGCAAAAGGCGTGCGTCGGCCAATCTATCGTGACACGGGCGTGTTGGCCGCAACGGTTGAGGTGCTCTTCAATCGCGCGGCGCGAGGCATCGAGTTGCCCAGGTTTTTGACGAACGTTGCTCGCGCTGGAGTTTTCGCTTCTCCGCCAATGATATAGTATGCGCGGAATATGCACGATACGATTACTGCGTTCGATGATGCGCAGCAGAAGATCGTAATCCTGCGAGCCGTCGAAATCGGATCGGAAACCTCCGACATCGTGGATAAGCTGCCGGCGCAGAAAGATCAGGTGACACAGATAGTTGCACGACAGGAAAAAGTCCGGCGACCAGTCGGGTTTTAGCATTGGCAAGTCGAAGCCTTGCTCGGTGAGCTTGTCTTCATCCGAATAAATCAGATCGACCTCGGGATTTTCGTGAAGCAACCTCACATTTTGAAAAAGTGCATCAGGCTCAAGCACGTCATCATGATCGACAAAGGTGATCCACTCGCCGCTAGCCACATCAAGGCCTCGGTTTAAAGCGGCCGAAATGCCTTGATGCGTCTCAAGCCTCACGAGGCGGATCCGTCGGTCTCGCGAGGCCAAAGCAGGCAAAGCATCCTTTAGATCGGCAGCGGTCGATCGATCGTCGATCAGTACGAGCTCCCAATTTTCGTATGCTTGCACGAGCATCGACTCCACCGCTTCCCGGAGCCACGGAACGGGCGTATTGAACACGGGTGTCAGGATGCTGATAAGCGGTTGCGAGTTGAACCCATGCCACGTATCCCGCATCATCTGTATCTGCTCGGGACTTGCGCAATGCTCCTGCAGCCACTTCTGGTACGCAGATACTGGGACAGCTGTTCGAGTCGACTTCACGCAGCCGCGGATTCGTTTCAGAATTTGTCTCAGAAGTTTTTCGGGCAACCGATACGGTGCGAGCAATATCTGGCCAATTCGGCGCTCGGGCGATTTGCGAAGCGCTTGCTTCTGTTCTTTCAACAACTTTAGCTCGCGATGGTATTGCTTCACCTTGAGAAGTTTTTCTTCAACGGTTGCAATGTGCCGATCGGCCGCTGCGAGCTCTGAGGTGCGTGCGTCCAAGGCTCGCCGCAATGCGTCCAGCTGGCTGTTGAGTCTGGCAAAAGTTGTTTCCACGGCGGACACCAGCTCGGCATCTGCTTTGCGCGGCGGGGGCCGTAGGCATAGGGCTGCAGAATCCAGTTCAGTCAGGTCGCATTCGTAATCGGGCCCAAATCCATAGCGGCCAAAACATTCAACAAGGTGTGGGCGCCGCGTGACTACGTCAGCGCCACGAGCGGGCAGCAGGACAACCGCGTCCGCGTAACGCGAGAGCGTTTCCGCCACTCGGCTGTCGTCGTTTTGTCCGGAAGGATAGAACCAAACCGCGGTTTCAAAGCGGGCTACACCTGCGCCGTGACTCAGTTTTGAAACCAGTTCGTTATGAGACCAGATGACAGCTTCTCTTTTCTCTTCAGCAAATTGGGACTCAAGTTTGTGTGGGTCGGCTCCGATGATGAGAAATCGGCCGTGCTCGAACTTCCGCGAGAGAGTGCGCGCGAAATCGGAATCACAGGAATGCGAGGATGTTGGCAACACCGCTCACATTATATTGGTTGAAGCAACCCGCAGGCAAATTTACCCTGCCGCGCCACCCCTGCGATACTGCCAGTTCCGCAATGCTCGACTTCGTCGTTTACCTTCTTTATCGCGCGGGGTCGGCTATTGCCGCCGTGTTGCCATTGCGGTTTCTGTTTGCTGCTGGACAATTCCTTGGCTTTTGCGCCTGGCTCTTTTCCGGGAAATATCGGCGCCTGGCACAACGCAATGTTGCTATTGCGTTTGCCGATGAAAAGTCGCCGCGCGAATTGCGACGCCTTGTGCGCCGGCATTTTCAGCGCCTTGGCACTAATCTGCTTTGCAGCGCAAAACTGATGCGAATGTCGCCAGACAAAATCCTCGAGCGAGTCAAAATCGAAAACATCGAATCCATGGCCAGCCGGTTTCGCGCGGGCGTTCCGGTCGTGCTCGTGTTGAGTCATCTGGGAACGTGGGAATTATTCGCGCAATTGATGCCGAAGTTTGTCGGCTTTGTGCGAAATGCGAGCGTTTACCAGAAACTTGGCAACCGTTTCATTGACGAGCATGTACGTCGGACGCGCAGCCAAACTGGGTTAGAATTGTTCGATCGTCAGTCTGGATTTGACCCGGTGATCGAATTGCTGCGCTCCGGCGGCGGCGTCGGTGTTTTGTCCGACCAACACGCTGGTGACCACGGGATTTGGACGCCGTTTTTCGGAAAACTGGCTTCCACTTCGCCTCTGCCTGCTTTGCTTGCCAAGCGCACCCGAGCGGCGCTCATCGCTGCTGGCGTTTACACAACAGGTCCAGCGCGTTGGCGCATGGTATTCACCGAGCGCTTTGATTCGCCGAAGGAGGACGGTTCTGTGGCGGCCCTGACTTCGAGGATCAATGAGGTTATCGAGAAACAGATTCGCGTCGCACCGGAAGATTGGTTTTGGGTACATGATCGGTGGAAAACGCCGCAGCCCAATTTTCTTCTCGCGCGGTATAGACGCGGCGTCCACCTGCCGCCGAGAATTTCAGCTCAGGACCTAAAACCGTTTCGAATTCTCATTCGTTCAAGCAACTGGCTAGGCGACGCCGTGATGAGTGTCCCCGCAGTTCGTGCGATCAAGAATGGGCGTCCCGACGCTCAAATCACAATCGCCGCGCCGGCGAAGATTGCGCCGATGTGGAAGCTCGTTCCCGAAGTGGACACAATCATCTCCTTGCCGAACGATTCGCTCCTTGCGGCTGTCTCATTGCTTAATCGCCAACCGGTATTCCACGTTGCGATTCTTTTTCCAAATTCGTTGCGTGTTGCGCTTGAATCGTGGCTCAGCCGAATCCCGCGCAGAATCGGTTATCAGGGGCACCAGAGGAGATGGCTACTGAACCAAATCATGCGCGAGCCGCGAAAACCCCGCCCGCCTGAACACCATTCGGTGCGATTTCTTCGGATCGCGCGTGAATGCGGCGCAGAAACAGAACAATCGCTGACGACAAAAACGTCCAACGTCCAACGTCCAACGTCCAACGTCCAACTGTCGGAATCCAATCAACTATCAACTCTCAACTATAAATTTCTCAAAATCGGCCTTTGCGCGGGAGCCGAGTATGGCGCGGCGAAACGATGGCTCCCGCAGCGATTCGCCGAGGCCGCCGCAAAAATCAGCGCGCAATCATCGGCGCAATGGATCTTGTTTGGGACGAAGAATGACGCGGGAATAGGCGATCAGATCGCGGCTGCGCTCGGCGATCATTGCGTGAATCGGATCGGCCATACCACTCTCGATCAACTTATCGACGAACTGCGGGAATGCCGTTTAGTGCTTACTAACGATACCGGCACGATGCATCTTGCCGCTTTACTAGGCGTGCCTGTGGTCGCCGTTTTTGGCTCTACTGAGCCGCGTCTGACCGGGCCGCTCGGCAACGGTCACATTATCCTGCGACACCATGTCGAATGCAGCCCGTGTTTTCTCCGCGAATGTCCAATCGATTTCCGTTGCATGAAGGCGGTCAGCGCACAGGAAGCGGCCGATGCAGTGCTTTCAATTCTAAGGGAGAAACTTCAAACTTAACACTCCAAGGCATAACATGGCTGCCCCGCGAATTCGCACAGACGTCCAAGTGATGTTTTTCGACACCGACTGCGGAGGCGTCGTGTCAAATATCGCTTACCTGCGTTTCATTGAGATTGCGCGCACACATCTCGCTGAGAAACTGGGTCTCGCCCTCGTGGAAATGGCCCAAAAACAAACGTATCCCGTGGTGGTCCGAACGGAGATTGATTATCGACGCGCAGCGAAACTCGGAGATCGGCTGGTGATTGAGGGCTGGCTCGATCAGGTGGAACGCGCGCGGTTCTGGTGCGGGTTTCAGATCACACGACCGAAGGACAACATGTTGATTGCGCAATGCCGTCAGATGCTCGCACTGATCGAAATGCCGTCAGGAAAACTGCTGCGTTTGCCCGATCACTGGCAAGAATATCGCAAGGCCGATTCGGCAGTATCCCAAAGGCGGGTGTAAAATCCGAATTGTTTCCCGCGAAGAATGAATTGAATGACCGCAGCGACTCGAACCGTTAGCCTTGAAGAGACTCTGCTCGAACCGCCGGCGCTGCCTCCGCCGCCGACGCGTCACGCATTGTTCGCAATTCTAATTGCGTTAGCGGCGCTGTTGCACGTCGGGACGATCGGCAGCGGCGATTTATACAGCCAGACAGAAGGCCAATATGCAGGAGCCGCCCGTGAGATGGTCGAAACGCATCAATGGCTTTTGCCGACTAATGACGGCATCCCGCGCCTCCAAAAGCCGCCGCTGCTCTACTGGCTCATTATTGTTTCGTTCAAGCTCTTCGGCATAAACGAAGCAGCTGCTCGGCTACCGGTCGCGCTTGCGGTGGTTGCCTTGGTTGCACTTATTTTTCTGATTGGGGAAAAGCTCACGGATTACTGGCGCGGTTTCATTGCCGGTCTGATTTATCTTAGCTTCTGTGGCACATTTCTGCTCGCGCGCATCGTCATGCCCGAACCGCTTGTCAGCGCGTTCATCGCTGGCGCGATCTTCTGCGCAGTGTCTGGTTATCAACGCCGGCGTCATCGGCGTGCCTGGTTCGCCGCGTTTTGGATTTGTTCGGCCTTCGCCTGCTTGAGCAAAGGTTTACTCGGTGTGGTTTATCCGGCGGCGATTCTTGCTTTGCTGTCAATCTTCTATCGCGAAGCACGGCTGCGATATCGCGCGCTTCTGCGATGGGAATACGTGGCAATCTTTGTCTTGATTGTCGCTCCCTGGCATCTATGGGCGCAATGGCATTTTCCGGGTTATTTCCGGTTCTTGGTCAGTTCCGAATGGTGGGGTCATCTGCGCGGGCTCTCCGATGAGACGCACGATTACAAGGGCATGCCTGCGTCCCAATTTCTCGTGATGCATTTCGCCTGGTGGTTTCCGTGGTCCATAGCGCTCCTGCCTGGCGTAATTTTCGCGTGGCGCCGCGTGATGCGACCGCGTGATATTGATTTCGCCGATGCATTGTTGCTCTGCTGGATGGCCGTCGTTTTTGTTCCACTGCTCTTTCTCGGCCAACGGCAGGATTATTATTCGATGATCATGTGGAGTGCCCTTGCACTCTGGGCAGCGGGTGTATGGGACCGAATGCCGCAGAAATTGCGCGCCGGCGGTGCGATTGCCGTGGGCTTCACTGGAATCCTGAGTACCACAGCGGCATTCGCTGTTGCCGGTGCCAAGCGCGCTTTAAACGGACACTGGGGCACAATGGACGCGCGCTGGACAGCATGGAAGGCATTGCACGAGATGCCGCCGTCAGCCTGGCTCGCACTTCGGCCAGTCCTGGCGACTACAGGTATTTCACTCGTGCTCCTTTCACTCATAGCGCTCCATTTCATTTTCAAACGGCGCGAGAAACTCGCTGCTATCTCGTTGGCTGCAGCGATGCTTCCAGGCGGGCTCAGCATGATGGAGGGCGTCGCGCGAACCGCGCCTTATTTCTCACTCGCCGATGAAGGGCGATTTCTAAATCCGCGCCTCGAAGCAGGCGGAGACGCGATTTTTGAGGGACCGCTCGATGACAGCAGCAGCCTCATTTTTTACCTGAACCGGAAGTTCTTTTTTGTGAATCAAAATCGCCAGCGAGCCGCGCCAATCGGCAGACCTGCGATGGATGTTTTCTTAGATGAAAAGGCGGTGTTGGAAAAATGGGCTGGACCCGACGTCGTTTATCTTATTGTGGAGCAAAGCCGGGCGGATTACTGGAAACAGCTAGTCACCAGCCGTTTTCATTCCTATCACCAGCTAACTGCGTCCGGCACGTACGTAGTGCTCAGTAACCAGCTATAAGGTGCATTGCGGCGACCTGTACCGCGTTGTGCATTTGAAAACTTCAGCGGACGGGTTACTGTCGCAATTCATTTTCCCGCTGTAACTGTTTTCAATTCCCACCAATTCTATGTCGCAACATCGCAGTCTAAAAGGCGCGAGCACCATCGCCGCCAGGCGTAATGTGCTGAAACGCTTCGAGCGCGTCGAGCTTCTGAAAAAGCGCGGCCAATGGAAAAAAGACAGCAAAGTCATTGGCCTCCCGAAAACGAAGCCGGACGTGTGACGCGAAGCTGAAGTGATTTGTTAACAAGTTACAAAGTTAAAAAGGAAAGAGCTTTTCCTTGTAACAATTTAACTTTTGTAATTTTCTAACTTACTCTTGCGCCTGAACCGTTTTCTCGCCGCTGCCGGTGTTGGTTCGCGGCGACATTGTGATGAATTGATCGCCGCCGGTCGCGTCACTATCAACGGTAAAGTCTGCACAGACTTCAGCGCACAGCCGGAC
>Ga0137365_10005674_pt1 | contig 9977 bp, 9 predicted proteins | sample SagtaG_9_FD_104799 | JGI IMG/M metagenome (GOLD analysis project Ga0137365, IMG submission 104799) | Vadose zone soil microbial communities from Sagehorn Ranch, Mendocino, California, USA - Sage1_L_40_16 metaG | ecosystem: Environmental > Terrestrial > Soil > Vadose zone | place: USA: California... | reverse complement strand
GCGGCGCAATGGCGAATACCTTCTTAAAAGCGCAGGGAATTCCCGTCGGCGCAAGCCGTGTCGAATCCGATAAGGTCGACCTTGCGCGTGAACTTCTCGATCTGGCGAAGCAGCGCGGAGTAAAATTTTTGCTTCCGGTTGATGTTGTCGAGACCGATGAAGTTCAGCCCGGCGCGAACATGCGAAACACGAGCCGTCTCTCACCACAACACGGGATCAGCGATGGATGGCAGGCAGTCGATATCGGCGCGGCAACGATTGCGCTTTACCAGGAGGAAATCGCGAAGGCGGAAACAATTTTGTGGAACGGACCGATGGGTGTCTTCGAGATTCCGGAATTCGGCGAGGGCACGATTGCAATCGCGGAAGCAATGGCGCAATCGGGAGCGACGACGATCATCGGTGGCGGCGACTCGGTGACGGCGGTCAAACAGGCCGGGCTTGCCGATAAAATGACATTCATCTCCACGGGCGGCGGGGCATCCCTCGAATTACTGGAAGGCAAAGAGCTTCCCGGCGTCGCCGCACTCAGCGATAAAACTTAGGCAGAATTAACAGAATGGGCAGAATCGCTTTCTTCTGAAATCATTTTTGTAAATTTTGTCCGTTCTGTCAGAAAGCTTTATGCGCAAAAAAATCGTCGCCGCCAACTGGAAGATGAACATGACGCAAGCTGAATCGGCGCGATTTGTGGAGGCGTTGTTGCTTCGGGACGTAGGCGAAATCACCGATGTTGAAGTGGTAATCGTTCCGCCGTTTACGGCAATTGCAAAAGTGACCGAAGCGCTTGGGAATGCACAGAACATCAAGGTCGGTGCGCAAAACATGTATTGGGAAAAGAATGGGCCGTTTACAGGCGAGATCAGCGCTGCACTTTTGCGCGACCTGTTTGTGCATTACGTCGTGCTTGGGCACAGCGAACGCCGCACCTTGTTTGGCGAGACCGATGAAATCGTCAATCGCAAAGTCCGCGCCGCGCACGACGCAACACTGCGTCCGATTGTTTGCATCGGCGAAACTCTCGAGCAGCGCGACAAAGGCAACGTTGAAAAAATATTGGCAATCCAATTGCGCGGCAGTCTCGCTGGTCTGACTCCAAAGGAATTGCAGGAAACGGTAATCGCGTACGAGCCAGTCTGGGCGATCGGCACTGGGCGCAATGCGACACCCGATCAGGCGCAGGAAGCCCATGCATTCGTCCGTCACACGTTGCACGAAATGGCTGACGACGCGACGGCCGAGCGCGTGCGCATTCAATACGGCGGCAGCGCAAAACCAGAAAATGCGCGCGAGTTAATGAGCCAGCCGGACATCGACGGCGCCCTCGTCGGCGGGGCCAGCCTTGACCCGCGCAGCTTCGCCCAGATCGTGAAGGCAGCGCGAGACAGGTAGCAAACTCGTCGTGCGTCCGACTAGCGCCTTTGGCGCTAAACAAGCCCCGCTGTGCGGCGAGGGGCGAGACGTCGTTGGCTGTCATCGCGAACTGATTGGACGCGCGCTGCGATGATTCGCGATCGTCCTCGGAATGGCATCGTTCCTCCTTATCTGCATGCGAACTGTTGAATCAGAGTCTGTTGTTTGAGTTGCGCCGCCAGCCGCATCAATTTGTTTTTGCCGCGGCTCCATTTTGCGATGTGATTTTAAAAACTCATTGAGCAGCGTTGCGTTCACCGCATCGTAGCGCACAGTGGAGATTTCCGCTCGCAGCTGGCTATCACAACGCCATGACCAGTCATCGCGGAGGAAAGTCGCGCAGATAAACCCTTATCTCGTCGTGCGTGACAAGAATGGCGGAGTGGCCTTGTTCGCTTCAATGCGAGCGCTCACCACTTCGATCTGAGGCGGCCTGCGGTTTGAACTGCTCGATGGCGCTTTTAAGCTGTTTCTGTTGGCTCGCGATTATTGACCGCATCTTTGTCATGATCGCCTGCTGTTCTTTGAACTGTTTGTGCTCCTTCAAAAATTCGTTCAGCAACATCACGTTGATGGCGTCATAGCGTACCGCGAGGATTTGCCCCTCCTTGTTGCGCACCACCAGGTCGGGATTTATTTGTGCTACTTCTTCGGCGATCAAACCAACTTGCGGTGTCTTTGTGTTGTCGCTCTTATAGTGAAAGATCACCGGTTTTCGCACTGGAGGCGACACTACAGGATCCAAAAAGGAGCTACTACTGCGTCTCGAATGTTGCCGATAAAGCAACTGTTATCCAGGTTTGCTCCGCCGACGTTTCTTCCGATACAGATTGCGGGCGTGATGCAGATCGAGCAATTTATTGATTATTGAAAACCACTTGGCGATGCGATTTGCTCACCTCAATCTGCGTGCTTACTTTCTGAAGAGCCGACGCGACGGCCCCGATTCGCCTTTCCTGTGCCGCCAGCTTCGATTGAAAATTCTTCTGCTGCTGTGCGAATGTTCTTTCCTGCGTCGCTGCTGTGGATTTTAAGTCTGCGACCATGGTTTCCAAATGCTGCACATTGCGATGCTCTTTTAGGAACTCATTGAGCAACATCGCGTTGATCGAGTCGAAGCGCAGAGTCTCAGGTTTCCCGTCCGGATTGTACATGACCAGATCAGGGTCCACTGCTGCGACATCTTCAGCAATAAGACCATAGTGTTTGACGTTGCCTGGATCCATATTGCCTTTTGCCCGGAAGGTGACCGGTTTGAGCGCAAACAGCCTTTCGCTCGCTTTATCCATGGGTTTGATGTCCTCCTTGTACCGCCGCGAAGACACGGCAACGCCCAGCCTTCCGTCACCACTGGGACCAAAGGCTTCCATCGCAACTTGTAAGCCGCCGACAATCGGCGTCAGGCCAATGTTGCGGATTCGAGTGGTGTTGGTCTCGTCGCCGGCAAAGCCAGTGACAAAATCACCGATATAGACATTGCCGCTACCCGTGGTGATGGCGGAGCCGGCTCCCTCACCCAGGGCCGTGTTGTCGCTGCCGTTGCTGTTAGTGAGCGTAGCATCACCGATCGCCGTGTTGAAGCTGCCCGTGGTATTGTTAACGAGCGCTCGAAAACCGATGGCCGTGTTTCTCTCGCCGATGGTGTTGGAAAAAAGCGCACTGCGCCCGACAGCCGTGTTGGCGTCGCCATCCGTGTTTTGATTGAGTGCCTGAGAACCAATGGCTGTGCTTTCGGTGCCGGTAGTGTTGCTAAAAAGCGCTCCAAAACCGGTCGCCGTGTTGTCGTCCCCGGTGGTGTTGTCGATGAGCGCTCCAAAACCGTTGGCTGTGTTTTCGGTGCCGGTAGTATTCTTAAAGAGCGCATCAAAACCCATGGCCGTGTTGCTGTCCCCGGTGGTGTTGCTAATGAGCGTACCATCACCGATGGCCGTGTTGAAGCTGCCCGTGGTGTTGCTAAGGAGCGCGTTAGAGCCCATGGCCGTGTTGCTGTCCCCGGTGGTGTTGCTAAGGAGCGCTTGGAAGCCGTAGGCCGTGTTGGCTGATCCGCTGGTATTGCTAAAAAGCGAAAACCAGCCATGCGCCGTGTTAAAAAACCCAGTCGTGCCTAAATTAAGCGCGCTAACGTTCTCGGCTGCGCTGTTGTTATTACCACGATCTTCGGAGGATTGTTTAGCCCGGGCCACTGGCAAAAACAAAAGGCAGGTACCCGCCAGCAGATTCACCATGAATATGATGTTTCGATTTTTCATAAGGCTAACTTCCTTTCACTATTTTTGCTTTCTCTTGAGATGATGATTGCTTTCCCTTTACAAAGAGATTTCGGAGCGCGCGCTGCACGAAATCTTAGTCTTCTTCGAACGATTCGGGTTGCCGCCTGACGACCGCCGTGTCAGCGAACGGAGTTGGTATGTTGGCATCGACGAAACTCGCAACAACATGGACCGAAGCCGACGACCCTCGCGGTTAGGGTACGACCTCGCACACCACTTCGATGTGAGAATCCGTAAACGTCAAGGCGGGAATGATAGGAACCAGGTTCTGGTCAAGAATAGTCACCGTGACATCTCCGAAAAACTGTGGATCGGATCCAATCATGGCGGGGTCGAGGACGAGGATCACTTCGTTGGCGCGGGACGGAATCGTGAACGGCAGGTCAACGCTGGCCCCCGCGGGTACTATCAGGGTCTGTTCCAGTTCGAGCCGATTCCTGAGCGACGCTTGGACCATCACGGCGACGTCGGTGATGTTGGCGCTGATGCGGAAGATGTATAGAACGCCGGATTGAAGGCCGCCGCCGGGTAGTGGAATCAGAATCGCTTCAGCGGCCGGAACGTTGAGAACCGCGGCGATAAACAGTGCGAACATCAGCTTCTTCATGGTTCGTATTTTTTTGAACTGAATCAATGAATTCATTTTTCTTCCTTTCCCTTTTGGCATTATGTTTTTGTCTCCCTTTACAAAGGGATTCCGAAGCCCGTGCTGCACGAGTTTTCTAATTTTTCTCGCGACTTGCTTGCCCCTGGGTCTTTCCCCGGGGCGGTTAGCGCAAATGCCGTAAGCAGCAACGCAAATAGTTACAGGAAGCTTGCCAGCTTACGCGCAATGCTCTGATTCGCTGTCATGAGGCCGGCTCCATGATCGTGACGCACGATCGAGCGAGACGTACTCGTTTAAGGTAACACCGGTGTTCAATGGAGCTCGTTCGAGATTCACTGCTGGGAAACGCAAAAAAAGGGCCTCTGCGATGCCTTGCCCTACGGTAGAATCACGCGAGGTAACCACGGGCTTGTTCCGCCCTTGGAGTATTTTTCGGGCAATACCTCAGGGCGGCTTGTTTTCGGCGCAGCATCGCACACACCATCGCCATCGATGTCGCCGAGCTTCAGCTCGGATAACCGCTCCGGCATTGTGTTCAAATAGCGCCATTGATTTGTTACCGGGGACTTCGCCCACCAGGTAACGCCGGTCGCCATGAACTGATCCTGCTGCCCATCGCCGGAGAAATCGCAGCTGCCGAGCTCGGTAGTAGGATCGACGCCGAATACGTTGTTCAGTCGAACTTGGATGGGATTAGTGATGTTGTCGCCGTACCCACAGCCACCATTTTGGGCAATTGCGCCGCTACGCTCATGCTTGAAGACGTTGCCATCGACTACAGCCTTATCTGCGGGATTTCCGCGAACCTTGATCGCGTGGCCAGCGGTATAGAGAATCGTGTTGCGTTCAATGATCATGGTTTCTCCAGCCGTGCCGCAATTCCATTGATGGCAGCCCTTGCTATACCAATGATCCTCATGGCTGCAGAAATCATTGTCGCCGCAACCTACATGAGGCCAGTCGTTCTTGTCACCATGCATATCGATTTGGTGAGTGTGCCAACAAATGACATTGCAAGCCCGCCCTCCCCCTGAAAGAATCAGGTTATCACGAGCCGTATAGCCGGAATAATCAGTACGTTTTCCGCCGCAATTCTTGCTCCCGCCAGCAATGGCGTGGCGGTTCTCGTCAAAAACATTTTGCTCGATTGTTGCATACGCGCCAGCGGCCGACTCGACGCCGTAACCTTCGGAGTCGTGACGATTGTGATGGAAGTAATCGTTCTGGATGCGCACCGCGCCCGGGTTGGTGTTGAACAGGCGGGCCCCGTTCTGCCAATTCCACGTTGTCCCTCACCTGAACGCCGACGCCACTCCAATGGAATATCTCCATATTGGAGATTTCGATGCTGTGGATAGGGTCGGGGCTTGCCGGCGGAGAAATCCGGATGCCTTGCTCTGTGTTGTCGTTGGCACTCCCAATACCGCTCGTTGGACCTTCGAGTCGAAAACCGGAGACGCGCACATTGTCGCCTTGGATATCGAATAGCGGTGCTCTGCCCCGGTGAGTGTCCGTAACGAAGATTCGTGGCCCAAGACTTCGTGGACCACGCGCGCACGTACGCGATGCGATTAGCGACCTTTTGGCACCGATGATCAACCCAGAATGGCCGGTCAGATCGAGGTCGACGTCGCACAATTCAATCGTCTGTTCGTCATTAGTTGAATTGGTCAAAGCGCCGATTAACACCCCTACTGGATCACGTGTGTTCCGATCGATGACTACGCGCGGGGGATAGTCGACTTCCACTCTCGCCGATCCGCTCTTCTCCCCGTGGACGCCAAGTCGTGTTTCAGAGACAAGAACTGTATAGTTTGTATTTCGCGACGGTGAAACGGATCGACTTCCCTTGGTCGCAACAGATTCACCATTCAGCTTTACGTGTACCGCAGGGCATCGTTCGGGGAGATTTACCGACCAACTTACAACGCTCGACTCTCTCAACATGACTTTGGAGGGACTTGTCGTCACGTGAATTGTCGCCTCGCTTAGACACGGCAATGGTTCGGTCTCCTCGCCCGGTCCCTGGGGCGGTGCGCCAAGCGCGTGCGAAGCGATAGAGAATCCGAGCAATCCCAGGCCGCACTCAACCGATGAAAAGAACAAACAGATATCCCATTTCATTGCTTGTGCCTTATTCACCGGATCACCGGCTGTAGCTGCGGCAGCTGTTCGGTGCCTGTAGGGCTGGATTCCCCCACCGGAGACGGCGAAGGTGTCGGCTGGCAAGGGTCGCTGGTTTCGTCGATCTGAATGGGAAGGCCGACGAACTCAAACCCCGGAGGGTGATTATCAAAGGCGCCGAACCATACAAAGAGAACGCTATTGGGAACGCCGACGACAGTCAGAGTATTTTTCGGCGAGCAAGTGCCGATGCACGCCCGCTCCTGGACAATCTGAGCTGACCAGGGACCGTTATTGATTGTGCACACGAGCGGGGGCTGCTCTAGCACAGAGTCTTTGAGGTCCGCGAAGATGCGTGGATCGGTCAGCTTGAATGTTGCCCTGCCAGAACCTTGAGGGAACAACAAATTGTTCTCATTTGCGAGCCTCGCTTCGACGCGTGTGCAGACCGTGATAGGCATCCTGATTTTCGCGTCGAAAAAGGTGTACGTCCAATCCTTACCGCACAGCGTCGCAGTCGAGAACGGCTCTGGCGGGTGCACAGTAGTTGGCTCAATCCTTGTGGCGAGCACGTGAAGGTCTGGAACAAGCTTTAGGCTCGCGGCCGACTGTGTGGGCAGCTCCTTCAAGCCCGCTACTGGATCTTTTTTCTCACAACCTGCTAGCAAGGCGACGACCATGAGTGGACAAGTGATGAGAAACGGCAGGATTGATACCTTGTTACGCTGAGTCAGCGGATTCATCATTCTTCCCTTCTTTCTTTTTAAGGGTGCATAGTTGTTGAAAGCTCTTTTTCCGTAGTTTGCTAGCGACATCGTACCGGCTGAAAGTAGTGTTTCTTGAGGTGGTGGGCGACCCTCTTACCGAGCACAGCTCCCTGCGTATCGGCGGTGCGGAAGTGGATACCGGCCCACACTCGAGCATCGATGACCTCCTTGAGAGCGTCGGAGAACCGCTCAAAGCTCCGCGTCGTACAGGATTTGTTGCTGAACGCGCTGAAGCCAATCCTGTCAGTGCCGAAGAAGTTCTGGAGCGTATTTACGAACGCACTAGTCGCGCAGGCGTGCCCCGAGGGGTGGTCAGGGAAGGGCGGCGTGAAGAGCGGGAACAGAGGGTTGCAGACTGGCGTCGCGGGGTCAAACAGCGGCAACCACGTCGGGTCGGCCTGGGTGTCGGGATTGCCGTCGGTGTCGGCCTCGCGAATCGCTGTGATCGGACGCCAGAACCAGTAGTAGTACTTGTCGTTCCAACAGCCGATCTGGGCGTCAGCCGCGGCCAAGTTCTCCATGGCAAACAGGCGAGCACTGTCGACGATATCCAAATTCTGGCTGACGGCCAGCGTACTAAAGATCCGGTTCCAGAGCGCCATCGCTTGGTCCTGCCAGAAGATCGCAGCATCGGTCTGGTCCGCCGTTCGAGTTATGCTTGTGAGTGAGCCGAGCTCCTTGACCTCGTTGAAGTCTTCTGCGTATTCGGCACTTGTGAGGGCGTTCGGTCCGTCCGTGCGGAGCATCTCTGCGCTTGGGACGATAAACGGCCGCACATTCCCGACCCACGCCGCGGGATCACTCTGGAAGTTCGGCGGCGTCGGTCGCCAAATCCCCGGCGGTGCCGGGGACGGGTACGGCGTCGGCGTCGGTCCGAAACGTCCGTCGTTCATGCGGGCGGTGAGCATTGCGCTAGCTGTCGCCTCGCCGATAGCGATCCCGGCAGCCTTCGATCCGGGCGGGTTGTCGGGGAGAGCTGCTATGTACGCGTCGTAAAGCGGCTGCAGCGTCGCCAGCTGGTCGGGGAAAAGACCCACAAGCACGCGGAACGCCGCGGCCGCCGTGGCGGCGTCCTTTGAGTCCGTAGGATTTGATGGAGGCTGCACAAGGTACGGCTGATGGCCACGGTCGATCGCGTTGACCGCGTCATACACGGCGCCCTGCACCATCGCGAAGTGCAGCACCGATACCGGCGGTGGCTGTGCCGCAGTCACGACGATCGAGTTTGACGCGATCAGATTCCAATCAGTCACCGCGTCCGCACGCGCGATCGCGGGCGACGCGAGCGCGACAAGAGCTAGCGCGATCGGAAGTGGTAGGATTGATAATTTTTTGAACTGAGTCAGTGGATTCATTGTTGTTTCCTTTCGACATATTGGTTTCGAAGTGATGATTGCTTTCCCTTTACAAAGGGGTTCCGGCACGCGTGCTGCAGGGAATGTTAATTTTTCTGACCGCTTGCTTTTTTTCTGGGACCTTGATACAAACCGCTAACGTGAAGACGCTGGCAGGGGATGGGTGTCGCCAGAGAGATTTGTTTCCGTCGACGCACTGGAGCGTGGTACTCGCGGCGGGGGAAAGCCAGGCCGAACCGGAGATTGCGCACGCCGCGCTCGCGGAACTTTGCCAAACCTATTGGGCGCCGCTCTACAGTTTCGTGCGCAGCCGCGGCTACAGCGTGCACGATGCGCAAGATCTCACGCAGAGCTTTTTTGCCTACCTGATCGAACGTAAAATCTATGCTCGCGTCGATCGGCGGAAAGGCAGGTTCCGTTCGTTTCTACTTGCCTCCCTGAAGAATTTTCTCGCGGACGCTTCTGACCGCGAACGGACGCTCAAGCGCGGTGGCGGACAAAATTTTCTGCCTTTGCATGAAGAGCAGGTCGAAGAGGCGGAGTCGCTTTTTCAGACTCATGGTGCCCTGAGCAGTGAAGATCAGATCTTCGATCGCAGCTGGGCGGAAGCCTTGGTCACGGCTGGACTGGAGCGGCTCTCGGCAGATTACAAAGATGAATCGAAGGAGACGCTCTTTAACGAATTGAGGATTTTCCTTACCAGTGGTGCTGAGCCGCTACCGGCTTATGCCGAATTGGCGGTTCGCCTTGGCATGACGGAGTCAACGCTTCGCAGCCATGTTACTCGCCTCCGAGCGCGTTACCGGGAAGCGTTGCGCGCTGAGGTGCGCCGAACGGTGGGCACTGAAGCGGAGGTGGGTGAAGAGCTGGGCGAGTTGCTCCGTGTGCTAACGAGAGGGTGAGAAAGACGTGCCATGGCAACATCAGGGGCATCCGGCGTCACGGTTTGTTCGATATGCGGTGAGCCGTTGAACGCGAAAGGCGATTGCGTTGCCTGTCTGCTTCGGAGGGGTCTCGGCGGATCAATCGCTGAGAACGAGCCATCAGCCTCGCTGGTCTTCGGCGATTTCGAGGTCGTGCGGCGCGAAGACGACTCCTTCTGGGAACTCGGTCGTGGCGCATTTGGGGTGACCTATCTCGCAGTGGACAACGTGTTGCGTCGTAGGGTCGCCCTGAAAGTGATCGAAGTTCCAGCAGCTGCACGCGGTTCACAAGCGGTGCGTGAACGATTTTTGCGCGAAGCCCGTGCTGCCGCTGCTCTGCGACATCCCAATGTGGCCGCTATTTATCAGTTCGGTGCTTCGCCTAATGGCAGTCGCTGTTTCTACGCAATGGAATTGGTCCAGGGCGAAACCTTGGAGACTCGCGTGCGTAGGGATGGTCCGCTCAATCCAAAATTGGCTCTCGAAATCGCGATCCAAATCGCGCGCGCATTGATGGC
>Ga0137365_10005672_pt1 | contig 9984 bp, 6 predicted proteins | sample SagtaG_9_FD_104799 | JGI IMG/M metagenome (GOLD analysis project Ga0137365, IMG submission 104799) | Vadose zone soil microbial communities from Sagehorn Ranch, Mendocino, California, USA - Sage1_L_40_16 metaG | ecosystem: Environmental > Terrestrial > Soil > Vadose zone | place: USA: California... | reverse complement strand
GAGCGTTTGCAGCGCGAGCCGCATGGCTTCATAAAACCGCACTCAGGCCGCCCGTGCCTGGTCGGTCGCGACGATGCCGTCCCGCAGCGTGACGACCCGCGCGGCATGCGCCGCGATGTCCTGTTCGTGCGTCACCATCACCACCGTCTGGCCCTGGCGATGCAGCGCCGCGAACACCGCCATGATCTCGCCGCTCGTCGTCGAGTCGAGGTTGCCGGTGGGCTCATCGGCGAGCAGGATGCTGGGCTCGTTGACGAGCGCGCGCGCGATCGCGACGCGCTGGCGCTGGCCGCCCGACAGCTCGTTGGGTTTGTGGTCCATGCGATCGGCCAGACCGACGCGCTCCAGCGCCTGCGCCGCTTTGGCGCGCCGGTTGCGCGCCGACAGACCGGCATAGATCAGCGGCAGCTCGACGTTGTGCAGCGCGTCGGCGCGGGGCAGCAGGTTGAACGTCTGAAAGACGAACCCGATTTCCTTGTTGCGAATCCGGGCCAGCTCGTCATCCGCCAGATCGCTGACCTTCTGCCCGTTGAGCCAGTATTCGCCGCTGGTCGGCGTATCGAGGCAGCCGACGAGGTTCATGAGGGTGGACTTGCCCGATCCCGATGGCCCCATCACCGCTACGTACTCGTTCCTGCGGATCTGCACGCTGACGCCGCGCAGCGCGCGCACCAGCTCGGAGCCCATGTCGTATTCGCGGGTCAGCTTGTGCGTCAGGATGATGACGTCGGGGAGCGGCGTATCACCCGTGCGAAACAGCTGTATGGTGCTCACGAGCGGCGCCCCCCGCCCCCCCGGTTCGTCGTATCGCCCGACTCGCGGCTCGGCTTCACGTGCGCGCCTTCCTTCAGGTCGCGGATCGCCTGGTAGGGCCCGGCGACGATGGTATCGCCCTGGTGGACCCCCTCGACGACCTCGAAATGCTCCTCACCCGCGATCCCGACCTTCACCGCATGGAACGTCGCGACGCCGTTGTGGACGATGAAGACGCCCTCCGCTTCCTTCTTGGTGCGGGAGGAATCAGGCCTGGGTGTCGCGGCTTCGGCTCGTTGTGTACCACCCGCGGGCTTATTCTCGGTGGATACCGGCGTGTTTTCACGCACCGTCAGCGCGATGATCGGAATCGCCAGCGCCTGCTTGCGCGTATCCGTCACGATCCGCGCCGTTGCCGAGAGATCGGGGCGCACCTCGGACGGGGGATTGACCAGGGTGATCTCGACTTCGTAATCGACGGCGCGGTCGTTCGAGCCGGCGGCCGCGGACGCGGCGGTCAGGATCGCGCTGTTGGAGACCTTGGTGACCCGGCCGACGAACGTCGTGTCGGGGAACGCGTCGATCGTGACCTCCACCGAATCGCCGAGGTGCAGCCGCACGACGTCCGTCTCATCCACGTTCACCTTGGTCTGGATGACCGACAGATCCGAGATCGTGAGCAACAACCCGGTCTCGCGCGAGAACGTGCCCGGCACGGCCACCTCGCCTTCCTCGACGGCCAGGCGGGTGACCCGGCCGGCCATCGGCGCGACGAGATGGGTCTTCGCCAACTGGTCGCGGGCTTCCTGCAGGCCGGCGCGCGCCTGCTCCACGAGATGCTGCGACGCCGTGAGGTTGGCGTCGGCGATGTCGAACGCGGTCTGCGCCTGCTCGAGCTGCTCCTGCGAGATCAGGTTCGGGTTCTGCTCGCGCAGCTCCTTCGTGCGTGAGAGGGCCCGTTGTGACTGGTCGCGCGTGGCGCGTGCCTGCACGGCGCCCGCCTGAGCCGACGACATCGCGGCGTTGGCGCGCTGCATGTTGGCCTGGTAGATCGTCGGGTCGATCTGGAGGAGGAATTGCCCCTTCTGCACCAGATCGCCCTCACGCACCGCGATCCGCGTGATGCGGCCGGTGATGTCGGCGCTGATGTCGACCTTCTTCTTGGGCTGGATCTTGCCGCTGGCGGTCACGGCGGCGACGAGATCGCGGCGGCCGACCTGCTCGAACCGCACTTCGATCCCTTTGTCACGCTTGGCGCTGGCGCTCACCAGCACGAGAATGACCAGCAGGACGGCTCCTCCACCTCCCAACAGCACTTTGTTCTTCTTGGACATGGCTGCTCGATCCTCTCGGTTAACGCAAGCTGCGGCCGACGGCGGCTTCCAGCAGCGCCAAGGCCTTGTGGTAGTCGTACGTCGCGTTCACGGCGTCGCTCTCGGCACGCAGCGCGGCGACCTGCGCGTCCAGCAGCTCGAAGAACGTCCCCGAGCCGACGCGGTAGCGCTCGGTGGCGAGCTGCAGCTGCTCGCGCGCGGCGGAGCGGTTCGTGTCCTGCAGGCCAACGGTGCGATACGCGGTCTGCAGCGTCAGGAATGCCTGGCTCACGTCGGTCTGCACCGCCAGGCCCCGCGCACGAACCGATTCCTCGAGGTTGTCGTGCTGCGCCCGCGCGTTCGAGACACTCTGCTCACGCAAGAAGTTGTTGAAGATCGGCAACGTCACCGTCAGCCGCGCCTGAAACGGCTGCTGCGTGAAGTGGAATGGGAAGACCGAGTTTGCGTCCCGGATTGCCTTCTCGTCGACAGCTGGATTCCAGACGATTCCGCTGCACCCGATTGCATTCAGCCCGGCTCCCGTGCGGATTGAGTCGTTCAGTATGCACGCCTTGGAGCTACGGGCGACGCCTTCCTGACCGTTGAAGATCAGTGGGTCGACGTCGGTGAACTGCTGCGTGAATCCCGACCACCCCGCCGACACCGAAACGGCCGGCCCGTAGCTCGACGTGGCGGCACGGACGCCCCACGCGGCGGCGCCTTCACGGGCGCGCAGCGCCTTGAGTGACGGGTTCTGCTCCCCCGCCATGGTCAGCAGCTGCGGGAGCTGCCACTCGGGCGTCTGCACCGTGAATGTGTCGGTCAGTCGTACGGACGCTACGTCGAGCGGTGGAATCACACCCATCTGCTCGAACAGCCGCAGCTTCTCGACGTTCACGAGCGTCTGCGCGCGCAGCAGGCCGACCTCGGCCTGGCCGCGCGCGACCTGCGCCTGGCGCACGTCGATCAACGTCGCCTGACCCACGCCGTACCGCGCCTGCGCGAGCTTCAAGAATTCCTCGTTGCGCTGCAGTGTCTTGCGTGCCAGATCCGCCTGCGCGTCCGCCTGCAGCACCGTCAGGTACTGCTGTTTGATGCCGGTGACGAGCAAATTCTCCGCGCCGGCGATGTCGGCATCGGCCGCGCGCAGCTGCGCCTTCGCGAGCCCGGGCTGTGAGAGCGTTTGTCCGGAGAGCTGCCACGAAAGGCCGAGATCATAGAACGACGACACCGTTGAAACGGGCTGAGAGAAGCTCGTCGCCAGGAACGTCTGCGAGCCGGGGCCGGTGTAGCTCATGCTACCGGAGGCGACGACGGATGGGACCAGGAGGCTCGAAAACGCTCCCCGAACGGCCCACGCGGCGGGGCCGCGATTGTTCTGCGCCTGCTGGAAGGCTGGATTCTTCTCTTTGGCGACGGAAATCGCGTCAGCGAGCGACAGCGCGGCAGGAGGAGTTGTGGGCTGCTGTGCGGCGAGGGCGGCAGGTACACAAAAGAGGGCTGCCACGATCAACTGATGTTTCATGGTCGTCCTTAACAAAGAATATGTTGTGAGGTCGAAGCGCCCTACGCGCGGTCAGGTAACGCAGTTTCGGCCTGCGACAGAACCTAGCCAGGGGCCACCCGACAGCAAGGTTTAGCTGCCTGCGAGACGCTCGGCGGTGAGGTTGCGCGAGGGGATTTCGAGCTTCATCAGGCGATTGGACCCATCCAGCCAGAGGTGGACGGCTCCCTGACCTTCGACTGTTACTTGAATGTGACGGAGGCGCGCGGGATCGTGATTCAACGTCGTCGAGGCCTGACCTAGATCCTCGATTTGAGCGCTGGCCCGTCGCAATCCGCGAGGGAAGATGGCCGTGACGCTGGCTGGTCCTGATGCGGCGCGCCAGGCGGCGAACACATACGGCGCGAAAACGGAATCGTCGAGCACGACGGCACGCGCCCCAGTCGGGAATTCGCGCGCGCGCTCGGTCGCCCGGGCAACCTGGCGCACCGTGAACCGGCCCCGGCCCAGCTCGCCGAGGATGCGCGACGGCTGGCGTGGATCGGCCACGTCGTACTGCAATGTGGCCGGCATCGTGTCGCCGTTCACCTCGAGGATCGGCGCAAGCACGATGACCGGCCGCGAGCGATCGTAGCGGATCGTCGTGGCCAGCGTCCAGCCGATGTCGCCGCGCGAGAGACGGCCGTGCGTCAGCCGGAACGACTCGCGCGCGACCTCGATCGTGTCGACGCGCACGACGAGCACGCCCTCGTCCACGGGGCTTCCTACCTGCAACAGCGCCAAGGCCAACAGGCACGGATTCATGCGGCTACGGCCCCCAAAACTCGCGTCGCGATACGGTCATGAATCATCTTATACAGGCGCGCGCCCTTTTCGGCCGACGCCAGGGTCGGCCGGCCGATGGAGCCGGGCGACATGGCCGGCACGGAACCAGCCGCGCGCCGCCGGTAGCGCGCGACCTGGCGCTCCGTCAGCGGAAAGTCCTGTGCCAGGTCCATGCGGACGAGGTCGGGCGCCAGGTACAACATGAGCGAGGTGTCCAGCTCGCCGCCGTGGGTCGGGCCGCCGGGATCCTCGAGATAGCCGGTGAAGTCGAGTGCGAAGATGTCGACCGTGAACACGCGCGCGCGTTTGGTGCGCAGGGTAGAGAGGGCTTCCTGGTGAGGGTCGTGCCCGTGGGCGGTGAGAATAATGAAAGCGTCCACGCCGCACTGCTCCCAGGACCACAGCAGATCGTTCATCCAGCGGTGCAGTGTCTTGCGGCGGACCGTGGCGTTGCCGGGGTACGGCCGCTTGGTGACGGTATTGACGCCGTAGGGAATCGTCGGCGCCCGCAGAATACTGAAGCTGGAAGAGAGGTCATCGGCGAGGCGTTCGACGATATAGGTGTCGCAGCCCAGCGGCAGGTGGGGGCCGTGCTGTTCACAAGTGCCCACGGGTACCAATAGGCGTGCATCGCGCGCGAGGGCGGCGCGCACCGCTTCGGGGGGGAGAACGCTCAGGTGCAGCGGCAAGCGCAGGTCGTAATCGCGGGCTGCTTTGCGAGTCTGGCGACCGCCGAGTGGCTCCACGGGGATGCCGCCGTGTGGGCCGCGCTGGCAGCGGTTGCGGGCCTCGGCGCGGTCGCGCTCGCTCTGCCGCCGCCGCGACTCAAGCTGGGATTGGCCGCGGCGCTGGCCAGCCTCGTCCTCGGCGTCGTGCTCGTGAGCGGCGCGCTGCGGATCTGGCGGATCGAGTGTTGCTGGCCCGCGTTGCGGGAGTCACGTGTGCCGGCGACGTCGCGCGCACTGCAGCACACGCTCGGATCAGCGATCGCCGAAGCGCGCCGTCTGGCGGAACGCGCGGCGCGGGCGGCCGCCCTCCCGCGGTCTGAGGTGTTCGACCAGCTGCGCGTTGACGTGGGTGGGCGGCAGGCGATCGAGCGTGGGGTCGCCATAATCCCGGCCGATCCCAACGCGTCTCCCATCGCCTGGTTGGGCCGGCACCGCATGATTCCACGGCCCCCGCCGGACACGACCGAGCTGCAAGCGGTCATGACTCCATTCTACGCGGTCCTCGAGGCACGCCGCCAGACGCGTGGCGGCGTCGCCGTCGGCGACGTCCTCCTCTGGGCGGCGCCGGCCATCGCCGACGGCGATCGCTCGATCGCCGCGGCCTTCGTGCGAGAGCACGACGTCTCGTTGCGGTTTTTCCCCGCCGGGTTGGGGCCTCGTGATTCGAGTGTATTCGAGATTTGTCCGCCCCCGAGCGGCTGCGAGCACGGCGACACGCTGTTTTCGGTGCAGACGATTGCGCCCTCGCAGGGCGACGCGAAGCTCGCTGCCATCGCGCGCACGGCGTGGTTGGCGCGCCTCGCCCTCAGTGCGCTGCTCGTTCTGCTCCTCGTCGCGGCGCCTGGGGGCCGAGGTCGCTGGGCCGTGGCCCTCGTGGGCGCGTGGACGCTGGTGCGCGCGCCGCTGGGACCCGCCCCGTGGTTTTCACCCGCGACGTTTTATCGCCCCATCGCGGGGGTGATCGGCACGTCCGCCGGCTCGCTCTTTGTTGCCGGCATCCTCCTCCTGCTCGCCGCCGGCTGGTTATGGCGGCGGGGGTTGCCGCGGCGCTGGTGGGGAATCGCGGCGGCCACGTTGCTCATCCTGTTCGCGCCGTATGTGGTGCGCTATTTCGGCCGGGGCATCGCCCCGCCGGCGACGGGCGTGAGTCTGGGTCTCTGGTTGTCCTGGCAAACCGCGCTCGCGGTGACGGCGATGGCCATCATCCTGCTGGCGGCCGCGTTGGTTCGCGGCTCGACGGAGCCCACGCGCGTGAGTTGGGCGCTGCCGGCGGCGTGTGCGTCGGGTGCGCTGGCGGCCATCGGCGGGCTCTGGTTGTGGGACCCGCATGGGGCGTGGCCGGAGTGGTACACGTTCCTCTGGTTGCCCGCGCTCGCCGGGGCGATACTGCCCGCGCCGCGCCGTTGGGCGCTCGTCGGGATGGCCGTCGTCGCGGGGACCGCGGCGGCGTTGATCGCTTGGGGCGCTGCCGTTGAGGGCCGGCTCGCGCTCGCCAGCCGCGACGGACAGCGCCTCGGGCGGGAGGGCGATGCCGTCGCCCTCGCGTTGCTCGAACGGCTGGGCCAGCAGGTCACCGCTCGCACGTACACGCCGCCGCGCAACGCGGCTGAGCTGTATGCGCTGTGGGCGGCATCGCCGCTCGTCGCGGAGGACTACCCCGCGATGCTGGGATTGTGGAGCAGTGATGGGGCGCTGCTGGCCGAGCTGCGGCTCGCATCGCTCGATCTTCCTCCCGCGCTGTTATCGACCCTGGCGCGGACGGCCGATGGGCCATGCGTCGAGCGTTTGGAGCGGAGTCCCGGCATTCACTATGTCCTCCTGGCTCCGCTGGGCAATGGCACCGTCCTGACCGTCGGTGTCGGCCCGCGAACGCTCTACTTGCAGCCTGACCGGGTCGCCAGGTTTCTGCGCGGCGCACCGAGTGTCGAGCCGCCATACACCATTACGCTTTCCGTCCCCAATCAAACGGACGCACGCAACGCCGGCGACGCAGTGCAGTGGCGCAGAGACCAGTGGTCGGCGCGCGGTGAGCGGCGGATCGAGTTGCCCCAGGGTGGCAGTCACGTGCACCTGCGCGTAGACCTCCGCGGACCGTGGGCGCTCCTGGTCCGCGGCGTCCTGGTGGTTGCGCTCGATGTCGCGGTGTTGGCCGGCGTCTGGCTATTCGGGCTGGTGATTGCCGAGGGGTGGCGACCCCGGATTGCGACGCTCGTCGCCACGTTGCGCACGAGCTATCGAGCTCAACTGACCGCGGTGCTCAGCGTATTTCTGGTTCTGCCGGTGCTCGGCTTTGCCGCGTGGAGCTTCGCGCGCCTCGCCGACGAATCACGGCGCGCCGGCGACCTCTTGATTCGGCAGACCCTCCGGGACGCCGCCGGCGGAGCCGAGCGTGTTGCCCTGGAGAGCCCCGACGCAGTGCGACAGTCGCTGGCGGAGCTGGGCCGCCGCCTCGATGCCGAGCTGTGGCTGTACCGCGGCGGCGTCTTGATCGGGACTTCTTCACCCGTGCTGGCGGAGTTGGGACTCGTCGATCCATTTCTCTTGACCAGGGCGTTCCAGGCGACCCTCGCGGATGAGCTCGAGCTGACGATGGACGCACGGGCGGCCGGTCGCCCGACGCGGATCGGCTACCGGGTGGTGGGTCCCGGCGTCCCCGGCGAGCAAGCGGTGCTCGCGGTGCCGCGGCTGCTGGATGACGAAAGCGTGCAACAGCAGCAAGAGGATCTCGCGCTCGCCCTCGTCCTCGCCACCGTCACCGGTTTGTTTGCAGCCGTGTATCTCGCCGGCTTCGCCGCCCGTCGCCTCGGCAAACCGGTCGCCGCGTTACGCGAGGCGGCGATCGCCGTGGGGCGGGGCAGCGAGCCGCCTGCATTCCCGCCCGGGACGCCGCGCGAGTTCGAGCCCGTGCTCACGGCGTTCGACCGCATGGCGACCGACGTCCGGCGCAGCCAGGCGGCACTCGAGGAGGCGCGCCTGCGCACGGCGCGCGTGCTCGCCAACGTCGCGACAGGCGTAATCGCCGTAGACGAAGGGCTGCGCGTCACGATGGCCAACGCGCGGGCCTCGGAGCTCGTGCTGGGCAACGCCGAGCCGCTGGCGCCGGGCGACGTGCTGCCGCGGGCCACGTCGGCCGGGTGGGCACCGGTGTGGCAAGCAGTCGCCGAGTTCATCGCCGCGAATCGCGACGTCATTCAGGAGCGCGAGTTCGAAATCGCCGGCCGCCAGATTCGCGTGCAGCTGGCGCTGCTCGGCGCGGCACCCGACGGCTGCGTCATCGCGCTCGACGATGCGACGGCACTCACCAAGGCCGCGCGGGTCCTTGCCTGGGGGGAGATGGCACGGCAGGTCGCGCACGAGATCAAGAATCCGTTGACGCCGATTCGGTTGGGGATCCAGCATCTGCAGCGGGTCCGGGGGGTGGGGGGCGGCAAGTCGCAATCGGCGACGTTCGAAGCGACACTGAATGAGACCGCGGAGCGCATCCTCGCGGAAATCGACCGGCTGGACGGCATCGCGCGCGCCTTCTCGCGGTTTGGCGCGCCTCCCGAGTCTGCGGGCGAGCAAGTGCCGCTCGAAGCCGTCGACCTTGCCGCCACCGCCCGCGAAGTGGTGCAGCTCTACGACCTCGGCGGCGCGACGAAGTTCGAGGTGCGGGCCAGCAATGGCGCTCCCCCTCCGGCGCTGGCGCGGAAAGATGAAGTAAAGGAAGTGCTGGTGAACCTGCTCGAGAACGCGCGCAACGCCGAGGCGAAGCGGGTGACCGTTCAAGTCGCGGCGAGCGGCCGCCAGCTGGTCGTGGCCGACGACGGCCGGGGGGTGCCGCCGGAGGCCTTGCCGCGCGTCTTCGAGCCGACATTCTCGACGACGTCGAGCGGCGCCGGACTGGGGCTGGCGATCGCGCGCCGCCTGGTGGAGAGCTGGGGCGGCCTGATCACGCTGGAAAGCGAGCCCGGCAAAGGGACACGGGTCACTCTGACGCTCCAAACGGCGTCCTGAGACGCGTCCGGGTGACCTTGCTCACACCAAACAATGGAAAAATCGGACACAATGTGCAAAGTTGTGGCGGCCTTTCCCACGTCCGAGGTGCCCTGTGCGAACTGGAGTCGTCGCTGTAGCGCTCGCCCTGCTCGTACTCGCCCCGCTGCGGCCGGCGCGCGCGCAGTTCTCGTTCGATGCGCGCCGCATCGGCATGGGAGGGGTCACCCTGAGCCGTGACGGCAACGCGCGGCGCTACAACCCGGCGTATCGCGCCGTCAAGAACAAGAACAAGGTCAGCGGCGCCCCCAAATTCTCGATCCCGGTGCCGCTTGGGCTGATCCAGTTTTTCAAGGATCACCCGATCAACCAGCTGAGCCACGACTCGATGTTCGATCCCAAGTCGCCGGCATTCAATCCGGTCGCGTTGCTGGATCTCATTTTCAATCCGCCGATCTTTTATGAAGTGAAGAAGGCACCCACGCCCACCAACGACGTCGAGTTCACGATCGGGAGAACTCAACTGGTCGTCGACCTCGGTGCCACCAAGGTGCTGATCCCCGAGTCCGATTTCGGTCTTGGGACGACAAGCCGCCTGTTCGACGCGGGGGTCGGCTTTGCGGGCTTCAACGTGGGCGTCATGGGGTTTCTGCAGTATGACGTCGAATTCGCCTTGGACACCACGCTGCGCAAGTTCCTCGTTGGCGACTCGGCCGGTGCGCAGCCGGGCACAGCGTATTTCGTCAACACCGACGGCACAGCCCAAGCCGGTCTTGCGCCGACGGTGAGTTTTGCGGGCCGGCTGCTGCGCGGTGCCGGCGGGGACGAAACCGACGATGGGTTTTATCTGGGCGGCGCGCTGCATTATTACCTTGGCGCCACCTAT
>Ga0137365_10005667_pt1 | contig 9994 bp, 8 predicted proteins | sample SagtaG_9_FD_104799 | JGI IMG/M metagenome (GOLD analysis project Ga0137365, IMG submission 104799) | Vadose zone soil microbial communities from Sagehorn Ranch, Mendocino, California, USA - Sage1_L_40_16 metaG | ecosystem: Environmental > Terrestrial > Soil > Vadose zone | place: USA: California... | reverse complement strand
TGCTGGCTTCAGCACTCGTTCCCTGCAGTAACACTTCTACAGCCACCTCGCGATGTGGGTTGCCACATTCCGGTGAGCGATCATGTAACCGTGTCTCGCTTCTCGGCTCGCATCTTCGCCCCCGACGGCGTGTATCGTGCGAGTCCTTTCTTGGCGGGACCCGGCATCATCTGTCAGAGAGTTTGAACACGTATGGTCGTCGCTTGCCTCCTGGAAGGCGGACATGTTACAATACGAATGAGATAGTAGCGTCAACGGATGCAAGGAGCGCCGGGAAGCCTGGTCGGCAAGCCCCGGCGCTTTTTTGTGGGTCACGTGACCCAAAGATGGTGGCATGGAGGCATGCAAGTCGTATGCTGGTCTGCGGCGCAGATCTCGCACCATCAGAAGGAGGACCCATGACCCCTCATGATCGCTCGACACCCCTTGTACCTGAGGAAACCGCCGCGCGAGGGAAACGCCCTATCGCATCTCGGCACGTCTGGTTGCTGATCGCGTTCGCCTTTACGGTGATGGCCGATCCCATTTCCTCGGTGGCCTATGCCATCGAGGCGGCGCTGCGCGCCTTGCAGGGGAATCTCGGGTTGCTCTTGCCTACCATGGCGCTCGTGATCGTGGTCATCGCTCTCGTGACCATCAACTACCACCAACTCGTCGCCCGCTTTCCTGAGGGAGGCGGTGCGGCAGCGGCAGCAGGAGCGGCGCTCGGGGAGGCCTGGGCGTTCTTGCCGATCGGGGCCCTGGTGGTGGACTTTGTCCTGACCATCGCGATCAGCGTCGCGGCCAGCGCTTCGGCCATCATCGCCTACTTCCCAACGTTGGCCCCCTTGCGGCTCCTGCTCGCCCTCGGCCTGCTCCTCGTGGTCGGTGGGTTGACCTGGTTCGGACACGGGGGACGGACGCTTTTTGCGCTCATGACCCTGGCTTTTGTGGGCATCGGGGTAGCCTTGCTCGTGGGTGGCTGGCTCGGCGTGACAGCTGCGCCAGTCAGCGAGCAGTCTCAACCCTCAGGATCAGGTGGAACCCTCTCGGCGGTGGTAGCCGTCTCGCTGGCCTTCCCGGTCGCTATGGCCCTGGCTACCGGTGTCGAGGCTCCGTCTTCTGCGATAGCCCAGTTAGGGCAACTAGACCAGCGTGGGCGCCGCCGCTTCGGGCAAATCACCCTGTGGCTCACCCTCGGCATCGTAGGCACACTGACGCTGGGCCTCACTATGCTGGCTGTGGCTCTGGGCATCGGCATCCCTCCGGCCAATAGCACACAGGTCGCCGAAGTGGCCAGAGCCGTCGGCTCGCCGCCGCTCTTTGCCCTCTTCCAACTCACGACAACGCTACTGCTGCTCTCAGCGGCCAGTTCTTCGTTTCAGGCCGGTCCAGGTCTACTCAAGGCACTCGCCCGTCAGGTGCATGCCAGTGGGCAGACACAGGGTATCTTGCCCACCTGGATGGGGCGGATCAACCGGCACTACACGCCGTACTGGGGAGTGGTCCTCTACACAGGGATATCCGCACTCGTGCTGGTCGCCGTGGGCGCGCAGGATCAGGAGCTAGTCCTGTTCTACGCCGTAGCCGTCTTCGTCAGCTTTCTGGTCGGCTTGCTGGCGATGGCCCACTTCTCGTTCGTGGAGCACAAACGCCTGTCGCTGGTGGTCAACGTCCTGGGTGCAATTGCCGTGGGCTTCACACTCGTGATGAACCTACTGCGTGGGTGGCCGCTGCTCTCTCTTGGAGCAGCGGCCGGTATCGCCGCTGCCTTGTACATGCTGTGGGTACGCGCCGGATGCCCACGGGGCATTGCCTCGGCGGTTCAACAAGCAGAAGTCATCGTCTCACTGCACGAGGAAGAGTAAGCAGCATCTGCCCAGGAGGAAGTAAACACCTGAAGGCGCGCATCGCTGGTCAGGGCCGATGATTACATACCCCATAGGTCAGCCAGGAAGAGGCCGAGCAGGTTCACCCCCGTGAGCATGAGAAGGTCTTGCTCTATAAGTTGGCAGGCCGACTCGAGGCCCTCGCGCTCGTGGAAGAGCTGCCTTGGCACAGCTTGCTACTCTTCGACCTGGGCTACTTCAGTTTCCCCTGGTTCGACTACCTGAGCGAATGCGGCTCCTACTGGATCAGCTGCGACCGGGAAAAGGCCCGCTACCAACTCCTGCATGTCTACTATCAGCACGGTGTGATCCTGATCCTGTTATTCTCCGTTAGAACCCGATTCTAACAATACCAACATGTATTCATACAGTCAGCCGGAAACGATTGTTGGGCAAGTGGTACGAGTACCGATCATCTCTCCACAAGAGGTAGAATGAAGACGACTGCTTGTAATTGCTTCGACGCATGCCTTATAATTGATAACTGGGAAGCGGAACACTCCTGGCGATGAAGCTCGCCTAACGCCTTGTGCTGATAGCTTCTAGCAACCGGCTATAGAGATTGTCGGCTGTTAGAAGCGTTTTTGTTTCTTGAACCATCCTCGCTCCCCAGTAAGCTTACGTTAGGACACGAGAACGCACCTGCCACAGAGATGACTCTATCGGCAGGGGCGCTCTCGTGTTGTCTCCATAGAGGAAAGAAGAAAGGGATTTATGAAAGAATCTTCAATAAAAGCCAGAGCGCTTAAGTTCGTCCTGCTGATCGGTGTCATGAGCTTTTTCGCGGATTTCACCTACGAGGGCTCGCGCAGTATTATCGGGCCATACCTCGCCGTGCTCGGCGCGAGTGCGGCGGCCGTAGGGATCGTCACAGGCTTTGGAGAACTGCTCGGATACGGACTACGCCTGGTCTCAGGGCGTCTGAGTGACCAGACCGGCCATTACTGGCCGATCACGATCATCGGCTATATTGTCCAGATGCTCGCGGTGCCGCTGCTCGCGTTGGCCGGGAGCTGGCAGGTAGCGGCATTGCTGATTATCCTGGAGCGGGTCGGCAAAGCAACACGCAACCCACCCCGCGATGTAATGCTTTCGCACGCTGCTAAGGAAATGGGATACGGCTGGGCATTCGGGATGCATGAGGCGCTGGACCAATCCGGGGCTCTTTTCGGCCCATTGGTTGTTGCTGCCGTACTGTTCTTGCGCGGTGCGTATCAGACCGCCTTTGCAGTACTGCTGGTGCCCGCCATTATAACGCTCGGCTTCCTGGTCGTTGCACGTCTCCTCTACCCGCGGCCCCAGGAGATGGAGGTGACTCCACCAGACGTCAGGACCGAAGGACTTCCGCGTATCTTTTGGATATACCTGACCGGGGCGGTGCTTGTCGCTGCTGGATTCGCTGACTTTCCGCTCATCGCCTTCCACTTCGCGCAAGCATCCACCGTTTCAAGTACCCTGATCCCGGTCTTCTACGCCGCCGCAATGGGCGTGGGTGGGATAGGTTCACTCGTTTTCGGGCGCCTTTTCGACCGGTTCGGCATCTCCGTACTGATTCCCTTGACTATCATCTCGGCATTGTTTGCTCCCCTGGTCTTCCTGGGTGGTACCTGGGCGGCACTCATCGGTGTCATACTGTGGGGGCTTGGGATAGGCGTCCACGAGTCGATCATCCCTGCCGCTGTAGCGCCAATGGTTCCGACCCAGCGACGCGCTTCGGCTTATGGACTCTTCACTGCTGGATATGGCATCTTCTGGTTCCTGGGTAGTGCGCTGATCGGTATTCTGTATGGTGTATCACTGCCGGCGGTGATCGCGTTCTCCCTGGTTGCTGAACTCGCCGCCATACCGCTGTTTGTTGTTGTAAGTCGGAAGCCTGCGCAGTGACCACCGCCGTATAAGCGCACTAAGCTGCCTGATTGCGTCACTTGTTGAGGGGAAACGTGCAAGTGTACATAGCACAAGTGAAGTTTCGAGGAAGTCCTGCAATGAATTCAGGTACACAAGACAACTTAGCTGAAATTATCGATCAGTTTCTAGCTGAGTACATTAAGAAGCGGTAGACAAGAACACATGCCTGTGACACTAGGACACCGCTGTGATTTGAGCCAGTACGAACGACCATCGGTCACGATAGATGTCGTGATGATGAGTTTGCGTCAGCAGGACTTCCAGGTCTTGCTGGTCAACCGCCATTCCTGGCCGTACGAGGGCATGTGGGCATTACCCGGTGGCTTTGTGCACATGGATGAATCACTGGAGGAGGCTGCCAGGCGTGAACTTCAGGAAGAGACCGGCGTGCTAGATGTCTACCTGGAGCAACTCTACACCTTTGGTGATCCAGGACGTGATCCGCGAATGCGTGTCATTACGGTAGTCTACTTCGCCTTGCTCGACGCTGAACGGTTGCAAGCGAACGCTGCTGATGTTAAAGCGAATGTTGGGTGGTTTTCTGTCTATCATTTACCTCCATTGGCATTTGACCATGCGAAAATCCTTCAGTATGCCTTGAGTCGCTTGTGAGGCGAGCTTGCCTATACCACGATTGCCTTTTGCCTGCTACCCAAGCATTTTACCTTGGGTGAATTGCAGCAGGTCTACGAGATTATCCTGCACCGACGATTAGACAAACGCAATTTCCGTAAGAAGGTTCTAGCGACGGCCATCCTGGAAGATACCGGTGCGAAGAAAATGGAAGGAACTCACCGGCCAGCACGCCTGTATCGATTTCATCCATCGATGGAGAGCAAGTTATGAACCTGGCGCAAGCATTGCAGGCTACATAAAAAAGTGTTATCCTATGTTAAAGGGATGAAGCTCCCCTTTGGAAAAATCCGAACCGCTGATGATGGCTGATGGCTTCTATGAGAAAAACGTAGGGCCTGTCAGCTTTTTTATGCGCGTCGTTTCCAGAGGGGAAATTTTTTATATCAGTGAGTTTTGCTGTAGCAGCACTTGCTGGTTTGACAGCACAGGAGGTGTTGTTCCCATGACTTTCCACAGCATCCTCTTTGAAAGAACTGAAGACCGCATAAAAAAGGAAACACTTGAAGCGCCCGTCTTTTTTGTTGACTTAAATCTCGATCAGATTATAGACGCCATCACGGCCGGTAGGCAGGAATATCATTTGCAACCGTTTTTCTACACTCCCTTGAACGATATCGATGCAATCAAGTATCGTCATGAAATCATGCGGGATCTTGAAAATCAAACGCTGTTCGAGCTTATACGGTCGTTTGCACAACAAATGCATGCAATGCGCGAATACCTTGCCCGGGCAGACAAGCTTTACTATAAATACCAGAAGGAACGATAGTTTGTGGAAGCGGTAGAAATGTATTGCGACGCCGTGACTTGCCTGGTACACGATTTATCCCTGGTAGATGTACAATCGCGCGGCTTTTTGGCCTTCCGCGAATATATGACGGACTATACCAGTTCCGACCGTTTTACCTCGCTTCTGGCGGAAACGGAAAAGCTGAAAGCCGAGTTGTCCATCGTGAACTATTGCCTGCTCATCAAGGGGAACAGCGTCAGGGTTCGCACATATGACTCTGAAAGTGATTACAGCGCGGATATTGAGGAAACATTCGCGAAATTCAAGCAGGGGGCGATCAAAGATTACCGGGTGAAATTTCGCAACTGGCCGGATATGGACCATGTTGAAGCGCACATACTGGGTTTGGTAGCCAAATTGTATCCCGACATCTTTGGACACCTTGACGACTACTGCGCGAAAAACGGGAAGTATCTGGATGAAACACTCGCCATCTTTGACCGGGAAATACAATTTTATGTCGCCTATCTGGAGTATACCGCGAGAATCAAACGAGCGGGATTGAAATTCTGTTATCCGCACATTTCCACTACAGGGAAGGAAGTGTATGATTATGAAGGGTTTGATGTGGCTCTGGCCTATAAACTCATGACCGAAAACTCGTCCGTGGTCTGCAATGATTTTTACCTGAAAGGAAGGGAGCGTATAGCTGTCGTCACCGGTCCGAACCAGGGCGGGAAAACCACCTTCGCCCGCACCTTCGGGCAGTTGCATTATCTGGCCAGCATAGGCTGCCCTGTCCCGGGCAGGGAAGCGCAACTCTTTCTGTTCGACTGGCTCTTTACGCATTTTGAAAAGGAAGAAACCATCACCGATCTCCGAGGGAAATTGCAGGATGACCTGGTCAGGATTCATGCGATTTTACACCAGGCCACATCCAACAGCATTGTCATCTTGAATGAAATGTTCACCTCCACCACAATCAACGACGCGTTATTTTTGAGCAATAAGTTCATGGAACAAATACACCAATTGGATGTGCTGTGCGTTTGGGTAACGTTCATCGATGAATTGGCGTCGTTCAGCGAGAAAACCGTCAGCATGGTCAGCACGGTTGTTCCCGACAATCCGGCAATGCGAACCTTTAAAATCGTCAGAAGGCAGGCTTCCGGACTTGCATACGCGCTCGCCATTGCCGAAAAGTACCGGCTGACCTACGACGGGGTAAAGGAGCGCATACCATCGTGAAAGCTTTCCTCCTGTATCGAGATCGTGATTTTGACCTGCACCAGAGATTGCCGCCGCATGCACCGGCGCTCACGCAAGACCTGGAATTACAGACGCTGCTGGGCGCCATGGCGCTCGGTGACAAATTTGTATTTGAAGTGGCAAGGGAAGCGGTGTTATCCAGTGTCACCGATCTGGACACGATCCGCTATCGCCAACATATGCTTCAGGATTGCCTGAAAAACGCTTCCATTGTCAGGGAGATCTACACGATCGCGGTCGAAGCGATTGAAAGCGAGAAAAAGAATTATCTTGGCCTTTTGAGTAGATATCCCTCCTGGATACTGCGTCGGTCGATTGAAGTGTTGCAGATGTTTGTGGGCATGCTGAAGAAACTGAAGCAGATTGCCGAGGAACAAGCCGATACCTTTGAGTCCGAGGGCTTTCAAGCGTTTTTCGCGATGATCACCAGAGAACTGGGAGATGACTATTTCGCCAGCGTCCAGCATCATCTCAAGGCGCTGCAATTCGGTGACGGAGTGTTGATCAGCGCTGAACTGGGGCAAGGCAATAAAGGGAGCAATTACCTCCTTCGTCAACCACCGGACAAGAATCAGCGCTGGATCGAGCGGATCTTTGCCGCAAAACCGCCCGCGTACAGCTTTACGATCGATGATCGCGATGAAAGCGGCGCCAGGGCCCTATCGGACTTAAAAGACCGGGGGATCAACCTGGTCGCCAATGCGCTCGCCCAGTCTACGGATCATATCCTCAGTTTTTTTAGCATGGTGCGGACCGAATTGGCCTTTTACATTGGCTGCTTGAATGTACACGAGCAACTCGCCCAGATGGGGGAGCAAGTGTGCTTTCCGAGGCCTTTGGCTCCTGGCGAACGCAGGTATGCCTTTCAAGGATTATACGATATCTGCCTGGCTCTCACCATCAAACAACGCGTGGTGGGCAACGATCTATCGGCTTCCGGGAAAGACCTCGTGATCATCACGGGCGCCAACCAGGGCGGCAAATCGACGTTTTTGCGCAGCATCGGCCTGGCTCAATTGATGATGCAATGTGGCATGTTTGTGCCGGCTGAGTCTTTCTGTGCCAATGTTTGCCTGAGCCTTTTCACGCACTACAAACGGAAAGAAGACGCGACCATGAAAAGCGGCAAACTGGATGAAGAACTCGGCAGAATGAGCGAGATTGTCGACAAGCTCACGCCACATGCCATGGTGCTGTTGAATGAATCATTTGCCGCGACCAACGAAAGAGAAGGCTCGGAGATTGCACGGCAGATCATGAACGCGTTAGTAGAAAAACGCATCCAGGTCTTCTTCGTGACGCATTTATACGAATTCGCGCATGGTTTTTACGACAAAAAAATGGAAAGCGCCATGTTCCTGCGGGCTGACAGGCAAACCGACGGAAGACGAACTTTTAAATTATTCGAAGGAGAACCATTACAAACCAGCTATGGCGAAGATTTGTATAATAGGATATTCTGATTTGTTCATAACATTTGGGAATGCCTCGGCCTCAGGTGTCTGCCTGTTCTCCTGCCCGTTGCTTGTCGGTTCGTCTTGGTGATGATGCCCTGGTTGATGCTCTCCCGGTCAGTCGCGTTATTAAGCGTGGTACCCAGGTTCGCAGATGGGTGCGTTGATGATCATCAGTTTGCTTGCCGCAATAGCGTTCGCGTGTGTACGCATGGGTCAGTTCATCCAGAAGCGCCGTCTCCGTTGTTCCATCAGCACTGTTTGACAGTTTCTGGGAGTGAACTGTCTCATTCTCGAGGTGAGCGAGAAGCCTCGCCTCGTATTCTACAGGCGTCTCGGCAGGAGTCCGGGCCAGCTCCCCCTTATTCGTAGCTACTGCCTGGAGCATCTCACGATACTGAGCACGGGCAGAGCCTGGATCGAGTGGTTCAAGGGGAATGGCGGTACTTTTACGGCCCCTGCGGCGATTCCACCACGCGCGCCAACGCTCACTCAACAACGAGCGAGCATCCAACCCCTCGCGCACCTCTTCGAGTCCCTCGTTATCACTCATCGCGCGCCATCGGCGCAAACCAGCTCGTACCACCAACAAGGCAATGCTCAGGATCAGCGCCAGGAACACCCAGCGACCTATGGCGAGAATCTCCGGTGGAATGGTCCGAGCGCTCCATGGCTGTAGGAAAGGCGATTTTGGAGGCCCAATGTTCTGCTGCTGGGACTTTGAAGAGACATGATCCTTGAGCAAGCCTATGAAAAAGGAGATCAGGTAAAAGAGCGGCGACAGGAGGAAGATGATGCCGTAGACAATCCAACCGACGAGTGTTCCCAGCGCATTCCAAACTGGAGTGAGCACTGATAGCACCAGCTCAAAGGAGGCGAACGAGAACATCGAGTCGATGGCGATCACGATGGCCATCAAGGTCACTCCGAAGAGCGAGAGCGCGAGAAGCCAGTAACGCGTTGGGTCAGCCTGTGGCGAGCCTTCCAAAGCACGGTGGGTGTTGCGGATTGCTCCCAGGCGAACGAAGGAGAGCATGAGCAGCCCGCTGAGAAAGAAGATGGGGAGCGCATTGGCCAGCGCATCGCGGAGGGTTTGCGGCTCCGGAAATACGATCGCGATGAACATGATACCAAGCAATACACCAAAGCCCACCTTGAAGGATGTCGCAAGCTCTCCATATTCGAAGCCCAGCTGGGCGCGTCGCATAGCGCGTCTCCAGAACCACGTGACGAGCACCGTGCCAAGCAGTACGGCGAAGATGTTCTCCAACTTTCCTAAAGGCAGCAGGTATGGTCCCACTAATACGATGAACGCAAGAAGCCAGCCCAGAATGTACAGCCAAATTGCTTGCTTTCCGATGGACCTGCGTCGCGCAATACTTTCCACGATCATCGCCCACCAGAGCAACCCCAGTGCGACAAGCGCAATTTCCCCGGCTCCGATCGGTGGAGTGGCTTTTGAACCAGTAAACATGACTGTCAGAAGCGCGATCACCAGCGCGATAGGCTGTGCCTCCATGGCACTGACGGTGAGAGGAAGAGCGAAGCGTTCAATCCAGGTGGAGGCTCTTTGCGCTTCTGCCGGAGTGCTCGTGTCTTTCATTGCTGACGGTAGTAACGAGCTCATGCCATACCTCCCTTCCGCCTAATCGATGTACGGGCAAGTCGTAGGTATCTGTACCAACTTGACTATCGGCGTCGCCCGTCAGGGCGAGATGGACGACTGCGCCATGCGTCTGTAGATCCACCAGGTTCTCAATGGTCGTCTCGCGTAACACGGCGGCAGCGCTCACCAGGACAACGGTCGTCCCAAGCGGCAAGGTGAAGCGTTCAGCCTCGATGAGTGCATCCATCGGCGAGCCGAAATAAGGAAGGAGCCTACCAAGTGCTGAAAGTAGCTGTTCACGCTGCCCACTATCGCTCGCCATCGGTATGCGCACACGATGGACGAATGACTCAGTGGCAGTGGTCGTATTCACCGATTGAAGCTTAGGTGCCTGCTCGTCGTCTGTAGAAATATTTTCACCAGCAAGCCCCATCATCAAACTGTTAGCGAGCAAGCCAACGGTATAGCCTTCATCGAGCGCCCACATGGCGATAGAAGCTGCGGCAGCGATCGTCAATTCCTG
>Ga0137365_10005664_pt1 | contig 9997 bp, 8 predicted proteins | sample SagtaG_9_FD_104799 | JGI IMG/M metagenome (GOLD analysis project Ga0137365, IMG submission 104799) | Vadose zone soil microbial communities from Sagehorn Ranch, Mendocino, California, USA - Sage1_L_40_16 metaG | ecosystem: Environmental > Terrestrial > Soil > Vadose zone | place: USA: California... | reverse complement strand
GCTGTATCAGCGCTGGCTCGACCGCGGGGTGTTCACCGCCCGCGCCGACTCGTCGCACGAGCCGTACGTAATCGTGATGCCCCCGCCCAACATCACGGCGATCCTCCACACCGGCCAGGGCCTCAACAACGTCATCCAGGACGTGCTGATCCGTTTCGAACGCATGCGCGGACGCGAGGCCCTGTGGCTCCCTGGAACCGACCATGCCGGGATCGCTACGCAGAACGTCGTCGAGCGGCTGGTCGCAAAGGAGGGCAAGACCCGCTTCGACCTCGGGCGCGAGGCATTCGTGGAGCGGGTGTGGCAGTTCGTGCGCGCGACGGGCCCCGCCATCCTCGAGCAGCTGAAGCTGATCGGGTGCTCGTGCGACTGGAGCCGCACGCGCTTCACCTTCGACGAGGCCTACTCGCGTGCGGTGCGCGAAGTGTTCGTGCGCCTCTGGGAAGAAAAGCTGATCTACCGCGGTCACCGGGTGATCCATTGGTGCCCGCATTGCCGCACCGCCCTCTCGGACGAAGAGGCCGAGTTCGCCGACGAGGCGGGCAAGCTCTACTACATCCGCTATCCGGTCGAGGGCGGCCCGGCGCCGTTTCTCACGGTCGCCACGACGCGTCCGGAGACGATGCTCGGTGACACCGCGGTGGCCGTGAACCCGAAGGACAAGCGGCACAAGGGCTTCATCGGCAAGACGGCCCGCCTCCCGATCGCGGGTCTACCGATCCCGATCATCGGAGACGACGCGGTGGACCCGGCCTTCGGAACGGGGTTCGTGAAGGTGACGCCGGCGCACGACGCCAACGACTTCGAGATCGGGACGCGCCACAAGCTCGAGATGCCGCTCATCATGCGGGAAGACGGGACGATGGGGGAAGAGCCGGGGAAGGGAGAAGGGGGAAGGGTCCCCCCACCCCTCCGTGGGATCGACCGGTTCGAGGCGCGGGAAAAGATCGTGGCGATGCTCAAGGCCCAGGGGCTGCTCGAGAAGATCGAGCCGTACACGCATGCGGTCCGCCATTGCTACCGCTGCGACACGATAGTCGAGCCGCGGCTCAGCGATCAGTGGTTCGTGAAGATGCAGCCGCTCGCCGAGCCCGTCCTCGCGCAGTACCGCCAGCAGCGCTTCCAAATCGTCCCCCAGCGCTGGCACGCGACGTTCGAGCACTGGATGGAGAACATCCGGGACTGGAACATTTCCCGGCAGTTGTGGTGGGGCCACCGCATCCCGGTGTTCACCTGCACCAACTGCCGCCACCAGTGGGCCGACCGGAAGGACCCGACGACATGCCCCAAGTGCGCCGGGCCGGTGCAGCAGGATCCGGACGTGCTCGACACCTGGTTCTCGTCGTGGCTCTGGCCGTTCGCGACGCTCGGCTGGCCGGAGGAGACCCAGGACCTCGCGCGCTTCTACCCCGGCCACACGCTGGTCACGGCGCCGGAGATCCTGTTTTTCTGGGTGGCCCGGATGCTGATGTCCGGCTACCACTTCATGGGGCGCCAGCTGCCGTTCACGACCGTGTATTTGCACGGGACCGTGCGGGACACCCAGCACCGCAAGATGTCCAAGTCGCTGGGCAATGGGATCGACCCGCTCGACGTAGTGCGCCTGTACGGCGCCGACGCGTTGCGCTGGACGCTGATCGCCGGCAGCTCGCTCGGCGCGGACGTGATCCTCGACCCGAACGATCTGGAGACGACGTTCGCCCCGGGCCGCAACTTTGCGAACAAGGTCTGGAACATCGGGCGCTTCATCCTGGCGCAGCTGCCGGAGCGGGTCCCGGCGCTCGAGACGCTCGACCTGAAGGCGCTGCCGCTCGCCGACCGGTGGATCTTGTCCCGCGCGCAGGCGACGATCCGCGAGACCTCTGCGTCGTTCGAGCAGTTCCGGCTGGACGGGGGAGCGAAGCGGTGCTTCGAGTTCGCCTGGAAGGAGCTGGCCGATTGGTACGTCGAGGCCGTGAAGCCTCGGCTGGTGGCCGACGCGGGTGTGGAGACCTCCCCTCGCGACAAAAATACGCAGTCGCTCCGGGAGGTCTCCACACCCGCGTCGGTGTCAGCGGCCGTACTCGCCTATTGCTTCGATACGGTACTGCGGCTCTTACATCCGGTCGTGCCGTTCATCACCGAGGAGCTGTGGCAGAAGCTCCCGGGTCGCCGGCCGGACGAGCTGCTCGTCGCGGCGGCGTGGCCCCAGGCGCAGGCCGGGCTCGCGGATCCCGAGGCCGACCAGCAGTTCCCGCTGGTCCAGGAAACGATCTCGTCGATCCGGATGCTGCGTGCCGAGTACCGCGTGCCCCCGAAGGCGCGGCTCGCGGCGTCGGTGCAACCGAAGAGCGAGCCGGTGCGTCGCGCGCTGGCAGGAGAGCGGGAGACGATCTTGCGGCTCGCTCAGCTCTCCGAGCTCGCCTTCGACGGCACGCACACCGGCGTGGGGGCGCACGCCGTGCTCGCCGACGGCAGCGACGTGTTCGTGGCGCTCGAGGGCGAGATCGACGTGCAGCAGGAGTGCCGCCGCCTTTCGAGCGACTTGAGCCGGCTCGAGCAGCAGCTCACCGGGCTCGCGGCGAAGCTCACGAACCAGAATTTCGTCGCGCGGGCGCCCGCCGAGGTGGTCGCCAAGGAGCGCGAGAAGGAGCGGGCGTGGCACGACCAGCGGCAGGCGCTGGCCGACAAGCTCAAGTCGCTCGGCTGCTCGTAGTCGCCGGGCTGGGCGCGTGCGCCAACCAGGGCCCACCGCCGGGCGGCCCGCCCGACAAGGCGCCGCCCCAGGTGGTGCGCGTCGTCCCCGAGTCGGGGGCGGTGCTCCCGGGCTTCAAGGGCGACGCCGTCCTCCAGTTCGACGAGGTGATCGATGAGATGCCGGGCGGCGGCGCGCGGGGTGGAGGAGGGGGTGGCGGGGGGGGAGCGGCGCCTGTGAACGGGCTCGCGGGCCAGATCGTGCTCTCGCCGGTCGCGGGCGACGTGCACGTGTCGTGGCACCGCAGCGCCATTCACGTGAAGCCCGCCGAAGGGTGGAAGCCGAACCGCGTGTATCACCTCGAGCTGCTCCCCGGCATCGTCGACCTGCGGCGCAACATCCTGAAGCAGGGGAAGACGGTGATCTTCTCGACCGGCGCTCCCCTGCCCCACGCCGCGCTGGCGGGAACGGCGCTGCAATGGGTCGAGCAACGGGCGCTGGCGGGGGCGGTGATCCGCACGGCCCCGCTGCCCGACACCGTCGCATACGTCACCGTCGCCGACTCGGCGGGCGACTTTCACCTGACCGACATCCCGCGGGGGCGCTACCGCGTCTGGGCGATCCAGGACCAAAACAGCAACCGCCAGCTCGACCGGCGTGAGCCGTTCGACTCGACGACGGTCGCGATCGATTCGTCCGGGAGCGCGGTGCTTTGGGTGTTCGCCCACGACACGGTGGGGCCGCGCATCCGCAGCGTCGATCCGGTGGACTCGCTCGCCTGTCGCATCCAGTTCACCGCGCCGCTCGATCCGCGCCGGCCGCTGGACGCGGCCCAGGTGCGGCTGTACGCGCTTCCCGACACGACCCCCGTCGAGGTGCGCGCGCTGTTCACGAGCGCACAGTACGACTCGCTCCAGGCGAAGGCACGCGCCGCGGCGGACTCCTTACGGCGGGCCAAGGACACGACGGCGCACGGGGGAGCCCCGGCTCCAGCAGCCCCGCGAGCGCCCGCTCCCCGTGCGCCCTCCGCTCGCGATACCGCCGCCGTGCACGGGGACACTACGAGGATCCGTCGGCTCCTGAAGCAGCGCCCCGTGCCATTCGACCGCGTGGTCCTGCAGGCCGCGCGGCCGCTCGCGCCGGGCACGAAGTACCTGATCCGCTTCCACGGCGCGACCAATCTGAACGGTGCCGCAGCGGACGCCCAGGGAGTGCTGACCGTTCCGGTCCCGAAGCCGGCCGCCCGGGATACCACACGGGCGCCGCGCGACACGACGAAGTCGCCATGACCGACCCGCGCCGCCGGCTGCCCGCCGTAGAAGCCCTGCTCGCCGAGCCCGATGTGGCGGCGCTGCTCGCGGCTCACCCACGCAGTCTCGTGCTGCGCGCCGTGCGCGAGACGATCGAGGCCGCGCGCGCCAACGGCGGGACGGCGCCGTCTGAGGGGTGGGGCGGCGCGGTACGCGCGAAGGTACAGCGCCTCGCCGCGCCGTCGTTCGGGCCGGTCATCAACGCCGCCGGCGTGGTCCTGCACACGAACCTCGGCCGGGCGCCGCTGGCGCGCGCGGCGATCGAGGCGATGGCGCGCATTGCGGGCGCGTACTCCAACCTCGAATATGATCTGGCACGAGGTGTCCGTGGCTCACGCCAGGGGCTATGCCGCGGTCTCTTGACGGAGCTCACCGGCGCGGAGGACGCGCTCGTCGTGAACAACGCAGCCAGCGCGCTGCTGCTCGCACTCTCGGGCCTGGCCCGCGACGGCGACGCGGTCGTGTCGCGCGGCGAGCTGGTGGAGATCGGCGGGGCGTTCCGCATCCCCGACATCATGGCCCGCTCCGGCGCGAAGCTCGTCGAGGTGGGAACCACGAACCGCACGCACCCCAAGGACTATGCGGGCGCCATCGGCCCCGCGACGCGCCTGCTCCTCAAGGTGCACCGCTCCAACTTCCAGGTGACGGGCTTCACGACCGAAGTGCCCGCGCGCGACATCGCCGCCATCGCGCACGGCGCCGGGATCGCGAGCCTGTTCGATCTGGGCAGCGGCCTGCTGCTCGACCTCTCCCCGTGGGGGCTCTCGGGGGAGCCAAGCGTCGGTGAGGCGCTGGCGAGCGGCGTCGACGCGGTGGTCTTCTCAGGCGACAAGCTGCTCGGCGGCCCGCAGGCGGGGATCCTGCTGGGCCGGAAGCCGGCGATCGACGCCTGCCGCACCGATCCGCTCGCCCGGGCAGTCCGGTCCGATAAGTTCACCCTCGCCGCGCTCGAAGCGACGTTAGCGCTGTACCGAGATCCGGAGGCCGCCCGTCGCGAGATACCGGTCCTCCGTATGCTTACTGAAGACGTCACGCAGATACGTCGACGGGCAGAAGCGTTGCACAAGGGCGTGGGCAAAGGTTCGGATGTAGTCGAGGGAGAATCGGAAGTCGGCGGCGGATCGTTCCCAGGCAAGACCCTCAAGACGTGGTTGGTTCAGCTGACGTCTGACCATCTGACGTCTGACGTCTTGGCCGCGCGGCTGCGGGCGGCGGACCCGCCCATCATCGTTCGCATCGCCCAGCACCACGTCGTCCTCGACCCTCGGACCATTTTCCCCGACCAGATCGAGCAGGTTGCCCACGCGGTCCGCGCCGCCCTGGATGCCTGAGGGCGAGCACCGCGCGGTGTTTTTGGACCGCGACGGCACGATCGTGGACGACCCGCCCCCCGGCTTCCTGCATGAGCCGGGGAAAGTGCGCCTCCTATCCGGCGCTGCCGCTGCGATCCGGCGGCTGAACCAGGCGGGCTGGTTGGTGGTGATCGTGACCAACCAGTCCGGGATCGGGCGCGGGCTGTATGACGAGGCCGCGTACGCCGCGGTGCAGCGCCGGCTCGCGGAGCTGCTCGCCGCGCACGGCGCGCACATCGACGCCGCCTACTTCTGCCCGCACCACCCGGACGCGGACGGGCCGTGCGACTGTCGCAAGCCGGGGGTGAAGCTGTTCCGCGACGCCCAGGCCGCGTTGGGGATCGACCTGGGGCGGTCCTACTGGGTGGGTGACCGGTGGCGTGACGTCGCGCCGGCGCACGCCCTCGGGGGCGGCGCTACCCGGGCGATCCTCGTGCAAACCGGGAGCGGCGCGACTGACCGAGTCGAGGCCGAGGCGCGCGGCGCGACGGTCGTGCCGGACTTGAGCGCCGCGGTCGACCGGATTGTGCAGGGGGAATAGCAGCGGCAGATTGCGGAACGACATGGAGCGCACACGGACGGGGATCAGGGTCCGCGCCCTCGCGGCGCTGCCGCTCCTGATGCTGCCCGTCCCCTGCTCGTCGCAGCACAAGCCGTCCCCGCCCCCTCCCGCCGCGCCGCCCACGCCCAAAGGAGCGATCGCCCCCGGGGCCACGATCCGGGACTCGCTCGGAGCCCGCGACGTCATGCTCGCGGCCGAGAGCACCTACGCCCAGCCGTGGAAACTCGCCGGCGCCGCCGGCGAGATCGTCACGATCGACCTCACCTCCGACGCGTTCGACGCGTACGAGTTCCTGCTCGGCCCCGGACTCGACAGCCCGCCGCAGGACGACGACTCGGGCGGTCGTTGTAACGCGCGGCTGACGGTGCGACTGCCGCGGACGGGAGATTATACGATCGTCGTCACCAGCACCGACAAGTTCGCGACGGGCCCGTTCTCGCTGAGCGTGAGCGTCGGCACGAAGCCCAAGTCGCTCAGCCCCTGCCCGCGGTGACGCCCCCCCCGGTTCGCCTCGCCGTGCTCGTCTCGGGCGGCGGCACGAACCTGCTGGCCCTGCTCGACGCGGTCGCGGATTCGGGAGTCGCGCGAGTCGCCCGCGTCGTCTCGAGCCGCGCGGATGCCGGCGCGCTCGAGCAGGCCCGCCAGCGGGGCGTGCATGCCATGGTGCTCTCCCACCCCGCCGACGCGGACGAGGTCGTCGCCAGCCTGGGCGACGCGGAGCTCGTCGTCCTGGCCGGCTACCTCAAGCGGGTGCCGCCCGCAGCCGTCGCCCGCTTTCCGCTCCGGATGATTAATATCCATCCGGCGTTGCTCCCCGCCTTCGGCGGCCTCGGCATGTACGGGCGCCGCGTGCACGAGCGGGTGCTCGCGAGCGGCGCCGCGATCTCGGGAGCGACGGTGCACTACGTGGACGAGGAGTACGACCGCGGGCCGATCATCGCCCAGTGGCCAGTGCCGGTGCGTCCCGGGGACACACCGGACACGCTCGCTGCACGGGTGCTCGAGGTGGAGCACCGTTTGCTGCCGCTGGTCGCATTGGAGCTGGCGCAGCGGGGGGTGCCGCGGGTGCCCGTGCGGCTGTTTCCAGATGGGCCCGCTTTCTCAGTTCAAGACAGTCTTGTGATGAGGTTCGCTGATGAAGGTCGAGAGCGTACTGGATCCCCATCCTGAAGGATGGGCTCGGCGAAGCGCAACGCTGAAGCGTGTCCACGAACGTGTGCTTCAGCACAGTGCTGTGCCGAGCCCACGCTTCAGCGTGGGAATAACGATGGCGTTCATTGCGCTCCTCTCCGTCTATCCGGCTATCCGCCTGTTCGCCCAGAGCAGCGTCGACCAGCTCGCCCTGCGGTTCGCGGGAATGACCGCCGTCACCTGACTCGAGCAGGCGATGACCGACACGCTGCTCACCCTCGTCCCCGGGAGCACACGCGACCGCGCCGGTAACGTGACCATGAGCCTCGGCAAAGGAGCGCCGAAACGACTGGTCGCCTGCGCGCTCGACGAAGTGGGTTACGTGGTCGGCAACATCACCGCCGACGGCTATCTCACGCTGCGGCGTGTGGGAGCGCCGCCCCAGCCACTGTTCGACCAACAGCTCGAAGGCCAGCGGGTGACCGTGTTCGCTGCGCGCGGCGCCGTGCCTGGGGTCGGCGCGGTGAGATCGACGCACCTGACGCGCGGCCGTATCGGATCGGGCACGCCCGATCCGGTGTTCACGGTGGACAACGCCTACGTCGACGTGGGCGCCGCATCGGCGGCGGAGGCTCGCGCGCTCGCGATCGACGTGCTCGCCCCCGTGTCGCTCGCGAAGCGCCCGCATTTGTACGGGGATCGTCTCCTCGCCGCGCCCGCCGCGGGGCGCCGCGCCACGTGCGCGGCGCTCGCGGCGGCTCTCCAGGCCAAGCCGGCGGTCCGCGGCAGCGTCGTGGCAGCGTTCACCGTCCGGAGTCTGTACACCACCACCGGCCTCCAGGCCGTCCAGCGTCTCCAGGGCCCCTTCGACCAGGCGCTAGTGATGGGCGGCGTGCGCGGGGCGCGGGGAGGGGGCGCCGCTGCCGACACCCTCGTCCTCGCCACTCGCTACACCGACACGGCGGTGGAGACGGTGTCACTCAAGGACGCGGACGCGCTCGCGCAGCGGCTCGTGGCGTGGATGGAGGCAAGATGAGGGCCCTCGGGCTCGGTGTGCTGGGGACGCTGCTGCTGCGGGCTTCGCTGTGTGGGCAGGACAACCCCAGGGTCGCGGAAGCGCAAACGGTCCTTGCTCAGCTCGTGGAGACGTACGGCGTCTCGGGCGCCGAGGGGCACGTACGCGACGCGGTGAAGCGGCTGCTGCCGGCGTGGGCGCAAACCGAGACCGACACTGCCGGCAATCTGTGGGTGCGGGTCGGCAAGGGCGACCCGGTCGTCGTGTTCGTCGCGCACCTGGACGAGATCGGGTTCACCGTCACGAACATCCGGGACGACGGGGCCCTCGAGCTGCAGACCCGCGGCGGCTTCTTCGGCTCCCTGTTCGAAGCGCAACCGGCGCTGGTGCACACGGACAAGGGTGACGTCCCGGGCGTGTTCATGCCGCGGGACTCGGGTGCGACGCGCCACACGCCGCCGCCGCTGCGCGTGGATGTTGGCACGACGTCGCGCGCCGCGACCCTAGCCCGGGGCGTGAGCCCCGGGACCACCGTCACCATGCCCAAGCAATTCGTGCGGCTCGCGGGCACGCGAGCCACGGGCCGCTCCTTCGACGACCGGGTCGGCTGCACCGCGCAGCTGCTCGCGCTGCGGCACCTGGACCGGGCCGCGCTCAAGCATCAGGTCGTGTTCGTGTTCAGCACGCGGGAGGAGATCGGCCTCGAAGGCGCGCAGGGGGCGGCCGCCGCGCTCGGCACCGCGCCACGGCGGGTGCACGCCATCGACACCTTCGTTTCCGCAGATTCGCCGCTGGAGCTTGTGAACTTCGCGGCTGCGCCGATCGGCCAGGGTGCGGTCGCGCGGGCGCTCGACAACTCCGCCATCACGCCTCCCGCCTACGTCGATTCGCTCGTCCAGGTCGCCCGCGCGCGGGGCGTGAAGCTCCAGATCGGCACGACCAACGGGGGCAACGACGGCTCCGTCTTCACGCCGTACGGCGTCGTCGACGTCGCCCTGGGCTGGCCGCTCCGCTACTCCCACTCTCCCGCCGAGGTCGTGGACTTGCGCGATGTCGTGAGCCTCGCCGACATGATCCAGGCGGTGGCCGAGACCTGGTGAGAGCACTGCTGTCGGTCTCGGACAAGCGGGGCGTCGTCGAGTTTGCTCGCGAGCTGGTGGCGCTCAGGTGCGAGATCGTGTCCACCGGCGGCACGGCGGACACGCTGCGCAAGGCCGGCGTGCCGGTGCTCCCCATCGAGCAGGTCACCGGGTTCCCCGAGATGATGGACGGGCGGGTGAAGACGCTGCACCCCAAGGTGCACGGCGGCCTGCTGGCGCGGCGCGGTCATGCCGGCGACCGCGCGGCGCTGCAGCAGCACGGCATCACGCCGATCGATCTCGTGGCGGTCAATCTCTACCCGTTCCGCGACACGATCGCGCGAGCGGGCGTGACGTTGGAGCAGGCGATCGAGCAGATCGACATAGGCGGCCCGTCGATGCTGCGCTCCGCGGCGAAGAATCACCACGATGTCATCGTCGTGGTCGACCCGGATGATTATCCGGTCGTGATCGCCGCGCTCAAGTCGGGCGGCCTAGCCCCGGGCGTCAGCCCGGGGCTCACGAACGTCAGCCCCGAGCTACGCCGGGAGCTCGCCGCGAAGGTGTTCGCCCACACCGCCGCGTACGACGCGGCGATCCACGGCTATCTGGTCCGGGACCGGCCCGGCTGGCCCGAGCGGATCACGCTGGCGCTGGAGCGCCGCCAGGAGCTGCGCTACGGAGAGAACCCCCACCAGGCGGCCGCGCTGTACGCCGTCGACGAGCCCGGCATCCGCGACCTGGAGCAGCTGCACGGGAAGGAGCTCTCGTTCAACAACCTGCTGGACGTGGACGCCGCGCTCGCCGCGGTGGCGCCGTGGAGCGGCTCGGACCGCGCGGCGTGCGCCATCATCAAGCACACGACGCCGTGCGG
>Ga0137365_10005654_pt1 | contig 10003 bp, 5 predicted proteins | sample SagtaG_9_FD_104799 | JGI IMG/M metagenome (GOLD analysis project Ga0137365, IMG submission 104799) | Vadose zone soil microbial communities from Sagehorn Ranch, Mendocino, California, USA - Sage1_L_40_16 metaG | ecosystem: Environmental > Terrestrial > Soil > Vadose zone | place: USA: California... | reverse complement strand
CTTCAGGTTCAGACATATTTTGTATATACAATAAAGGGAAATAAGTTGTTAAAATTACTTTCTATTAATGCAATTAAATCCAACTTACATGATCCCGTTAGTTCTGAGCAGCAAAAAAACTAACCGAATACACAGATTATGAATTCAAAGAGATTGCGATGAGGCGGCTGAAACAAGAAGGAATAGAAGATGAGGAGCTAGCGGCATATATCGCAAACTCAGTACTAAGGAGTCTTAATCGGAAAAGCTTGAGGGACGCCATAAGAATTTCCAGGAAGTGTAAAACGTTCGTTCAAGTCGAAGAGACTGTGCAGACAATGAAGAAGTATTCAAAATTAAACTGAGATCAAGCCTTAGAATGTCCGATTGTGCCTTATAGCTGTTGCAAGGATCTTAGTCTACTTATCCTTTCTTTCCAAGCTGGAAGTTCATAAAAGAATGGCCTCTTAAGGGATAATCCCTCATCATTATCATTATCATTATCATCATCGTAATCCGCCTTCCGGTAGTTGTTTACACTTGTCGTCTCTAGGTTTGGCACTTCCACTTCTTGTGTGCTATTATGCAAGCTTTCAGGTTGCTGGGCTCTCCAAAGCCTCGCCTTCTCTATGCCCTTCAAGATATTAAGGTCCCGATATAGCAGGTGTTTAGCTAAAGCTGCCAAAGTTGGTCTTTTTATGTCTCCATCCTTGTAGTAATGCTCCGCACTCTGCTTGAAATATTCTACATCCTCAGCTGCTGCTCTAAAGGCTACTAGAGTATCTTTCCTAGACGAAGAAGAAGCATTATTTTCCATTTGTTATAATAATTTGGCAAGAGTACGGATATAACTCTATATCAGTCGGGATGTGTATTGTATATGTGTTTTTTTGGAGTGTCACCAGATTGGTTAACCAATTAAAATTGTTAACAGATTTTAACCAGAATTTTTTGATTGTCGAAAAGCCGCTATATAGCGCAATTTTTGCAGCCTAAAAATAAATCGAAACATGTTGTCAGTACTCTTTATATACATCTGTATATACTATATGTGTCTAATATTTTGGCCGTCAATCATAACTCGATCATCTGAATATGTTCTATATAGCACCTTTACTGTATAATCTGCATGAGATCTGATCAAGATCACTACCTTTTCCATGGACGTACCGTACATTGTCTCTTATGCAATAATATGGCTACAATTAAAAGAACCAGAACGAATAAGTTAATGTTGAGGTGCGATAACTGCAGATTTCTGGCGTTTGCAAACTCGGAGGACTCTCAGGACAAGTTAAACCTCCTAAGGGATTACCGATATCCTTCAGCTGATGACTGCAATGATTAGAGCGGGAAAAGATACTATCAATAATGGCAGACTAGTTCTTTAATTGAATCTGAAGACGGTTAAAACACGTGACAAAGTATATCCGCAGGGAAGAGCTCGAAGTATAGATTGGGGACTCAGCAGGATCCAAATCCATATAATTAGGCGATTTTTTTCGCGGTATATTATTCGAATCCGGGTCTTCGTGACTCTTTTAATTCTGGCAACATATATCGTGACTCAGAAGAGAGCAGATCTCGAATTGCAGCAGCTGCATTCTTGGCATTCATAAACACATTTAATGTGCCACTTGATTTTTTGGTTCTTGCATCTGTTCAAGGATCAAGATAAGCCTCAGAAAGCACAATAGGAAGCTACGGACCGGCATTTGCTATCGACCTAAGCTCATCTGGCTCGAATTGTGCTATAATTCTAGTTACACTTTCATGAAGTTAGGCCAAGAAAGAGGTTTAAGTAAGATACAGTTACGACTTAGACCTTCATATCCCAAATCTCATCTTAGTTCACAGTTTATCCCATAATTGCTCGGATGACCCAATCGGGGAACATGTCTTTATTCTTCCTAACAAGGGGAGCGAATGCTGAATCTAGAATGTATGTCCTGGCCCAATCTTCTTTTGACCTTATGGATCTACCGTAAGCCTGTACAAACTTCAACACTGTTTGCCAGTAATACCACTCTGGATCCATCTGTCTTTTTGCCGTCGTCCATCTGTCGGCTGAATTAGGATACGGTACTTTGGTTATAATTTGAAATCTTGAAAGCTCATCTTTCAAGTCTAGTCCTGTATACATTGACGGTGATATAAGTACTGTTGGCTTTGGACTATTGGCATGTTCTGCTATAACTTCGTCTCTTTGTTTCGCCGGGTCTGTCACCAAGAGTCTGTCTGCATTTGTATCAGAGATATTTTCTACGATAAAATTGACTTGTTCGTATGACGTCGTATGGATTATTCCTTTTTGATTTTTGTGTAATGTCATTAAATTGTCGATAGCTACGGCGATTTTCACCTTAACTTCTTGAAGCTTTAAGATATTGTGATCGAGGTAGGCGATATTCATTGGATATATGGGCCTATTTTCTGGTGGAAAGTCCGAATCAACTTGTATAAATTTCACTTCGTCTTGTGTGAGACCGACGCTCCTGCAAAACGCTTGCTTGTTCAAGATTGTGGCACTCATAATCAAGGTTTTTCTACATTTTTGAAATACATCATTGCAATAAGGTGATATATCGATTGGCTTGAATTCAACTTCGAAAACGTCGTTATCTTTCTTTCTTATCTCAGATACGATCCACTTTTTGGGATTTGATAGAATATTATTTATTCCTCGAGTTAGCTTTTCTATATCCCTCATTGCTTCAACTGGAAGCTCATCATCATCACCTACGTTGGACCTACTTGAAATGTTCTCATTGATTTCTTCCAAGAAATCCGTCCAGTTTTCTATATCGTCATAACCATAATCAACAATATCTAAATTTGGAATATATCGCTTCCATCCTCGTTTCGAAATTGATAGCCCCATGTCTTTTACAATCTCTGTTTCCAGAAGATGCCCTTCGTCTAATACGAGCAGCTCTCTTGACGGAAGAATGTGAAGAAGGCCAAAAAAGATAGGGTAGTTGAAAATAGAATGGATTGAAGTTAAGGCTGCGTTCAGTTGGTCATAGTACCCACATGGTTCCCATTCTCTTCTTTTTTCTTTTAGATTATTGAAATGCGACCATTCGGAAAATGCTTTTTGATAACTGATCTGGGCCCCAGGATCAATGGATACATTTTCATTCCCTGTACCTGGGTTGTTGTTCAATCTGTAATCTCTTAGAAATGTTCTATACTTGCACCCGCGGTTCTTAAAAGATTCATCAGTCTTGCATGGACCGTCTTCTACCGTTGTATGGGAGCATTCAATCGCATTATCTGAAGCGCATGTTCTACACCTATAAGTATCATTTCGAATAAGGTCTTCCTTTACAAGACAAGGAAAATTTTTCTTTCCTTTTGCCACCCTAAAATATGGAAAGTCTTTAGAATATTGAGTCTGCAATTCTTTTGTTGCAGTACATAGGTAGCTTGAGCCTAAAGTTCTCGCAATAGCTACAGCTACAGGACTTTTTCCAAATCCATTAGGTGCTTCAAGTATGATAAATTTGTATCCTGAATTATAAGCAGCGCGTAGTTCATTCAACACATAAGCTTGTTTATCGCGTATATTTGTAAATGGAAAATTTGATAAAATGTCCGCGTTTTTTATTGGTCGGTCACTATTCAATGCGATCATCACCAGTTAAACTAGCCGATTGTTTCGTCGTCTCTATGTCATTCAAGCTTATCCTTGTTACCTGCATGCTTACATGCTCTTTCTTCGACGTAGAGCTTTTTTTCCCTCGTTCCGTCTCTGACGGCCTTTAAGAAGTGGCCGGGGTGGCTGGGCATTTTTCTATTATTGTTTGTACTACGCTTACTACTTCTATTGCTACCTACCCTTCTACATTTACAAATTCTTCTTCTTGGTACATGTCTGTCCATAATTAAAGTAATAATAGAAAAAACCTTGTCCACCCTGTCCACTTTCATATTATCGATTCGTTCCTTCCTCTCATATCCGTTAGAAGCTTCACGCCATCGTAGTACCGCTCTCTACTCTTATCATCCTGGTGTCTCATATTGTATATTCCCTGGTCTGCAAGCTTCTTACCGAAGGCACTCATTTCCTTCGGTCTACTACCTCTTTTAACACAAAAACTCACATATGCGGCATATAAATCGGTTGTAAGTGTGTAAAATTCTGTATTGGTAATGTCGACTGAGCATTCTTGATATAAGAAGGCATTCACGTCATTTGTGTGCTCTTCGTAGTCTCTACGAATATCTTCGATCGTCTTTTCATGGAATCCACCTTCATCGATTAATTGTTTAAGGCCGGTCAAGGCAAGGTTTAGCAGCCCGCTTAATTCCTCAGTAGTAGTTAATTTCGCTAGCAGTTTTGTGTCTTCTTGACCACCTACGAATTTCTTATCAAAATGAAATATCAGCCATCTTCTATAGAATGCGTCACTTTTATCATCACTCTCCGGAAGTTCATTCGCAGAGAAAATCAATTTAGCGAAATTTCTGAACCTAAATGGGTCTTTGAATTTATGTTCTCCAGAGATTGAGTCACCTGATCCTAGCATTTTGAAATTGCCTGTTTCAGATAGTTTGACTGATTTTAAATCGGCAAACGTATTTGCAAGCTTGCCACATACGTCAGCGACCGCAAACCTGTTAGTGTCAAGCTGTTGTATACTTCTATGACCGCAATTATCTTGGCCTAAAAGCTCTTCGATTAACCTTATTACTACTCCTTTACCATTGGCGCCTGTTCCATAGAACATGGCTGCCTTTTCATATTCACAGCTCTTATCAAGGCAATAGCCGATCAGTCGGAACATGATATCAACCTCGTCGGCTCTCAATACGTCTTTAAAGAACTCTAATATTTTGGGGCATGTTGCATCTGGCCTATATTCTATCGGAAGTTGAATTTCAGACAGGTATTCTGGGCTGTGTGCGCTTAGCTGGTTCGTTTGAATATTCAATAACCCATTTCGTAGGTTTATGGTATCAAAATTAGAGTCGAACTTTGAACGATCCGTGTATGTTCTTCGTTTAATATGACCAACAACCTCGTTGAGTTCATGTGTTTTAATTTGTGGATACATCAACTCACAAAATTCGTTTATTAATGATTCTCCACATAATCGATAGACTCCTTTCTCCTGATCATAATAGAAGATATCTTCGTTATCTCTAGTGGTGACAAAAGTACTTTCATTCATGATATCCTGAGTTAGTCGCTGAATAACGTCACCCTTACCGATTATTCGAAATATCTTATCTAGAATTTCCTTTGCGATTATATGGTCTCCAGTTACTTGTTCCAGAGTTCCGAAGAGATACTTGGTTCCGCACACTATCTTTGGATCTCGTTGGTAAGTGTCCTCTACCGTGGCAACTGCATTCCGTCGATCTAGTTCCGAGTCGTCTTTGGCCAGCGACTCTATAAGAGCAATAGTAGAGTCTTTTGAAATATTATGTTTATGAAATAAGCCAGAAAGGGCAAACACTGTGGGGTGTCTACGTGGTTTCTTGTAGTAGGGAGATATCGTGCTATAGATTAACTGAATTTCCTTTTCACCAAGTTCAACCGGCCTGCCCGCTGCTATCACTCTAGGTCCCCTAGTACTACTTCTCTGTTTAGGTGGGAGGAGGCAATCTGCAAGGTTTTCCATAAGCACATCGTATATTTCGTTATTGACAACCAATTTGCCCTCCTGGCCATAATTCTCATAACGAAAGTTAGGATCCTCTCTATGTCTGCTGGGGGGAAGAGTAGCTAGTGCACCGCTCTTATCTGTCTTTATTTCGAATTCATGTCCTTCCTTACAGTCCATTGCAAGTATGGCCTTGTTCTGTTTGTGGCTCAGCCAGTAGATATGAAAACCATATTCCTTTTTGGTCTTAGTTACGAAGGTGGTTTGTTCCGCTACATCAAATAAGCTGAATGACTTTTCTCCATTGGCTAAATTGAACAGAATTTCATAGACTTTTTGGCTGTCAACGTCGATGCAGTTAAGATAAAGTTCGCCCTGATCGTCTCTTAAATGTGTTTTACCAAAACAAGTTGCAACACCTTTGAATTTTGGTGCCTCCTCGACGAGCCTTTCAGGTGTCCAGTAGTTGGGATCTTCATAAATAACCGTCCATTTTGCAACAGGTGTGTTATCTTCACCAAGCGGCACAGGCTTGAAACCCGTCTTATGATACTCAATTAACTGTGCTGGCCGTACATTAGTATCTGTGGTCGCAGTCTCAGCCATTATCTATTTCCTCGCAAAACACTAACTTCGTACGTATCTGTTATTATCTTCCTTCTGATCGGACAACTCCACTCGTGTAACGAAGTAACAAGGATGACCTCTCTTGGTCTGGGACTCCCAAGCTTACGGTCATACAGATACTTTGAACCTCTTTGTTCTAGGATGGTGGTCAAAAACTCTTCTACTCGCCCTGTTTTTCAGCAGATTCTACTAACCGACGTGTGACTGTGTTAAACGATTCTCCGGTATATCCAAGATTTCGGAGAGCTTGGTAGTTGTGCTTATCGATTGCCATTGTTATCAGTTTCTTATTTTCTAACAAGACCTGTAAGTAGTGCAAGACCTGTATAGGGGAACTAAGGTCGCAGAAATTAGTTAGACGATATCTAATCGTCATTCTTCATAATCTCATCTAGGGCTAGGTCTATTTTCTTGATCTTATCGTGCGGCAGTAATGTATTATCAATTATGTCAGTCTCGATCTCTTCTCGCCGCGCATCTACATCCTCAATGAATCCCTCAGTGTCAGATAACTCATACTCGGCTCTAGTAATTGTGTCTTTTATGATTGGCTTAGTCAGATTATCATACCACTCAATAAATTTACCCATTGTAGGAGAACGAAGAGATTCAGTCAGAAATGCAGCGCGTCTATAATCTCTCTTTGGCCATACTTGTAATAGTTTATTTTCTAACCAATTCCATACTGCGGTCGGTTTAGCAACCGCTAATACTGTATTGAGTTCAATCCTGTTATTCTCTAACCAATCTATAAACTGAATCTGTTCGTTGCCTACGTAGTGATATTCCGATAGATATCGGTGGCAATAAACTCCCTGTTCCTCCGATAGACTTTCATAAAGTTTGCCTTTGCGATTGAGTATTCCAATCAGTCCTTTAAAATGAGTGTTCTCGTTATTGTCCACAGTCTCCTGTAATTCTTCAATTTCTAGGGCTAGGCCTGGATTTGCTTCATTTATTTCCTGAATAGTATTTAGGTCTAGGCCTAAATTTGTGGCACCATACACCTTGAGTCCAATGGCTACGCCACTAGCATCACAATCCCTAAGGGTTCCTAAATGGCCTCTATACGTTGGCAAATAACCATTTGTGTATGCTGCCGACAGCCCACGCTGTTTGTCACAAAGACGCGCCAGTACGGTACCATACTCGCTTCCAAATCCCTGAGAATCAATAAACGCTATGCCCATCTTCTCAGTAAACGGAACCATCTTGATCACAGTCCCCTGCTTTTCTACAAATACAATATCTGTGCCTAACTGCATTAGATGGCCTAGACTATCAAAAGTTACTGTATGATACCTGCCACCAAAGCTCATGACGGCTCTATCATCAGGGTATATGCCTATTTGGTGGCGCTTGACGTTATGGTAACCCTCACACACCGGTTTAATCATATCGTAGAGCGCTTTTCTGCGATCTTTGCCGCCGAAAGTGTTATCGTTGTAAACCGAAGTGTCCCAGCCTAATTGATTAAGGTATGTCCTAACCGCGTAGAATACATCAGAGTGGTCCCATCTTTCGGTTCTTAGTAAGTCGGGATTTGCTTCTATTGCATTCTTACGAAGCCCTATCACATATTTTATCATGTGCCTGTCAATCTCCTTTGGCACAAGCTGTCCGTGACCCTCTCGTTTAATCAGGGCTAGGTCTAAATTTGCCAAGCCTAATCAGCTTCGGAGTGGCAACTGCAGTCGCAGCGCCATTCTAGCCCTAGCCCAGTGTACGAGCCAGTGCACTCACTACATGGACAGATGCAATGGTAAATCTTTATAATATTGTGTGAGCTATGTTGCATTACCTACAATAGCACCTTGACAGGGTTGTTGTGTGTCTGCGCTTTTTGCATCGTTTGACTTACCTCTGGGAGTGTGTTGGTAGCGCGCTCCCAGTCGGCGCAGTTATTTCTCATGATTTATTGACTCCTTTAATGCGTGTTTTTTTACTGACAATTGTGTTCTACAATGTGGACAAGTAGCATAATACTCGTTCTTGCCACTATATCTCCAAAGATGCGAACAACGATGACATTCAACGGAGTTACAATCCTCGTTTCGGTTACACCGATACTCATTCTATGTATCAGTACGTATCATAATATGCAGCAAAATAAAAGGATCACGCTTTTACAAGCAAACGTTGAGCTGCAAGCTAAACTATCTAGAATCTAGTCAGGTTTGATAAGACCGGCTTTGAGCAGCGCCTTTGATATTGCAGCTATCTGCTCTTTCAAGTCGTGAACTTCTTTGTCTTTTTGCTTCTCCGACTCGATTGTATCAGAGTATGCGTCGTAAGTTAACACCATTCTGCATTTAGAACAAAATCGGCTATCTGGTTTGTTTGGTTCTTCGCAATTGGGACATAGCTTGGGTCTTAATGCCTGAGATATCCGCTTATCCTTGGAAATTATCCCATATGCTTCAAGTATACTATCATTTGATTCGTTACCAAAGTAATGTAAGTATTTCAGATGCATATTAGAGCCAGGAGACCAGCCTGCAAATTGGCGCAAAGTGTGTTCCTTCAATATCGTGGATTTCTCAGTTAATGAGGAATGTCTTCTTATGTATGGGTTCCATGGCTTCTTCAATAACTCTCTAATCTTTTGCTTATCTTCTGGTGGGACATTAGGATTGTCCAATAATTTGGGGAATAACTTGTCTCTATAAATTTCGTATATTCTATGGAGGCTTCTTATATGTATGACTCTGTTGAGACTTCTGCCGAATCCGCATAATAGTATACTATTTGGATTACTGCCCTGAGGATGCTGTGATATCCAGTCTTTTATGTATGGTATTGAATCAATAAGCGGAATATGTCTTGTTCCCGTCTTTCCATTAACTAAAATCTCTGCGTATTGTTTCTTGTCAGGTGTCAGTTTGAAGACGACATCCTTTATTCTTAATTTCAACAGTTCGTGAGGTCTTGCTGCAGAATCTCTAGACATTGCATGATAGCATCTGTCTCTAGCATTAGGACAATATCTCAAAAATAATGAATCGTCTTCGTGAGTCCATAAATCGGTCGGCTTGTAGATTGATTTCTCTTTCCTTTTAAGTTGAGGAATGTTCTCAATTATCGAGGGCTTTGGTCTTTGCTGATAATCTATATTAGGATAATACAGCCACCTAAAAAAGCGCATTAATTCTGCTCTGTAGAGATTATACGTTCCAATCCATTTATGCAATGGATCAACAGTTTCGATTTTGCGAAAGCTATCGAGGAATGATAATATATTCTCTCTTGTTATCTCCCTGAACGATCTAGCATTTTTAAAAAATATTGAGAATGTGCAGAGTAAAATTATGGTGTTCTTCCTATAGCCGCTTGATGGATTAATCTCTGAGTTTAGAGACGTTATAATATAATCGCATATAGTTATAGCGTTCTCTTTGTTCGCAGGTAGTACTTTGTTATAAAGAAAGTTGAAGCAGTTAGATGATAGTCCTTCGATAGCACTTTCTATCTTCTTGTCTATTATTATGTCTGAAGTTGTGGTGGTAGCAGCAGTCGTACTTGGTGTTACTTTCAGGGTAGGCCTTAATTTAGTTAGGCTGCTGCTCCTTCTTTTCATGACTTTGGTAGTGAATTAGGCTATATAAGTTAGTATTATAAGTCATAATAATGGTTAATAAGTAGTTAAAGGAAATAATTTGTGAGAAGAATACGGAAAATGAAAGGAAAAGCTATGTATTGTATGGTGTTGATAAAGTAATCGATGCAGAATTAGAGTTTTTTGCGAATTCAAAGAAAAGAATTGATACCTGTATGAACTACACACG
>Ga0137365_10005652_pt1 | contig 10004 bp, 10 predicted proteins | sample SagtaG_9_FD_104799 | JGI IMG/M metagenome (GOLD analysis project Ga0137365, IMG submission 104799) | Vadose zone soil microbial communities from Sagehorn Ranch, Mendocino, California, USA - Sage1_L_40_16 metaG | ecosystem: Environmental > Terrestrial > Soil > Vadose zone | place: USA... | reverse complement strand
CGTATTCAGTGGTTTATGCAGAAATGCCAGCGAGAGCAACGATATCCAAAGCGACACAAGTTCATTCAAAGCATCCACATCGATCATGTGCTTCATATTCCCAGAGTCCAGCATGCTCTGGATGAGGCGATGGATAGACTTTCCTTAGTAAGGAGTTGCGATGACGCTTGAAAGATGGGCCTACCTCTTTCGAGAGCTAATTGTCTTCTGGCAAACGGTCTCCGCGCGTGTCTAACTCAACGGCGCGCTACGTATGCTTAGGCTGAGTTGAGGCGACGAGGAATAGGCGTGAGAAACACCGAGATTTTGCTCTCGGCGAAGTGAGTGTGGCTGTATACTCAGCGGACACAAAACTACCGCTGAGGAGGAGTCGAAAGATGGGAGGGCTGGGCAGAGCCCTTCACTCACTGTTTATTGAAGATATCATTGCTCACTTCGAGATCAATCCAAACAAGGGATGGTCCTTCTCTTGAAGCCAAGGCGCATATTATGTATGGATGATAACCTCATTGGTACTCCACTGAGCCGCCTCCCAGTCCAGGACATCAGCCAGTTCAGCCTGAAATAAGGCAAGATCCTCTGCGCGCTTCGTCTCATTCGGCATCTCGGTGCTTTTCCAGACAAGGAGGATCTGAACCCGGGTAAGCATCTCATCAGCCTTCACTACATAGCGAGCCACTGTTCCGGGGAAGATGTGCCTGTCGGATTTCTGTATGGCCTTCAACTTCTCAAGCAATTGCTCATCTTGGCCAGGACAAACGGGGACAAAGATATCGGTCAAGAACAACATGCCTCGACTTCGATAGGCCCGCCAGGAAGGTGCCCTGGTCCGTACGCGTCCGGATGGGCTGGGTTGAAACTGCCGGACTTCGTCTACTGGCAAGATCAGGATGTTCCCGACGCGCCGGGCTGACAGACGTCCCGCGCGGACGTACTGGTATACGCGCTTGTCAGAGACGCGCAGCATTTCGGCGGCTTCTCTGATCGAGACGTAACCTGGAAGATTGGGGATATCAACGCCATCTATCATGCACTCAGTGTAATCCTCTCTCTACTTATCTGTAAATTTATCCATCTGGGTATACTTGAATAGTTACTCACCAATTAGTTAGAGTTCTTTGCAAGAATTGAAACGCTCTGCTATAATGCCAGTGGTGATAACGGCTCTCACAGGGGAGGAGAGAGGCGAAGAGAAGGGTACATCCATAGTTTTCTTTGAGGAGGTGAGCGTGTCTGCTCTGCACCATGTGTCAACCGGCTAGAACACTGCTGAAATGCAAACAGGACTTCGCTCCTCACAGAACGATGCAAAAGAGGAACCGAGCTGGTTAGATGCGATTGCACGTCCTCTCAGGAGAGCCGCCACGGCTCTTTTTATTCTCCCGGCCATCCCAGTCCCGCTCATCGGCTTCCTTGCCTTCTGTGCATAGACATGTAAGGCCCCAAACACAAGTGAGGCATTCGCTGCCCAGTGTTGTTAGGATGCAAGGGCTGCTACAATCAAGGTGAGCATAGATGGAGGCAGTGGCATATGGCAATACGTCTGCGTATTAAAGAAGTTGCCAGGAAGAAAGGTGTCAGCATGGGAAAACTACAACGGGATGCCGATGTGGCTTATAACACGGTCAAACGTATGTACAAAAATCCCTACCATGTGATTACCACCGAGACACTTGGAAAACTGGCGCGGGCACTTGGGGTATCACCGGGAGAGTTGATCGAAGAAGTCCCGGACGAGACGACCAGCGCATCACCTTCGTAGTTCGATCGGGAGTGAGTCACAACGGGCAGGTCTCTCCAGGCCTGGTGCTAGCCGACCCATGAAAATAAACGAGGAAAATCAATATGCGAGGGATTCGAGCCAGGTCTGCCCGGTCTGCGCTGGCGCAGGGCGACTGCGTGTCGCTGCTCAACCCGGTGACCCGTCCTTTGGGAGCAGTGTCCTTTGCACGTGCAGAAAGGCCCAGCTTGCAGCGCAGCATCTGCGACAACGACGCCAGGCCGCGAACCTGGACGACTTGCGCCACTGTACCTTCAGCACGTTCAATCCCCGTCTCCCGGGGGTTCAAGAAGCCTTGCGTGGATGTACCGAATACGCTCTGCATCCCCGTGGGTGGCTCTTGCTCCTAGGCCCCTGTGGCTGTGGGAAGACGCACCTGGCCGCATCCCTTGCGCAGCAGAGCCTGGAGAGCGGCGCCGAGGTCTTCTTTACTGGTGCTCCAGATCTGCTTGACCTCTTGCGCGCCGCCATGTCCGCGCCCGCAGGGTACACCCGGCTCCTCGAGTGGGTACGCGAGGTGGAACTGCTCGTTATCGATGACCTGGGAGCACACTCCTCCTCGGCCTGGACCACCGAAAAGTTCTTGCAAATTCTCGATGCCCGCGCAAACAGCGCACTTTCCACAGTCATCACCGCCATCCCGAAAGAATTCCAGGGGCTGGACGATCGGCTCCGTTCGCGGTTGAACGATACGCACCTGGTTACTACCATCCTGTTTGAGAGAGCGCGAGATTACCGCCCCTTCAAACTCCCTCCGAGGTAGGAGAATATGAGCATGACAGAGTCTGTTCCGATGAACCCGCAAGAGAGACGGCATGCAGAGGCGATCCTGCTCGGAAGCCTATTCCTTCACCCGGAGGAGGGAGTTGCTCTCAGATATCAGCTGCGTCCGGAGGATTTTTCAGAAGAACCCCACCGCCAGCTCTATGAAGCTCTCACTGCTGGGTTGGACTCGCGCGAGCTGGTGACAGTCGCTGCTATCAGCTCGCTGCTCACCCCAGACGAACTCGCAGGGATGGGCGGGGTAGCCTACCTTGCGTTCCTCTATCAATTGGGGTATCGCTACGTAAGCTGTCACCAGCCGCAAAGTAACTGATGAGGTAAACAACGCGACTGGTGTGCAATTGCTTCCTCCTTTATTGAAGGGGAAGGCCTCCCATGACTTGGTTCTCTTCTCGCTGCGCATCAGAGAGCGAAAGCCAGGAGGAGACCAAAGAGACAGTGCTGGTTGTCTGTCAGCGCTGGAGCGTACCGTTCTCGCACGCCACCACCTCCTGCCCATCGCGTCTGCCATACCTCCTCTTGAGTTCCTCGTAGCGCGCAAACCGCTCTGGAATAGGGCGTCCTTGAGCGTCGTAGCGATCGGTGAGGATGAAGCTCAACAATGGAGTGCTTCCAGCATCGAGCAGGTGGATAGAGAGTATCTCGGTTCCAGGGCCAGCAATACCGCCCGGACCGCGCTCGAAACGCACTCCCTTGGCCACACTTATGAGACTATGGATGTGCCAGTGCTCTGTCTCCACCGTCCACCTATCCCCAGCAAACAATGGCGTTGCCATCCCGAAGACTTCCATAACACCACCTGCGACTCCGGCCACGACGGCGAGCGGCGGCGAGGCATACAGATCAGCAAGAAGCGACTCCAGGTCGTTTTGGGGTGTGGAAGTGTAGGCCACCTCAGCATGACCAGGCGGCTCAAGTTGTTGCATCACGCCTAACATGTCAACTTCGGCCCATACTTCCACCATCTTACCATCAACGACACGGAAGATATCCATCCCGCTGATTTTTACCCGCTTGCCTGTAGGCGCAATACCGGCAAACTCTCCTTGTTGTGTTCCCCAAGCGGTCCAACGAGTGACAACCTTGTCATGTTCAGCAATCCAGTCGTGAATGGTTTGATGATGATCTGGGAAGGCTTTCAGCATCATGCTTATCATGTGTTTGAATTCCTCACGGTTTTGGCCATGACCTGAGTCTTCGCCAGTGAATCCCTCAAAATTGGGAGCCAGGAGTTCATCAAGGAGAGCCACATTTTTTCCATTCGTGACTTCATCGTAGAAACGACGAACGAGAGCCTTGTTTTCTTCGGTTGACATAAAAGAGACTCCTTCTAGCTTCATAAATCTAGCCATTCATTCAGTCAGATCACAGCTATCATGTACATGGCGTGAGGCTTAAGCCTCGCTTAGGAGATGGACTGCACGTCCACAGCAGAGTGTTGAGAATGACGAAGGTCGACGATGAAGACCACCGTCTGTGAAGTGCTCGCCCAGCTGTTCCAGCAGCGGGGTAGACCTATCGATGTCTGTGAAGAGCAACGTGACGGTCCCCATTGGAAGGTGATGCAGACAGAATCCCCTTCTCCAGCCTCATTCTATCTGTGGTTGCCTCTGGAGACAGGCGACGCGTTCGGTGAGGCGCCTGTGGAGCGCAGTCAGCACCGCCATCTGGTGTTCGATGTCTTGGAGTTTGTCTTGATAGAGCGCCAGCAGCTCCTCTTCACAGATCGGTAACGGGTGTGAGGAAGGGGAGGCACCAGTGCAATCGAGAATCTCTTCGATCTGCTCGGTGGTCAGGCCGAGACCCAGGTACATCTGGATCGTTTGCACGCGTTTGACGGCCTCCTCATCGAGGTCGCGATAGCCATTTGAGAGCCGACGAGCGCACAGCAGCCGTTTCTGTTCATAATAGCGTAAGGAACGTATGCTCACTCCTGTGCGGCGGGAGATTTCACTAATACGCATGAGCACCTCTCCTTTCTTGAATGCCTGACGTAAGTATAAACTATGACATTACTGTCAGAGTCAAGGGATCTCATGCTTCATTTACAGAGAGAGCTTGTCCTTCCCCCGGAACACAAGTATTCTTTTGCCGACGTCGAAAGCCTCAGATGAAGGAACCCCAATAACGAATTTTCTTGAGTTCCGACTTGTGTTCTGGAAGAGGAACTGCTCCTCCGTAGCCATCTTTTCTCTCTGCTGTTATACGTAGCGATCCTCTTCGATATACCCTAGCAGAAGTGCCAAGTTCCGACTCCAATAAAACTCGCTACTTTGCGGTTTATAGGTAGGGTAGACGGCCAGCGCGTCACCTTGCGGCACGTTTCCAACCGTCCCCTTCCGCAGGGCTTTCCAATTCTAATAGACGGAACACGAGCCAGTGAGTGCCAGAGCGAGCGCTTGCTCAGGATGAGCATCAAAGTAGCGCATCTGTCGAGCGACATTGTGAACCCCTGCGCGGTCCATCAGACTCAAGACGGTGCTAGTAAGTTGAGCGAGCAGAGCGGGCACAGGTGAAGTCGCGAGTCTGGCAGGCATCTTCTCCTAAGCTGACATCACGTCTCCAGTAAAGTCGATTTTCGATGGACCAATGGTCTCGAATCAATGTGAGCATGGTGGCTGGTGGAGCGTGGTGCATCGAGAGACTGCTGAGCCCATACACCACTTCATGGCGAACTTTGCCTGATGTGAGCAGGCGAGTCGTCCGTTCCAGCCGAAACACCTGCTCAATCCCCTGCCATTTCTTACCGAACCACTCGTTGAGATCAGGACTACACACGATCTGACGATGTTCAATCCGTCCATGTCCCTTGTTCCAGGTCTCAGCCTCCTGCCATCGTCGTCGATCTGGCCTACGATCTTCGAGTAAATCAGCGATATCCTCTCGCAAAGTAGGCTGGTTGTCTTTCGCGATCAAGATATCATCTCCTTCCAGCCGATGGACTTGGGCGCATAGCTCCCGTTGGGTATGCATCGCATCGAGCGTGAGAATGCGCCCGCTCACACACTCTGCATTCAAAAGCGGCTTGAGCGCACTGATCTCGTTCTCTTTGTCGTGCACATTACAATGCCACAGCACAATCCCTGTAGCAACCTCATAGCAACTGAGTTGATGCACTGGATGTTCTTGCGAAGTCGTCGCGCGGAGCCTTTTCCCATCAATAGCCAGATGTCTATGATCTACCTGTGTCTGTGGCGTCTGCAAACGACTGGGTTCGTCTCCACATCGACGGATGCCGCTTCCCAGCGTACAAAGAAGGCGCATACTAACTCATCCAGTCGGTTCCCATCTACGAGGGCTAACACATTGCTGTAGGTGGTCTGACAGGGCATAGCCGCTCTTCGCAACCCAAAGTGCTGCGCAAATGACATGCCCCGGTGACGAATCCATTCTGTCGCTCCGCTCATGGTCTTGGCTCCTGCTAGTTTTGCGAGCACCACATAACTAAGAATAAAGGCCAATGAAGAGCGTTTGCCTTGACTTCGCCGACAATCAGGCAACGCTTGCAAGACGCGCATACAATGAGATGATGGGAATGGTTTCTGGGTCTGTGCCTTCTCACACTGAGAGCGTCAACGTGGTATAGTCCATATGAGTTCTCCTTGAATGTGGTTTTTTTGTATTCTACAAGGAAAACTCTTCTTTTTCCCCTCCTTTCTGAGAATTGGAAAGCTCTGCGCAACGAGGAAACAGATTTCGTAGATAGTGTTTCGCTGGAGGGCATACAAGCAGAATCAAGGATTTCCTTGATCTGGTATGTCGTTGTTCCTTTAATTAGTGTCTTGGCAAGACCAAACCCACCTGTTATACTCTCTTTGAGAACAGCGAGGGCCATTTTCCGTGTCGACATCATCTGGCGAATCTACCAATCAAACATCCCACTTCCCCACAGAACACCTGCAGGGCATCGTCGAGCGCGTCACCTATCATGCTGAAGACTCCGGCTACACCGCTCTCGCTGATCGACTTCGAAGTTTCTCGACTCCAGCAGCCACGTAAAGCATGCTTGTTATGCACTGTTGGCAAAGCAGATGTCGTATTCTCAGATGAAGGAGGAGCATGGAAGCACCGATGATTCCCCCAGACGGTTCGTCCTTTCTTTCAGCGGATGACGCGCTGTTCGGTTGGGATCCGACACCAGGTATCGTCTCCGTCTGGGCCGCGAGGGCAGGCAAGGCCTGGGTCTGGCAACGCATGGGAGACCGTGTTCGCTGCACGCGCGAGACGTTCCGCCCCTGGCTTTTTGCCACCACACTTGATGACCTTACCCACCTGGGGTCGGCTCTGCAACCCGAGCAGGAAGAGGCTCCGGTGAGCTACCGGGTTCTGGATGGATCTCTCGGTTCGTATCGCTATCTGCTCTCTGCACGCGATGGACGTATGCTGGAGCGAGAACTACTGGATGGGGCATCGCATCGGCTGAACCGCAAGATCACGTCGCTCTCTGCACTGGATGGCACCTACTATCGTGTCGGACCCGTCGAACAATATCTCATGCTCACCGGTCGGGTCTTTTTCCGTGGAATGTCGTACCACGAGCTGCATCGCCTGCAGTTCGATCTCGAAACGACTTCCCTTGATCCAGCACGAGGCCGCATCTTCCTCGTTTCCATTCGCGATAACCGCGGCTTTGAACACGTGCTGGAAGCACCCACCCCCGAAGAGGAAGTGTCTCTTATTCACACGCTCTGTACGCTGATTCGAGAGCTCGACCCCGATACCATCGAGAACCACAACTTGATGGGCTTTGATCTGCCATTTCTGGAACACCGCGCCAGGGTGCTCAAGGTGCCGCTTTTGCTCGGACGAGAGGGTGTGCCCAACCGTTTGGAATCCTATGAAGAGACAGGGTGGGCGGGCCCCCGGAGCTTTCGGCGTCAGCGCTTCAGCGTGGCCGGCCGCGAGCTGATTGATACGCTGGACGCGGTGCGCCGCTACGATTTTGTCGTGCGCACGCTTCCCTCCTACCGGCTCAAAGAGGTGGCGCGCCATTTCGGGTTGGCCTCCTCCGACCGCGTGTATATAGAAGGCGCCCATGTCTATGAGACCTACCTGCAGGATCCTGACTCGGTGCGCCGCTACGCGCTCGATGATGTACGCGAGGTCGATGGTCTTTCGCAACGGCTCATGGGCGCTGCCTTTGCCCTGGCGGGCATGGCCCCACGCCGCTACGAGCGCATCGCCTCGGCTGGGCCGGCCATGGGCATTCTCGAACCGCTGCTGGTGCGAGCATACCTGCGAGCAGGAGCGGCGCTACCCAGGACAGCATCGGATCAGGAAGAGACATTTGGACGGCACCAGGGAGGAGCCACCTATCTCCTGGAGGAGGGAGTGGCCGAACACGTGGTCAAAGCAGATGTCGCCTCGCTGTACCCCTCGCTGATGCGCGCCTACCGCATTGGACCAAGCTGCGACCATCTGGGCGTCTTCCTACACCTGATCGACCGCCTGACCGAACTGCGCCTGTTTCACAAAGCGGCTTCGCGCTCGGCACTCGTAGGTTCCCAAGAGGCTGATGAGCACGAAGGAACGCAGGCAGCCATGAAGACGATGATCAACGCGGCCTACGGATACATGGGAGCGACCTCCATGGCTCTCTTTGGAGATCTAGGTGCCGCCAATGAAGTGACCAGGCGCGGCCGCGCACTGCTCGACCAGATCATTGAGGCGCTGCGTGAGCGAGGCATGGTGCCGATCGAAGCCGATACCGATGGCGTGTACTTCGCGACGCCGAAGGAGTGGTCAGAAGCAGAAGAGAGAGCACTGGTGGACGAGATCGGAGCGACTTTGCCAGCGGGGATCAGGTTAGAGTACGAATCTAGCTACGCCGCCATGGTGTCGCACGCAATCAAAAATTATGCTCTGCTCTCCTACACAAGAGAACTGCTGGTGCGCGGTGCGGCTATGCGCTCCAGCCGATCAGAACCCTTCGGCGTACGCTTCTTGCTGCAGGCGTTCCCCTGTGCCATGCAGGACGATATCGCAGGGATCGTTCAGTGTTACCGGGACACGCAAGAGGCGCTGCGGCAACGCCTATTACCCGCCTCTGATGTCGCGACGCGTATGCGTCTTTCGAAGGACTCAAAAACCTATCTTGCCAAGCGGTCGAAACATACCGAGGCGCAATATGAGGCGCTGCTGGCGGCTGGCAGAAAGCAGTGGCGTGCTGGCGAGCGCGTGCGCTTCTTTCGAGCGCCTCAGGGAGTGCCAGTCTGGTTGCCCGACGAGGCCGATGATGCCTCTCCGATCTCGAACGAGGAGAATGGAGATGAGACCGAGGAAAGCGAGGAATCGCTCTTCTCTACTGCATCGACTGCTCCATCTCTTACCGATCGCAGAGACTATGACATTGAGCACTACCTGCGCATACTGCGCGACTCCTATGCTGAACGTCTGCGCGTGGTATTTGAGGCTGATGATTTCTCACAGCTCTTTCGTCTGGACGGGCAACAAGGCTTGTTTGATCGACCCATCGAACAGATGCAGCTGCGCTGGATACGCTGCCAGCCTCCAAAGGCGAAGGACTGACGACAAGTGATGTTCACAGCCCGTCGATGCGCTGATCGGCCCGTAAGACTGGGGCGAACAGATCGCCCGTGCGACTGACCCGTTCAAGCACTACCTGGGGCGTGAGGGTAGCCGGGTGGATGCTGCCAATATCGAGTTCCTCCCAGGTGAGAGGCGTGGAAACCGTTGGATGATCTGGGTTGGCACGCAAGGTATAGGGTGTTGCCGTATTGCGTCCAAGGCTGTTCTGCGCATAGTCGACCGTCACATGACCTCCCTTGTGAGTCGCTCCACTGGCAGGTGCAATGAGATTGGGATAGTTCGACGCGAGCTCATTCCCTACCCCTTTGACCCATCCACGGACGCGTTCGAATTTGGAACCGGATGCGAGTGGCACAAAGATGTGCAGTCCACCTCCCCCGCTGATCTTGGGATACCCCCTGACTCCTGCGTGTTCCAGCGCATCGTGGAGGCGCAGCGCCGCTTCCCGAATGGCCACGAAAGAGGCCGTCGAGCCAGCATCAAGATCGAAGATGGCCAGGCCAGGCTGCGTGAGATCCGGAGTGCGCGAACCCCACAGATGGAATTCGATGGCTCCCTGGTTGGCAAACCAGAGCAGGCCTGCTGCCGTGTCGATCAGGGGCAACGGCACAGGGTGGTTGACGGTCTTGGGTTGGTACGTCACTTGCCGCAGCCACCCGGGCGCATCAGCTGGACAGTCACGCAGGTAGTACGAGGTTCCCTCAACTCCTTGTGGGTACATGCGTAGCGTCACCGGGCGTTCCTTGAGATAGGGAAGCAAGACCGGCGTGATCTGCCGGTAATAGGTCAGTAGATCACCCTTGGTGAATCCTGTTTGAGGCCAGTAGATTTTCTTCAGGAGCGTCACCTGGACCGCCTGATTGCCCAGGTGCCATGTTTCTGCTGAGGCGTT
>Ga0137365_10005648_pt1 | contig 10007 bp, 7 predicted proteins | sample SagtaG_9_FD_104799 | JGI IMG/M metagenome (GOLD analysis project Ga0137365, IMG submission 104799) | Vadose zone soil microbial communities from Sagehorn Ranch, Mendocino, California, USA - Sage1_L_40_16 metaG | ecosystem: Environmental > Terrestrial > Soil > Vadose zone | place: USA: California... | reverse complement strand
GTCGGGGTCCGGACAGTTGACGGGCACGGTCACCGCCGGAGCGCCTGGCCGACCGTGCAGCAACATCAGCAGATCGAGCAGACTCTGATCGAGCCGGTTCACCTCGACCTTCTTCGTCCGAAAAATGCGGTTGAACGCCTCTCGCCACGACGTGGAGATGCTGATGCCAGCCCGCGTGTAGGCGCCGGCGCAGGGCAAGTCAAGGGAGACCAGGGCGGTGTTCACTGCCGCCTCGATAGCTGCAGGATCGATGAACCGCTCGGCGCGCTGATGCTCCATAGCGCCAAGGTCGACATACGCGGCCGCAGCTTGGGCGAAGCCGTATATAACCGACGGCAGACCATCGCGGACCTGCTCGACGTCACGGGAGCCGTCGATCGCGATCGCCGATATGAGTCGGGGGGCGTCATCAGGCAAGGCATAGTCGGATCGAGGCTTTACCTTGTCGGCGAGCCACGACACGTCCCTGAGGTGTTCAGCGGGAACGTGGAAGGTTGCTTGCTCGGCAAGGGCGCGCACCACCGCCTGCGCGTGGCTCGTCCGAGAGGCTATCTCGAACGACCCGGTGACGGTCTGATAGGGCATCGTGGGTGCTCCGTCTACCCGTGGCGGGGAGTCGAGGTCCGCGTCCCGTCCATGTCCATCAGCGTGGGCTGCGACCCGTCCGGCTGACCGGCAGCCGGTGGCCGACCCGGCCCGGTCATGGTGGGTAGGGGCGGATCGCCGGCCGCTTTGCGGGCCTCGTTGACAAGGTGAACGCCATACACGTCGACCTGGATTGGGACGATGAATGGACTCGACAGGGTCTTGAGGCGAACGTAGCCCTTATCCTCAGAGGAAATGATCGAGTCGCCGAACGAGGCGAAGTCGTAGAACTTCGACAGCTCCTGCACCTCTTTGGTGTTGTTCAGATGAGCGACGACCCAGTTCGCGGTGTTCGCCTTCACTTGGTGTGCGACGCCGGACACCTCCTGAGTGGCATACAGCATCCCGATCTTGAGCTTGGCTGCTTCCTTCGCCAGCCTGATCCACACGTCGCCGTCGTCTTTGTACCTGTCCGAGGAGAAGAGGTTGTGGGCCTCCTCGAGCATGACCTGGATGGGCGGCGGCTCCTTGCCAGAGGTGAAGATGGTCGTTTGCTTTGCGAGCAGGCGGCGGGTGATGTTTTCCGACAGGGTCTTGATGATCGGCGGCGAGCCGACGTGCAAGTCCACGATCACGATCCGGCCCTCAACCAGGTGGGCGTAGATCTCGTCGGCTGGGTCGTTCTGCGTTGCCGGATTGTGGAATTCCTTGAGGTCCAGCAGGTTCCTCCAGCCGCGCACGTTGCCGGACTGGCCTGTCTGGCCGGTGTAGATCGGCTCGGTGGACGTCCAGCGGATGTCATCGCAAAAGCTGATGGCCTCCTGATCGTCGGCCCGCTTCAACTCCAGGATCGCGTCTACCACAGTCTGCACGTCGCGACCAGCGACGGAATGAAGCCCTGCTTGGGTTCCGACCTTGGTGAACGGGTCGCGGCGCATACGGCGCGCGATTGCGTCCTTCAGGTCCTTCTTAATGTTCACCAGGACTGAGTACGGCGAGGTGGTCCCTGCGTTGGTTTGTGGCAGCGTAAAGCCAGCTCGCAGCAGCGACGCGTAGAGGATCAGCCGCCCCCGCTGGGCACGGGTCGTCTCGCCGTAGTCGTCCGGGACATCGGCGAACTTCGTGATGGCAAAGTCGTTGACGTAGCCAGCAGACCCCTCCGACCGCAACTTGTCCGCGATCAGCCCTTGGACAGCTTCGACCTGATCCGGGTCGAAGAAGTTGATGCCAAGCGGCCGGACGTGGGACTGGCTGCCGTCAGCGCCGAACTTGAAGATGCGGACGTGCTTTGCGCCAATGGCGGCGATCTCGGTGCCGTCTTGGGTGTTGGGATTAGCGTATTCGCCTTGGGGATCGAAGATAAGCTGCCCGATGGGGCGCTGCCCGGCAGCACGAGCCCGCTCGGAGACAGCGAAGGTCCGTGCGATGAGAATCTTCGCCGTGTTGGACTTCCCGGTTCTGGTCATGCCCAGCAGGCCGGTCTTGTGCCCGATGAAGTCATGGATGTTGACGGCGACAGCAGCGTCGTGCTGCCCAGACTGCTTGGCACGACGGCGCGTTGCTGAGTAGCGGACAACACCGATCTGCACCAGCTCAACGGGCTTGCTTGGATCCGGCTTGAGATAGGACGCAATTGCCGACAGGCCCGCCCCCAGCGGCTTGAGTACACGGTAGGTAGCAGTCGCGTAGAAGTTATCGACGTCGGCACCGAACTGGAGCCGCTTGGTGCCATCGACATCGTCCTCGTAGAACGTCCCAAGAATGCGGCATCGCAGCCCAGTGAACGAGACGCGGTTCTTGGTGAACGGATCGAGATCGAGGTCCAGCACGACCGACGGCGACGGGCTGGCATTCCTGGACAGCGCGGTCCGCAGGGCCTCTTCCCGCACGGCACGCAGGTCTGACTCCATCGCCAGCGGCGCCGTGCCCTCGACGCGAAGTAGAAGCACTTCGTCGTCGTCGCGCCCAGCGGTGGCGACATCACGCGCGGTTGCAAGCAGGATCGCATACTGCGGAATCCCGCCGGCATCGAACTTCCACCGGTCGTGGGTGAGCACGATGGCCTCGCCGTAGTCCAGACGATGGATCGCTCCGATGCGCACCGACCGGTCGTCGGCAAGCAGCGTGGATTCAAGCAGCGTCCCGGCACCCACGCCGGGGATCAAGTCGGTCGCCATCCGTCCCCCTCGCAAGGTGCACGTCAGCACAGCGTGCCACGCACCCACGACAAAGTAGAAGAAGTTGCCGACTTACCCCATCGGAACGCTTATGTCAAGCCTCAAAGAGGCCAGCCCGGCTCCATAGGCCGCCGGCTCCTATGAATCGGCCGCCGAGATGCGTCGACCCCATGCGTGCGCCCGCCCTGGGCGCCCCGTGGCCAGCCGCCACTGCTGGTGCACCCGTTCAATTGCAAGCGCGCCTCGATAGCCGCCGCGGTGCGACGACCCCGCAGGTGGCGGCGCCGAGCTCGCGTTCCACCTGCAGCCCGGCAACGACAACACCGACACCCTGATCGGCGTGCTGGCGAGCTGCGCCTGGTTCTGGGTGGGCAGAAGGCCACGCTGCGGTGGGACGGCTTGCCCGCCCACCGCAGCAACAAGATGCAAGCGTTTGTCGCCAGCCAGCGGCACTGGCTGTGGCCGAGCACCGGCCCGGCGCTTGCGGATGGTCCTGGTCGCCGGCGTGGGAGGGACTTGGAGCAGGCAGATGTCCATCGTGGCCTCCTGACCATATTCTCTGGCAGGCTTCCAGATCGGTCATGGTGCCCGATCCTGGCCGCCAGGGGCGTAGCGGCTCCGGGTGCCGCCCGTCTCCACCACCGCCCGGTGCGCGGTGATCTGGGGGAAGCCAAGCGCCCGGGCGACTCCGGGGGCGGGAGCTTGGAGGACGAGCTGGCGCAAGGCTGCGGGGCGGGCGGTGACGGTGGGGATGCCAAGGTCGCGGATCAGGGCGCCGAGCGTGGCGGGGTTGAGTAGCTGGCCGGCCTGGCGGCCGGGAAGCGCCAGCGGGCGCGGTGGCGCTTGGAGTGGCGGGGCGGTGTCGGAGGGCAGGTTCGGCGGATGCTCGCCGGTGCGCATCCCGACGCGGAAAGCGGCTGGTGGCGTCGGGGCCGACGGCGGGTAGGTACGATTCGGCTGACGGACTGCTTGACGGCCAACATCGGCCGGACAGCATGGGCACAATGGCAATGGCGAATTCCATGGAGAATCCGCATAGCCATTGGCCTGCGAAAACGGAAGCAATGACCGCAGCGGACAGGTGATTCAAGACTACGGATCTGGCGGTTGGGGGTTCGAGTCCCTCGCGGCGCGCAACACCTTGCAGGAGAAACCGCAGGTCAGCCCCCCTGCGAACTTCTCCTGCCCGCTTGACTTGCTTGCTGTTGGCTGATGACCTGGCTGACGATTCGCCTCGAAGCTACATGGCAGCTCTGGCAGGCGCCATTCTCCCGGGTCAAAGGGCCTTTCATAGTCGGGCCAGATGGACGAGAGCCGGGCTGCGGCGAGGAAGGCGCTCGCCGGCGCCGCACACCGCCGCGGCGACGACGAGATCGCCGCGCTGCTTCGAGGGGTCGAGGGAGCCCCCCAGCCGGGGGCGGACAAAGACGAGCTTGACGAGCTGGTGCGGCGCGCCCAGTCGGGCGACCTGCAGGCGCGGGAGAAGCTGATCGAACGCATGCTCCCGCTGGTCAACTCCATCGCCCGCGCCTATCGAACCGCTCGGCTCGAGCACGCCGACCTGGTGCAGGAGGGATGCGTTGGGGTGCTGCGGGCGCTGCAACGCTTTGATCCTGACCGCGGCGTGCCGTTTCCCGCTTACGCCGCATGGTGGGTCCGTCAGGCGCTCCAGGAATTGCGCAGCGACTTCCTCCGTCCGTTCCGGCTGCCACCCAAGGCGCTGAGCCAGCTTGCGCAGCTGAAGTCCGAGCACGACCGGATCTATGCCGAGGAGCATCGGGATGCCTCGGTGGCCGAGCTGGCCGAGTCGACGGCGATCGACCGCGACCAGGTCGAGGCGCTGCGTCGGGCGGACGCGGCGACGCGCAGCATCGACGAACCCGTCGCGGGGCTGGAGGGGGAGCTCGGCACGCTCGGTGATCTGCTGGGGGATCCCCTCTCCACTGACCAGTACGAGGAGGTACTCGACAGCATCGCGGGTCGGCAGCTTCGGGCGCTGCTGGGGCACCTGACCGAACGTGAGCGCGAGATCGTCGACGCCCGGTTCGGCTTCGAACGGCCGGCGGAGCGGCTGACTGCGATTGGCTCACGGCTGGGGATCAGCGCTGAACGTGTCCGGCAGATCGAGGAGCGCGCGCTCACCAAGCTCCGGCAGGCAAGCTGAGCCCAGCAGGCCGGGTCGCACGAACTATCGTCGGAGCGACCTGTCGATGAGCGTGCGAATCGGGCGGACCGCTCCAAGCGGCAGTGGTAGTGGGTGCTGGTGGCCGACTCGTCCTCCAGCGCGACGCGAGGCGCTGGTCGAGGGCGGATCGCGGGTTGAACGGCCACGACCGGCGCCTATAGAGAAGAGTGGAAGGCCGGAGTACCGGCCAGGAGGGAAACGACACAGGCAGCTACAACAGGAGGTGAGCGCGATGACCCTAACGATGCTGCGCGATCCGTTCGCCGACCTGCACCTGATGGACGATTTCTTCGGCCGGGTGTTCGGCAGCGGCACCACCGGCAGTCGGGTGGTGGGCGTTGTCCCGGCGCTCGACGTCCGCGAACTGGAGGACGAGTACCTGGTGCTGGTCGACCTTCCCGGCGTCAAGCCCGAGGATGTCGCCGTCGAGCTGACCGACCAGGTGCTGACGATCTCCGGGTCGCGCACCCCCGTCGAGACCGGCGAGGCCCTGCGCCTTGAGCGGCCGTCGTACTCCTTTGTCCGCAGGCTGACCCTGCCGAAGGGTGTCGACGCTGACAAGATCGTGGCGGACTATCACGACGGCGTGCTCGAGCTCCGCATCCCCAAGCGGGCCGACGCCAAGCCGAAGCGGATCGCCATCAGCGGAACCGGGCAGAAGGCGATCGAGCAGTAAGACGGCAAAACAGGGGCCGCGCCTTGAGGCGCGGCCCCTGTTGTCCACGAGGTCTTGAAACCCGTTCGCGCCGCCTACCAGAGACGGTAGGGCCGCTGTCACCTCGACGGTCTCAGGGCCGTGCACCTTCTAGATGCAGCACCCGGCGACTGCAATGGGCTCCTGACCTGCGAGGACATAGCGAACACCCGTGCTGAGCTGCGCGTCCTTGGCCAAGCAACGCTTGCTTTGGGGCGGTTCTCCGAATACGGATCTGGCGGTTGGGGGTTCGAGTCCCTCGTGGCGCGCAACATCTCTGCAGGTCACAGCCGGTCTCCAGGCGAGATGTTCCGCCCGGAGTCCGGCTGTTCCGCTCGGCTGGGGTGAGGTGCGGAAGGGCGCGGATCGGCCAGGTGATCTGGTCGGCGGCCGCGACGTGTCAAGCCCCAATTGGTGGCCGCTGGCCTGCACGGATCAGCGCGCCGTCAGCGCGCCGTCAGCGGCCCCGCCAAGAATCCGCCGCCGGTTGGCATCCGGGAGGGCCGACCACCTTGCCTACGCAACAGAAGGGCCACGCATGATCCGAGGACGATCCCTACCGCGGGACTTCTCCATCTCCCTGGCCGGGCCGCTGGCGGCGCGGCCGATCCAGCTGGTCACCGTGCAGGTGTGCCGCACGACCCACGACCCCGCGCCGTTCACCTACTGCGGCGCGCTGACCAAGTACCCGGCGCCGGTGCCCCACACGGAGTGACCCGCCGCCCCCGCCACGACATCCCGCGGAGGACGTCCATGCCCAGACCCCCCAGCAGGTGGAGGTGCAATGGTTATGAGGAGCCGAGGAATGCATATGCATAGGGACCGACGTGGGAGGTCCGCGTTGCGGCTCGCGATGGTCGCCGTGGTCGTCGCTGCGTGGGCGGGCGTGGTTTCGGGCTCGGCCGGCGCATCGGTGGAGCCGGAGGCGAAGTGTCAGCTCGTGAGGACGATCAATTTCAACGACGCTGCCCGGACGGTGTTCGCCACCAACATGTGCGTGTTCCCGGATGGTGGGGGGGCGATCCTGAACCACGTTTCCATCATGCGCGCATACATTGAACCAAATGGCGATCTCGGCCCTATCGATATGGTGGCGAGTGGGTTGGGCGGGGTCACCTACCACTGTGTCGGCGAGGATCTTGCCCTGTTCTCATCTGGGGGCCATCAGGTAATTGCCAACTGCACGTAGCAGTGCTCGTGCCTGGGCGGAAGCCATGTTCCTCGAACTGAAGGAAAGGGTCGTGAAAGGCGTGGGAGCACACGGTAAGCAGTGGGGCCGGGTTGCCTTGCGGATCGCGATGGTCGCCGTGGTCGTCGCTGCGTGGGCGGGCGTGGTTCCGGGCTCGGCTGGCGCGTCGGTGGAGCCGGAAATGAAGTGCCAGATCGTGAAGACGATTCACTTCAGCGAGGGGTCCGGGACGGTCTTCGCCAGCGCCTGGTGCATATCCACGAACCCGGACGGGGACATCCCGCTGCACGTTTACATCATCCGCCAATACCTCGATCCAGCTGGCAATCCAATTGGCCCTCTGGAGACGGTGGCGAGTGGGTCGGGCGGGGTCACATACCACTGCGTCGGCGTCGATCGCGCCCGGTTCTCATCTCCTGGCGGCAGTTTGATCGAAAACTGCACCTAGCGGTGCTCGTGCCAACCGTAGAGCGGGGAGCGGCCGGTCTGGCCGCAGAGCGGATAAAGGGGCGGTAGTCGAGGTGAGGACCATGAGGTTGGCGGGGCTGGCTGGGGCGCTTGGTCGCAAGGGGGCGCACGCCGGGCGGGGTCGCCCTTGGCGGTCGCTGGCGCTGGGCCTGGTCGTGGCCCTGGTGTGCTCGTCGCTGGTGGCGGTCGCGGCCACCCAGCGCAAGGCGGCGGCGGTGGAGCCGCCGCCGGGAGGTCTGGTGTCCAGCGAGCCCAACGTCGACTGGCCGCAGGGGCAGTTCTCGGTCTCAGACGACGGCGCGGCCCAGTACTCGCTGCCATTGTGGATGCCCAAGGGCCGCGGTGAGCTGCACCCGAAGCTGACGCTGGCCTACAACAGCCGGGGCGGCAACGGCCCTGTGGGGGTGGGCTGGTCGCTGCAGGGGCTGTCGTCGATCACGCCGTGCGCACGCACGGTGGCCCAGGACGGGGTCCGCGACGCGGTGCGGTTCGCGGCCAGCGACGTGTACTGCCTGGACGGCAACCGGCTGCGCCCGGTGGGCGCCCAGAGCGGCCCCGAGCGCGAGTACCGCACCGAGCATGACATCTTTGCCAAGGTCATCGCCTTCGGCATGGACGACAACCTGCCCGACTACTTCAAGGTGTGGACCAAGGACCGCCAGATCCTGACCTTCGGGCAGAGCGCCGCCGCGCGGCTGGCGGCCTTCCAGCTCAAGGCGGGCGACGACGTGGACAACCCGTCGCTGGTGCAGGCCTCCACCAGCCCGGTGGTGGCCGCCTGGGCGCTGGAGCAGATGGAGGACCGCAACAACAACGTGGCCACCATCCAGTACCAGACCACACAGGCCGGCCAGGGCGGCCTGTGGTCGGTCGAGATGCTGCCCAAGTCGATCAGCTACGCGCCTAACCGGACCGTGCAGTTCGTCTACCAGACGCGGACTGACCCGGTCGACGGCTTCATGTCGGGGGTGCACACCCGCACGGGGCAGCGGCTGCTCCGCGTCGAGCTGCGCGGCGGGCCGCAGGGCGGGACCGCGGAGCTGCTGCGCCAGTACCAGCTCAGCTACCGCAACGACAGCACGACCGGCCGCAGCCTGCTGAGCAGCATCAAGGAGTGCGACCAGGACAACATCTGCCTGCGGCCGCTGGAGTTCCAGTGGTCGAGTGGCAGCAACGACTTCGACCCCGTGGACACCACCGTGACCGACGCGGGCGCCCCCCAAGTCGATGGCCGCTCCCGCCTGTACGCCCACGACGTCGACGGCGACGGCCGCGACGACCTCATCTATCCCGTCCAGGCCGCCACCTGGAAGCTGCGGCGCAACACCGGCGCCGCCAACGTCTTCGGCGACGCGCAGCTGGCCGGCATCCCGCCCGCCGACGACAACCCCACGTTCCCAGAGCGCCGCATCCAGCCGGAGCTGCGGCCGATCGACGTCGACCGCGACGGCCGCATGGACTTCATGGCCCAGGTCCGCGTCGAGCCCAACCCGGGCCCGATCACCTACGAGTTCAGGCTGTACGCGTCGAACGGCACGTCGTACGCCCCCTACAGCCCCGACCTCACCGGAGGCCACATCTCGGTGCTCGACAAGGACCAGCCCTACTTCCTGGACCTCGACGGCAACGGCATGCCCGACTACCTCACCCCACGCTCGGAACAGCCCGCGAACCAGCGGTTCTTCTACCGGGTCAACACCGGCAGCGGGTTCAGTGACCTGGTCAACAGCCAGGTCGTCGGGCCCCGCGGGCCAGTGGGGCGGACCCGCACGCTGGACGCCGACGGGGACGGGCGGGCCAGCCTGCTGGTCGGCAACAGCACCGCCACGCCGCACCGCTACGACCTGTTCGGCGTCGACGCACAGGGCACCGCCAGCCTGGTCCCGGCGGCGTCGGCGGGGGTCAACCTGCCCTACCCGCCGCCAACCGCCAACCCCGGGGACCTGACATTCGCCGACGTCAACGGCGACGGCCTGGAGGACGCCGTCTACCCGCTCAGCGGGCTGCGGGTCCAGCTCAACAGCGGGCACGGGTTCTCGCAGATGATCCCGGGGCCGGCCGACTATGTCTCGCCGCCACCTCCCCCATCCCCACCGGTTGGCCTGCCCGGCTCGCCCGTGCGCGTCGTCGACTTCGACAACGACGGCCGCCAGGACATCATGGTCCTCAGGGGCACCGGCGCCATCGAGGTCTACAAGTGGCGCGACGGGGCGTTTGTCCGCGTCCCGCTCAGCGTGGGCGCCAGCGGTTACGAGAACACGCAGACGCTGGACTTCGACGGCAACGGCGTGGTCGACCTGGTCCGGATCGCCAGTGGCCACGTGCAGGTGCTCAAGCGCAAGGCCGGGCCGCCCGACCAGCTCGTCAGCGCGAGCGTGACGGAGGGCTCCGGCCCGCGGGTGGAATTCGACTACACCACCCTGGCCAACTCGGCGGTGCATACTCCCGGCACCTGCACCTACCCGCAGTACTGCCCCAAGCAGGGCGGCAGCGTCGTGTCGGAGCACCGGGTGGCCAACGGCCTCGGCGGCGGCGGGATGAACCGGTTCACCCACTTCTACGAGGCCGCCCGGACCGACCTGGCCGGCCGTGGCTGGCTGGGGTTCGCCAGCCACAAGGTCACCGACCAGCAGACCGGCACGATCACCGTCACCGATTTCGACAACGTGACCCGCGACGCCGCTATCAAGACCTACCCGCGTGCGCTCC
>Ga0137365_10005638_pt1 | contig 10017 bp, 10 predicted proteins | sample SagtaG_9_FD_104799 | JGI IMG/M metagenome (GOLD analysis project Ga0137365, IMG submission 104799) | Vadose zone soil microbial communities from Sagehorn Ranch, Mendocino, California, USA - Sage1_L_40_16 metaG | ecosystem: Environmental > Terrestrial > Soil > Vadose zone | place: USA... | reverse complement strand
GCTGAGCAGGCCGTTGCAAAGCCGGTTACATCTTCCGCTCCTATCATCGACACGGTAACAATGGCGCGTATCGCGGCGGCCAACGAGCGCGCCGCGAATAAGCCAGTGAGCCGCGCGAAAGCCAATAGCCCGAAAGGCTTTTCACTCCTGCGTTAGTCGGTTATCCGGTAGCCTGTTCAACCGGACGGGCTACCCACACGTGAGAAAGGGCTTGGACATGTTTGGAAATGATTTCGGTTGGGACCTTCCGCCAGGATGCACCATGAACGATATTGATGAGGCGGTACACACGCCAGGACGGCCATTTTGCTTCGATATGACGTGCTACTGCCACACGAACCAACAGGCCATAGCAGAGACGGCGCACTACGTGAGCGAGGGTCTCTTGTCCAGCGTAGAAGCGGATCGCTTCTACAGAGGCAAGATGGTGTAGAATGGTGTGGCGCGCCTGATCTCCCCAACGGACGCGCCTCACTCCCCCACCAGGTACGCCCATTTCACTTTTTTGATTAGAAAGAGAAGAACCCCAAGGAGAAGTATAACATGGCCCTACAGAAACCACGCCAGATCGAAACAGCACCATCAGAAGCACTCATCACGCTTTCACCAAAGCTCCAATTGAATGTGAATGATATCATCGGCCAGCAGATCGCCACGTTTGGCATGCCTGGCTTTGGCAAAACGAATGCAGCGGTCCTGACCTGCGAGCAGATCGGCCAATACTACGTCCCTATGGCCGTCTTTGATAAAGAGGGCGACTGGCTCAGTATGGCGGGCGTCCTCCCTCGCGGGATGATCGCGACACGCGAGAATTGCCCGACCGGGCGCGATATCCTCAATAAGGGCTTGCAGGTCATCTACGATATCAGTTCGTGGGACAGCCTGACCAGCGCTGCTGAGATGATCGTTGGCGTCATGCATGAGTTGATGGCCTGGGCCAGCGCGCGCCCATCGCACGAGCGCGTACCCTGCCTGATCGTCCTGGACGAAGCGCACACTTTTTTGCCTGAGAAGCGCAGCGCGACACTGCCGAAACAAACCTACATGGATCTGTTCGACGCATTCCAGTCGGTTGGGTCTACTGGCCGCAAACGCGGATTGACACCGTTTTTCGTCAGTCCGAAGATCAGCGAGCTGAATAAAGGCGTGCTGTATCCCGGCCTGATGTACTTTTTCCGCGCGACCTTGCACACGGACGTGGCGCGCTATCTTGAGTATATTCATACCAACGATCTCACTCCCCAGGGATTAAAAAAATTGATCAGCAACTTGCCCAAAGGCAAAGCAATCGTGAAATTGCCGTCAGGGGGCAATACGTCGGTGAAGTTCGACAAACGGCAAAGCGAGCATGTCAGCCACACGCCCACGGTGCAAAGCGCATTGAACCGCTACGCCGCTATGCCGTTCGATCCTGACGGCAGCTACGGAATGGATCTACCAGCCAGCGAGCAGGTGCCAGAGCAGGCCGTACCAAAGCCTATGCATGCTCATCAAGAAACGTCGCTGATCGCAGCTACGCCTGATAGTGAGCAATCGTCAGGTCAAGAGACGCCAGAACCTGAGCCAGTTCACGTCTATCCCGTGAAACCAGTATCCGCCTATCAGCAATGTGAAATCCTGCTCAAAAAGAATCCATTGCTGACCGCTGAAGAATTGCACCAGATGACCGGCGGTACAATCGGGCTGGATACGATCGCAAACTATCGCCGTCAATTGGTCGCGCACTTGCGCAACTCTTACGGCGCGATCCATGCGCGTGTTCTGGCCGTGCTGCAAGTGGACGCTGACATCTCCGATAAGGACCTGGCGAAACATGCGAATTGCACGCTCGACGAGGCGCGTCTGCATCGTAGCAAAACAGAATGAAACGTCAAGGGCATACAGCCACACTGGCATCAATAACGATGCCAGTGTGGCTACAGAAGGAAAAGCGAGCAATGACATACCCTGACACATGTGTTATACAAGATTTAGAGCATATGGCATATGGTGACGCGCGACCTTACAAACACCTAAACGCTTCTCAACCCGTCTTAAAAAAGCTAGGCAACCAGGGCAAAACCCTCTATAATACATACGCCTTGAACACATGCCTTTGCAGGTATGCCGAAAAGACAGATAACGTGCATTGCATGCACAACGTGATATTTGTGAGATACCGTGAGTTTGTGAGATTTTTCGCATACTCACGGTATTTTTTATCACCTGCAGCTTTACCTCTTGCATAGCCTGTTATAATGCACACTCGCAAGAGACTATACAAACGGAAAACCTGCTGTCAGTACGTACTGATGGCAAAGCAAAGAAGCGCCTTGAATGTCGATCTGCTGAATGTGGCGGCTTTTCTCTTGCTCAAGAGAAGAGTACGAGCCTGATTAGACCGCTCGTAGCCCTACAGAGGAAAACACCTGGAGATATCCAGCTCGTAGCCGTGTAGAGGAAAACACCGGAAAGGGATAAGCACGTGAGCAACCGAAACGTTATCACGCCCTGTATTTTGTCCTGATTTAAGACAAAAAATACACCCTGTAGAGACGGCAAAATCCAACAGGGCGTACTCTCAAAGGAATCTTTTTTATGCGTCAAGAGCATAACACGACAGGCTATTGCCCGTCAACACCGTATAGCGTCCGCCTCACCAGGAAAGGTGAGGTGAGAGGATGACGCAAACAGCACCGCGAACAGCCTTTGAAGAACTGCGCTCATACCCCAACTGGGTAGTATGGAAAAGAGCAACCCGCAACGGGAAAGTCACTAAAGTCCCCTACAACGCCTATACAGGAGAGATGGCATCTTCCACTGATAAAGACACCTGGGCCAGCTACGAACGGGCATCAGAGACGTTCGCACGGTCAAAAGGGAAGTACGCAGGCATAGGTTTTATGTTTGGGCATTCACCCTTTTTTGGGTGTGATTGCGACCACTGCATTGATGAAAACGGGGCTATTGACCAGTGGGCGCAAGACGTGTTAGACCAGCTTAACACCTACGGGGAAAAGTCACCGTCCGAAACAGGGATACATGGCATTGGCCGCGGGGAAATGCCAGAAGCCATCGACAAGAAGACGGGCGAAACGAGCCGACCAGGAATGAAGCGACCAGTCAAAGGACAACGCGCGTCTGACGCTGTCATTGAGCTGTACTCTGAGGGCCGATACTTCACCTGGACTGGAAACCATGTCGAGAGTACGCATGAATGCATCAATGATGCACAAGACGCCCTCACAGCCATTCACCAACGTTTCACCGCGCCTCCCCAAAAGGAAAAAGCCTCTCGACGGCCACGAGGAGAACAAAGGCCGCTGTTTCTCACTGACGAGCAGATTATTGCAAAGGCGCAATCCGCCAAAAATGGCGCAACCTTTAACGACCTGTGGAACGGAGGGCTTTCTGGACATCTCTCAGCATCGGAAGCTGACTTAGCTTTCTGTAATCTACTGGCATTCTGGTGTGGAAAAGACACCGCGATCATGGATCGCATCTTCAGACGATCCGGACTCTACCGCGACAAGTGGGACGAGAAACACGGCGCGAAAACGTATGGAGAGATGACGATAGATACAGCCATCGATTCCTGCTCTGAAACCTATAGCGGCTATGCCAGAATGAACGCGCGGCCAGGTGCTACCAACGGAAACAGCTATAGCAGCAACGAGAATGGACACGATGAAGCACGCCCGATGTCAGACGATGAGGAGAAACCTCGGGTGGTTATCGGTAGACAATTGACTGAGATGGTAAACGATGCTATTAAGGCGCTGGCCTGCGCTGAAGCGGATAACCCTACCATTTTTGTGCAGGCCAACAAACTGGTGAAGGTTGCAATTGATAAGAAACGGAATCGACATATCATCTTGCATATGGGAACGCCTGAAATTAGAGCGGCGCTGGCCAGATCTGCCAACTACTACCGATTGAAGGAAAAAGGCGGTGCATGGTATGAAGTGCCTATCACCCCTCCAACGGATATTGTCGAATCGGTCGTTTCACCAGAGAACCCTGGTGCATGGCCGTTCCATCCACTCGATGCAATCGTAGGCGTTCCCGTGATACGCCCTAACGGAACAATTGTCGACGCGCCAGGGTACGACGCTGAAACCATGATTTACTATGCCCCTACTCCCGACCTGAAGCATTGCCAGATACCACAGAAACCGAGCAAGCAGGATGCGATAGACGCAATGGCGAAAATAGAAAACATCATTGCAGAATTTCCATTTGCTGAACAAGCCGACCGTGCAAACGCATTAGCCGCTATGCTCACACCGTTCATACGCCAGTCACTGAGAGAGACTGACGACGTGCCATTAGGAGTATTGGACGCCGCTTCACCCAGCACAGGGAAAGGCTTATTGGCCAGTGTTATCTCTCTGCTCGCTACAGGTCTAAGAATGTCCGCTATGCCCGCGCCTGACTCTGAAGAGGAATGGGATAAAAAGATAGTAACGGAGCTGATAGAGGGAAACACCTTCATCGTCATTGATAATATTCCTGGTATCCTCAAATCAGCAAAGCTAGAAGCGGTATTGACCGCGCGCTACTACAAAGGTCGCATATTAGGTCGCTCGCAAAGTGCTAATCCTGAAAATAGAGCGACCTGGTTAGCGACAGGCAACAATCTCAAGTTAGCAGGCGACCTACCCGAACGATGTTACTGGATTCGCATGGTTGCTCCCACATCAGATCCTGAAGCGCGCGTCTTCACTATCCCCGATTTAATGGAGTATGTCATAGAACATCGGTGTGAACTGGTAACGGCTATTCTTACGGTGATACGCGCCTGGTATGTTGCTGGGAAGCCACTTGATAAGCGATTAGGAAACTTCAGGACATTCACCACATGGTCTAATACCGTCGGTTCTATCCTGCACTACGCGGGCATTGAAGGTTTCTTGAGCGACCGCATAAGGCGCAAAGATGAAATAGACGTTGACCGTAAGCAATGGGCGAAGTTCCTTCGCGCCTGGTACGAGAAATTTGGAAGCGACGGTATCACTTCAGGTCAGATTAAGCAAGCTATCAGTGCAGGGAGTGCCACAAGCCTTGCAGGGAGTGATGAAGTTCCTGACTTCTTTTTTGCCTTGCCTGAAGACCTCCAGGCACTCTATTCTGAGCACCCCGAGAAGTTTAGCGCAAGGCTAGGGAAAGCGCTTGAGAAGCGACTTGACAGACGTTTTGGAGCTGAAAATTTCTATCTTCAGCGAGGTGTGCCCAATCGCAAAAATGTATCCACATGGAAAGTGGTTGCATGGAGTGCAGGGAGTGATAGCACCCCCAACGCGGGCGGAAAAAACGAAAATGATTTTTCGTCACACGACAATGTGAATACTACAGAAAAAAACCAGAGAAACAGCGGGCGCGGTAACTCCCTGCACTCCATGCAAGAGCCCCTCTCCTGTGATAGTGAAATGGGCGTGAATCAGCCTGTTAAGCCGTCTCACGAAAAAGAGGGTAGTGCAGGGAGTCAAAACACACTCCCTGCAAGTGAAAGCACTCCCTGCACTCAACCACTGACACCAGACAACGCGGTCAACTATCCCTACGATGTGATAGCCGCGCTGGACTGCCGCGCACCATACCGTGCTTGTATGCGATGCCAGTATACCAACTGGCTACCCTGGTATAACGACGGTACATGGCAGTACCAGTGTGGTGACTGTAACCCTGCATTGCGCTCAAGTCGTGGCCGTGACAAGTTCTTTACCGAAGAGCAGGTGAACCTATGAGCCACCTACACAGCGTTCACCGCGCACCGCGCGCCACGCCTGCACAGACGCGCTACTTCTACGCGACGCTCAAGACACTGGCGTCTGGGCGTGCGCTCCCCGTTGAGCACCCATTGACGACATGCCCTGTTGACCCATTTTCGATAGGTTCTACCAGCGTCGAACAGCGTGCAGCACGGAAGCTGCATGCGAACTGTGGGAACTGGTCATACGACTTGAGACGGTTGCACTACGGCTTTGTGGTATCAGGTCGTAGACTGGCATCGTTGCATATGGGCTTAGGCACATTGACGATAGCCGATGACGAGCTGCGCACGTTGCTCCGGTCACATCCTGGTGATGAGCGGCTGTTTCCACACGTGTGTTTTCCAGATGAAATAGCCGAGGCAAATTTTAGAAAGATAGTTCGAGATATGGATGAAAGGAAAAGTGCATGAATCCAACCGCTACCACACCCATAACACCCATTATGGACGAACAGGCCGAACGCTCTGCTCTTGCGCGCTCCATAGCTGCCCAGCTGGGCGAGACACAATCCGCGCCCGTGTACCAGATCAGGCTTGCCTTGAAGCTTCTGGGCCATGAGCGCATTCTTGCGCTCGTCGAAGAGGCGCTCTCGATAGAGCAGAATGGCGGCATGCGCACCAGCGACGGCAAAAGAAGACGTACGCCTGGTGGCGTGTTCTTCCATCTCTTGCGCACGGCAGCTACGGCAGATCAGCGCGCACAATTGTTCGCGACTGATGACGAACGGCCTGCAAAGCGCAAGTATACCAAGCGCGCTGCAAAGAAAGCCGCACAATAAAAATCTCCCTGTTAGCGCAGGGAGATGAAAGGTTTTAGAAATATGTCAGTCACATCAAACCGTGTGAGAAATCATACCACACTTGCCGGCTATCGCAAGCCAACCGACACAAGGAAATGCACTGGTGTACTTTGGCAATCAGAATCGCCGCTTCATTGAATTGTTTAGCGCGTTCGGGACGGTGACGAAGGTGGCACACCGCGCACCTGTCCCCACCCTTTGGAACCAGGAGGATGTGGGATGAAAACAACCAAACCGCGACCAGAGCCGCTGGGCCAGCTGGAAGCGCAACCTGCCATCAGTTACGCACGTGCCTTACGGGCGCGCTTCGTCTGGCAAGGCGAAACACACATCGTCAGCAGCTGTCCGCTGGAAGTGCTGTATGCGTTCCTCTTGCACTACGGAGAGCTGGCCTTAGCGAATAAACCGTTCAAGCTGCAAGAGGCGATGTCGTGTCTCGATGGCGACTATGGAGATTTGGGTAGATGGCAGTGTCTGGATACCTTGCTTCTCTATAAAGTTGTGCTACCATTGGAATACGACGTGTGACAACGGGACGTGCACCCGTCAGGATGCTCATAGCGCGAGCGCGTGAGAGTGAGAAACGGCTTTGCTGTTCTGCGACGATGTGTGTGACAGGTCGAAGACGCAAGGCCGTCAAAATCGCGTCGTAGCGTGTCCAGTGGGTGGGGCTGTCCACTGTCCGCTGTCCGCTGTCCGCTGTCCGCTGTCCGCTGCTGAAAAGCAAATCGAGAGCAAGAATGTTAGTCTAGAGTGAACATTTGTGAACATTCGGTAACATTCGACTAACATTTGCTCTCAAAAATGGACATTTGCGGCGGCTAGTGGCCTCTCTCTTCCACACGCCACACATTGACACCTTTCAACACGCCGCGCCGTCAGAATCGCCGCGCGCGCATGCTAGCATGGCAGTGCTCTCGACACAAGAAAAGAGCGCTCGTACAATGAGACGAGCGCTCTTTTCTTCTTGTCTGTCAGATCTACAGCAGAGCACGTCCGCTACCGTGTCCGATACGCGCGCCAACGTTTGCGCCGCTCGTTTGCTTTATGCTGCAACTCTTCAAGCGTTTTCCGAAACGCGATACTGCGCCGCATGAACTTGAGTTCACGAAATCCAGCTTCTACTTCGTGCTCTTCGTGTCGCTTCTGTTGTCGCTCTCTCTGCATGTCTCGCATTGTTTTGTACATTGTTTTCGCCTTTCTTCTCTTTCCTAAGCAACCGTTGTAGGCCGCCACGACGGCGTAAACTGACGGTGTGGTGTGCGTACCGGAGCGCGTTGTGCATTGCTGGATTTGAGCGCGGCCTCTTCAAGCGTTGGGGACGTAATCGCTGCTTTCTTGAGTGAGGCCAGTCCCTCACGAATGGCCGCCTGTCGTGCTCTGAGCTCTGGCCGGTAGTCCTCTTGCAGGCCGATGTTATAGATCTGCACAAAGAGCATGCCCAGTTCGTCCCGATCGATGCAGAGCAAGCTGATCAGTTGATCGAACGCTTCAGGCTGGTCAATGCGCAGCTCGTCCATACTTGCGCCGCCATAGTCGATCAGCTCATAGAGCTGCGAGAGCGTGGAGTAGATAGAAGTCAGTGCCACTATGCGCCGTTCTTCTTTCGTCTTGCCATAGGCGCGACACAGTTCCAGCTCGCGGCGTTCTTCTGTCTGGATAACCTCTCTCAATTGCAAGATGCGTTTGTGGGCGTTCTCCCGGTCAAAGGATGCGTCGAGAGTGACGAGGGCCTGCGTCGCGTTCTGTAGCGCCTGCTCTGCCTGTTCAAGCGCTTCTATAGCCGATGCCTCATCGGGCTTGCCTATCGCGCGTCTCACGGCCTGCTCTGCATCCTCTACGGCGCTTTGTGTGCTCTGGCGTGCCTGTACAAGTTGTGGGCGTTCCAGGTCGACGCGGCGTTGTGCGACGAGCAGTGGCATAAGCTCGTTGGTTGCCTCAGTCAACAGGCGCTGCGCTTCTTGCTGCCTGCCTTGCAGATCTGCTAGTTTTTCGTTCAACTCTGCCAGCGGATTATTGGCTACAGGTTCTTTCTTCGCGGTGAAAATGGACATGTTGTTTCCTTTTTTTGTGCTCTCGTGTGGACAGAAGGCTGTCCAGCATTAAGGACATTGTAACAGATATGCTATACTCTACGCGACGTGTTTTTTCCTATGATCTCTCTCGAAAAGAAGGGCCTTGCTTTGTACAGTGCAGCAAGGTCCTTCTTTGCGCTCTCTCTATCCATAAGCCAAAATAGCCAAAACCGGGAATCCCCGTCTGGATCCATAACGAAAAGTTATGGATCATTTGTAGAATCACAGGCAGACAAAAAGCCGCTCCTCTGTTTCCCCAATAGTGGAGCGGCCCTTTGCTGTCTTCGTCGAATATCTGACTACCGAGCCCGTTCACGCATTCCAGAAAGTGAGTCGGGATGGGTGACATCATTCTCTTGAGAGTATAGCAGGGCAGGAGCTGCGTGTCACGGGGTCCTACGTGCAGTACTCATCAAGAGTTTGTTCATAGCCAGACCATGGCACGGCATTGTAGTCATATCCAGAAATCAAGAGGAGACACCGACCATGCAGGTATTCGGTCGGTTTCATCGCTTCAGAGATAGGTGAGCCTGTGTTATTCGGGGAGTTCTCATCAGTGCCAACCTGTGCAAAAGCTGATTGTGCATCGCCTTGACTGTTGTAGACCCATACACCCACCTCCGCAGCTCCTGATGTTTGTGCGGGGTCCATCCAGGTAGCTGAGCTTGTTGCATGGATACTGACAAAGTAGTTGTTCCCTGAGTAGGCCCAAACTGTCTCCCCGTAGGTTCTCCCATAGCCACAGGGACAGCCTGCACGCGTGAAATCGCCGAGAATATCGGTAGCGGTATAATCGGGAATGGCCTGTCCACCTCCCACACACCCTGCCCCAGTGCCACAAGTCGCGGTCATATCTGGCGTCGAGGTCAGTGCCACTGTCGGCGTGACGATGGACGTCGGAGTCCGTAGCACGTTTGCATGTGCAGGCGTATTCACCCGTCGCTCGGCGCGATACATCAGGATAGAGAGCGCGGCTCCTACAACGACCAGTACCGTCAGTGTCACCAGTGCAATGATCCATGCCTTGCCAGACCTTCTCTGTCTCGGTGGGGGAGGCGGCAACGGTGGGAGGCTGGCGCTGGCATAGGGATTAACCTCATAAGGATTAGGAATGGATGGCAGTACTGTCGGTTCTATTGGTGCCTGTTCCGTTGGATCTGTAGACATAGTTTCCTCTTTGCTACACCTGCCTCAGTACAGATGATCGGTTAATCCTACTTCCAATTCGTCAATCTCTGACACTCCCCTGCATCGAATGCAGGGGAGTGTCAGAGGCAACAAAAAAGAGCAGGCCGTGTGAGGGCCTGCCCGTGGGAAGTGTCAGTTGTCGAGGATGTTTTCATTGCGCACCCGGTAGCCTTTTTCGCCCGTGAGGATGTTCTCGGTGGGC
>Ga0137365_10005635_pt1 | contig 10018 bp, 4 predicted proteins | sample SagtaG_9_FD_104799 | JGI IMG/M metagenome (GOLD analysis project Ga0137365, IMG submission 104799) | Vadose zone soil microbial communities from Sagehorn Ranch, Mendocino, California, USA - Sage1_L_40_16 metaG | ecosystem: Environmental > Terrestrial > Soil > Vadose zone | place: USA: California... | reverse complement strand
ATACGTGCGTCGTTCACTCACATTCATTTCGTCTTCCGTCGGCATGGCTCACCTCACTCGGTAACATTTTCATTTGAGTGAAGTGTACCCCTTTCAGTAACATTTTACGTGAGTGAATACGCAGGGTTGTCTTTCTCCCCAAAATACGGTATGCTTTTTCTGTATCCGCGGTTAAGGCGTGCCTTGTAGATCGGAACTCGCAGTTCACTCTCACCGTCGTGCAGAAGATCGCCCTTGCAGTCAAGAGACTGAGGAATCTGGCTTTTCCAGGATGCAACGATGATGACACCCGCAGCCTTTCAACAATGGTGCCGTGCGCTCGGGCTTCCACCTGCGACGTGCGACCTGCTTGCGACCATTCGGGCCTCCCAGCCTATTCGTCGCGTGACGTCGCGTGCCAACAACATGAGTGGCACATACCCGAGCGACAAAATGGGGGTCACTGTCCAATTTGAGAGCCACAAAGTCGAACTCTGGGCCATTCTCGTTATGGATCGCGATCCCGATGTGCTGGAGTTCTATGATCAGCCACATACCTTCAAGCTGCGCTATCTCCGCAAATCGGGGAAGCAGATGCAGAGTCACTGCTACACCCCCGATTTCTTGGTCCTGCGCCGCAACGCTGTCGCTTTCGAGGAATGGAAAACCGAAGACGAGCTTCAGCTGCTTGCAGCCCTCTCTCCTTTCCGCTATCAACAGGTAGGAGAAAGAAGTTGGCGCTGTCCGCCTGGAGAAGAGTATGCGGAATCCCTTGGCCTTGTCTTTCGCCTGCGTTCTTCAGCCGAATTTTCCTCTATCTACGTTGACAACCTCAACTTCTTAGCAGACTATTTTGGGGTCGCGCTTTCTGTGCCGGTGCAGGTGCAAACGACGATTCGAGAGCGTCTCCGCGAGACACCAGGTCTTCCCCTCTCCGCGCTGGCCTATGATGGCTCTGGGGTACGTCCCAATGATGTGTATGCCATGTTGGCGCTACGCCTGCTTTACACGGACTTGTACGCGGCACCACTCATTCAGCATGGGCGCGTTCGCCTCTATCTCGATGCGGAGCAGGCCCGCACCCATGCTCATCTCCTGCCGACACGCCTGACTTCACGGGTGGGCAGCCCCTTGCCAGAAGTGACCGCGCCGCTTGCCGTCAATACCACGCTTCTGTGGGATGGGCGCGCCTTTACGCTCATTAATCCTGGAGACACCACGACCACCCTGTTGCCGGAGAGAGGGACCCCGATCCAGATCCCCTCCGGCTTCTTCTTCCACTTGCTCGATACCGGAGTGATCACCAGGCTGCACGCCGAAGAAGAAGCGCCCGTCTCGCCGGAAGTGGATCGCCTCATGGACAGGGCCTCCCCTGCCGATCAGCGCCAGGCCAACGAGCGCTTTGAAAAGGTCATGGCCTACCTGCAAGGAGAGAAAGACCGCTATGCCGGGGTCGCGCCACGCACGCCACATCGCTGGGTTGCGCGCTTTCGAGAAGCAGAGGAACGGCTTGGCTGTGGGTATGTCGGCTTGCTTTCGCGCAAAGCTTCCCAGGGCAACCATGCACCCAAGGCCCCATCAGCTCCGCGCGAACTGATGGACACCTTCATCGCTGAGCAGTTTGAAACGCCACGGCATCTGCCAGCCGCTTCCGTGTATCGCGCCTACGAGCAGGAATGTCGCAAGCGCCATCTCACGGCACTGTCTGCGCGCGCTTTCTACCAGCGGATCAAGCAGCGCGCTACGCCTGAACAAACCGAAGCGCGGGAGGGAGCTCGTGCCGCGTATCCTGAGCGACCCTGGTTCTGGGAATTAACCGTCCAGACGCCGCGGCATGGGAGCCGCCCGTTTGAGATTGCCCATATCGATCATACCGAACTCGACATCCAGGTGCGCAGTTCCTCGACCGGCGAGCTGCTGGGCAAACCGTGGGTCACCTTCATGGTGGATGCCTACGCACGGCGCCTGCTCGCCGTCTATTTGACCTTTGATCCGCCCTCCTACCGATCGGTCATGATGGTGCTGCGCATTTGCGTACAGCGCTTTGAACGGCTCCCACAATCCATTGTCGTTGATGGGGGGAAGGAATTCCAGAGCGTCTATTTTGACAGTTTGCTCGCGCGCTACCGCCGCACCAAGAAGACGCGCCCCTGGGCGAAACCGCATTATGGGTCCGTGATTGAAAGACTCTTCAATACGACTAATGAGCAATTCATCTACACCTTACTCGGCAATACCCAGGCGGCGAAGCGGGCACGTCTGCTCACTCGCACCGTTGACCCCAGGCATCACGCCCTCTGGATGCTCCCGGATCTCTACACCTACCTCACGGAGTATGCCTACCAGGTCTACGACCAGAACGAGCACAGCGGCATCAGCATGTCCCCGCAAGCCGCGTACCTGTGGGGGATGAAGCAGGGGGGCGAGCGAGAACACCGCCGGATTGCCTATGATGATCGCTTTTTGAAAGCCACCTGTCCCACTACCACGAAAGGCACCGTAATCGTGCAAAAGGGGAGCGGGATCAAGGTGAACCATTTTTACTACTGGAACAATGCGTTTCGCAATCCCGAGGTGATCAAAACGGCCGTCCCGGTGCGCTACGATCCGTTTGACCTCAGCACAGCCTACGCGCAGGTGCAAGGCCAATGGGTCACCTGCCGCGCGCCCTACCTGATCTTAGAGGGACATACGGAGAAAGAGCTGCTCATCGCGACCGCCGAATTGCGAAGGCAGGCCCGCCGCGACGGGGTCCGCGCCGACCTTTCCTCAGCGCGCCTGGCTGCCCATATGAGCAAAGCCAGCGCCCATGAGGAGCTGCTGCGGCAACGGTTGCGCGACCTGGATCAGCAAAAGGTGCTAGCCATTCTTGCTGGTCAATCCGGGCACCCGCAAACGTTGGGTGGGGCACCGCCTTCGCCGACCGGGCCACCTGAAGCGGTGAAAGCGGTGGAGAAACTCGCGGCCCTTTCCATGCCGGTCGATGTGTCACGCCTGCCAAGACGAGGGGATTATGACTGATGGAACCACATGAGCTAGAGCATCTCTCTCTGGAAGAGAAAAAAGCCTTGTTTACCGCTGTCACGATCACGCATCGCCAGCTCGAAGTCGTGCATGACAAGATTCTGCGCGCGGTTCGTCAACCGGCGGGCTTTTCCTTTGTCCTGGTGCATGGCCCGACGGGCGTCGGGAAAACCCGGATGATGGAGAGCCTGGCAGGACAGGTCAGGGAGCTCTTGCTCCAGCCTCGATCTCATGCCTCTTCTCTCTCGCTCGCTCCTTACGGGTTGTCACCTGTTTCCATCCCGGTGCTGGTGATCGAGGCTGACCCCCCGGACAAGAGCGCCTTCAATCGCGGCTACTTTTATCGAACGGTACTGACACTGCTGGGAGAACAGACCTACCCCGAGCTGTCACATGTGGATATTCATGCGGAGGCAGCTCCACCCAAACGGCGGCGCATGTCCCGCGCGGCCACCGAGTCCAATGATGTGCCTGAATTGCGAGAGGGAGCGCAAGCAGCCATGTATCGGCATGGGGTACGCGTGATCTTTCTGGATGAAGCGCATCACCTGCTCATGGCCCGTTCCGGGACGCAGGGGAGCACCCTCCAGGAACAATTGGAGTGGTTGAAGTCCCTGGGCAGTAAAACCGGGGTGTTGTACATTCTCGTGGGGACCTACGATGTATTCAATTTTGGGAAACTCAATGGGCAAATCGCGCGCCGTTGCCTGCCCGTCCATTTTCCCCGCTACCAACTGGAACGAGAAGCCGATTGCGTTGAGTTCCAGAGCGCGCTCCTCGAACTCTTGCGGCGTATTCCGCTCACCTGTGAGGCAGAACGTTGGGTCACGGATCACTGGCTGTATTTCTACGAGTGTAGTGTGGGCTGCATTGGAGTCTTGAAGGACTGGCTGCTGCGCGCGGTTTCGACCGCCCTCGATGACGGCGAGAGCAGGCTTTCCCTGGACTGTGTCCAGGACCATGCGCTTCCAGTGGATATCTACCGGCAAATGGCTCTCGATGCCTACGAAGGGGAGCAGAAGCTGAATCATACGGCCAGCAATCGGGAACATGTGTGGCGGCTGTTGCAAGGAGGCGAGCTGATCGCGCCCGTGCCACCGCTTCCTCCACGCGAGACCTCACCACAGCCGATCTCGCTGCCACAGTCTCCCATGGTGCCGCAACCAGCGGAAAGCTCGCCTGCATCTGAAACCCAGGCTTCGTCTGCTCCAGATGCGCCACAGCCTGTGGTCAAAAAGACCCGATCACGCAAGAAGGTCGAAGCCTCGGAACCTTCGCCTGAACCAGGAAACACCGTTCAGGCATCTCCCGGAGAAGCGGAAGCCAAACCTTCGCCGACACGTGGACGGAGGAAGAAGGCCGCAGAGCCAGCCGTGGAAACGGCTGACGCGGAGGGAACGTCGCCATCCTCTGTGGGTGGCAACGCGCCATCGATGCCGACTGATCCCGATACGACCGTCGTATCCACCAAGCCAAAACGAACCAGGCGCGTTGGGGAACCAAAGGCGAAACGATATGCTGTTGGTGAGCCGAAGGAAGAGCATCGTGGATGAAGGACGCATGGGTCTGATCCACCAGCCATGAACAAGGGACTCTTGAAATGCACACACCGTCAAGAGGCGCACGATCTGATACACAGCTGAAACACAGGCGATTTTCCTGGATGATGGGAGTCCTTGTGAGCAGTGTGCTCCTGGTTATTCTCATCTTTGTGGTGGTCACCCTTCTGGTCTTGAGCAGCCAAGGAGTCACCCAGGGGATCAATACGTTAACCATTCTCTCCATTGTCGTCGGTTTCGTGGTGAGCGTCCTCAGCCTTCTGGTTTCTTTTCTCCAATGGCATCATCCCAAAGCCCCTCCTGCATCCGAAGAGCTCATTGCTGCTTCATTCTTTCAAACGTCTTCTCGTAGTACGAGTGAGCCCCCTCAATCAGACGTTTTTCTGAATGACCCACGGCGGGAGTACATTGAGAAGAAGATTGCCCTTCCATCAGCGGGCCAAATGAGTCACCGTTTCGATTGGGGGGAAGCCCCGCATATGAATCGGTTGTATGGACGTGACCAGGAACTGGCTACGTTGAAGCACTGGATGATGGATGACTCCTGTCGTCTCGTGGCAATCCTCGGTATGGGAGGCATTGGCAAGACGAGCCTGGCTGCCACGTTGGTAGACCAGGTGCAGGAGCACTATGACTATGTCTTTTGGCGCTCACTCCACAATGCGCCACCTTTCAAACGCATATTACTGGAGTGCATGCAATTCGTCTCTGATCAGCAGCAAACGGTCCTGCCAGAAGAGGTAGACAGTCAAATCTCTCTGCTGATTGAGTACTTCCGAACCGATCGCTGCCTGCTGGTGTTGGACAACGTCGAGTCGATTTTGCAAGGAGGGAGTCAGGTCGGGCACTATCGTGAAGGATACGAAGGATACGGCCGCTTGCTTCAACGCATAGGCGAAAGCAGGCACCAGAGTTGCCTGCTCGTCACGAGTCGAGAAAAGCCGAAGGAAGTGGCGCTGTTGGAAGGGGAAGCAGCAGCAACTCGATCTTACCACCTGGTAGGCTTGCAACCTGGAGAGGGGCGGGAAATCCTCAAAGACAAAGGGTTACAGGGCACAGCGCACACCTGGGAAGCGCTCATCACCCACTACGGGGGGAATCCGTTGGCCTTGAAGCTAGTGGCACAGGTGATTCGCGAGGTCTTTGGCAGCGAGATCACGGCCTTTCTCACAGACGGTGAAATGCTCTTTCGGGATATCCGCGATGTCTTAGAGCAACAGGTGGCGCGGTTGTCAGCGTTAGAAGAGGAAATCGTCTACTGGTTAGCCATCGAACGCGAAGCCATCGGGTTGGACGACCTACAAGAGGATATCGTCCACCTTGTCTCGAAAGGAGCGCTCCAGGAGGCGCTGCGCTCCTTACGACGGCGACACTTGATTGAAACGAGTGCGACCAGCTTCACCTTGCACCCTGTGATCATGGAATACCTGACCGATCGCTTCGTGGACAGGATGTGCGAAGAGCTCAGGACCGGGACGATGGTGCTGTTTGAGCGGCATGCCTTGCTGAAGGCACAGGCCAAAGACTATATCCGGGAGAGTCAACATCGCCTCATCCTTCTGCCGTTCGTGCAAAAGCTGCTCACCCTCTTCGGACAAGAGGCCCTCGAGCAGCAGTGCAAGCGCCTCCTAGCGACCCTGCGCGAACAGCACGACCACCACCCCAGTTATGCAGCAGGCAACGTGCTCAATCTGTTGATTCAGGTAGGGTGTGCGCTGCGCGGCTACGATTTCTCGCGCCTGGTGGTGTGGCAAGCCTCCCTCCAAGGGGTGGTTCTCCCCGAGGTCAATTTTGGCCACGCCAATCTTGCGAAATCGATGTTTACCGATACCTTCGGAAGTATTCTTTCTGTGGCGTTTAGCTGACACGGAGACCTGCTGGCGGCGGGAACGACTACTGGTGAGATCCGGTTATGGCATGCTGCTGGTGGTATCCCAGTGCAAACCGTTCAGGAACACGCTGCTTGGGTTAGATCCGTTGCCTTCAGCCCCAATGGGAGGACCGTTGTCAGTAGCTGTCATGATCCGACATTCCGCTTGTGGGACGTGAGTAGTGGCACATGCCTCAACACCTTCCAAGGCCATAACAGCATGGTCCGGTCGGTGGACTTTAGCCCCGATGGGAAGACTATTGCTAGCGGCAGTCATGATCAGACGGTGCGCGTGTGGGATGCGAGCAGCGGCCAATGCCTCAATATCCTGCAAGGCCACACCGAGGGAGTAATGTCCGTTGTCTTCAGCCCCGATGGGAAGGCCGTTGCCAGTGGCGGCTTTGACAAGGCACTCCGCTTGTGGGAAGTGAGCAGCGGTCAGTGCCTCAACACCCTCCAAGGTCACACCAATCAAGTAGTGTCCGTCGCCTTTAGTCCTGATGGAAACATACTTGCTAGCGGCAGCCTGGATCAAACGGTACGATTGTGGGAGGTAAGCAGCGGTCAGTGCCTCAACACCCTGCAAGGCCTTACTCATGGAGTTTGGTCGGTTGCCTTCAGCCCCGATGGGAAGGCCGTTGCCAGTGGCAGTTATGATGGGGCCATCAAACTCTGGGATATGAAGACCGGTGTGTGCCTGCTCACATTGAGAAGCGACAGACCCTATGAACGGATGAACATTACGAAGGTGAAAGGATTGACAGAGGCCCAAATAGCCACGCTCAGGTCGTTAGGAGCGATTGAAAATGAGTAGCGTGATGCACCCAACCTCATTGGCAACTCAATGGTGTTTTGTGAAGGATATTGAGGCAGTATATCCTCTCACTAATATGACATGGCCTATTAGGCCCGCCGATGAAATTAACAACGCTAAGCTTCACTATCATCGATTCATCTTCTAGCAAGCCGACGTTCTTAAAGAGAGAGCCCCCATTATTCTCGCCTCACAACTGATGAGGAGAGAGGTTGTTCTTTTACCCAAGACGTATTACCCATGATCCCCTTGTGCCGCCCGGCACTTGCATTGCCTTAGCGCATCTGCTAAACTCACCCACATTGGGTAATATATGGAAACACACAAGCTGGTGAAGATCGTATGCCAAAAGCAGCCGCCACCTTACTCTGGTCACCAGAGCGCGAGCGATATGAATGGCAGCAGCGGGGCGAGAGCAGCTCGCCTCCTGTGTCTCCAGAGGATACATCTGGCTTTCTCAGGCTGGTCGGCGGCTCCTCCTCCTTCGCCTTCCAGGGCCAACATGGGCACCTGACGCTGCGCAAAGAGTCGCGGCTTCATGGTGAGGGCTATTGGTACGCCTACCGCAGCCAGGGCCGCCGGACGCGCAAGAAATATCTCGGGCGCAGGCCCTCGCTCTCGATTGCACGCTTAGAAGACATCGCCGAAGCACTCAACGCTGAACCACGCGCTTCAACTGATGAGCGCTCCCAGGTGCAGGGGGAAACGATCCCCAAGCTTCACGTGGTGGTTTCAGGAGAAAAGAAGGGTGCAGCTCTCCAAGGCCGTCTGCCTGATCCAGTCACCACCGCTCCCGCTGGACAACATCTGCCAGTGCTGACCCCCAAACTCCAGCTGCCACGTCTGCCCGCCTCCCTCGTCACCCGAGAGCGCCTGCTGACGCGACTTGACACAGGCTGGGAAGGCAAACTCACCCTCCTCTGTGCTCCGGCTGGCTTCGGCAAAACCACGTTGGTGAGCCAATGGATCGCCCAGCGGCGAAAGCTACAGCCACAGGCGCATGTGGCCTGGCTATCTCTTGATCCCGGTGACAACGACCCGATTCGTTTCTGGCGGTACGTCATGCTAGCCTGCCGGGCATTGCAGGCAGAGAGTGACCAAGCTGCTCTCGCGTTGCTCCGCACCCGGTCTTCCTTTGCGTCATCTCCCCTGGAACCGATGCTCAGGACATTCCTCAATGCACTCACGTCTTTGCCGCGCCGAGGCATGCTTGTCCTGGAAGACTACCACGTGATCACCGAACCCGAGATCCATGAGAGCCTGACCTTTGTGCTGGATCATCTGCCTGCGATGCTCCACCTGGTCATATTGAGCAGGGTTGATCCTCCGCTTCCGTTGGCGCGGCTGCGTGCTCGCGGGGATCTCTGCGAACTGCGTGCCGACGACCTCCGCTTCTCACAGGAGGAGACTGCCATCTTTCTGCGGCAAGCCCTGCCGGCTGTGCTCTCAAGAGAGGACATCTACCACCTTGATAGCCGTCTGGAAGGCTGGGCAGCGGGGTTGCGTCTGGTGAGCCTCACGCTCCAGGGGAGGGCGACAAAGCCCGATGTCGAGCAGTATCTTGCGACCTTCGCCGGCAGCCACCGGCATATGCTGGAGTTCTTCGTGACCGAAGTGCTCTCCGCGCAACCTGAAGCGCTCCAGGTCTTTCTGCTCCAGACGAGTGTGCTCAGTCGCCTGTCCAGTTCGCTCTGTGACACCGTCACTGGGCGGAACGAGAGCCGGCACCTGCTCGAAGCAGTGGAGCACGCGGGTCTCTTCCTACAACCACTCGATGACTCCGGGCAGTGGTATCGCTATCATCCGCTGTTCGCCGAGGCCATGCGCGCCGAGGCCCGGCGGCGTTTTGGCGCAGAGGCGCTCGGTGCGTGGTATAGCCGAGCCAGTGAGTGGTATGAGCAGCAGCAGATGCTGCCCGAAGCGGTGGAAATGGCCCTGTATGCCCAGAAGTGGGCACGGGTGGCGATGCTCATTGAGCGGAGCCTCAAACCACATTATGAGTATGAAGAGATAAACGAGTATCACACGCTGCGGCGCTGGATCGGCTCTTTACCGGAAGATGTGCTGAGGCAGCATCCTCGCCTCTGTGTGCAAGTGGCCCTGCTCTTGTTGTTCTCCTGGGGAGGACGCGCCGATTGCCGGCCCTCGACCCTGACCCAAATCGAGCAACTGCTGCACAGGGCGGAAGCCACCTGGCAGGCAGAGGGCAATCACCAGGCCCAGGCTTCGCTCCTCGCTATTCGTGCGCTCATCAGCGGAGAGCAAGGAAATCTGGTGCGGGCCTCGCGTTTGGCCAGGGAAGCCCTGGCTTGCTTACCAGAGAGCGAGGCGCAATGGCGTGGTTGTTGTTGCAGGCTCATCGGAACGGAAGAACTGCTGGCCGGTCGGGCGCGTGCTGCCAGAGGGCACTTGCAGGAAGGGTTGGCTTTCTTCCACAGGGCTGGGAACACACAGGGGGGGCGTGCGACGCTGCTCACATTGGCAGAGGCATGCCTGCTCCAGGGCGAATTACACCAGGCTGCCGAACTCTACCGTGCGGTGCTTGCCACAGCAGAAGAGGATTTCTTCGATACCGGCCAGGCACAGCTTGGCCTGGCGCGGCTCTCCTATGAATGGGATGCCCTGGAAGAGGCCTGGCAGGAGGCGCAGGCGCTGGGGACGCAGATCGGGGAGGAGACCCTGCGGGTGCAGGCAGCGCTTGTGCTGGCGATGATCGAGCAGGCGCGTGGAGAGATCGCAGCCGCTGGGCAGCGGCTCTGTGTGCTGTTTGCT
>Ga0137365_10005633_pt1 | contig 10019 bp, 9 predicted proteins | sample SagtaG_9_FD_104799 | JGI IMG/M metagenome (GOLD analysis project Ga0137365, IMG submission 104799) | Vadose zone soil microbial communities from Sagehorn Ranch, Mendocino, California, USA - Sage1_L_40_16 metaG | ecosystem: Environmental > Terrestrial > Soil > Vadose zone | place: USA: California... | reverse complement strand
TTCAGCGGCTTTGATGAACTCACCGATGGCGTCACCTTCTACCTGCCGAGCCATCCGCTTGCGGTCCGCGTGTTCGACGGCATCCCCTCCACCGCGATCGAGGAGCGCATCGACCGCGACGGCATCGCATTGCTCTGTCCCGCGCGATCGTCTGTTGCCGGCGCGGACTGGTGCGCGAACGCCGCGATCGCGCGCGCCCGCTGTTCGCCTCCCGGCAAGCAGATGGAGATCGAGGTGTCCCGCCGTTACCTCGGCGTGGAAGGCAAGCCCGCGCGCTATCTCATCATCGCCATTCCGCCCCGGCAGCCGCAAACACCGCCGGCCTCGAGGGAGCCGCTCGTCGACTGCATCGCGCGGCATGTCATGGCGGGAGAGTGACGGCGGCCTTGAGCAGCGTGACGGCGTTTTGCAGCGGCGTTTGCCGGCTCGCCACGGAGCGCTCGAATTCGGCGCAGGCGCGGTCGAACCGCTCAACTCGTCGCGCTTTTGCGCCACGTCGAGGAAGGAGTAGATCAATGCGTTGCGGGCGATCGCCTTCAGCATGCGGTAGCCGAGGCCGTAGTCGCGCGCCGCTCGCACGTATTCGTTGGTGAGGTCGATGCGGGATATGCCGGCATCGTCCGATGACAGCACGACCGGCACGCCGGCCGCGAGATAGGCGGGCAGCGGGTGGTCCTTGCCGCGCACGCCGAGGATCAAGTCATTGCTGGTGAGGTTGATCTCGACCACCACCGGCCGCGCGCGCATCTCGGCGATGAGGCCCTCCACGTCACGTTCGAAGGCCAGCGCGACGCCGTGGCCGATGCGGCGCGCCCCGGCGATCTCGATGGCCTCGCGGATATGAAAGGCAAGGTCGGGCGGCGGAACAAGGCCGAGCCACAGTTCGCCCGCTGCAGCGCGACCGGCACGTCATGGGCGAGAAAGCGGATGATCTGCATGTGGCGGGTGTGTCGCGGCGCGCCACCAGACTGTCTTCGGGCCCGACGAAATTGAGCGCAACCACGCGCGGTTCCGCGCGGATCAGCGCGGCCGCGATGGCGGTCTGAACGAACACCTCGTCGGGGGAATTGTTGCGGTTGATCTGGAGAATGTAACGGAAGGTGACGCCGCAGCCCGGTTGCGCGTTGCGCGCCTCGCACGCCAGCGCGGTCCTTATCTTGCCGATCGCGGCGATGAGATCGTTACGTCTTGCCGCGACGCAACCGGCGAGCTCGCTCGCCTCCAGCGCCGCCAGCTTTGAGGGATCGTCGGCCGCTTCACTCACTACCTTGACGAACCGGTCGCGATCGTTCGGACACGACGACGACACCATGAACTCGGCGTATTGCACGTTCTGGCTGTCGTAGAGCCTGAGCTGGTCGAGCGTCATGTCGACGAAATGCGAGCCGGATACCGTTCCGAATTTGTCGAAGGCCGCGAAGAATGCGTCGTGGCCCGTGGGCACGGCGGGAGTCGGCAGGAACGCGCGCATCGAGAGCGCATCGACCAGGTGGTTATAGAGCGTCTGGTCGCGCATGGCATCGGCGACGGGCACCACTCCCGCTCCGTCGCACTGCGGCTTTGCGAGCACGACGTTCCGGAGGTCGATGCAAAGGCCTTGCTGCGCCGCCCAGGCGATGAAGCGCTCTGCGTAAACGGCGCCGCCGAGGTGGGTGTGGAGGTCGCCCCCCTTCGGCATGCGATGGAGGAAAGCGCGCAGCGCCGTTCGATCTTCGCGCGCCGCTTCGAATGTGGCCGCCGTGATGACCGTGTCGAATTCGCCCGCCAGCACGGCGACGCGCAACAAGACGATGAAGGCCGCCAGCAAGATGACGGCAAGGACGATTCGACGTCGCAAGGCTAGCCCCGCTGCGCTCGTTGCAGCGCCAAGCTAGCCGCTGAATGTGCCCGACTCAATCGCGGTACGAGCGGCGAGCATCCGCGATTCGTGCCGCAAGTGTCTCAATAGCGGTACTGATCCGGCTTGTACGGGCCGTCGACGGGCACGCCGATATAGGTCGCTTGCTTGTCCGACATTTTCGTCAGCTTGGCGCCGATCTTGGCGAGATGGAGCCGCGCGACCTTCTCGTCGAGACGCTTGGGCAAGGTATAAACTTTTTTCTGGTACTTCCCCGGATTGGTCCACAGCTCGATCTGCGCCAGCGTCTGGTTGGTGAACGAGGACGACATCACGAAGCTCGGATGGCCCATGGCATTGCCGAGGTTCACCAACCGCCCCTCCGACAGCAGGATGATGCGCTTGCCGTCCGGGAATTCGACCTCGTCGACCTGCGGCTTGACGTTGTGCCACTTGAGGTTCCGCAGCGCCGCCACTTGGATCTCGCTGTCGAAATGGCCGATATTGGCGACGATCGCCCGGTCCTTCATCTTGCGCATGTGGTCGAGGGTGATGACGTCGAGGTTGCCGGTCGCGGTGACGAAAATGTCGGCACGCGTCGCCGCGTCTTCCATGGTCGTGACCTCGTAGCCTTCCATCGCCGCCTGCAGCGCGCAGATCGGATCGACCTCGGAGACGAGCACGCGGCAGCCGGCCTGCCGCAGCGACGCGGCCGAGCCCTTGCCGACGTCGCCGAAGCCCGCGACCATCGCCACCTTTCCCGCCATCATCACGTCGGTGCCGCGGCGAATGCCGTCGACCAGCGATTCGCGGCAGCCATAAAGATTGTCGAACTTCGATTTGGTCACGCTGTCGTTGACGTTGATCGCCGGCCACAGCAGCGTGCCCTTCTTCTGCATTTCGTAAAGCCGGTGAACGCCGGTCGTGGTTTCTTCCGTCACGCCGCGGATGGCGTCGGCATTCTTCTTGTACCAGCCGGGCTTGTCCTTCAGCCGCTGCTTGATGGCCGCGAACAGGATTTCCTCTTCCTCGTTGGTCGGCTTGCTGATCAAGCCGGTTTCGCCCTGTTCCGCGCGCAGGCCGAGGTGAATCAAAAGCGTGGCGTCGCCGCCGTCGTCGAGGACCATGTTCGGGGTGCCGCCGTCGCCCCATTCGAAGATGCGGTGCTGATAGTCCCAGTAGTCCTTGAGCGTCTCGCCCTTGACGGCGAACACCGGCGTGCCGTCGGCCGCCACGGCCGCCGCGGCGTGGTCCTGGGTCGAATAGATGTTGCACGAGGCCCAGCGCACGTCGGCGCCGAGCGCCTTGAGCGTCTCGATCAGCACCGCGGTCTGGATGGTCATGTGCAGCGAGCCGCAGATGCGCGCCCCGCGCAGCGGCTGCTCGGGGCCGTACTCCTCGCGCGTCGCCATGAGGCCGGGCATCTCGGTCTCGGCGATGGCGATTTCCTTGCGGCCCCAGTCGGCGAGATTCACGTCCTTGACGACGTAGTCGGCGGCCGGCTTGGCAGCAGTCCTGGCGGCTTTCGATGCAGCGTTCATGACGATCCTTGCATGGTTGGGAGAGAGAGGGCGCGCGAGCCGGCACGCCGGTCGGCGGTGGCTATAGCAGGGCCCGCCACCTCCTGCAACGAGGATATAAAGATTTCTTTATGTCCCTAAACGGGGCAAAGCTACCCCTGCGCCGAACTGCCGGGGCGGCCCGGCGTTGACCCGTCGAGGCCGGCAGCGTTTCGCCAGGAGCGCCCGATGCGAGAGAAGACGCAGCTTGATCTCGAGCTTTCTCCCCAGATCCATTCGCTGCCGGAGCTGGCCAAGGCCGAGAACGCGTGCACGCGCTGCCCGCTCTACAAAAACGCAACCCAGGCCGTGCCGGGCGAGGGCCGCAGGTCCGTTCACGTCATGCTCGTCGGCGAGCAGCCCGGCGACAAGGAGGACCTCAGCGGCAAGCCGTTCGTCGGCCCGGCCGAGAGCGTCCTCGACCGTGCGCTGGCGGAAGCGGGAATTCCGCGCACCGAGGTTTTCGTCACCAATGCGGTGAAACATTTCAAGCATGAGATGCGCGGCAAGCGCCGCCTGCACAAGCGTCCCAACGCCTACGAGATCGAGCGCTGCAAGATTTGGCTCGATCTCGAACGCGCGCTCGTGAAGCCGGCCGCCATTGTCGCGCTCGGCGCCACGGCGGCGCGCAGTCTGCTCGGCCGTCCGGTCACCATCGGCAAGCTGCGCGGACAGACCTTGCATCTTGCCGACGGCACCGCCGCCTTCGTCACCATCCACCCATCGTTCCTGCTGCGCATCGAGGACGATGTGGACAAGCAGCGCGAGTACGAGAACTTCGTCGCCGATTTGCGACCGGCGGCGAGAGCGTTGAGGAAAGCGGTGGCTTAAGCGGGCAGGGCGCCGATAAGCCCTATTCCTCTTCCGTGAACCGCCCGCTCACCAGCGCCGCCAGCGCGTCGACGACCTCGGCCGCCTGGGGTCCGCTCGCTTCGACGGTTATCGTGGTGCCGGGCCCGGCCGCCAGCATCATCAGCCCCATGATCGAGGTGCCGCCGACGACCTCGTGGCCGCGCTTCACCTTCACCTCGGCATCGAATTTTTCCACCGTTTGCACGAACTTCGCCGAGGCGCGCGCGTGCAACCCCTTCTTGTTGCAGATTTTGAGCACGCGGATGATCGGCGCCGCGTCCGACGGATGATTGGCGGAAGGAAAGTCGGCCACGCCGGCGGGCTCGCTCATTTCCCGGTGAGAACGCGGCTGGCGATGGTGATGTATTTGCGGCCGGAGTCCAGGGCAGCCGCCACCGCCTCGGTCAGCGGACATTCTGCGCGCACCTTGGCGAGCTTCACCAGCATCGGAAGATTGATGCCGGCGAGAACCTCGACTTTCGGGCGCCCCATCACCGAGATTGCGAGGTTGGAGGGCGTACCGCCGAACATATCGGTGAGGATGGCCACCCCTTGGCCGCTGTCCACGCGCTTGACCGCCTCGATGATGTCCTTGCGGCGTTGCTCCACGTCGTCGTCGGGCCCGATCGTCACCGCCTCGATCTGTTTCTGCGGGCCCACCACGTGCTCCAGGGCCGAGCGGAACTCGGCAGCGAGGCGCCCATGGGTAACGAGTACGAGGCCGATCATGGAGCTCCCCGCCGGCGCGTCCCGGTTGCACCGCACGAAAGGCCGCCCATCATGACCATCCGAAGCCCAGGCGCAAGGGCCTTTCCGGCGATTTGGGGACGGTGTTGCATTGCGGCAAAAGGGGCGCCCTTCCAGCGCCGGGCGGAACGGGAACTTATGGTGCGCCGGTTACTTTTGTGCCACCGGGCGCGGCTGCAAGGATCATGACCGAGGTTTAATGTCACCCTCCGGTGAACGCAGGAGGGCAAGGACGGGGGCGAGAGCGTCCGCGCCGGGTGCCACCGCAAGCCGCCGCAACGGCACGCCGAGGAGCACCGTCTCGCCCGCCGCCGGCAGCCGCTCGGCATCCTCGGCGGCCAGGTCGACCACCAAGCCGACCACTGACATCGGTTCATGGTCGAGCCGGCGAATGCCGAGCCCGCGCACTTCGATCAATCCCGCCAGCGCCGCGGCCGGCCGCACCAGCAGCCGCCCGTGACGCGCTTCGAGATGAACGCGGTCGTCGCCGACCAGCCGGGCGAACCGCAGCAACCCGGTTTCCGCCGCCTGAATGAGCGCGAGCGCAAGCTGCGACTTGCCAGACCCCGCCGGTCCACGGATGAGCACGGCGCGCGCGTCGACCAGCACTGCCGAGGCGTGCACGGTCGGAGTTTGAGCCGCCATCACATCGCCGGCAGCCGCACGATGAAGCGTGCCCCGAGCACCGCGGGCGTCTCGTCCGCGGCCGCCGGAAGGCCCCCGCGGTTCTCCGCCCGGATGCGGCCGCCATGCGCCTCGATGATATGCTTGGAAATGGAGAGACCGAGGCCCGAATTCTGCCCGAAGGCCTGGTGCGGCCGGTGGGTGTAGAAGCGCTCGAAAATCTTCTCGATCGCTTCGTCGGGCACGCCGGGCCCGTCGTCGTCGAGGGTGATCTCGATCTCGTCCTTCAATCGCCGGCAGGTGACGCGCACGGTGCCGCCGGCGGGCGAAAACGAGCGGGCATTGTCGATCAGGTTGTCGATCACCTGCCCGAGCCGGGAATCGTTCCCGAGCACGGTGAAGGCGGCGGGCCGGCCGCCTTCGAAGTTCAAGATGACGGTGACGCCGTCGTCATGGCGCTCATTGGCCACGCTGACGACGGTCGTGAGAAGCTTTGCCAGATTGACCGGTTGCGCTTCGTGGCGTTGCATTTCGGCGTCGAGGCGGCTGGCGTCCGAAATGTCGGAGATCAGCCGGTCGAGCCGCTTCACGTCGTGCTGGATGACCGAAAGCAGGCGGTTGCGGCTTTCATCGCTCTTGGCAAGCGGCAGCGTCTCGACCGCCGAGCGTAGCGAGGTGAGGGGATTCTTGAGCTCGTGCGCGACGTCGGCGGCGAAGCTCTCGATCGCCTCGATGCGGCTATAAAGCGCGTCGGTCATGTCGCGCAGCGAGCCCGACAGGTGTCCGATCTCGTCGCGCCGGTGGCTCAGGTCGGGGATCTCCACGCGCGAGCGGATGCGCCGGCGCACGAGGCGGGCGCTTTCCGCCAGTCGCCTGACCGGGCCGGCAATTGTTCCCGCGAGCAGGAACGAGAGCACCACCATCACGCCGGCGGCGATGAGGAACACCTTGAAGATGGCGAGACGCTCGGCGCCCACCATGGTGTCGATGTCGGCGCCCTGCGTCGACAGCATGAGGGCGCCGCGCACGGCGCGGAAGCGCTGCACTGGCACCGCGACCGACACGATCACCTCGCCGCGCTCGTTGATGCGCACCATGCTCGATTTGAAGCCCTGCAGCGCATTGCCGATCTCGCCGTAGCCCTTGCCGTTCTGCGGTCCGAGCTCGCGATAGAGCGGCAGCGTGCCGCGGCTGAACCACGTGCGGATGGCGACGTAGCCGCGCTCGAGAACGCCCGGCCTCTGTGTCGGCGGCGGCAGATCGAAGCGCAGCACGTCGTAGAGATTACGGCTGTCGAGGAGAAGGACGCCGTCGCGGTCGTAGATGCGTGCACGCGTATTGGTCGGAGAGACGAGGCGGCGCAGCACCGGCGCGACCCGCTCGGGATTGACCGGGAATTCGAGCCCCGAGAGCGCCTCCTCGGAGGGGCCGTAGCTCTGCCCGGCCTGCAGTTCGAGCAATCGCTCGGGATCGATGGTGATGGTGTCGGTCTCCACCGTCGCCGAGGCGGCGACGGCGCCGGCGATGATTTCGCCTTGCACCAACAAGCTCTGGATGCGCGCGTCGATCAGGCCGGCGCGGAATTGGGACAGATAAAGAATTCCGACCACGAGCGCGAGCAGGCCGGTGACGTTGAGAAAGATGATGCGCCGGCTCAGACTCGAAAAGGCGACGCGGACGAAGAGGTGCCAGCCTTGCAGCAATAGCTCGGCGACCCGCCGTCGCCCGCTTTTGACGAGCGATGGGCTGTCGTCGGGCCCGTCCGGAGCGGCGGCGGCCTTCAACGTCTCCGACGCGCGCTGGCTAAGATTCGAAAAGGTCCCAACCACGAAGCGATGCCAAGCTTGCAATAGGTCAGCGACTTGCCGTCCGCCTTTAGCGAGCAGCGATGGACTGTCGTCGGGCCATTGCTTGGCGTCGTCGGTCTTGAAACTCTCCGGCGTTCGAATGCGCTGGGTGAAGCTCGAAAGGGCCCCAACGACGAAGCGATGCCAGGCTTGCAATAGCTCGGCGACCCGCCGTCCGCTTTTAGCGAGCGATGGGCTGTCGTCGGGCCATTGCGGCGCGACGTCGGTCTTGAAGCTTTCCGGCGTTCGATTGAGCACGGTCACTCTGCCGGTTGCGCGCCCCCATTTCAGGCCCCGCCGGCGTCCATGCTAGGCGGTCGAGCCTGGTCGCCAAACCGCCCTCGGCGTCACATTTCTTTGAACCGATAACCGACGCCATAGAGCGTTTCGATCATGTCGAAGTCGTCGTCGGTCCCCTTGAACTTCTTGCGCAGCCGCTTGATGTGGCTGTCGATCGTGCGATCGTCCACGTAGACCTGGTCGTCGTAGGCGGCATCCATCAGCGCGTTGCGACTCTTGACCACGCCGGGCCGGCTGGCGAGCGCCTGCAGGATCAGGAACTCGGTGACCGTGAGCGTCACCGGCTCGTTCTTCCAGGTGCAGGTGTGGCGCTCCGGGTCCATGCGCAACAAGCCGCGTTCGAGTACCTTGGCGGCATCGGTCTCCTTCGGCGCGCTGCCGTCCTTCGGCGCGGAACGGCGCAGGATCGCCTTGACCCGCTCGACCAGGAGGCGCTGCGAGAACGGTTTGCGGATGAAGTCGTCGGCGCCCATTTTGAGGCCGAACAATTCGTCGATCTCCTCGTCCTTGGAGGTGAGGAAGATCACGGGCATGTCGGACTTCTGGCGCAGCCGCCGCAAGGTTTCCATCCCGTCCATGCGCGGCATCTTGATGTCGAGAATGGCGAGATCCGGCGGCGAGGTCTTGAAGCCGTCGAGCGCGGAAGCGCCGTCGGTGTAGGTCATGATGCGGTAGCCTTCGGCCTCGAGCGCGATCGAGACCGAGGTCAAGATGTTGCGGTCGTCGTCGACGAGAGCGATGGTCGGCATGGAGCCCCTATCCCTGCATTCGCCCTGGAGACTTTGAAGCCCCCAAAGCAAGGCTGAAATGTGGCAAAACCCTGACAAACGCGTGATTCGTCAAAGGGTTTGTTAGCATAGCTTGCATCGGCGTTCAGCGCCAAGGCCAAGTTTTGCCGCGCGCGCCGTGGGCGTCCCCGCTTCGCTGAGCCGGGGGGCGCTTGGTAACATCCTTCGGCGGAGACTCCAAATGCAACCGAGCCCGGATTTCAACCCCGCAGCCGCCGCCAAGAAGCTTCTGCGCGAGGGCCGCTCCGGGGCATTGGCGACCCTGATCCCCGGCTCGGGCGATCCCTATTGCTCGCTGGTCAATGTCGCGACCGCGGCCGATGGTGCGCCGCTGCTGTTGATCTCGCGCCTTGCCGTGCACACCAAGAACGTTCTCGCCGACCCGCGCGTCTCCCTCATGATCGACGAGCGCAGGGCCGGCGATCCCCTGCAAGGGGCCCGCGTCATGCTCATGGGAACCGCCGCCGCAACCGAGGACCCGCACGCGCGCCGCCGCTATCTCGATCGCCAGCCGGAGGCGGAAATGTTCGCGGGCTTTGCCGACTTCGCCTTCTACCGGGTGACGCTCAAGGCCGCGCATCTGGTCGCCGGTTTCGGCCGCATCGTCGACCTTAAGCCGCAGGAGGTTTTGACCGAGACCGGCGACGCCGCCGAACTCCTCGCGGCCGAGCCCGAGATTCTCGCCCACATGAACGGCGACCACGCCGATGCGCTGCGGCTTTACGCCACCAAGCTCCTCGGCGCTCCCGACGGGGAATGGCGCTGCGTCGGTTGCGACCCCGAAGGGCTCGAACTGCAGCTCGACCGCACCGCGCTGCGGCTGCCGTTCCCGCAGCGTGTGCACGCGCGGGGTGTGCTGCGCGACGTGCTCAAGCAAATGGCCGAGGAGGCGCGGAGCGCGGCGTGATCGCGGCGCCGCGATTGCCGGCGAGATGCGTCACCATCGCGGGCCAAAGACGTTGACGACAGTGGGAGGGAACAGCATGCGCCGTGTCCTGATCGCCGCGGTTCTTACGCTCGCAGCGCTGCCGACGCTCGCAGCCGAGGACGACATCGTTCTGCGCGGCATGGGCTCGTTCCACGTCGGCGGACGGATCGCCGAGGTCAGCGGCAGGCCGGTGCGGGAGATCGTGCGGATCCCCGGCGGTCCGCCGTCGAAACTGGACCCCAACGGCCGGTTCATGGTCGAGCAGATGTACGTGCAGTACTTTCTGCCCAGGCACCGCAGGGGCAAGCTCCCGCTGTTGATGTGGCATGGCGGCGGTCTCACCGGGGTGACCTACGAGACCACGCCGGACGGCCGCGAAGGTTGGCTCAACCTGTTCTACGTGTCCGATGCGGTCGAGCGCGGCCGCGCCGGCTTTGCAAGCCCGGATGTGTGGCCGTCCGAGCCGATCTTTTTGAACTACGCCGACCCGTTCGAGCGCTTCCGCATCGGCGACGGCGAGGGCTCGTGGAACGCTGA
>Ga0137365_10005632_pt1 | contig 10020 bp, 5 predicted proteins | sample SagtaG_9_FD_104799 | JGI IMG/M metagenome (GOLD analysis project Ga0137365, IMG submission 104799) | Vadose zone soil microbial communities from Sagehorn Ranch, Mendocino, California, USA - Sage1_L_40_16 metaG | ecosystem: Environmental > Terrestrial > Soil > Vadose zone | place: USA: California... | reverse complement strand
GTCGATATGACAGAAATGGTTTCATCGGTTGCAGATAAAATTGACCGCGCAGTGCAGCGCGTGACACCGTTTGCCTATCGCGTGCGGCGGACCGGCCGCCGTTGGGTGCGCCGCGCCTTGCGCAAGCCCCGCAGCGTCTCAGAGGGTCCGAATCTGTTGCCGCTGTTGATCCAGGTGCTCGCCAGCTTTTCAAAGGCGGATGGCGTTCTATTAGAGGAAGAGATCGACTCGAGTCTCGGTTTTTTGCGTTACGATTATCCCGAGGCGGTTTACTCGGAGCTGCGACAGTTATTCCGCCAAGCGCTTTACGAGCAGCAGGACCTAGCCGCCATGGCGCAGAAACTAGGCGCCCAACTAAGGACAGAGCGCAAGATCATGCTGGGAGTCCAGCTCTACGACCTGATCTCGCAAGCGGGATTGAAGCAGGAGCAGGTCGTCGCGTTCTATTCGTTCATGTCACAGCTCGGCATGGCCGCGCAAGCCATCGACATCGTTTACCAATTGAATGCCTCGGAGGATTCCGATCCGTCGATCTATCAGCGCGGCGCGTCCCCGCTCGAATCGCTCTCTTTCGCCACGAACGGGAAGGCGGATGTGATACTTAAGAACCTCGACGGCAGCGATCGGTTGATGGCATTTCGTTATCACGATCTCATTTTGCTCAAAAATTACAGCGGGCAAAATGTGTCAGTGCGCGGGCGACCGCTGGTTCGCGGCGGGTTCTGCCGAATTTACCCCGGCCAGCGCATTCTCGTTGGCAATCAGGTGCTCAGCTATCAGGAGCTGGCGCAATATTTCAACGCCAAGAAGAATGTTTCGCTTCCGCAGATTCTCATCCGGGTAAACAAGGACTCAGATGAAGTGGAACTGGAGCGCTCGCGTACGCGCGAAAGCTCGCTCCGGGTTACTTTCGGATTAAAGGTGCGCGTCAAAGCGCTGCGCGACGTGGATGCTGAGCTAAACGGGATAAAACTGAAAGCCGGCACGCAGGTCGAAGCGACTCTGGAAGACAAGATCATTTTCCACAACGACAGCGAGATGGATTTGATCGATCTGCGCCGGAGGGCTCGTGCGTTGGGTGGCCGATTTCAACTGAAAGCCTCTAAATCCGAATATTTGGTGTCGAACGATCCAAGCCGCCTGGAAGCCGACGATATTCTGCTTTCACCGGGCACCAGCGGCGACGTGCTACTGAAGATTTTTTGCGATTACGACCAGCGGGTCGGCCTGTTGCAGGTGATCGAAGCCGATCGCCCGATCATAGTGGGCGACACTCCCGTGCGCACAACCGCGCCGCTCAAAGACGGCGACACGATCCGGATCGACGTCGGACAATTTCTTCGTTGCAATTTTTCAGAACGAATCATCGAGGAAGAGCGTAATATCATTCGAACCCTCGAGGTAAACGAAGTCACCCATCGTTTCAGCAAAGGCGAAATTGGGCTTGAGGGAATCTCCTTCGGCGTCACTCGCGGCGAGCTCGTTTGCGTGATGGGCGCAAGCGGTTCGGGAAAAAGCACGCTCCTAAGACTGCTGGCCGGGCAACTTCAGCCTACTAGAGGCGAGGTCATTCTCAATGGACAATCGCTTTATCCGAACCTTGACGCTCTCAAGCGCTACATCAGTTACATGCCACAGCAAGACGCGTTCGACGAACATCTCACGATCGGCGAAAACCTGCAGTTTGCGGCGGCGATTCGTTCACCGCACCTCTCGCGACGCGATCGCATGCGGCGCCTGGACGCAAAACTGATCGAGCTCGGTTTGGGCGAACGCCGGGACGCCGTCGTGGGCAGCGCGGACAAGAAAACATTGAGCGGCGGCGAGCGCAAACGCCTTAATATCGGCCTCGATATGATCGGCATGTCGGACGTTTATCTTTTCGATGAACCGACGTCCGGTCTCTCCTCGAAAGACTCCGAACACGTGATCGAGATCATTCGCGGCATGGCGCACAACAAGATCATCATTGTTACCATCCACCAGCCGAGCTCGAAACTCTTCCAAATGTTTCACAAAGCGATCTTGCTCGACAAGGGCGGACGGCTCGTCTTTTTCGGCGCACCTTCAGATATGCTTCGCTACTTTGCCGAAGCTGAACACCAACACCAGTTCGGCGCCGAACTGGGCGCGTGCCCATCATGCGGAACAACCCGTCCTGAGTTCATTTTTGACGTGCTCGAAACACCACTGCGCGATATCAGCGGCGACATTATTTACGAGGAAAACAGTCGCGGCCAGCTCGTCGCGGCCCGGCGTTACTCGCCGGAATTCTGGCGCGACAAATACGAAGCGTTTCGATTGATCCAGGACGTTAAACAAGTTTCCTTGCGCAAAGAACCGGTCGCGCCGCTGCCCGCCGCCCCGGCCCAGAAGAAGAGGTTGCCATTTCGCTGGCACGACGAATGGACGCAATTCCGCACCCTTCTGCGCCGTTCCTTCATAAGTAAACTGCGCAATCGCGCCAACCTCGTCATCACAATCGGGGTTTCGCCCGTACTGGCATTGCTCATCGCGACCATTCTGCGCTATTCGGACAGCGGGAAATACGATTTCGCGTCCGCTTATCACATCCCAACGTTCTTGTTCCTTAGCCTTATCGTCGCGATGTTCCTCGGCCTAACCAACAGTGCCGACGATATCATCCGCGACCGGCCGGTGCTGCAGCGCGAGCGCAATCTCAATGTTCGCCTTTCTTATTACGTAATTTCGAAAACGCTCACGCTCGGGATTTTTGCGCTGATCCAATGCGTGCTTTTCGTTCTGATCGGCAATTACGTCCTGCAAATCCGCGGGATGTTTTGGATTGATCTCGGAATCATGCTCATGACGGCCATGGGTGGTGTGTCGCTTGGGCTGCTGATTTCTTCGCTCGTCGCCGATCCGAAGACAGCAGCCAACATCGTCCCACTCGTCTTAATTCCGCAGATCATCATGGGTGGCGCCCTCATCAAATACGAAGACATGAATCGGAACCTCGCGCTGGTTTACTCACTCACGCACTGGTTCTCGGAACATCCGAGCATGGAGCAAGAAAAGAAAATGGGCAGCAAGCTGGAGGTGCCGTTTATCTGTCAGTTCATCGCTATGCGTTGGTCGTATGAAGAAACGATTGTCGCGCAGGCCAAGCTCAACCCGCTCACGCGGCGGCAGGACAGGACACAGCGCGAGATCGACCGCATTGTCGCGAATCATCGACAGGATCCTGCGGAAAGTAAGCGGCTGGATGAGCTGAAGGAAACACTCGCGCTGCTTTCCGGCTTGGAAGCCGGCTCGGTCAACGAGATCGATCGCTATCTCGGACTGATTGATCAAATTCTCGATCGCAAGCGGCCATTCGATCGATCCCTTTTCAAGAACGCCGACGGGCCGATTACAGCCGAGCAGATTTATGTGAACCAAAAGGTTTCCGATCTGATCTCAAACGCCGAGATGGAACAAAGCGATTACCGCCGCGGCAATCGGCCAAACGTTTTCTTCGGCGTACAAAAAAGCTTTTTCGGCATTAAGATCGGCGTCTTTGTCTTCAACACGATCGTTTTGATTGGATCGACACTCGGGCTGCTCGCCCTGCTCCATTGGATTTTGCACCGGCAACTGGAAGTGCGAAGAGGCTAAGCGGCTCACAGATCGACGTGCGTTCGTGTTTGTCATTCCGAGCGGAGTTGAGAACTTCCCGCCGAAAGAGAAGCCCATACGTCAAGTCGCACAGCTGACTAGCAAGAACAGGCGCGAGCTAATGTGGAGGTACCAGTTGTACTCGGGATGACAAGCGTGAAAGGCGAGCGTAAATAGACACCGAACACTGAATGAGCAAAAGAAAGAACAAAGCAACCCGGCTGATCGTCGCCGCCAGCGACAGTGATGCGGACATGCTTTATGCGACGAAATTTTGGGCGCCCGATCCATTCATTTTCCTGGAACGGAATGGCAAGCGCACACTTGTTTTGAGCGATCTGGAAATCGATCGCGGGCGCAAACAGGCCAAAGCGGACGAATTCGTCATGTTCAGCCAGCTGGAGCGTGAAGTGCAGGGAAAATCGAAGAAGGCACCACCCTACGAAAAAGTTCTTGCGCATTTTCTCCGAAAACGCGGCATAAAATCGACAATAGTTCCATCGAATTTTCCGCTCGGTTATGCGCAGGAACTCACGGCAAATAAAATCCACGTTCAGGCGACAAACGGGCTTTTCTGGCCAGAACGCGAAGCGAAATCCGAGAAGGAAATTGAAATGATTGGCCGGGCACTGCGAATTACGGAAACGGGACTGAAACGCGCGATTGAAGTTTTGAAAGCGTCGAAACCTGGAGCCGGAAAACGATTACGCTGGAGCGGCAAGACGCTGACATCGGAAATGCTGCGTGCAGAAATTGACTCCACCATTTTGCGCGCAGGTGGGATTCCGACCGGCACGATCGTCGCGGGCGGCGACCAGGCCTGTGATCCGCATGAGCGCGGCTTTGGTCCGCTTTGCGCAGACTCACTGATAATTCTCGATGTTTTCCCGCGCGATGCGAAAACTGGCTACTTTGGCGACATGACTCGCACGGTTCTGCGCGGACGCGTGAGCGAGGCGCAGCGAAAACTTTGGAAAACGGTGAAGGCCGGGCAGGCGCTCGCTTTGAGAAAAATCAAAGCAGGTGTAGATGGGATGACAATTCACAAGGCAATTCAGCAATTCTTCGCAGAGCGTGGTTTTCCGACGGAGGTTCGCAAAGGCCGGCGCGTTGGATTCTTTCATGGGACAGGCCATGGGCTTGGGCTCGAGATCCACGAGCATCCGCGTTTGCAAAAAGTTACGCTGAAAGATCGGCAAGTACTGACGGTTGAACCCGGATTGTACTATCCCGAAGTGGGCGGAGCGCGTCAGGAAGATGTGGTCGTCGTCACGAAGAGCGGTTGTCGCGTGCTTTCCCGTTTTCCGAAACAGTTGGATATCTGAGGTGGATCGAGCAATTCCCTTGCTCGATGCGAAAAAACGGCGAAGCCGTACTTGTTTTAGCATCGCCCGACGGAGAGGCCGATCCACCAAATGAACGCACTACGCGGTTAAGCGTCTAATAGTCCGAGCGGCAAACTGGTAATTAGCTTCAAAAGCGTTAAACTAAGGTCGACATGTTTTATCCTTACGGTTTCGGTTTTGGATCTCATTGGCTCCTTTACATCGGCGTGCCGTTGATCATCGCACTCTGGGCGCAATTTCGGGTAAGCAGCGCGTTTCGAAAATGGGGCGAGGTGCGCGCCAGCTCGAACATCACCGGTGCGGAGTGCGCGCGCGAAATTCTGGAAGCGGCCCAAATCCGCGATGTCGATGTTGTCGAGACGAATGATTTTCTCGGCGATCATTACGATCCGACGAGCAAGAAACTTTGTCTTTCGAGCAATGTTTACAACACGCCCTCGGTCGCTGCGCTTGGCATTGCAGCACACGAAACGGGTCACGCCATTCAGCACGCCAAAGCATATGCGCCGCTAAAGGCGCGGATGGCCATCGTGCCGGCCACGATGTTTGCATCGCGCCTGCTGCCGTTTGTGATCTTTGGCGGACTGTTCTTTCACATCACCGGCCTGATTACGCTCGGGATTTATTGCTATCTGATTTTGCTGGTTTTCCAATTGATCACGTTGCCGGTCGAGTTTGACGCCTCACGGCGTGCGAAAATCATTCTCCAACAAATGGGCATCGTGCAGCCCGGCGGCGAAGTTGCCGGTGTAAACAAAGTTCTCAATGCGGCTGCGCTCACCTACGTGGCGGCATTCATCGCGGCGTTGGGTAACCTACTCTGGCTCCTTTCCGTGCGCGATCGGCGTTGATTGATTCGCACGGCCACGTTTGAAGAAGATGAATCCGTCTATCGCATTGTCCGCCACCGGACGGATTCGCAACGGCGAACCTGCTCGCCGGATTTCCGATTTGTTATCGTTCGGTCTCGATGCTCGTGTTAAATCTAAGCGCGACGCGATGGAGAAGCCAAAAACGGATGAAGATCAGCAGTTGGTGGCGCGCACGCAATCGGGAGATGCCGGCGCGTTCGATCAACTCGTGGTCAAGTACACGCCGCGCCTTTACGGTCTGGTCTACAACATGACCTCGAACCACGAGGACACCAACGACCTGTTGCAAGACATTTTTTCCAAAGCATACAAAGCGATCCGCGGATTCCGTGGCAAGTCCTCGTTTTACACCTGGATCCACTCGATCGCGGTCAACATGACACTGAATTTTCTCAAAAAACGCGGCCGCCGTTTTCATCTTAGTCTGGACGATGTCGATGCCAGTATCCAAAACGACAAAGAGTTTCTCGAACTGACGGCGACGAGCAGTCCGGTGCGGGAAGCAGACCTTTCTGAACTGCAGCGAAGATTGAACGAGGCCATGATGAAATTGTCTGATGAACACAGAGCCGTGGTCACCATGTTCCATATCCAAGGGATGCCCCACGCGGAGATCAGTAAGATCTTGCGTGTTTCGGAGGGAACAGTACGTTCGAGGCTCTTCTACGCGAATCGGCAACTGCAAAATTATCTGGACGAATTCAGAAAAAACCCCGTTGGTTAACCCGCGCTGCAATGGACGAATTTAACGACAACGAGATCGCCAAGCTACTTCGGCTGAAACGGCATGAGCAACCCCCGCCAGGTTATTTCGAAAATTTCCTGCACGAGTTCCATCGCCGGCAGCGTGATGAACTGCTCCGGGAGCCTCTCTGGCGGATCCTTCTGGAACGCGCCCAGGACTTCATGTTCCGGTTGAATGTTCGTTCGCTCACCTCCTACCCAGCGGCCATCGCTGCGGTCTTGGTCTGTGCGGCAGTTATTTCGTTGAAGATTTATCAGGAACCGGGGACCGCCAACGTCGCCGCTCTCCAGAGCGCGCCGGCGTTATCCACAGCGGTGAAGGCGGAAGGAGAATGGACGCTCGCATCCCCAGTGGCCACGCGAATCTTCAGGACGCAGCCGCTCCGTAGTTTGAATGAAAGCGCCCACACTCACCGGGCCGCCCCGCCGCGCTACGTGCTTGATAGCGTCCCAGTGAGTTATGAGCCGACTTTCAGATTTTAGTCGCGCGCCGGAATTTCTTTTCCGGTTTCATTTCGTCTCCGTCCGCAGACTCGCCGTCGCGCTGAGTCTCCTTGCGGGGATTTCCATCGTTAATGCTCAAGAAGAATCCGCCACGGCAGTCAGCCGGCAGGTGAAGGAGATCTTTGAGCGCGCCGCCAAAGCTGTGGTCAAGATTCACGGTGCTGACGAGCACTGCGAAATTTCGGGAACCGGATTCTTTATCGATCCGACGGGAACCCTTTACACTGCGTATACAGTCGGAGGTGAAGCAGGAAATTTCAGCATTGAGTTTAATGGCAAACAATATCCGGCGCGCCAGGTTTTAGCCGATGTCCGTAGCGGCATGGCCATATTAAAGGCGGATGTCGCAACGCCTGCGCTGCCGATTGGGAAATCCGAGGAGCTGGGAGTCACAACCCCCGTCGTCACGATTGGTTATCCATTGGATTTGCCGGAAACGCCGAATTTCGGAATGGTCGCAGGATTCGATCGGAAATACCTCGGCCGTTATTTTTCGACTACGCACTTGCGGGTCAATCTTCCTACACAGCGGGGAGAGGCTGGGGCGCCGCTCTTGAACATGAAAGGCGAGGTCGTCGGCATCCTGGTCAGCAGCCTCGAAAACAACTCTTCTTGTTATGCGGTGCCAATCGAAGCGGCCGAGAAAATCCGCGGCGATTTTGTCCGCTTCGGCGAAGCCAGACATGGTTGGATCGGGATTAATGTTTCCGAGGCGGCCGCGCCGATGGAAGGTTCTCGTGCGGAAATGACGCAGGTCATGGACGGCACACCGGCGTCCAGTTCCGGGATCAAGGCCGGCGACATTCTCTTGCAAGTGGGGCGGAAAAAAGTCCATGAACCGGAAGACGTGCTGGATGCTTCGTTCTTCATCACGGCTGGAGACACCGTTCCGATCACAGTGATCCGCGGCAACGAGAAGCTGACGTTTAACGTGCAGGCTGAGATTCATCCGGCCAGCCAGCATCCGCCGCTAATTGCTGCACCGACGATGACGAATCAGGCGATTCCGCTCAAGCTCGATTCCGAGGCGCAGCACACTCCCTGAGATCCAGCAACGCGGTCAGCGCGCCAGCATTTTCCGAAATTCCGCCTCGGTGAGAATGCGAATACCGAGCTGTTTCGCTTTCTCGAACTTGCTGCCAGGCGCCGCGCCCGCCAGAACGTAATCAGTTTTCTTGCTCACGCTGCCGCTGACATGGCCACCGAGCGCCACGATCTTTGCCGTCGCTTCCTCGCGCGTCATCGAAGCTAGAGCACCGGTAAGCACAAAAGCTTTCTCAGCCAGTGGCAGTTTTGCCGCTTTCTTCGCCGAAATTTTTTCGCTCTTGAGAAAAATGTGCAGTTGTTTCATTCGGCGCAGAATTCTGCTGCCGGCTTCCGACTCAAAAAACGCAAGAACGCTTTTCGCGACGACCGGTCCGACCTCGGTCACGATCCCGTCCTTTTCACTTTTGCTTTTTGACTTCTCAGCAAAACCCGCCTCAATCAAACGATTGGCGATTTGCTTGCGATTCTGGTCGCTCCTTTCGTGATAGGTCAGAACGTCCCGCAGCAATTGTGAGTCCGCGACATCCTCGATCGTTTCATGGAAGCGCGCCAACTGCATCGCCGTCGTTTTCCCGACATCAGGAATTGCGAGGGCGAAAAGCCAGCGCGAAAGCGGCAAAGTTTTCGCCCGTTCGATCGCATGAATGGCTTTCGTCGCATTTTTCTCCCCGAAAATTCGCGGCGCTTCTTCCGTGCCGAGGTTCAGTTTGGCGAGCTGCTCAAGCTTTAGTTCAAATAAATCCAGCGGTTCGCGGACGAGGCCACGCTCGACTAATTTGTCAGCAACGATTCCGCCGATGCTTTCGATATCGAGGGCGCTGCGGGCCGCAAAAAATTCCACTCGCCGCGTCGTTTGCGCTGGGCACTGAATATTTTCGCAGCGCCAGGCCACAAATTGCGGATCGCGCCGCACCGGGCCGCCACAGACGGGGCATTTGCCGTGAATGTGTTTGAAGAAATCGAACGGCTTGGCGCTGCGGGGCCGCTTCGATTTCACCACCTCGATCACCGCTGGGATCACTTCACCGGCTTTCTCGATCACAACTGTGTCGCCGATGCGAATGTCTTTGCGTTTGATTTCATCTTCATTGTGCAAGGTCGCACGCGAAACCCGGCTGCCGCTCACCGTTACCGGCTCGAGCGCCGCTACTGGCGTAAGCACGCCGGTGCGCCCGACCTGAACCAGGATGTCGATCAAACGCGTCTCCACGCGCTCCGCTTCGTATTTGTATGCGATTGCCCAGCGCGGCGATTTGGCCGTGAACCCAAGCCGCTCGCGCTGCGCGAACGCGTCTACTTTCACGACCGCGCCATCGGTTTGATACGCAAAATCTGCTCGAATTTTGTCTAGTTCGCGGATCGCGCTCAAAATTTCCTCGACCGAATCGGCCAGCCACCAGCGCTCGCTCGTGGGCAAGCCGAACTTTTCAAGAAGCGGAAACAGGTCGGAATGTTTCTCAAGATCGACATCGTCCACCGCGCCCGTGCCGTAAAACACAATGCCGAGCGGTCGTTTGGCAACGATCGCCGGATCGAGTTGCTTGAGCGATCCCGCCGCTGCATTCCTCGGGTTCGCGAATAGGGGCAAGCCCGCCTTGCTCCGTTCTTCGTTTAATTTCGCGAAGCCGCGCTTATCCATGAAAACTTCCCCGCGCACCTCGAAAACTCTCGTTGGTGCGCTGCGCAAGCGCTCGGGAATGGAACGAATGGTTTTAATGTTTTGCGTGATATCGTCGCCCACCGCGCCATCTCCGCGCGTGGCCGCATGACGAAGCCGCCCGTTTTCATAAAGCAATGAAACGGCGACGCCGTCTACTTTCGGCTCGATCACAACCGGGATCCTTTCGTTCGGTAAAAGGCGCGTGATCCGCGCATAAAAACTCGCGACT
>Ga0137365_10005625_pt1 | contig 10028 bp, 16 predicted proteins | sample SagtaG_9_FD_104799 | JGI IMG/M metagenome (GOLD analysis project Ga0137365, IMG submission 104799) | Vadose zone soil microbial communities from Sagehorn Ranch, Mendocino, California, USA - Sage1_L_40_16 metaG | ecosystem: Environmental > Terrestrial > Soil > Vadose zone | place: USA... | reverse complement strand
GCGCGAAGTGTTCGGCGCTCCAGACACGCAGGACGATCGTTCAGTCGAACACAACATCACGCACGGAACGACCGGCCCGTCCGAAGCCGCACAGACCGCCGCGATCTACGCGGAGCGCGATCGTGTCCGCGCCGAGATCGTCGCCGATCCGCACTTTCAGGAATTTCAGGCGCGCGAGGAAGGCAGGGAGCGAACGCAGGCCGCAGAGGCAACTGAGTTACAAATGGCTCGCGACACCGCGCGTTTTGGGGCGGCTCAGGAGCAACTGGAACAGGGGTACGAACTTGACGAGGTGATGGCTGGGCTCACGCAAGATCGCAACGACGGTGCGCTGTCTCAGAACGCGTATGACGCGTTCGTCACTTGGCTGGCGGGCTCCTGGGAAGAGGGAGGCGGCGGTTATGAGCCCGAGGAAATCGGTGCCGCGATTACGCAGGGGCACCAGTACTTGTACGCGCTCTCCGATCAGAGCATCGCCGAGCAGGCACAGGTCGATGCTCTCCAGCGTTCCGTGGACATGGGCGAAAATCAGGATCTCGCGGTCGCGGGCTTCGCGGCTGCGAAGGGAATCAAAACGACGGACGAGCTTGCCGACCGACTCGAAGCTGCGCAGGAGTTGGCTGAGTATGCCGGGATTGATCTACTTGCGATTGAAGACCAAGACGACTTCGCGAACGCTCTCAACAGTTTCGACGCGCACGCTCAGGAGCTGGACAGCTCGAAGCGCGTGCAAGCGTGGAAGGAAAGGACGTTCACCGGAATGGACACGAACGTCAGCTCGGGACTTGAGCAGTGGTCGCCGTTGACCGGCCAGCACGAGCGGATGAATACCATCCGCGTTGCACCGCCTCATGTCGATCCCGCGAAGGCGGACGCACGGATGAAGCAGCGCCCGGAAGGTATTTCAACGGCTGCGTTCAAGCGTTCGATGCTCGCGCCCGATCAGAAGCGCGAAGACATCGAAACACTCGGTATCAAGGTGCGCGAATCCGACAAGGTCTGGGTCGCGCAAGAAGCGGCACGCAAGGCGCGCTACCGATGAAGCTGCACGACAAGGCACGCGAACTCGTGCGGCGTCTTGAGAGCGAACGTGTCGAAGTCACGCCGGAGTCCCTTGCTCAGTTGAAGCGCGTACAGGCGTCGTCTCAGGCAATGCTGGCCGAAGCGCGAGCCGATGAGGCGCGAGCCCTTGCGCAACTCTCGCCTGACGACTTCGACTGCGTCGAACACGCGTGGCAAGCCGAGCGTCGGTTTTCCGGAGCCCCGAAGATGCCCGAAAGCCTCGTGAGGATGAGGTGTCCCGACTGCAAACGCGAAGCTCAAGAGCGTGCGTGGGGGCAGGAGCGCGCGATCCGCGAGCGCCCCTCGGTCGCGGATACTCACCCGAGCAAAGAGCGTGCGATGATCGCCGAGAATCCGCGTGTAGTCGAGCTGTACCAGCAGAACCTTCTGCGCTTCAAGAAGCCCAATGAGCCGCTTGCCGGTTCGGAGGAAGAGAAGGATGCGGTCGCACGAATGGACTACGAGCTGCGTCCTGCGGCGCGCGCTCGCGATCGCGAGACTCGCGCAACGAGACGACGGCGACACCGCGCGTATTGGGCAAAGCACTACGGCGTCTCTGACGTTGGCAACTGGCGCGGCAACGTCAACGCCATCCATGCGATGCGAGGCCGATGATGCGAAAGCTCGAACCAAGACAGTGTCAAGCTCGTAGGGTCGATGGCCTGCGTTGTCGCGCGTTCGCGAATCCCGACTCCCCGTACTGCACGATTCACTCCAAGTCGCCGGAGGAACGTCTTGAAGCTTCTCATAAGGCCGCACAGGCAAGCGTACGGGTACGGCGGCAGCGCAAAGAGGCAGAAGTACCAGAAGATACGCGCGTGCCGTTGCAGCATGGTCTATATCGAGAAGTCGAGCGCGTCATCCGCGAGTTGCTTTCCGCAAAGCTTGTAGGAATGGACGAGACAGACTTTGCACTCGCGTCAGTTGGCGCGTTCCTGAGCTGGCTCTTGTACGACATGCCCGACGACTTCGAGTCTTTCGCCCAGCGTGTACTTCCACGCGACATCGCCGCTCGCGCAGCGGAGTCCGAGGCGACAGCTCGGCGTGAGTTGAATGACACTCTGCTCGAACTTGGATTCATGCCAGTCGAGAAGGCGATCGATCTGCGCGCAGAGGACGAGAACGAGAAGCTGTTGCGCATGGTGGCCGACACCTGATCCTTTAGACAGGGCGCGCGGCCCCCCGGGGCGGACACGTACACATGCGGGGTTCGCACGTACACATTCCGGCCTCGACGCGCCCCGCCAGGGCATAGTCCGACGTGCCCGATGCGTGCCCATGTGCGCCCTTTTGCGCCGCCGTCAGCCCGGCTGACCAGGACACCGTCCCTCCACCTCGCGTCTCATCAGCAGCGCGTAGGACCGCCGTGAGGAACTGAGAGCCGAGCCCGCGCCGGAAGGCGCTTCAGGCGAGGAGAGCGAGCTATAGCAGGTTCGCTATGAAGCTGGAATAGCAGGAGTGCTATGTGTGCCCGAGTCGCCTGAGTGCGAGTGCGTGCGTGCTCGATGCCGGGGAGGTGCCGCAGCGCGCGATAGACGACCCTGGACAAGCCAAGCTCGAAGTGCCCGACCACCTCCCGGGCATCGACGGGTGAGCGCCTCTCTCCAGAGCTGGCGCTCTCCGGCCAGACTCAAGACGACCGGCCCACGACCGGCCCACGCGCCACGAGCCCGCATGGACGCAGGGCTTGAGCGTGACCCCTTCACTGGCAGGGAAGGGCGAGCAGCGAACAGACGCCCAGGACAAGCCGATCTCGCCGCCGTTGTCGCGCATCGAGTCCACGCGCGAGGCCGATCCCGAGCCCTGCGGAGGAGGGGGCACCCCCGCGAGGCTGGGACTCCCGAGTACAGAAGAATTCCGGGGAGCCCGCAGCAGCGCTAGCCACGCAGGATCTGACACTCCCTCAGACGCCCCGTAGACGGGCACAGGGAGGGCACAGGAGGGCACGACAGCCGTGAGGGGTAGGAGTTCCCGGCCCTTGAGCCTCATGCATGGGCGGCTCCGTGACGCGATTCAGCGATTTCGTGACCGAGTGCCGGTCACATCGACAAGGAGGACACCGATGACACGCAAGACCAAGCTCAAGCTCGCCCGCGAGCTGTATCGGATCAGTCTTGTGGCAGAGCAGCTCGCCAGTCGAGTCGATCCTCGTTCTGCGCGCGAGCGCGAGACGGACTTCGATCGTCTTGCCGCACTTCGTGCAGTGCGGATGTATCAGGGGCACTGGGGACATCGCCTGATCTCGGCACGCATCCGTTCGAGCCTGTCGCGCTCGTCATCGGACCGCGCGAGCCATGCGTCCTGACGCGCCACGCTGTCGGCTACCCACTGACGGACTGCATCCGTGGTCTGGGCGGTGCAGGGAGCACGTGAGGCTCCCGAGGCGTGCCAGCGCGGGCCTGACAACTTTTCGCGCCTAATGCCAGGGCGCACATCAACCCTCGGAAAGAGGAGGTTAGTCATGGCAGATCTACAGGTCGAAAACGAGTCGATGGTACGCAGGCTCGAAGAGCAACTGCGTGATGCTCACGCGACGAACGCCGAGCTTAGAGAGCGCTTCGTGGCGAGCGAAAAGGAACTAAAGAGATTCCGCGCAGAGGGCACCGAAGCACTCAGGCGCTTGAATCAGGTCGAGGAGCTTTCGTTGCAGCTCAAGCAGGCCGAGTCTTTCGCGCAGGCAGCGTCTCGCAAGCAGCGAGACGCCGAGCACGAGGCGGACAGGCTCCGGGTGGAGAACGAAGAGCTGCAAGCTCGTTTCGATGCCGTGCGGGCGGAAGCCGAACAGCTCACGGAGCTGAACCTGCGCATCTCGGGTGCAAAGCACATCGGCGATCTCTTCGGAGGTGCGCAGTGATCTACGAAGAGCAGCTCGAACTTGCGCGTGACGTTGACCGGATGGTCGAGAAGTACGGCGCGGAGGGTGACACCGTTGAGGAGCTTCTCGCCGACCTGAAGCTCAAGGCTGACGACGAGATCGCACGCCTGACGGCCGAGCACGATCAAGCGCAGGCGAGGGCTGCCGAGCTTGAGGTGGCGTGACGACCGTGTTGCAAGTGCAAGCGTCCGACGCCGACCTGCTACGCAAGCAGCAGGCCGCACGGGAGGAGCTGAAGCATCGACGCACGATCGAAGAGGCGGGCTGGCGCGTCTCGCGCGTGAGCATCCGCAACGGAAGATCGCATTACGCGATCGTCCAGGGCGAAGACCGAAAGTGGTACGGCACTCCAAAGGAGCTTGCGCAACGAGTGCAAAAGGCCAAACCGGAAAGACAACTACCGCATCGACAACGAAGGAGAGCAATCATGGCAGGCACCAACGACGAGAAGAACAGCCCCGGATTCGGAGCGAAGACGGGCTCGACGCCGAACGGCGGCGACTCACGCAGTCCGCTCGAAAAACGCGGAGGCACAAAAATCGAATCAGGTGGATCGAAGGAGAAATGACATGAGCAAGCGCAAAGACCTACAGCCCCTCAGCCTGGATGAGCAGGACTTCTACTCGAAGGGCGAGGTGCAGTTCACGAACGTAGATGAAGGTGACGGCATCGAAGGAGTCAACTCTCGCGCCGAAGACGCCGTCGAGGATTACCAGTGGGGGCCTAAGTGGCTCCCCGGTAAGAACATCGAGGGATCGTCCGGGCCGTCAGACGGCTAACCCCACAGGACGGCTCGCGCTCGGGAACGCTCGCCCCACTCTCTCCAGTCGGCAAGCCAAGCCTGCTCGCTGCGCTCGTCGGTCATGGGCCTGACCCAGGTGTAGCCCAACTCACGGAAGTGCGCCTTCCGCTTCCTGAGAGCGAGCAAGGTCTTCTCGTCGTGCTCGTTCGTGGGCCAGCGCGGGTCATACGGACTGTCGTGCTCTGTGCGCGGGCCGTGGAAGCGGCGGTTCCACTCGTGCGTCTCTCTGCCCCACTGGTGGAACGCCTGCCGCTGTGCCGGTGTCCAGCGGTCGGGAGGCGTTCGGAGGTAGCGCCGTATCCACTCGACGCCGTACAGGAAGTACCAGAGGCGCATCCTCACGGCGAGAAAACCTACACGAAAGACTAAGCCCGCTTGCGCGGGCTCTTGTCGTCTTACGGTGTGCTCGACGAGCGTAAGAGAGAAGTTGCGGCCGAGCCTGGGACGGCAGATGAGCGTCTCGTTCGTCACGCGCGGGGAGTACCCCGCTCGTGCATGGCCGGAGCGAGGCGGCTGGCAGTTCCCGGGTAAAATCCAGAACCGTGTCCTTGCATCCGGAAACATTGCTCGATGGCGCAAACTGGATTATGGCCGTAGTCGCCGCAATCACCGTGTCGATTGTCGGCTACGCCTTACGCCGAATACTCCGTCGCGTGCGTGTTCCTTTGAGGCTGGGCGAGCGCGAACTACAACCTGGCCCGAGCGGACGAGATGCCATCGCAGAAACTTTGACGAACGTTGCGCACTCAAGCCAAAGCGCCTTAGAGGCAATCTCCGATGGGAGCCGGGTCGATGATGGCGCGCTGACCCGCCTAGCGATCACTCCTAGCTTCGCGGCTGCTTAGTCGCTGGGTTGAATTTACGGGAGAAAGCCTGCAAGCGCACGCTCGCTGATTGGCAACGCCTCCCGTAGAAGGGCGGCGGCCCCAGGGGCCACCCTTCCGCGACTCCTACGCTCGCCTAAGCAGTTGCTTCAACGTTTCGACGCCAACGTTTCGGCGCCCGTGTCTAAGCTCGGCAAGCGCTGAAGCAGCAAGAGCGACCTCGGTGAGCGGCGGCAACCGCTCCTCGATGAACCGCTCGAGCCAACGCAGCGCCGCTCGCTCATAGCGCGCCGGGTCAGTGTTCGCCAGCAGTTCGCACAGCAAGAGCGCGTCAGCGAGTGATAGACCGCCCATCTCCCGCGCAGCCATCTCTGCGGCCTGAACGTGCCGACGATGAATCGCGCGTTGGAAGCGTCCACGAGCTGTGCCCTGGCTGGTCATCGGTTTGACCGCTGGGGCGACGGCTCCCCGGAGCTTAGTACCTTCCCTCAGCCAGTAGCAGGGCGGAGTATCTGAACCACCCTCCCGATCAGGTTCCGATGCGGAACGAAACCCCATCGACGCGAATCGCAAGAGGAAGAGCGATTGTCGCCCATCATTAGGTAGTTACCCCGAGGGATCTGTGTGTAGCTGTTCGTCGGCGGGATGTCGCTCAGGCTGAGGGTCTGGGTATCACGCCGGTCGGCCTTGACGTACGGCTCTTTCAGCCTCTTCCCGTCGATATAGATGAAACCGCTCCGCTCCTCCCACACGTCGCCCGGAAGGCCAACCACTCGCTGGATGAACTTCCCTTCCGAGCCGCACTCCTGCGCAGCGAGATGCGGAGTGCGGAACAGAACGATGTCACCGCGCTTCGGATCGAGGACGGTTTCCTGAACGACGGCACCGTCGCTCACGATTGCCTCGCATCCCGCTGCGGGCTGCTCGCAGTGCAGTGTCGGCTCCATGGAAGACGATTGCATGCTGTAGGTGACTGTTCTCGACGGGATCGGCACCGCCTTGACCGGCACGGAACCCACTTCCCCAGCGCTCTGCTTCCCGCCCGAGCCCCCGCACCCGGTCAATGACAGCGCAAGCACGGCGGTCGCGACCAATGAGGCTGCGATCCCAACGACCATGAGCCGGATGATGACTCATCGCCTGACGTCGGGACGGTGGCGTGGGAAGATTCCACGAGTGCAGGTCTACGCGCTGACCACCTCGCAGCTACTCCACGAAACCCTGGATCTCTTCCTAACCAAGGAAGCCGCGGAGCGTGAGTTACGCGAGATCCTGTTGGACGAGCCGGACTGGAAAGATGTGCTCCGTGTCGTACCAATCGAGCTTGACGAGCGAAGCGTGTCGCCGAACTAAAGGAGGGGGTCAAGGATTCGCGTCGCAGCAACCCTCACACTTCTCCTGACGGGGGCCGCCCTAGTGACCGCGACGACGGCGACCCCGACGGTTGCGCACTCCACCGGTACTGCCGCCTGCGGCTCTGACTACTGGCCCCTGAAGACATTCAGTGATCCGCTGCGCAAGAAGGTCAGGCTGACACCGAAGGACACGACCGTGGCGGCCATTGGGAGTCCGGATCATGCGCACCCGACGCCAACGACGCGCGACACGCCGTTCGAGCTTCAGGTTTGGCGCGTGACGGCGCAGATCACCAAATACAAACGCGAAGGCGACAGCGACATTCACCTGATCTTGTTCGACGCTGGCACCTACGGGATCGCGGAGATGCCCGCAGCGGGCTGCGTGCCGAAGAAGGCTCGCGCCCGGAAGGCGATCATCAACGCGCGCAAAAAGTTCGAGGCTGCTTGTGGGAAAGCGACAAGCTCGTGGAAGCAGCTAGGCGCGGTCGTGACAATCAGCGGTGTCGGCTTCTGGGACAAGCCGCACACACAGAACCCTCATGCCCCGAACTTCGCGGAGCTGCATCCGGTGACGGCGATCAAGTTCATCTCCGGTTGCGGAGCGTGAAGCTCACGAGCGGCTGAGGCGGTTCTCGAGCCGGTCAAGTCGCGACCGAACCTCACGTAGCTCGGCGAGTACCTCAGCGTCCGTCGCCTCTACCTCTTGCACCTCCTCTTCGATCTCCTCGATCTGCGCCGCAAGAAATCGCTGAGCCACCGCGCCCGTCAGAACAGCGATGAACCCGATTCCCACCAACATGACTGCCATTCCAATCACCTTGCCGGGCACCGTCTTCGGCGCAAAGTCGCCGTAGCCGACCGTGGTGATCGTCGTGACCGCCCACCAGACGCCATCCCATGTAGATCTGTGTTTCTCGACCGCTGCGAAGGCAGCACCCCCGCCGAGCACCGTCAGGAGCGCGAGCAGCGCGACGTAGCGCAGTCCTTCGAGTGAGAAGAGGCGGCGAGCGAGGGGCGCGAGTCGGAAGAGCCGACCGAGGCGAAGAAGCCGGAACACGCGGAGCGTCTGGAGACTCGCTGGGAGGAAGGGCGGCGTGAAGAGCACGATGGCAATCTCAAGCGGGTTGTCGCGGAGCCACCTCCCCTTTGAGGGCACGACGGCGAGCATCACCACGACCTCCAGCGCGAACGTGATCCAGATGGCCCAATTCAGGATCGCGCCGACCGTCTTCCAGGTGTCGCTTACGTTCGACTCCTCGATCACGATGACTGGGATGACCAGCAACGCCGCGACGAGGATCGGCACCTCGAAGCGCCTGGCCACCCGCCTGCTCCGCTCGTCCATCCGGTCGTAGTTCGACGGCCGAGCTGGTCGGCCTACCCGGCTTGTCCATGCGTCTCAAGCCGACGCCGTCCGGCCCGGGGCTTGTAATCTGACTCAGGGTGTGTTTCCAATCCCTCTGTGGGGGGAGGGAAACGGGCCCTGACGCGGTAACGCTGTGAAGGAGGCCACGATGGACGCCGAGAAAAAGATCAAGCAGCAGGAGCAGCGGCCTCAGGAGTCGCCCGACGAGAAGCGCGTCAGTGGGGCTTCCCCGGCTCCCGATCGCGAGCACACGGGCACGACCCGCGAGGACATGCGTCGGGACACGTACACGCCCGCCCGGCTCCGGGAATCAGCTCCCGCCTAAACGCGCGCTCCTCCCTCGGCAATCCCGGGCGCGGTCGCGCCGGTTAAGGGTGCGTCCGCAACCCACTCGACACCCGCTCTCGTGGTTGCCAGTATGCGAATAGGGCCCCCGCACCCCGGCAGCTCGCCCATCCTGCCGAGGGTTCCGTCGCTGAACCGTTGCATGTCGATCGTCGTACGAATAATGAAAGCTGCGCAGTCCACAGCATCTTGAAGCGTCATCGGGAACAGGAGGTTGTACGTCAGGTTCCCGAGCGCGGGTTCCAGTTCGGCCGGGATCTCCGCATTGGCGACGGCAAGCTCGTCGCGGTCGATCCCTTCTAAGAGCCGCCGTACGACGGCGATCTGTCCCCGGTACATGATCCCGAGGTTCGCGGTGTTGATGCCTTCAGCTTCTGCGATGTAAGGGCCGGGCAGAGCTACCTCATGAATCCGCCCAATGCCGTCGGCGTCGTAGCCTGCAACAAGGAATCCCAAAGGGTAGAGCCCCTGCGCTTTCAACTCTTCGAGCTGCTCGGGCTCGACACCGTCGTTGACTTTCGCATCAAAGAAGGTGCCAAGCTGCTCGGCGATCGCGCTTGCTTCGCTTGGAATTTGATCGTCTAACTGTGCGACAAACTCGTCCATCAGACCAGCGATCGTTCGCCCGCCGATGAATGCCCAGCCATATGTCGCAACGGCGATCGTCTCGCAGATCGGAAACACCTTCTGGGCGAAGTCGCTTCCAATCCGATGCCGCTCTCCGAAGGTGAGGGTCGTGCGACTGTCCGCCGCAAGGATGATCCCGTCGGGTGCTGCCACTCCCACAACGATCGTCACTGCTTCGTCCTTCGTGAAACGCCGGGCGCAAGGGGGGAACCCGACTGGGGCCTGTAAGTTGCCGCACAGATTACGACCCGCCCCGGACGGCGGACAGAGCGCAGGCCGTCCAGTCCCCACCGGACGGCCCGCCGACCTACAGACCGCGAGGACGTGGTACGCGGCTGTCACAGCGTGACGTGCCTATCGGACGGCCGAGGGGGCGCGCCGGGCGGCTTAGCTCCGAGTTCGAGAGAGCCCGTTACGGCAGAATCTTCGAGGTGCCGAGCCCGCAGACCGTCTTCGACAAGACCATGCGTCGGGTGGACGGGCTTCTGCTACTCCATCCCGAGCTGCACGGGATCGCTGGTCGGCCGAGACAGCATGTCTCAGACCTGCTCCGCGGCGCACTCGTGCTGAGCGTCGCGGCGTTGGATGCTCTCGTTCTCGATTCCGTCGTCTCTGCGATCCCCCGGGCTGTGCGTGACGGGAGGCTCGGGCCTAACGTCGCGAAATGGGTGAGGGAGGAGCCTGAGGCGTTCCTTGCTCTTCTGCCCGCGACGAACCCCGGCGCGAAGCTTGCCGAGTTGTGCCGCGAGCAGCTCGGAGCAATCACTTT
>Ga0137365_10005621_pt1 | contig 10033 bp, 9 predicted proteins | sample SagtaG_9_FD_104799 | JGI IMG/M metagenome (GOLD analysis project Ga0137365, IMG submission 104799) | Vadose zone soil microbial communities from Sagehorn Ranch, Mendocino, California, USA - Sage1_L_40_16 metaG | ecosystem: Environmental > Terrestrial > Soil > Vadose zone | place: USA: California... | reverse complement strand
CGTTGGTGCGCGCCTCATCAACGCCGTACTCGGTCAGCAGCTCGCGTAGCTCCTTGGGCCGGATGCCACGTTGGCCGGTCTCGATGCGGCTGATCTTGGAGCGGTCGCACTCCAGGATGCGGGCGGCGTCCTCCAAGGTGTAGCCGGCAGCTTCACGGAAGCGGCGCAGTGCAGCGCCGAGAAGCCTACGGCGGACAGGTGGGGCGTCGGTCATGAAGCTCGCCTCTGCTCAAGGTCGTCGTAGAGCCATGTGAAGATGATGGCACAAGTGCATCTGGCATAGTTGCCAAGCGCACTTCATTGCGCCATGCTGGCTCAAGAGCCTGCCAGGTAACGGCAGGCCGTATCATCCGAACGCGAAAGATGTCAGGACGGTGAGCACCGATGTGCCAGGCCGAGCACAGGAGGCTCCACGAGATCGGTTACTACTCACCAGAGCTGACCGCCCCAGCCGCCGTCGAGGAGAGCGCTGCCAGCACGCCGAGGTTGGCGCCATGAACGGCGGGACCGGCGCTGTGTCGGCATCGCACGGTGGAGCGTCCGATGCCATTTCAACAGAGCATCGCTCCGGTGCCGGTCCCGTCTTCCATACTGGTGATGAAGTGCGAGCTGTCATGACGGCTAGCGACTGGCCGCTGTGGTCATACCTGGAGCTGGGAGCTTTGGACAGCGCTGTGCCCTGTGCACGGGCATACGCTAAAGAGATGCTCTGGGAGTGGGGACTGAATGAACTCGGCGAGACGGTCGGCCTTGTCGTCTCCGAGCTGGTCACCAATAGCGTGCAGGCCTCGAAGGGATTAGCGGGCGCGTGGTATGGCGGCACGTGGCGAGCGGGGGTGCCGCCAGTGCGGCTCTGGCTTAGCTCGGACAAGGAGCGGGTGCTGATCCAGGTGTGGGATGGGGATCACGGCATGCCGGTGCGCAGGGAGATCGAGGACTTGGAGGCTGAGAGCGGCAGGGGACTGATGATCGTAGATGCGTTCTGTGAAGAGTGGGGGGCGTATCGGCCGGAGGGAGGGAGCGGGAAGGTTATCTGGGCTCGTACCGCACCACTGCAACTCATCCCCGCACAAGGTCACTAGCCTACTGTCTCCGTCGTCGGCACTAATGGGCAAGCAACTCGCGCACTAATACTACAGCGGCCGATACGCCGACTCCGCACACCGCCAATCGATGAAAATCGACGGGGATCCTATCTGTAAGCCCCTTGATCGGCCGCATGGCTAGGATGGTTCCACCCGAGCAAGCAAGAGCCAGCGGCCAGTATTTGAAGCCTTCGTAGCGGCCCGCAATTATCTCAACCACGAATGTATAAGCATAGAGCAAACTAAAATAGCCTGTGAGGGTGGCGACGATCCTCATTGAGTCGACGTTTGAACGAGCGTACGCCAGGACCACAGGTGGACCACTCAGACTAGTCCAGTAGTTCAGTAGACCGCTTAGCATTCCCAACAGTGGCAAACTCCAACCAGCGGGCGCTTCTCGCCTTCTGACGTCGCCAGCAACAAAAATGTAGCCACTAGTAGCAATCACCACCGCCATTCCCACGACAGTTGCAACCTCGCCACTAACATATCTAGACGCTAGCCAGGCCAGAAAAAGCCCGACAAACGATCCGGCCTTCAGAAGCCCGGCATCGAGTAGACGAAGTTGCTTTCGCAAAAGCCAAGCCATCGAAAAGCTGGAGGCCACTTCAAGCACAATAGCAAAGAGAACCGCCGAACGAAATCCAATAGCCAGGCTGGCAAGGGGCACCACAACGAGAGAAAACCCGAATCCCATCTTCGCTCGGACAAACAGACCAGCTGCTGTCGCGAGAGCAATCTCCACAGCAACGACCCACATTTGATTCTCCCGCAGCGCTTGGTCTACGTAACCGCCGACTTGATAGCCGTCTATCCGTTACCAGCAATCGCTCTCACCATTTCCAAAATATGCGATCCTTGGCCGACGTCCGCGCTGTCAACTCGCAGAAATCCAGTGGCCGCCGGAGCGAAGATAGAGCGCGTTGTTTCAAGCAGGATCGCATCTCGTGTCGGTCCTTCTGCCGAAGCCTCTACGAACGCCTCGAACGTCCGCAGTGCCTGCTCTCGATGCTGATCCACAACTGCATTGTGACGATGAGCTGAGAAACTCTTTACACACACGCCAATCGCAACACCAGTAATGGAAAGAATGACTGCCTTTCCAAGCAAGGCGCTAACTAGCTCCGGTGTAGAGAGCTTAGGGCCAATGAGTAGCGGCCAAAACCGCGCGCCGGTCCACGCAATAACGCCTGTCGCGACACAACAGGCGACTGCAAGCCAATACCTACCGGCGACAAAATGTTTGCGTGCCGAAACGCGAAAAATCGCCGCGTACGAGCTTACACCGGTCAAGCCAGCTGCCGTCTGAGCTGCCTCCGACGCGGCCTTCGCCTCATCTCGAAGCGCCACAATCTCGTCTCGCAAGCGGACAAGTTCTGCAACGATAGGGTTGTCTTTGGCACTCGCCTTCAGCAGGTCGATTGACATCAATGATCTGCGAAGGGCAAGCACTGGAAGCGCATTGAGAGAAATGCGCGCAAATGACTCGCGCACAACGTCCATGAGCGCAGCGCGATCCTTCTCTGGGTCAACACTCCTTAAAGCATCGAAATTACCTATACGACTCTTCAGATCAAGGTAGTCACGCGCCAGCTCAGCACTCTCTGCAGCAAAAGTCACCGGAAGAACCTCGAATCCCCCGTCGCCGAGTTGAAGCATAATCGAGTGCAATTCCTTCAGCTGACCGGCGACCGGAGAAAGGTCCGACAAAGCACCCAGCTCGGCTGTTCTGAGCAGATCTCTGACCACGTCTATATCTTTGATCCGCTCGAAAAGCTCTGCTGCATCGGTCCTTGGCCGCTGCAAATCCCTGGGTATTTCAATCATCATCAACCAACCCTCTCAGCGGATTTACGGCGAAGCACCGGCTCTGCTGAGTGCTTGCAATGAAAACACAAAAGTCTCAACGACCAGGTAGTCTGACGTGGTCGCTTCGAGGGACGAGTGCGAGAACTCATTTTCGATGAGACGTGCCAAGATCCTCAACTCGCGCTGTGTGAGCTGACCTTCGGACGTGTCTGCCTGGCTAAGGATTGCTTGCAGCACACTGCCCACGAGCGGCGAGAGTTCCGCGGCGGCCCACCTTGACATTTTCTCGTATGAGGCTGCACCCGAATCAGCCGGCCATGAGCAAGTAAAGAAGTTGTCCGCGCAAGTGACGATAAAAACCGCGCTGTCCTTGCTGATACTATCGTAGAACGAATGAAAGTCATTACGGTCGAGAGTATCCTGACTGAAAACGTCCAGGAGCCGGACCAGGCCAGTTGGAGGAATCAGGACCCTCCGGGCTTTATCGATTACATAGAAGAGCTTCCAAAAGGGCGCATGAATTGTACTTAGATACCGCACAAAGCCGCCATAGTCTAGGCCGAAGAACCCAGCTCTATCCAAACTTCGCACCAACTCTTCCAAAATCCATTCATCGTCCACGGGCAGATTAGCGATAACGGAATCAATCAGAGTTACTGCGGAGTCCGCTCGATCAACCACCAAACGTCTTCTAAGATCAAGCTGTGCGATTGAGGCCACGACAGAGTGAATAGCATATGGGTTATCGTCGAAGTCAGCCAGATATGCTTCCAGCCTTGATCTTCCGGCCGAGAAGTTGACCCGCGTCGCAGTCACCAGGACGCTCTTTGCGTAAATATAGCATGCAAGTGGCGACGAGGCTGTCCCTACATAGTCGTGGACTGAATCAATTAGTGAAAAGATCAGCTCAGAGTCACCGACCTCAAGCCAATACTCTAGGTAATCGAGCAAAAGAAGCTTTACTTCAGGCTTGAGCCCAACAACCTCCAAGAAACTTTGATCGCGTACTATCTTCAGGCGCAATTCTTGCACGAACTGATCTAGAATGAGATAGAAATCGCCTTTCGGACCAGATGCCGCCAGAATAGATTCTCTGAATTGTCCGACATACAGCCATCCGTCTTCGCATGCCACAATGAATCTGGCCGAGTCGCAAACACGTACGTCGCGGATGCGATCCGGGAACTCATATGACTCCAGAACGTAGCCGTTCTCCGTTAGCAGATAGACATTGCCATCGCCACATCCGACCAGGAACGTGCGATCGGTGCTTCGGGCCACAACGTCAATGCACAATGCCCGATGTGGGAACCTATAGCGCCACTTGAGGTTACCTTTCAGATCCAGCACATATAGGAAGCGATCTTCGGAAACGGCCAGGCACAGATCATCCATTATTATGGTTTCGCGCACTCGATCAAGCGTGTCCACTGACCACCGATGTACGTCATTCTTGAACATGCTGATCTTGTTATTGTCCGAGCCAGTGAGTATCTCGTAACCGTCAGCGACCTTAATTGCCGAGCCGGATCTCATCACCTGACCATTGTTAAAAGAGATCGGCTCGTCGCCAGTAATTACTACATCCCCACTTTCACACACAATCAGGATAGCTTCCTTTAGCGAAGCGTCGAGTCCTGCCACTGGCCGAATCTCACGTGGCCAGTCCGGTAGCTTGACAGCCTTGGCGCGATCCTCGACTAGCGCAGCACCGTCCGACCCCGTCGAGACCTCATGAACCCTGACCTCTTTATCACTCGTCGCAACATATAGTCGCATCACTTTCTCATTTACCCAGTGCCCATATACTGACCAGACCCTCGCTGGACGGTGAGCGCTATTCTGCAAGACGACGTTACCAAAACTGCTATCGGACATATCTATTACGCACACATCTCCACCGTCGCAGCCTACGACGGCCCACCGTGGCGCGTTAGGGTACGGCTCCACGAGATCAATAAAGCGCCCGATGCCGACGCGGCTAAGGCGCTCCTTGGCGCCGAACAGATAAGCCGCCGCGAGGCCAGCAATATCATGTTGACCGTCAGCGTCGGCCTCTACCTTGCCTACAAGTGTCGGCGCTGTAGAGGAAACGCTCTCTTCAACAATGCTGTACATGTTGGCGCTCAGCTTGCCATGCCCCGATCCCAATAGAAGAAGGCGCGTACGGTTCCAGATAACTGGCTTTATGGCATATATCCGCTCACCCATAGCAAAGAATCCAACTAGTTCACGACGGATTGGGTCATATACGTAAATTGCCCCGTCATCACAGACGGCGGCGATCAGGTTACTTGGACTGTTGCCCTGCAAGAAGGCCAATTTTGTCGCTCTGTGCGGTAGGGGAGTCCGACTCAGAACGCGTAGCGATGTACCTGTCCAGCCAACTACGAAGACGTCTCGTGCGTCACTGCTGGCATATGTCTTGGACGTTTCGTCATCAGAAATCAGCGAGTGCACTTTGGCATCTACGAACAGACGAGTTACTTCATTTCCGTCAAGCGATAGAAAGTAGATATTCTTGTCGCCACAGCCTGCTGCTACCAGCCACCGCTGTACGGCAGAATCCCTAACGAACGTAACTGACCTAATCCATCCATTAACATAGATCTTAGTTACAGCACCATCGACTCCATGATCTAGCGCCGCAATTAGTTGCAGGAGATATATATGTTTATCCTCCGAACCTATAGCGACGTTTATCTCCGCAGGGTCAGCAGAGGTCCTGTAGTCGATGTCACGTATCGTGTTTGCAGCCTGAATGGTGAACCGCCCCACGAGACGGACGTTACGCGGCGGAGACCAGTCGATTTGCCGACATTCGATGATGCCAGATTTTGTGCCAAAGAGCAAATATACGCCTCTGAGATGCGCTGGCCATTGGGTGCCGCGGAGATCGACAATACGGAGCGCTCCTATCCATGAGCCAACATCTTCACGGAGGACGGCGGCACCGTATCGATTGAGGACCCACAACGTTCCGAAGCGACTCCCGACGATTACCAGATCGTTGTCAAGCGTGTCGATCGACGTGATCCAGTCGTTCCCACGAAATCGCCAGTGTTCGACCAGTCTCGACGACACCTTGTAACTCTCCTAGACTATTCTGTAAAGAAGACGGTGACCTCAGTCATGAGGTGGTCACCGATAGCGTCGAGCGGAATGCCATCGTCTCCGTGTATCGAAAAGGCCACCGCTCCTGTGCCAGTCTCGTCGTCCGTAACGAATCGATGCCAGTAATGGGTTGGTATGCGGGCTACGTTGAGCGAGTACGGAGACAAGGTGATCCACTGCGATGTTGGTCGGGGATCGGTATCTGTGACTGCAGAGCTGTGCTGGACCTTGACCGGTACGTCGCTGGCAATCAGTAGATAGCGAACGCTTGGGTGGTAGTGGAATCTTTGGGCGGCCGTTGGCGGGAAGAACATGTAATGAAAGCTTCCAGAATCTGCTTCGCAAGGTTTGAGAAGCATGGCGGTTGGATATCCTTCAAAAGCTACTGTATGCCAGCTAGGCTGTTTGTCAGCTTCTCGTGCTCGCGCTAATAGGTTCTTCGTCTGTGAGTGATCCAGGTCGAATAGCTTGATTGATTCCATGATTCTCCTCCGCGTAGGTGGAATTTTCGGTTAGGCTTCTTGAAGGGCTCTCTTGATTGTGGTGTCGTCGAGTTGTATCGGATTGTTGGCCATTAGTGGCTTAAAGGACTCATTTATGATTGACTGCACATCGTCGGATGTGGCATGGAGCCCTGCGAAGTTAGGGATACATCCCGTTGCCTGTCGCAGCGATGCGACGTAATCTGGAAGATCGTCGGGACTATTCAACGAAAGGAGTTGACATAGAATTCGATATTTTTGTTGTACTGCTGGCGCGTTCAGCCGTGCGATCAAGTCCAGAATAACGGCGCACGACGCACCATGCGATATGCGGAACCTGGCGGCTATGGGATAGGAGAGACCGTGGCACGCAGCTGTGAAAGTGTTGCTGAATGCTTTGCCGGCAAGTCCAGCTGCTATAGCCATGGCATTTGCATGCGCCAGATCTGCGGGGTCGTCTAGATATGCTATGAAGTGGCCGTCGATGAGCTGAATAGCCCTATATGCGAGGCCGTCAGATACGGGATTGTTGTGAATCGACCATAGTGCTTCGAGCGCATGAGCAAGCGCATCCATGCCGGTGTCACTCGCAACCTTGCGCGGAACTGTTCTGAGGAAGTCGGGAATGACCAGGGCGAGATCTGGATATAGATTGGGCGATGGCAACGACTGCTTGAGACCGGTTTGGTCGTTTGTCAGGACGGCAAATGGAGTCAATTCACTACCTGATCCGGCAGTCGTGGGAATCGCGGTGAAGCCGAGTAGCCGCCGCGGCACGGGGGCTTTCCTGTCCATTAGTGCGGCTATCGGGCTGTTAGACTGCAACGCTGAACATGCGACTTTCGCCACGTCCATGACACTTCCGCCACCCAAAGCTATGACCACCTCGGGTTTATGTGCAGCAAGATAAGCTCTGAGGCGTTCCGCGTCCGACTGTGATGGCTCTGGAGGTATTCCCGAATAGGTGGTGACCGTTTTCATTCCAAGCGCGCTTCGGACTTGATCGAGATAGCCGTGAGACTCGGCGGAAGATGAGCCTGTCACGATGACGAAGCCCTGAGCATTTGAGTGGACATTAGCTATTTCATCGATGTTTTGGACGCCAGCTGTGACACGGGTTGGATTGTAGTATGACCAGGTAGTCCGTTCGACACTTGAGGTAGGCATCCGAGACCTTTCTTAAAAGCTGAGATCATTAATAACACTAATTGTATCTGCTATGCAAATGTAAAGGTGTGTCGATCCGTCTTAAGACCACTTTGCAGCCGAACTGGACAACAAGGAGAGCTTGCGAGGCTAGGTTGCCAGTGCTTCTGAGCGAGCACGCGTCCACCCACCCTCCCCTGGTTCGGCCTGAGACGCACATGAGCCGATGCCTACAGTATGCCGTAGAATGCGGCGTGTTGCATTTCAACTGGCACAGTTGCGGCGCCCCTTCAGGCTAAAGGTTTCCTGTCGACCCGTTTCGTCCGGGTTGTGCCGCGCGTCCTAGAGCGGGCCGGCGCTAGCGGTCAATAGCTTGATTCAAGATGTCGTCGACGTCGGAGAAGAAGCCTCGACCGGGTGAAATAGCCCAGGCGACGGCTTATGTCCGCCCGGACCGAGTGAAGTCTCGCTAGTCAACGCCGGGTGTTTTGCCTAGGATTCATGGACAAAGCCGGTAAACCTCCATCGCCACATCCCACAGCAGCCGCCCCTCGTGCCGCTCCGCCTGAGCGTGTCCGGCAGCTCAGCCGCAATGGTGCCGCCTGGTTTCGAGGTTCATGCCCGTCGTGCCGGGTTTGAGACAGAACAGGATCAGTAGGGCTTCGGCCTCCGGGCCGCCGATGGCCTCAATGGCCTGCCTTATGACCTGCTCGACCTGGATGGCCCGAACGCCAGCTCAAGGGCCTGGGGGTAACCCTCATCTCCGCCAAGGAAGACTTTGGCGAGGGCATCTGGGCCGACGCCATGAAGGCCATCGCTGATGTCGTAAGGGAGGTCCAAGTCCGTCAGAACGGTGAGGACATACGGGTCAAGATGCTCAACAAGGCCAAGAACGGCGACACGCTGGGACGGGCCAAGCTCGGCTACCTGAACGTGAGGAAGCGCGTTGACGGCCATGAGATACGGACCATCGAGCCCGACCCAGAGCGTAGAGACTTCATTGCCCTGGCCTTCGAGCTATTCGCCAGCGGCGACTACCGCATCGAGACCCTGCAAGCCAAGCTCACCGAAGTGGGACTGCGTATGCCCGGCACCAACATGCCGGTGTCCGTCCAGACCGTGCACAAGCTGCTGCGGGACCGCTACTACCTCGGCTACGTGCTCTACAAGGGCATTGAACGGCAAGGACGACACGAAGCCCTTGTCACATCCGAACTGTTCGAGCGAGTGCAGCGGGTGCTGGACTCACATTCCGGGCTGGGACACGCTACCGGACGCATCACCACTACTTGAAGGGCTGCTGTGGTGTGAACGCTGCAAGCAACGGTTCATCGTGCAGCGAGCGCAAGGACGGCACGGCGGGGTGTACTTTTATTTCTTCTGCCGGGGACGAGAGCAAGGGCTGTGTGACCTTCCCTACGTGCCGGTGGAAGTCATGGAGCAGGCCGTAGTTGATCACTACGCGGTTGATGTGCACCTGCCCGCGGAGTTCAGGGAGCAGGTGCGGGCTCGGGTCGATAAGGCCATCTCCGCGAGCTGTGAGCTGAGCACTGAGCTGCGGGAGCAGTACACCAAACGCCTCGCGGCACTCGACAAGAAGGAGGACTACTACCTCGATCTAGCCAGCGAGGAAGGCTGGCCCAAGGACAAGCTCAGGGCCAAGATTCAGGCCATCCGTACGGAGCGGGCCAGCATCCAGGCCAGCTTGCAGCAGGCCGAGCACCAGATTGGGGCCGGACGAGCCGTCTTCTACCAAGCGCTGGAATTGCTGAGCAGCCCGCGGGTGATGTACGAGCACGGCAACGAACGGTCAGGAGCATCCTCAACCAGGCGTTCTTTACCAAGCTCTTCGTAGACGGGCGGAAGGTCACGGGGCAGGAGCTACGGGAGCCGTTCGACGTGCTCATGGGCGCGTACGAGGTCTGGTACCGGCGGGGGCAGGACAAGGCACTGGGGCAGGCGTACTACCGGCGTGAGCAGGCTTCGGAAGCTCTGGGGAGCACCCAGACAGACAACAGGGGAAGCCTCAGTAGCGAGGCTGCCCCTGACCGGGAGACCTTGATCGACTCACTGAGCCTGGCCTTGTGCGGCCAGGGTTCGAGTAAGGCGGTGATGGTGGAGCTGACGTGGCGCCATGCGAACCGCCCCACGCTCATCGAAGGTGACCCGCTTCCGGTACGTCTGAGCAGGTCACGCACCGTTAAGGCCGCGCGGTGAACCGCCCCGCACCGGCCCCCAGCCGGGCGGACAGGTGGATCAGCCGGGCTGCCGGAATCACGGTCGCCGGGCTGGCCGGGGTCGCCGGGGCGATTAGCTACAGCCATATGCGCCAGCTCGCCGCCGCCCACGGCGACACCGGCTGGCACGCCCACGCATTCCCGCTCTCGGTTGACTGCG
>Ga0137365_10005619_pt1 | contig 10034 bp, 11 predicted proteins | sample SagtaG_9_FD_104799 | JGI IMG/M metagenome (GOLD analysis project Ga0137365, IMG submission 104799) | Vadose zone soil microbial communities from Sagehorn Ranch, Mendocino, California, USA - Sage1_L_40_16 metaG | ecosystem: Environmental > Terrestrial > Soil > Vadose zone | place: USA... | reverse complement strand
CTCACCGTCGATCCGGACGTGGATTTCGAGATGCAGTGCTTCATTTTGTTGCATCTCTTCGGACACAGTGTGCAATGGGTCGCACCGTCGCTCGCAGAAAAGCTGGGGCCGCTCCAGAAAACCACTGACCGCGAAGCGTTCATGAAGGTCCTTCACGACTACGAATACGAGGCTGCCCGCTTCGGCATGCAACTGCTCCATGAAGCCGGTATCCGTGATTACGATCAGTGGTACTCCGACTTCGTCGTTACCGACTGGCAGTACCTTGAGCGTTACTACCGCGAGGGCGCAATCCCGCCGTGGCGCGAGTGCGTCGCGAGCGGCCAGCCGCTGATCAAGCCCCAACCGATACCGCCTTTGGAGCACAAACAAATGGAAGTCCGTTTCGCGTTCTGAGCGGCGCTCAACCCGCGCCGCCGCTCAATTCACGTTCACGCCCTCCGGGAACGGAAACTCCCTTCGCGATAAGTCTTAATCCCTATGTCGTTGCCGAGAATGGCGTGAATATTTTGGTCACTAGTCGCGGGACCTTTCAGAGCGACGACCGCCGAACTCCTTGGCGGCATTGGCGAAGTGGCAGGCTGAATTCAGACAGCGCTTTGCCGAGATTCCCGACGAGACTATACTGCAGATTGTTGATGCACATTGTTGAAGCAGAATCGGCGCAGGTCGACTATTTGATCGCGTTCATGCCTGGGCGGCCCAAGGGATCGGCCGGGCCTCGACGGGAGTCGGGTTTTAACCTGGTCGAGCTGCTGGTGGTGATCGCGATCATCGCCCTGCTGGCCGCCCTGTTGCTTCCCGTCCTGGGCCGCGCGAAAGCGAAAGCCAGCGCGGTGGCGTGCCTCAACAACACCCGGCAACTAACGCTGGCATGGACGGTTTACGGGGATGCCAATGGGGACCGCTGTGTCAACAACCACGGCATTGATCAGACCCGCGCAGAACGCAACACGTGGGCCAACCAGGTGCTCGCCTGGGGTGCGGAACCTGACAACACCAATGCGCTCCTGCTAACCGAAGCTCTGCTCGGAGACGCGATCGGCAAGTCTGTCCGGGCTTTCAAGTGTCCAGCCGACCAGGTCCGCGCCGACAACGGAGAGCGGCTTCGCAGTTATGCGCTGAACTGCATGGTGGGGAATCCGGGTAAACTCCTGGACGAATACAATCGCGATTTCCGCCAATTCTTCCGCCCAAGTGACTTTGCCCGTCCCAACGCTGTGTTCCTTTTCCTTGATGAACATCCGGACACAATCAACGACGGGTTCTACATGATCCGGCTTGGCCGCTACGAGTGGTCGAATCTGCCGGCCTCGTTTCACAATGGAGCGGCCAACGTGTCATTCGCGGACGGCCACGCGGAGACCCATCGCTGGTTGGTCGCCGGTCCCAACGGAACGGTTCGCCCCGCCGTTCGAGGCGCGGTGAAGGGCGATTTCCCGGCCGAACCGCGGACGGATTATTTGTGGGTCATGGAACGAATGAGCGAACTGAAAGGGAGATGAACTGGCCGGTGCCCTCCGGCGGCGACCCTGTGTCCAGATGACATGAGCTACCACACGTGAATCGGAACAAAAGGGCTGCAAATCGGGTCGCCGGGGGTGGCGAGGTTCGGGAACGAACCAAGCGGTGGCTGGAAGCCAAAGGTTTGAAGCTCAACGAAACGAAGACCCGAGTGGTGGACATCCGCCAGGAGGGGGTAAACTTCCTGGGATTCAATCGCATCGAGAATTTCCACGCAGTAAGCAACGATCAAATTGGGAGAACAACATGAAAATCGTCGTCATCGGAGGCAGTGGACTCATCGGAATGAAGCTCGTGAAGAACCTTCGTCAGCAAGGTCACGAGGTGGTGGCGGCATCACCATCATCGGGTGTCAACGCTGTCACTGGCGAGGGGCTGGCGCAAGCGCTTGCGGGCGCTCAGGTGGTCGTCGATGTGGCGAACTCACCATCATTCGAGGACAAAGCCGTTTTGGCGTTCTTCGAAACGTCGGGGCGCAATCTCCTCGCCGCGGAAACAGCCGCAGGAGTCGGACATCACGTCGCGCTGTCGGTCGTCGGCACCGACCGCCTGCTCGCCAGTGGCTACTTCCGCGCGAAGATGGCCCAGGAGAATCTGATCAAGGCCTCGCCGGTTCCATACACGATCGTCCGCGCCACGCAGTTCTTCGAGTTCGTGGGCAGCATCGCCCAATCAGCAACCGAGGGGCAGACGGTTCGGTTGCCGCCAGCACTGATGCAACCCATCGCGTCGGATGACGTCGCCGCCGTTATGGCGGAGGCCGCGGTCAAGGACCCGTTGAACGGCACGATGGAACTGGCGGGTCCCGAACCGATCCGTCTCGACGAACTCGTCCGGAGATTTCTGAGTGCAAACCGAGACGGGCGGACGGTGACCACGGACGCACACGCAGGTTACTTCGGGACGCCGGTGAACGATCAAAGTCTCACCCCCGGCGATCACCCGCGCCTCGGTCCGACGCGCTTCGAGGACTGGCTCAGGCGCACCGCCTGACGAAATCGAACAAAAATAGCTTTGACCGGCTGAGCGAAGCGAAAGAGGGTCGAAGCCAGTCAAACCGACATAAAACATGGACTGCGATTACACGAAGCGCAGTTACTTGCTGCCTGAAGGTTGCAAGGACCTGATTGACGTTCTGAAGCTGAAACGGAAGCAGAAGTTCGCACCATTTCTGTTCCCAAAACTTCCAAAGTATTGGAAGAAGGTAAAACCTGGGAAGCAACCCGCTCCGCTGCCGCCAGCCTGGAAGGACTTTTTCGATACTTATTGGAAGTTGATTTACGGAGTGGCGATCAAGGCGGGACTGAACGATGCCGAAGCGCAGGAAGTCGTCCAGGAAACCATCATCGCTGTGGCCAAACAGATGGAGGGGTTCAAATACGATCCGAAAATAGGGTCCTTCAAAGGCTGGCTGCTGCTTCAGACCCGTTGGCGCATCGCTGACAAGATGCGGAAAAGGCGTGACAATGACGCAAAATGAACGCCTGCGAACCGCCGCCCCGCTTTGCAGTCGGACGGTTCGGGAGAATTGGCTCGCCACTGTATTGGACCTTCAATAAACGAAACGGCTGCCGTATATTGAGGCACGGTTTACTTGAGGTGTTTGCCAACAAAGCGAGCCTCACCCAAACAACGAATGAATTCGCCCGCCGACATTTCCGCGCCGAAAATTCTCGAAGAACTCGTCGCGCAGGCCGAGCGCGCGCACGCCAGCGACATCCATCTGCAAATGCGCGACGGCGCGGCCCAAGTTTCCTTCCGGCTCGACGGCCTGATGACGCCGACCAAAGAAATCGGCGCCGATGCCGCCGAGCGCGTGTTCGGTCGAATCAAATTTCTCGCTCGTTTGAAGACCTACCAGGAATCATTGCCTCAGGATGGCCGCATCGAGCGCAAAGAAATCCATTCGCAAAATGATATTCGCGTCGCCACGTATCCAACGGTCACTGGTGAAAAAATCGTTCTCCGCCTTTTCGCTCCCGCCAGCGAAAAAAATCTCGGCGATCTGGAATTTCCCGCCGCCGCCGTCGCTGAACTGGAAAACTTCCTAAGGCGGAATTCGGGATTGCTTCTGTTGACCGGTCCGGCGGGCAGCGGAAAGACGACGACGATTTACGCCTGCTTGCGAAATCTCGCCGCGTCGGGCGGACGCCACATCATCACCGTGGAAGATCCGGTGGAGCAAATCATCCCGAACGTCATGCAAACCGAAGTCAGCGATGTGCGCGGGCTGACGTTTGCGAAAGCCGCGCGGCATCTTTTGCGGCAGGACCCGCAAGTGCTCGTCATCGGCGAAATCCGCGACGACGAAACCGCTAATCTCGCCGTGCGCGCCGCGCTGACTGGACATCAAGTCATCTCGACGTTGCACGCCGGTTCGTGCAAAGGCGTGTTCGAACGGTTGCTCGTGATGGTGCCGGATCATTACGCCGTGATTTCATCGGTCGCGCTGGTTTTGAATCAACGATTGATTCGCCGCGTGTGCGCCGATTGCCGCGGCGCGGGTTGCGCGAGTTGTTTGCAAACCGGTTTTCGCGGTCGCGCGCCGATCGTCGAATGGTTTCGACTCGATGAAAAACTGCGAAATGAATTACGCGCGCGCGGCGTCGAAATCGTGAAGCCGGAAAACTCGCTGGAAAATTCGGCGCGCGAGTTGTGTGAGAAAGGAATTACGAATGAAACCGAGTGCCGCAGAATTTTTGGAAATTGAGACGCCGGAACCGGAGCGCGGCTGTGTGGGGGTGAGGGACCAGCCGCGCTCCGGAGAGGGCCGGGGTGAGGTCGTTGGAATCTAAATTCTGAAAATGAACCACGAAGAATTTGCGTTCGTAAATCATCAGCTCGCCGGAATGCTGCGCGATGGCATTCCGCTCGAAGGCAGTTTGCGGCAACTCTGCTCGCAAATGCAGCGCGGCCAGTTGCGTTCTGAATTGCAATTGCTCGAACGTGATTTGGCGAAAGGCGTCCCGCTCGCCACCGCGCTGACCGCGCGCAAGCTGCCGGAGCTTTACGTGCAAACGCTGCAAATCGGCGCGCGCACGAACGATCTCCCCGCCGTGCTCACGTTGTTGGCGGATCATTATCAAACCGCCAACGCCACCTGGACGCGCCTCAAGGGATTGATGGTTTATCCCGTGATTATTTTGGTTTTGTCCACTGCGCTGTCGCTTTGGATTGCGCTGTTGCTCGGACACTTTCCGGGGAGTCCTGGACCCGACAAGCCCTCGATCACTAGTCTTTTCGGGCTCTCAACCATCGTGAGTGCAGGGCCGGCAAAACCCGCCAGACCACGCACCGCATCATCGCCGCGCAATCAAACCGCGACGCCGGAGCCAGTCGCTCATTGGAATCCATCTGCCACCGAGCTTTATCTGTGGGCGCCGCCGATGATTTTGTTCACCGCTGCAACCCTCGCCTTTTTCGCGGTGAGCTTGCCGTCATTGCGAAGGAATTTGAATTGGCGTCTGCCCGCTTTCAAACAAGCCAATCTCTCGCGCTTCGCTTCGGCGATGGCAATTCTTTTAAAATCCGGCTGTCCGCTGCCCGACGCCCTCGCACTTCTCTCGCAACTGGAACGCCGCACCTGCGCCGGCAAAGAACTTTCACGCTGGAAAACTCGCTGCGCCGAAGGTCACGCCAAATTTTCCGACATTGCCGCCGGCAGCAAAATTTTTCCACCGATGTTTGTCTGGCTGGTGGCGGGCGCGGGCGAGGATCTGGCCACCGGATTTCAACGCGCGGCGCAGACTTATCAAGGCCGCGCGGCGTATCGAACTGAACTTCTGTTGTATGCGTCGCTGCCCGCGTCGCTCTTTCTTCTCGGGCTCATGATCTTGAGCCAGATTTATCCGGTGACCCAGCTCATCTTTGGCCTGCCGAAATCTCTCTCCTTCTAGTCGCCATGATTGATCCGCAAAATTTTGTGCTGGCGACGGTGAACGAACTGTTCTTCCTGCCGGACAAATTCATTGAAAGCTCCGTCTTATGGCTGCTGCTGGCTTTGTTGATTTTGGGTTTAGCCTTGCTGGTTTTTTACGTCATCAGCCTGCCGCTGCGTCGCCAGGAACGCGATCGCTTTCTTCTCGACGTCATCGAATCGGCGCTCGCACAAGGCGAACAAGTTGAACGTTACATCATCTCGCTGGCGCAAACTCGCGACCGTTCGCCGGGAATTCAATTTCATTTGCTTGCCGCGCATCTCGAAACCGGCTGTTCATTTGTTGATGCGCTGGAGAAAACTCCGCGCCTTTTCCCGCCGCAACTGCTGGCAATGTTGAAAGTCGGCGAATCGATCGGCGACTTAAAAAAAGTCTTGCCGGCGTGCCGAAAACTTTTGCGCGATGGAATTTCGCAATCGCGGGCGGCAATTAATTATCAGGTCGTATTTGCCTTCGTGCTCAATCCGATGGTGCTGTTGGCCGTTCCTTTTCTGGCCGTGAAGATCATGCCGGTATTCGGAGAGATCTTCAGCGGTTTCGGAATGAAATTTTCCAGTCTGGCGACGACGGCGATTAAGCTCAGTCCGTATATCTTCGCCGGTCAAATGCTGATCGTCCTCGCGCTTTATTTCTTCGCCATCCTTTTTTTAGGTGGACCACGTCTTAGTTCGTGGCTTCAAGCCGGCGTTTTCCCGCTGGGAGATTGGATTGTTCTCCGTCTGCCGTGGCGTCGGAAACGATTGCAACGCGACTTCTCTGCCATGCTCGCGCTGTTGCTCGACGCCGAGGTGCCGGAAGAACGCGCGGTTCTTTTCGCCGCCGCCAGCACCGCGAATAGAGTTTTTGTGAAGCGCGCAGAGAAAATCGCAGCACACCTTCGTGCCGGAGTGAAACTGACCGAAGCCATTCAGACACTCGACGACACGGGCGAATTTCGCTGGCGGCTGGAAAACGCCGCGCATTTCTCCAGCAATTTTTTCCGCGCACTCAAAGGCTGGCACGAATCGCTCGACGCCAAAGCATTTCAGCTCGAACAATCGGCGGCGCAGACGATCACGACGGCACTGGTTTTGGTCAATGCGTTCAGCGTTTGCTTCGTGTGTGCGGCCATTTTTCAATGCCTCGCGCAAATTCACAGGATAGGAACGCAATAAACTCCGCCGAAAAACAATGTTTTGAAAATCGCAAAACCGGTTACAATTGAATAGTTACAGCTAAGGGCCGCGGTCCGGATGAAAACCCTCACCCCGGCCCTCTCCCTTTTCCTAAAGGGAGAGGGAGAAATTATTCCGGCCAGTTCTTTAATGACGAAATGATGAACCCATTTTGCGACTGGATTCAATTCTCCCTTTCCTCGGAGGAGAGGGTCGAGGTGAGGTCGAGCGTTGCCTCCGGCTGGAAAGTTTCGGCCTCAGACCGCTTCCACAGAAAAGGATCAAAGCGTTCGAAATAATGGAACACGCAAAAAACATCGAAACCGAAGCGGTCTCAAGGCCGCAGTCCGACCCGGCCGCGCCATTCGATCGCGCACAAGCCATTCGCCGTTCACTGCGCTGTTTTGTTTTTGGGTTGATCGGCGCAATTCCATTTCTCGGTTTGAGCATGTCGTGGCTGGCGTTTCGCATTGGTCGCGAAATTTCGGCGGCCACGGGCGAGCGCGTGCGTTTTTCACTGCTCAATGGCGCGTGGCTTTGCGGTTTGGCTTTGATCGACGTGTATGCGTTCGCCGTGAGTATTGCAGCCGCCGTTGCGGTCGGATTGCTTTTTCTCGCCTTGCAGATTTTTCTTTTGCGCCGCGAATACAAAAACAATTCGCCGCGCGAATGGAACCCGGCGCGGCATTTTTTTTATTGGGGCATTGGGCTGGCTTACACCGGCCGGATTGGATCGGTTTTCATTTTCGTCTTTTTCTTCTGCCAATGGCTGGAAGAATTTTGAACCACAACGTCCAATGAATTTTTTGCCTCTAGCCGACCGCGAATTGCGCATCACCGCGCGCAAAGCACGCACCTATTGGCTGCGCAGCGCCATTGCCCTCGGCACGATGGCGATGGGAACCGTCTTCATCGTATTGGGATTTTCCCGCATCATCAGCCCCAGTTCCGCCGGCAAAGCCTTTTTCGAATCGATGTCGGTGGCGCTCTATGTTGGCGTCACTTTGGATACGCTCACCGCCGCCGGTTCGTTGGGCCGGGAACGACGCGAAAACACGCTCGGATTTTTATTTCTCACACCGTTGAAAGGCTACGATGTCGTCGCCGGAAAATTGGCGGGCGTGCTTGTCCATCAGTTTTACGCTTTGTTGGCAACGCTGCCGGTAATGTCGATTTCGTTTTTCATCGGCGGCGTGTCCGGCAGCGATTTTATGCGAATGGCGATCGCGCTTCTCAATGCGCTTTTTTTCTCCTCGACGCTCGGCCTGCTGACCGGGGCTTGCATCCAACGCGAGTCGCGAGCCGTTGGCGGAGCTGTTGCGATGTCCGTTCTCTTTTGCATCGGCCTGCCGATAATTGGTTTCGTGCTGAAGCCTGTCAGCATCTCACCAATTTTTCTGGTGCCCACTCCGGCGGGCGCACTTATCGCGGCGCTTGGTTCGGGAATTGGCGTCGTATCACTACATATTTTTTGGTGGTCACTTCTCGTCAGCCAATTGATGTCGTGGAGTTTTTTCATTTTGGCATGCCGCTTTTTGCCCAAGTCCATTCAGGAAAAAGGTTTTGTCGCTGAGAAACAAAGCCCGAAAATGCAAACGCTCAGCGAAAAGAAAACTTCAATTATTCCGAGCGAGAAAGAGGAATTCTACGATTTGTTTCGCTCGCGGAGCGGACGCGGCATGACGGCTTCGCGAAAATTTATTATGGGCTTATGCCTGGTGGCGCTTCTGGCCGTCACACCGATTCCGGGAGGAAGTTGGTGGGCCAGTTTGGCCGTTCTCGCGGTCGTAATGCATCTTGTTTTAAAGTTTCTCGTTACCGCCCGCGCGTGCGGAGCGTTGATGCAGCAACAGCAAAGCGGCGAATTGGAATTGCTCCTGACCACGCCGCTGGATGTTTCGGAAATTTTGCGCGGCCATTTGCTCAGCATCAAACGGCAATATTGTGGACTCGTGTTAAGTGTGCTGGGACTTGATGCCTTCCTCGCAGTCATGGCCTGGTACGATACGGGAGGTTGGGAAGGCTCGGGCTGGGCGCTGGTTTTCGGTCTGGAAGTGGCCTGGCTCCTTTTGAACTTATACGTGCTCGCCTGGGCCGGCCTCTGTTTTGGAATGACATGCAAAAGTCTCGCGCAGGCAATTCGGCGCACAATTATTTACGTCTTGCTGACGCCGTGGGCTGGCATGGTCGCCTCGGCGGCGATTGTTGGATTGCTGACGTCCGGGCGCGGTTTGAATGACCAGACAGCTTTTGTCGCGGGGATCTGGTTTGCGATATTGTTGGTGGTGTGCAACCTCGGTTTTCTCGGCTGGTCAATGAATGAACTGCGCGAAAATTTTCGTGTGCTGGCGGCGCATCAATCCATTCCCCGGTCGCCGCGCAAAACTCCTGTTGAATTTGGAGAGTTCCGTCCGTCTTTGTTTCCTTCGTTTTCTTCTGGTTACACAAGCAATGGCTGCTAGTTTAGATCGATTGACTTGTCTCCGCTGCCAGGTCAAACCTTCTAACGCAACGTGACGCCTGAATTAGCGCTGGCGTTGATCTGCAACGAATGCCCATCCGGGTCGCAAACAATCTGCTGCACGTTACCCGGCTTCGAAACAAACTTCGCGCCGCTGATTGAGCCGCAATGCGAGGAAAACCCAATGATCGGAGTCATGAATATGGGTGCTTGGCTCTGGTTTCATATTTCTGGAGTTGGAGCACTTTTGACTCCACCCAAGAGAGAGGACCACAACCTGGCGTTGGAAATCGCCATCCAGTTGGAACGGGTGGAACGGCAAGCCCGGGCTGGTAACCTTCCCACAACTCATTTGGAGAAGGGTTCCTGGCCAGAAAAAGGGGAATGGGGAACAGTCAATAGAACGTCAGGCAGAAGTCCAATTAACGGCTTATCTTCGCGTTCGGCAACACCCTCGAAAGTTCTTGAATCCCCGCTCTGGTAACTTTTGTGTCGCCGACGTTCATCCGTTCGAGTGCGGTGAAACCGTGAAGGTGTTTCAGACCCGCGTCGGTAACCTGAACGCTGTTCAGATCCAAATCTTGGATCTTCGTCAGCCCCGCTAGATTTTCGACGCCAGCGTCGATTACTGTTGTGCATAGACAGAGGTTGAGGCTTCGAAGATCGGTCAACCCTTTCAGGTGCTTGAGACCGGCGTCAGTAACAGGCGTGCCAGCAAGAATCAGTTTCTTAAGTTTGATTAAACCTTTCAGGTGTTCCAGGCCGGCATCGCCGACTGTGGTGTGCTGCAGGTCCAGATGTTCCAATGCCGTCAACCCTTTCAGGTGTTTCATCCCGGCGTCTGTGACGCCAGTATTCCGAAGATTCAGGATTCGGAGCTGAGTAAACCCCTTCAGAATCTCCAGGTCGGGCATCGGTGACCTTCGTCCGGCGTAGATCAACCTTGATTACCGGCTT
>Ga0137365_10005613_pt1 | contig 10036 bp, 8 predicted proteins | sample SagtaG_9_FD_104799 | JGI IMG/M metagenome (GOLD analysis project Ga0137365, IMG submission 104799) | Vadose zone soil microbial communities from Sagehorn Ranch, Mendocino, California, USA - Sage1_L_40_16 metaG | ecosystem: Environmental > Terrestrial > Soil > Vadose zone | place: USA: California... | reverse complement strand
CGATCGTCGGCACCCTCGGCCGGCGGAGCCGGCCATGACCCACACACCCACACACCCACCTACCCACGGGCGGTCCACCGATCGCGGCGCCCGCCGATCCTGTGGGGGCTCGTGGTCGGTGCGATCCAGGCCGCGTCACCGATCGGCGTCCGGTGGCTGGATCCACGCCCTGGAACTCAGCTTGATCGCGGCGGTGTACATCGGCTTCGCAGTGGCCGACGGAAGACCACGGGTCATCGCCGTAGAAAGCGCCGTCGCCGCGGTCTTCGTGGTGTTCGCCGCGACCGCCGTGACCGCAACCGGGTGGATCCTCGTGGCCGGGTACGCCGGGCACGGGCTCAAGGACTACTGGCAGGAACGCCGCCAGTTCGTCGCCAAAACCCGGTGGTGGCCGCCGTTCTGCGCCGCCGTGGACTGGCTCGTCGCCGCAGTTCTGGTCGTCGAGATAGCCGCAGGACTCAACTTCCACTGATCACCGGGCGCCGACCAGCGGACCGCCTCTCAGTTGGCCGGCCGGCCAGCTGCCCGCGTCGGCCGACGCGGTGAACGCGCACCGGTTCGAGGCCTGGACGAACTGCGGCGGGGGGCGATCGAGGACCGGCTGAAGCCTGCTGCTGGAGCTGGGCCGGCACACCGAGGCCGTGGCTGACCTGGACGGTCTGGTCGCCCGTCATCCGCTGCGCGAGCGGCTGCATCGCCTGCTCATGCTGGGGTTGTACCGCGGTGGACGGCAGACGGACGCGCGGACGGCATCGCGGGCAGGCATTCCCCGACAGCCGACGGACGAACCCGCTACCTCGTGGGCCCGCCCGCGGTGGGAAGCTGGGGGACCTGCCCATCGCAGAAGGACACGACGCTCTGCGCGGGTGACAGTGCGCGGCCCGGGGAAGCCATGTCAGGCCTCCATGTCGGCTGACCGGTGGCCACGGTAGGAAGCGACGGCTGCCGGGAAGAAGGGGAACATGACACCTGACGGCGAACCCTCCGCCGGACCCGCGTCCGGTTCTCCGGTGTTGTTCATCGCGGATGCAAAGGAGCGCGCCCGCGACGCGACCGCGTCGGCGCTGGTCCGGCGCTTCTCGCCCGACTACCGGATAGTGACCGCCGACTCAGCCGAGTCCGCGTTGGACAGTCTCGCCGGCCTGGCCGGCCACGGGGACCCGGTGGCGCTGCTGACGGCCGACCTGCACCTGCCCGGCATGGGCGGCGTCGAGTTCCTCGACCGGGCGCATAGCCTGCACCGATCGGCCAGCCGGATACTGCTGGTCGCGATGGACCAGTACCACACCCGGATCCCGTTCAGCGAGCTGGAAACCTTGCAGCACGCCACCGCCCTCGGCCGGATCGACTTCGCCGTGGCGAAGGGATGGGTCACCCCCGAGGAGTGGCTGTACCCGCAGGTACAGGACGCGCTCAGCGCCTGGACCGTCGCCAACCGGGCCCGGCACCTGATCTACCGCATCGTCGGCGAACAGTGGGCTCCGCGCAGCCACGACCTGCGGGACTTCCTGACCCGTAACAGCGTCCCGTTCGAGTTCCACCCCGCCGACTCGCCGACCGGACGGCAGCTGCTGCGCGAGTTCCGGGTGGACACCAGCCGGCTGCCCGCGGTCATCCACCACTCCGGGTCGGTGCTGCAGGATCCGACGGACGCCGAGATCGGGGCCGGGCACGGCATCACCACCCAGCCCGCCTCGACGACCGTCGACCTGGCCATTCTCGGCGCCGGACCCGCCGGCCTGGCGGCCGCCGTGTACGGCGCGTCGGAAGGCCTGCAGACCATGGTCGTCGAGCCGCGGGCGATCGGCGGTCAGGCCGGCACCAGCTCCATGATCCGCAACTACCTGGGCTTTCCCCGCGGCATCAGCGGCGGCCGCCTTGCCCACCAGGCCTGGGAGCAGGCCCTGCTGTTCGGCACCGAGTTCGTCTTCACCCAGCAGGCCACCGCGCTGGAGGTGCGCGGCAACCACCGTGTGATCACGGTGACCGACGGCAGCGAGGTGACCGCCCGCTCGGTGATCATCGCCGTCGGCGCGACCTACCGCCGGCTCGGCATTCCCGCCCTCGACCGGCTGATCGGAGCCGGGGTGTTCTACGGCGCGGCCGGCGTCGAGGCGCCCGCCATGGCGGGCGAGCAGGTGTACGTGGTCGGCGGCGCCAACTCCGCCGGGCAGGCCGCGCTGCACCTGGCCCGGTTCGCGCGGCGGGTCACGCTGCTGGTGCGCGGTCCGTCGCTGGCCGCCGGCATGTCCGACTACCTGGTCCGGCAGGTCACCGCCACCTCGAACCTGGACGTCCGGCTGCACACCGGGGTGGTCGGCGGCCGCGGCGAGTCCCGCCTGCAGGCCCTGACGCTGCAGGATGTCCGCAGCGGGCAGCGCGACGAGGTCGCCGCCGGGGCCGTCTTCGTCCTGATCGGCGCCGAGCCGCACACCGGCTGGCTGCGCGACATCGTCGAGGTGGACGACCGCGGCTTCGTCCTGACCGGCGGCGACGTGTCGCCGCCAGGGTGGCGGCTGCCGCGCGCGCCGTTGCCGTTCGAGACCAGCATGCCTGGCGTGTTCGCGGTCGGGGACATCCGGCACGGTTCGGTCAAACGGGTGGCCGGGGCGGTCGGTGAAGGGTCGGTCGCGGTCGGCTCCGTCCACCAGTACCTCGAGGCAGCGCCGGCACGGGGCGCCGACGCGATGTAGCCCACGGCGACGCGTCCGGTCACCGTTGGTGTTCGCTACCGAACTGCAGGAACGGACGCCGGGTCCGCACGCACGGATCGGTGGGCGGCGGGGTGTCTTCCGGAGTCTGGACCTGTACGCCCGCGGTGACGAGCACCGCGAACCCGGCGTGCGACGCCGCTGCGACGGTGACCTGCCCGCGGGTGTGGCAGGAGTAGGCGGACGAGCCGGTTGCCGCCTCGGCGCGGGCTGCGAGGAGAAGCATCTCCGGCGGGTCGAGGTCGTCGCGCGGCATCGGGTCTGCGGCACGCTCGAACGCGGTTTGCCGCCGCGTCGTGCCCGCCGCGCCGTTCGGTGCTCGCCCCGAGCGCATCGAGCAGCTGGGCAACGTCGTCGTCCGGCCGGTCGGCGGGCGGCCGCCCGGTGCCACGCGTACCGGTCCGGGTCGTCATGACCGCGGCGGGTGTCGGCCAGCGCCGCATGGGCGATCCGGCGCTGCCTGGTCGTCGCCGCCTGGTAGACCGTGGAGCGCACCAGCGGGTGCCGCACCCGGACGCTGCCGCGAGCAGCGGTGGACAGGACGTCGCGGAACACCGGGTGTGGCGCGGCCCGAGGGCGCCAAGGGCCATGACGACGATGTCCGGGTTAGGGCGGTCACCGAACGTGGCTTATGTGGACGGTCATGTCCTCAGCAGCCGGGGATACGCCCGGTTCCGACCCTAGCGGGCTGGGCCGGAGCCGGGCGAACTCGATGCGGGTGATCGGTGGCCACCGGTGCACATGCCAGACGTGGTCTGAGCTGACCAGCGCAGGCATGTCGTCGGCTTGTTAGGCGACTGCAAGGATCCGCGTCCCGTCCCGTGTGGGCGGCCGCACCGGGACGTCATGGCGGCCGAGCAACTCAGCTGACAACGGGTCGTTGACTGCCTGCATGGGCGCGGCGATCGTTGCCGGCGGTGTCGGCGACGGCTCGGGTGCTGCGCCGCCACATGAGCACCACCATCGTGATGATCCAGGTGCCGAACAGCACCAGGGCGACCAGTCCGGGCAGGCCCGCCGCGAAGCCGTCGTAGGCCACGCCGAGTCCCTTGACGCCGTAGGCGAGGCCGGCGGCGCACGCCCACGCTCCGAGCCACCGCGGGAACCGGTCACCGAGCATCAGCGCCACGCCGGTCAACACCAGGGTGAGACCGACCATCGAGAAGGTGAGGCCGTTGAGCCCGTATTCGGTCCACCGCACCGTTTCCGCCGCGGTGAACGTCGCCGTCTTGTCCCCGGCCGGTGCGGCGACCCACGCGTCCACCGCCCGCTTCAACGCGACACCGTCGACGACTTGCAGCACGCCGTACGCGGCTGCTGCCGTGACCGCGGCCGCGGTGGCCAGCCGGGCCCACGCCGCCGACACCGCTGGTCCGAGGCCGAGGGCGCCGCACAGCGCCACGAGGCCGCCGATCAGCAGCAGGGCGCCGACGAGGGCACCCAGGTGCACGGTGGTCCAGTCCCCGTCCGCGGCGTACTCGGCGAACACCCGCGGATTGTTGTTGGGATCTTCCCGCGCCGGATGCAGCGCCTCGAACACCGCCACCGCGATCAGGCCGACGCCGAGACAGACGGCGCCGATGCGCAGGATCGCTCGCTCATACATGGGGTTCTCCCTTCGGGTGGGCGCAAGCCCGCCAGACCGCCAGCCTTCGGCCGGCGCGGAGTCCGTGGGAGGGATGCCTGTCCCACTGCTCCGTTGGTCCACGAGCTCTCACCGACGTGGCCGGGCGGCAATCCGCCGGCCTCGCCGCCACCGTCGCGGAAGGCTCTGTTTCAATGCTGTGCATCCGCTGACCGCGCCGCGGCCACCGCTGACAGCGGCCATGAGGAGCCGATCCGTCGCTGACGGGTACGACGCACCGGAGTGACGCTCATGGGACGGGCCGATGTGGTGGTCGACGTGGCGTACCGGAACGCTCACCGGGATGGATTGGCCGATCGGGTCGCCTCGGTGTTGCCGACCTGGCTGACCCGCCGGTGCTGACAACTCTCTTCGTCTGGTTGTCTCGACGGTGAGCCTGCACCATTGGTCGGAGGTTGAGGCTGTGATCGGCTCACTCGTCCGCGTGTGTCGACCGGCCCGTTCTATGTGGATACACGTTGTGTGGTTGGTGTCGGCGGGTCGCGTACGGGCTCCCACATCAGGGGTTGAGCGTCGAGACTGTGTCCTCGTTCGCGTGGGCGTGTTGCTTCTCGCCGGTGCTCAGTGGCTGCCCTGGAACCGTCCCCGGTGGGTCCCCTGACGCCTGGCACCGTGGCACACCGGGGCGGATCAACGTGTGGCCGTGCGGCAAATCGGTCGTCCTCCATCGTGCCGATCAATGTCCTCCCTGCCGATCAGTGGACGTCGAACCGGCAGGCAGGTGCGGCCACCGATCGGACGACGCCATCGCGTAGGCGTGGGTGGGTCCGCCGCTGATATGGCAGGCGGCTGTCGATGATCTGACATCCAGTGCCGTGATTGGCCGACCGAAGGGTTCCGCAACCTCAAGGAACTCGATGGGCTGGAGGTCTTCGGCCGCGACCACCTCGACATGCTGCGACACGTCTTCAGCCCGGCGTTCTACGGAAGCTGGTCGGTCTTTCCGCAGAGCATCCCCCGCCGGGGGCCGGGCGGGTACGACGGCGTGGTCCACGCGGCGCTGGTGCACACCGGCAAGGTGCTGTTCATCACCGCGGACGAGACGACGCTGCTGTGGAATCCCGACGATCTGACGCCGGCGACGTTCGAGGACCCGGTCAATCAGCCACACCTGATCCCGAACGCCACCGATGGCTACTCGGTGCTCTGCGGCGGCCACTCGTTCCTGTCCGACGGGCAGTTGCTGGTGGTCGGCGGCGGCGGGTACGGACCCCACGCCAAGGCGAAGTGGGGCTACCGGTTCAACCCGGCCGGCCGGACCTGGTCGAGAACGGCCGGCAGCATGGTGCACCACCGCTGGTACCCCACCGCCCTCACCCTGGGCGACCAGCGGATCGGGGCTAGCCACGAGGTGCTGGTGGTCTGCGGGCACGGCGCCGGCGACATGGAAATCTACGACCAGGCCAGCGACGGCTTCCGGGAGGTGACCGCCGGGGACACCAAGACCTTCCCCAGCCTCTACCCGGGTCTGCACCTGCTGCCCGACGGGCGGATCTTCTACACCCGGACCGGTTGGGGCAGCGCCGGCCCCGGCGGCGGCCCGTTCGTCGGCGACGACCAGTCCGCCTACTTCGACCTCACCGGCGCCAGCACCGGAGCGTGGACCGACATCGCCGCGGTCACGCCCGCCATGCCGGACCGCACCAAGGGCATGTCGGTCATGCTGCTCGGCACGACGGGTCAGGTGCGGATCATGGTGCTGGGCGGTTCGGACCTGTCCACCAACAACTCCTACGAGATCATCGACGGCACCACGTTGTCCCCCACGGCGAACTGGGGCAGCTCCACCCCGTTCCCGGACGGCGAGCACCGCAGCCTGGCCAGCGCCGTGCTGCTCCCGGACGGCACCGTGTTCGTCTGCGGCGGCATCCAGCGCACGAACTCGCCGTGCGCGCTGTTCGACCCGGCCACCAACACGTGGTCGCCGATGGCGGCGCTGCCGTCGATCCGGGACTACCACTCGGTGGCGGTGCTGCTACCCAGCGCGCGGGTGGCCATGGCGGGCTGGACCAACACCAGCATCGAACTCTTCGACCCGCCCTACCTGTCCCGCGGCCCGCGACCGGTCATCACCTCCGCCCCCTCCTCCGTCCAGCATGGACAGACCTTCGCCATCACCTCACCGGACGCGGAAACGATCAGCAAGGTGGTCCTCGCCCGGCCGATGGCGATCACCCACCAGACCGACACCGAGCAGAAGATCCTCGACCTGCCGTACGTCCCCACCGGCCCGTCCAGCTTCGGCACCATCGACCCAGGCGGCACCGTCACCGACCGGTTCGGCGTGGGCACCGACCTCGACGCCCTCACCTTCGTCTCCGACGATGTCGGCTACGGGCCCCACCTGTTCCACTACCTGCGGCACGACCCCGCGGGATTCTCCACCTTCGGCACCATCAACACCAACGGGGCGGTCACCGACCGGTTCGGCGTCGGCCCCGACTTCCACGCGCTGACCTTCGCGTCGGCGAACCTGGGCTACGGGCCGAACCTGTTCTACTACCTGCGCCGCGACGCGGCCGGGTTCTGCACCTTCGGCACCATCAATACGAACGGGTCGGTCACCGACCGGTTCGGGGTCGGCCACCGCTTCGACGCGCTGACCTTCGTGCCCGGGCAACACCGGCTACGGCCCAAACCTGTTCTACTACCTGCGCCGCTACCTGCGCCGCGACGCCAACGGGTTCTCCAGCTTCGGCACCATCGACACCAACGGCGCGGTCACCGACCGGTTCGGCGTCGGCCCCGGCTTCGACGCGCTGACCTTCACCCGGGGCAACCTGGGGTACGGGCCGAACCTGTTCTACTCCCTGCGCACCGACGCCAACGGGTTCTCCACCTTCGGCACCATCGACACCAACGGCGCGGTCACCGACCGGTTCGGCGTCGGCCGCAACTTCGACGCGCTGGCCTTCGCACCCGGCAACCTGGGATACGGTCCGCGGCTGTTCTACTACCTGAGCCGCCAGATCACCGGCCTGACCCTCACCGCCCCCGCCGGAGGACCGCCGCAGTCCCTGGCCCAGCAGGGCTACTACATGATGTTCGCGCTTAACGAGTCCGGCGTCCCGTCCGAAGCCACGTGGATTCACCTGCAGTGACGGTGACCACCCCGCGTGCCGTCACCGTCGGCGTCCGGGGCATCGCGGACACCGGTGGGGCGGCCCGACCGGCCCTCCCGCAGGTAACCGTCGGCACACCACGCCCGAGCAGTCCGCCGATGAAGACGCGGCGGACTGCTCCGGGTACCGGTCAGGCGTCGCGGTGCCGAACGGCCAGGACGGCGCCGGCCAGGACCGCGGCGGCGTAACCGAGGAACACGGCCAGGCTCGTCCATGGGCCCGGCTGCGCACCGGGTTCCACTTTGCATGATCGCTGTCGCCGCGCTGCCCGGCAGGTATGGGCCGATGATCTCGGCGAGCCGAGGCGGCACGAGCAGGGCGACGAACTGCGGCACCACCAGGATGCCTACCAGCGTTGCCAAGAAGGCTCCGGCGATGCTGCGCAGCAGCCAGCCCAGTGCAGAGCTGAGGATCGCCACCACGGCCAGGTACAACGCCGCTCCGGTGACCGCGCGCAGCACACCCGGTGCACCCAGCGAGATCGTGATGCCGGCCGTGGACAGCACCACCTTGGCGGCCAGGAACGCGCCCAGCGTCGCCATGAGCGTCACGACGAAGGTCACGCCGGCCACCGCGGTGGTCTTGCCGGCGACCAGCAGGCCGCGCCGGGGCACGGCGGCCAGCGTGGGTTTGATGGTGCCCGTCGCGTACTCGCTCGTCACGGCCAGCACGCCGAACGCGGCGACCACGTAGACGGCCAGCGTGACGCCGGTCAGCGCGGCGCCAGTCGGATCCGCCGTGGCGGCCTCGCCGTCGGGCGGTGGCTTGGCGACGATGAGCCCGACGGCCCCGAACAGCCCCATGCCCACAATGGACACCACGGTGATGACCATGGCGGACATCATGGATCGTACGCTGCGTAGTTTGATCAGTTCGGCCGAGACGACGCGGCCGAGGGTCAGGCGACCGTCCGCCCCGGGCCGCGAAGTGGCGGGTGCAGGCGGGGTGGCGGTCGCGTCGGTGGTGCTGCTGGTGGTCATGCGGCGGCCCTCCGGGTCGATGCGGTCGGGATGGCGGCGGCGACGGCCGGCCGGTATTCGACGTCGTCGTGGGTGAGTGCCAGGTACGCGGAGGGATGGACCGGGGTCAGTTCGGACACCAGGACCCGGTGTGCCAGCGCGATGGTCGCGATGTCCTCGGCGCTGCGTCCGGTGACCGACAGCGTGCCGCCGCGTCCGCCACGTCGGTGCCGGGCGCGGCCAGCAGGGCGGTCAGCCGGTCCGGTTCGGGGGTGCGGACCCGGATCGCGGTGGCGGCGGCGGTCATGTCGGCCATCGACACGTCGGCGAGCAGCCGTCCGCGGCCGAGGATGATCAGGTGGTCGGCGGCCAGCGGCATCTCGCTCATCAGGTGCGAGGAGACGAACACGGTGCGGCCCTCGTCGGCCAGGTGGCGCAGTAGGCCGCGGACCCAGCGGATGCCGTCCGGGTCGAGCCCGTTGATGGGCTCGTCGAGCAGTACCACCGCGGGGTCGCCGAGCAGCGCGGCGGCGATGCCGAGCCGCTGACCCATGCCCATGGAGAAGCCTCTGGTCCGCTTGCCGGCAACCTGGTCCAGCCCGGGTCCCAGGAACCCGGTCACCACACCGGGACGAACCGTCACGGTCAGGTGGTCCACCGCGGTCTTGTCGCCCTAGATCTTGGTCAGGTCTTGGATCTCGATCATGTCAGTGCTCCTGGCTGTCGAGCTGCAACCGGTATCCCCCGGCCGAGCCGGGCACGGATGAAGACGGCGGTCGCCACGGTGAGCACGATGGCGGCGAGCGGAACGGCCAGTTGCCGGGTGTCGCCGGTCAGCAGGCCGGCCGCGATGCCGTTGTCGCTGTTGGTGCGGTTGAACACGGTGTGCATCACCGCGACCAGCAGGATGCTGTTGCGGGCGCCCCGCATGACGACGGCGAGCATCGGCCGGAAGATGACGCCGAAAACGATGTAGATGGCCAGGCCGATCGGCACCGATGCGGCGGTGACCGGGCCGAAGAACGCCAGCGGCCAGCGCGCGAAGCCGAACGGGATCGCGGTGATCAGCGCGGCGACGACGATGTTGTGCCGCCGTTCCAGCCGGGTCTGCACGACGCCGGCCCAGGCGGTCTCCTCCCAGATGTTGACCAGGACGAAATTGGCCGCGCCGAACACCAGCTGGCTGACCAGCAGCCGGACCGGGTCGATGGAGGCCATTGAGTCGCCGAGCAGCAGCGCGATGCCGACGCTCAGCAGCGGTAGCCCGGCGAGCACGAGGAGCCACCAGCCCACGCCGACCCGCCAGCGCAGCATGCGGCCCAGTAGCCGGCGACCCCGGCGCGGCCGTCCGCGGCCCAGGTCACGAACACAGCTGCCGGGAGCAGGCCGGCCAGGGTGAGCAGCAGGCCGGCGAGCTCGTCCGGGGCGATGTGCAGGATGGCGGGCAGCGATCCGCCCGGGATGATGCCGTGGGAGGCAAGGATCGGCACCGCCATGGCGGGGTAGGCGACCGAGAAGAGGATGATCAGGAAGGCGCTGATCGGGTGAGTCGCGACCCATCCGCGCATCGTGCCCCGGGCCGGCGAGGTGGTGGTGGTG
>Ga0137365_10005609_pt1 | contig 10037 bp, 10 predicted proteins | sample SagtaG_9_FD_104799 | JGI IMG/M metagenome (GOLD analysis project Ga0137365, IMG submission 104799) | Vadose zone soil microbial communities from Sagehorn Ranch, Mendocino, California, USA - Sage1_L_40_16 metaG | ecosystem: Environmental > Terrestrial > Soil > Vadose zone | place: USA... | reverse complement strand
GAGCGATGGGAGCGAGGGTTGCGATGGACTACGGCTGGATCGCGGGAATCATCGCCGGGTTGGCTGTTGGTTTTCTTGCAGGCCTTGTCACCTACCGACAGTCTCGTCGCTGGTGTGCCACCTGCGGCATCACGCTGCGCTGCCCGGGCGGATGTGAAAGGGGCACGCCGAGCGGAAGTCGGCCGTCTGCGACGGGTGAAGGAGACGGGAAAGCGCGATGACGGCCACCACGTACTACGCCGAGACGGCAGACCGGCAGTTGTCCGAGGCGCAACGCATCCTCGACAGGCACATCACGTCCAGTGCGACCGGCCGCTGCATGGAGTGCGGAACGCTCGGCCCTTGTCACAAGCGGGAGAACGCCGTCGTGATCTTCTCGCGGACGCTTCGCTTGCCGCGCCGTCAGCCGGGCGTCACGCGGCCCGAGCTCGTGGGCGCCCGACGTGTCTGCGAGCCCAAGTCGTCCTACGGGTTCGGTTGAGACGCGGCCGCCTTTGGGTCGCGGCGCGCACGGGTCGCCGTGGGTTTATGTCGGCGTTGCAAGCGATTGACGGCACGAGACGGAGGTCGGGGTGGGTTCCGGCTCGGCGGGCGATCCCAGGGATCGCGTGGTGGCCTTCGCCGTTGAGGTGTTGCGGCAGCATAGGTCGGACGCGGATGGCTGGTGTACGGGATGCCTTTGCCTGTGGGGTCGACTCGCACCACACCCCTGCACGCAATGGCAGTGGGCGGCGGCGGTTCATGCAGCTTATACCGCCGATTCTGCCGACGACGACCAGGCACCGCCGATGTCGCGAGCGCTCAGGCCCTGGACGGCCAGGGCAGCCACCTCGCGCTCCCGGCGGGTCAGCGCTTCCGGACCCGACGGCGGTCGGTCTCGACGGCTGCGCCGTACGCCGATCAGGAACGCCTCGATCTCGATCAGGACGGCCTCCGCGTCGCCGATCCAGAGCCGGTACCGGGCGCAGGTCGATTGCGGCGCACAACTGGAACAGCTCACGGGCCTGCGCAGGGCTGGCCGCTGCCCGGGCGTTCCGAACGAACCACGATCGGTACCGCTCGTCCCCGGCCAGAGTCGGGTTCATCACCCCGGTGCCCGCGCCACTCTCCCGGTCCCGGTCGATACCGGCAGCGCGAATGCCTTCTCGATGTCCTCGGCCTCTATTGCGGGGCCGGTATGTCGGGAAGGCCGTGCGCTGCCAGCCCGTTGAGGACGACCGATCTGACGGTCGGCCATGCGCTCAGCGAGTTGGCGCCGCTGCTGGCCGTCAGATGGGCTGGCTAACCTATTCCCGTGACCACCGATTTGATCCTGCTGTCGCGGGTGTCCTACCGCGACCAGGAGATCACTGGTCCCCGGTTGCGCGGCCTCCTCGCGCTCCTTGCCAGCGACCTGCGCTCGGGCTGCAGCACCGCCCGGCTGGTGGAAGGGCTCTGGCCGGACGAGCAGCCCGAGAAGCCGACCAAGGCGCTGCAGGTCCTCGTCTCCCGCGCCCGAGCACAGCTGGGCTCCGACGTCATCGCCAGTACACCCACCGGCTACCGCCTGTCCTTGGGCGAGGATCAGGTCGACACCTCTGCTGTCCTGCTCAGCGCGTCCGCAAGCGCACGACATTCCCGCGCCGACGACCACGCGGCAGCACTCGTGCACGCCGAGGCGGGTCTCGCGCTGTGGGAAGGGGTCCCGGGCGGCGACACCGTGCTCGACGATCCGGTGTCCGCATTGCGTGCGGAACGGGCGTCGACGTATCGGTCGCTGGCGCGTGCCCGCGCGCTGGCTCTGTCGCGGCTGGGTCGCCGTGCTGAGGCGGTCGAGGCACTTACCGATCTAGGCCGTGAGCGGCCGCGGGACGAGGAGGTCCTGCTGGAGTTGCTGCGCTGCGAGGCGGCGACGGTGGGACCGTCCGCGGCGCTGGCCAGGTATGACGACTATCGCCGCTCGCTGCGCGACGAGCTCGGCACCGACCCCGGCCCCGCACTCCAGGCCGTGTACCAGCAGCTGCTGCAGGGTGCGGCGCCTGTGGTCCGGCACGGTGTCCCGCACGAGCCCAACCCGCTGCTCGGCCGCGACGATGACATCGCCGCAGTGGCAAGCCTGCTGCGCACGTCCCGTGTCACCTCGATCGTCGGTCCCGGCGGCCTGGGCAAGACCCGCCTCGCGCATGTCGTGAGTCGACAGGCTGAGCAGCGGGTCGTGCACCTCGTCGCGCTTGCCGGTGTCGCAGGCGATGACGACGTCGTCAGCGAGGTCGCATCGGTCCTTGGCGTCGGTGAGTTCCGGCGCACCCCGGTCGGTCACCACGCTGGCCCGTCGGATGTCCTCACCGGCATTGCGGGCGCTCTCGGTCCCGGGCCCGCACTGCTGGTGTTGGACAACTGTGAGCACGTCATCCGCGGTGCTGCCGAGCTGGTGCAGGCTCTGGTGTCGGTGACCCAGGACCTGCGAGTGCTGACCACCAGCCGTGCCCCGCTGGGCCTGTCGTCGGAAGCGGTATACCTGCTGCCGGAGCTGGACCTGCCGACGAGCGTCGAGCTGTTCGAGCAGCGCGCGAGGGCAGCCCGCCCCGGTGTCGACCTGCCCGCCGACGTGGTGGAGGAGTTGTGCGGCCATCTGGATGGGCTGCCGCTCGCGGTGGAGCTGGCGGCGGCACGGGTCCGGGTCAATTCGGTCTCCGAGATCGCCCGTCGCCTAGGGGACCGGTTCACCTTGCTGCGTGGCGGCGCGCGGGACACGCCGGAGCGGCACCGCACCCTGCAGGCCGTTGTCGACTGGAGCTGGAACCTCCTCGCACCGGCCGGGCAGGTGGCGATGCGCGCGCTGTCGGTCTTTCCCGCCGGATTCACCGCGGACGCCGCGCGGCAGTTGCTCGGCGACGGTGACGTCCTGCAGGTCTTGGAGCATCTGGTCGACCAGTCGTTGCTCAAGGTGACCGATGCCGGATCGGGCACGCGCTTTCGGATGCTGGAGACGGTACGTGAGTTCAGCACGGCTCGGCGGGAGGCGGCCGGGGAGACCGAGCGCGTGACCGGTGGTTTCCTCGCGTGGGCACACGACTTCGGCGTGGCGCACCACGAGTCGCTCTTCGGGGTCGATCCCTTTCCGTCCGTGGAGCGGGTGCGGGCCGAGCAGGACAACCTCGTGCAAGCGCTCCGCCACGGGCTCGCCCGGGGGGACGGCGCCACCGTCGCGGCGACGTCCGCCGTACTCGGCGGTCTGTGGACCATCGAGTCCAACTACACCCGCATGGCGACATTGGTCGAGGAGACCGCCTGGATTCTGTCGCACTTCCGGCCTGAGCCTGATCTCGTCGAGGTCACCCGGACGGCGTTGACACTGTGCACCACGCACACGTTCCTCATCGAGGGTCCCCGCGCGGTGCGCTCGCTGGTCGCCCTGCGCCGGCTGCCGCCGGCCCCGCCGGCCCCGCCGAGCACCCTGGTCCGAGCCGTCGCGATCGTGCTGCTCGCCGTACTCGAGGATGGCGCGGCCGTGCACGTGCTGTGCGACAGCGACGAGACGCTGGTGGCCGGCGCTGCCAACAGCATTGCCAGCTACGTCTGGGAGAACGAGGGCGATCTGGACGGCGCACGGAAGGCCGCCGAGCGGGCGCTCGAAGCATTCGAGAACCGAGGAGTTCCGTGGCTGAGCGCTCTCGCCCACTCCCGGATCAGCGAGCTGTGCCTGCAGGTCGAACAGGGTGACGAGGCACGGCGTCACCTGAGGGTGGCGCTGCCGGTGGCCGAGGGGCTCGGGGCATGGTCGGATGTGGTTGGGATCCGGTGGTGGATGGTGCTCGCCAACCTGCAGCTCGGCGCCATCGACGAGGCGGAGCAGTGGCTGGCGCGGACGACCCCGAATCCGGCGGACGAGACGGTCACCGTGCTCACGTACGGCCTCGGAGTGCGAGCCGAGATCCTGCTCGCGCGGGGTGAGGTCGAAGCCGGTCTGCGCCTGTGGCGGCGGGCGGTCGACGGGCTGAAGAACGCTCAGGATCCAACTATCCGCAGCGATCCGCCCGGCCTGGATCCGTGGACCCTGGAGGCGAAGGCCGTTGCCGTGGTCGCCCATGCCCACCATGGCCGGCTCGACCTCGTCGAGCAGATCACCGGCGAGCTGCCGCACAAGCTGACGAGGCTGCTCACGGATCCGGCCGTCAACCCGACGCCGTTCATCATGGATTTCCCGATCTGCGGTGCGCTCCTGCTGGCGCTGGCCATGGTCGACCTCGACCACGCCGAGCGCACCGGCGATGACCGAGCCACGAGGTCGGGCGTGCGGATGATCGCCTTGGCGGAGCGCTTCCGGTTCCTGCGGGGATTCCAGCCGACCATGTCCTCGGCCCGCGCCCGGCGCGCGGCCGAGCAGGCGGACAGGTCGGCATACGACGACGCGGTGTCGTCGTACGCCGACCTGGGCCGCGAGGACCTGCGGGCCGCCGCCCTGGCGGCTTTGCAGGAGCGCGAGCTCTAACCTGCCGGATCGCGGTTGAACAGTTTCTTCGCCCAGAGGTATCCGGCCAGCGCGATACCGGCGCACCAGGCGACGGCGATGACGCCGCTGTTGCCGATCGGGGTGCCCATCAGCAGTCCTCGCAGGGTCTCGATGACGGGCGTGAACGGCTGGTACTCGGCGAACCAGCGCAGTCCGGCCGGCATCGAGTCGGTGGGGACGAACCCGCTGCCGAGGAACGGCAGGAACACCAGGGGCATGGGAAGGTTGCTCGCGGCCTCGACGGTCTTGCTTGTCATGCCGAGCGCGACCGTCAGCCAGGTGAGCGCGAAGGTGAGCATCCCGAGGACACCGATCGCCGCGATCCACTCCACCGGGCTGGCGTTGGGCCGGAACCCGATGAGCAGCGCGACACCGATGACGATCGTCAAGCTGAACATCGTCTGGATCATGGCGCCGACGACGTGCCCGGTCAGCACCGAGACCCGGGCGATGGCCATGGTGCGGAACCGGGCGATGATGCCCTCGGTCATGTCCATGGCGACCGATATCGCGGTCCCCTGGGCCACGCCGGCCATCGACATCAGGAGGATGCCGGGAGTCACGTAGTTGACGTATTCGGCGCGGCCGCCTGAGGCGCCGCCGAGTCCGGCACCCAAGGTGCCGCCGAAGACGTAGACGAACAGCAGCAGGAAAATGATCGGAATGCCGATGAGCTGCACCGTCATGGATGGGTAGCGAAGCATGTGCCGGAGCTGGCGTCGCAGCATCGTCGCCGAATCACTGACGGCGTAGGAAAGCGTAGTCATGGTGTCGTGACCTTCTCGTTCTTGGGGTGGCCGGTGAGGGCGAGGAAGACGTCGTCGAGATCGGGGGTGTGCACGGTCAGGGTCTCGACCTCAATCGATTCGTCGTCGAGCCGGTCGAGCAGGGTCTTCAGCGACCGGAGGCTGCCGTCGCTCGGGACCTGCAGGGCGAGGGCAACGTCGTCGCGCGATACCTCGCCGAGGGTGTGTGCGGCTGACTCGAGCCCGCGTGCATCGGCGAACCGCAGGCGGATGTGCCCGCCGGGGATGAGGCGCTTGAGCTCGTCCGGAGTGCCCTCGGCGACCATTCTCCCGTGGTCGAGCACCGCGATCCGGTCGGCGAGCTCGTCGGCCTCCTCGAGGTACTGCGTGGTGAGGAAGATCGTGACCCCGCCGGCTACCAGGTCGCGGATGATCTGCCACATGGTGCGGCGGCTGCGCGGGTCGAGACCGTGGGTCGGCTCGTCGAGGAAGATGACGCGCGGGTCGCCGACCAGGGTCATCGCGAGGTCGAGCCGGCGCTTCATGCCACCGGAGTAGGTCGCGGCCATCTTCTTGCCCGCCTCGACCAGGTCGAACTGTTCGAGCAGTTCGGCGGCCCTTCGTCGGCCTTCGGCCCGACCCAGGTGGTGCAGGTCCGCCATCAGGATCAGGTTCTCCTGGCCGGTGAGCAGGTTGTCCACGGCGGAGAACTGGCCGGTGACGCCGATCGCGGCGCGGACCGAGTCGGGATCGCGGGTCACATCGTGGCCGGCGACCCGCAGCTCGCCACCGTCGGCGCCGATCAACGTGGACAGAATCTGAACCGTGGTGGTCTTGCCGGCACCGTTCGGCCCAAGCAGGGAGAAGATCGTTCCCTCCGGAACGTGCAGATCGATACCGTCGAGCACAACGTGGTCGCCAAACGACTTACGCAGCCCGGTTGCCGTGATCGCCGGTTGGGATGGGGTAGTAGTCATGTTCCGAGCGTGCAGGCAGCGCGGTTTACCGCGGTTTCACTGCGGTTTCAAGCGCTAGCGCTCCGTGTTTGAACTGGTTGGACACTTGGGCTGGCTGGCTCTGTTTGTTGTCCCCGGATCACCTTGTCCCCTGGTGCCGATGGCGGGGCTGGCAGCGAGCGGTGACAGTCCCGGTGGCCACGTTCAGCGCGGCGAGCGCAATGGCACGGAGCTGCCCAGGCTCACGCCCCTCAGTCAGCTGCCGGCGTACGGGTAAGCGTCAACACGGTGCCGACGAGCGCGAGCGCCACGACGAACAGGAAGATGCCGAGCGCCGCCTCCGGCACACCGGCGGACCGGGACAGGTGGCCATATCCGAGCACGGCGGTCGCAACCGCGAGGAGCGCGAGGGCCACGAATAGGCACCAGCGCAGCCCAACCGCGACACCAAGGCGGGTAAACACGGTGGCAACGACCGAGGTGACCATGGCCAGCACGAGCACCAGCGCCGACCCGTACAGACCGAAGGCGGCGTGGGCAGCCGCGTCCGGCCGGTTGAACCAGATGAAAAGGACCGTGCTGGAGAGCAGCAGCACCGTCATGACCTGCGCAACCCGCATGAGCGGCGATCTTAGTGCCAATCGACGGAACGGGATGACTCACCGGCTCGTCCGTCTCAATCCTGACTGAGCCCTTGCGCGTCCCATGTGACCCGGGCCGTGAAGATCGCCGAGTGAATGGGCGACGGTTGGTGCCGCTGCCCCCGGCATTCGAGGCAAGCCGGGGTAGCCGGAAACTTGGCTGCGCATTTGCCGTGGACAGCCGGTGATTACCGGATCGAGCCGGACACACGAGAGAAGCCCTTGACCGCGTACGCGCTAGTCAAGGGCTTCTTTGCGCTGGTTGGATCGTGTGCCCCCGGGGCGATTCGAACGCCCGCACCCGCCTCCGGAGGCCGGACGCCCAATCGATCAAGGCATTCGCCAGGCACATCAGCTTCTCGGAAGCCGTCTCAGCCTTCCCTACTTGCTACGGGTGCCCGTGGTTCGTTCCACGGAACGTTCCATGGCTGCGACCCACCGGACAGGTAGGGCATCGAGGTCGATGCGAGGTGCGGGTACTCCAAAGGAAGATCAGCATCGGCGGGGAGGGACAGTGGGCGGCTCGGATTGCCGCTACCGTGTTGGCCCGGGAGACGGGTTGATGGTACGGAGGCGCGGGTGAGTGATCCTGGGACGGCGGAGCAGTTCGGTTCGATAAGGGCTTCGGGTGAAGCTGGCGACGGCTTGGTTCGGGTGGAGGTCGACGGCGGCGGTCAGGTGCTGGACCTGACGTTGGATCCGCGGGCGATGCGACTGCCGGCCTGGGAGCTGGCGGCGGCGGTGAGGTCGGCCCTTCAGCAGGCGCAGACCACAGCGCGGTCCGAGGCTGAGGAGCTGGCCAGCCAACTTGGTATGACGGTGCCGTCGCGGGAGCGGCTGGCCGCGTCGCTGGACGAAGCGACCGCCTCGGCGGAGCGGCGGCTCAACGAGTACTCCGCCGCGCTGTACGACCTGTCGCGGCGGGCCGGGAGCGAGTGGTGAGCGGCAGCATCGACATCAATCCTGAGTCGCTGGCACAGGCCGGTTCGACTCTGGCATCGCTGGCCGAGCAGATGGCCACCGACGTGCAGCAGTTGCAGTCGGCGGTGACCGGCTCGGGCAATCCGTGGGGCAATGACGAGCCGGGCACGCTGTTCGCCGGCATCTACACCGCGGTACTCGGCCACGCACTGGAGTCGCTCACGTCGTATGTCGAGCAGGTCGGCTACGCCGCCGCCGGCCTGGCTCAGCAGGCCAGGGCCCACGTGCAGACGGATAAAGCCGCCGCGGCGCGTATCGAGGATGCCGGCTCCGGACTGGGGGGCTGACGGGGTGTCGATTGAGCTACCCGGGGAGCTGACCGAGCCGCTGAGCTGGATCGGCCTGGTATGGCCGCAGGCCGATGAGGACAAGCTGTTCGCCGACGGCCAGACGTGGATCTCCTACGGCGCCAAGCTACGTGCTCACGCCCAGCAGGCCAACGCCGCCGCCCGGCGGGTCTGGTCGGACAACTATGGCGAGTCGATCGATGCGTTCGAACGGTGGTGGAACGGCGAGCAGGGGCCGGGCCGTAACCTGGAGAACGCCGCCGCCGCGGTCGAGTTGATCGGTGCCGGCCTGATTGCGATGGCCGGTATCACTCTGGCGCTGAAGATCGCGTTCATCGCTCAACTGGTGGCGTTGGCGTTCGAAGTCGGGCAGGCGATCGCCACCGCGGTGGTCAGCTTCGGCGCCAGTACGGCTGAGATCCCGGGCTTCATCGCCCTCACCCGGTTTGCCTGCCGGGAACTGATCAACAAGGCGATTCAGACGGTCGAACGGGAAATTGCCAAGCTGTTCGCGCAGGCGGCCAAACTGCTGGAGAAGGCCGGGGCCAAGACCCTCGCGGCGGATGCCGGCAAGCTCGCCGAGCGACTTGGCCAAGACTCGGTGTTCCGCGGTCTGATGCGCGAGGTCGAACGCGCCGACGTGACCAGCCCGGTCGACGGTGCGAACTTCTACTCCGGCAAGGCCGCTGATGGTACCCACATGCGGGTGTTCGCCGAGCGCAATACCGACGGGGTCAGTTCGGTCACTCTGGAGCAGACTCCGGGTGGTAAGACGTTCGATGACATGCATCTGTACGAGGCCAATTCGCCGGTCTCCCAAGCTCAGGCTGACAAGGTCTGGTCCCGGCTGTCGGAACGTTACGCCGAGAACGCGCAGGGAGACGTGACGGCGTGGTCCCACAACCCACGACCAGGCAGCATCTGGAACACAGTCGAACGACCGGCGTTGGAGCTCAACCCCAACGTCACGAAGATCACCGTCGTCGACCCCGCTCCGTAGAACGAGGAGAATGACAGCCATGGGCGTTCGCGAACTGCGCAGCCAAGAGGCGCAACATGACTCCGGCGTCATCCTGCGTAGCGTTGACCGCGAGACAATGCAGGTCGAGTACCAGGGGCGCACCCTTAACCTCGACGTCGACCGGGCACCCGGGGACTACGCGTTCTACCTGCCGGCCGCTCCCACGTGGGACGACGGGAGCCCGATTCCAGCCGATACTATCGACCTGATCAAGAACGCTATCACCGAGATCGAGCGGTTCTGGGGAGCCAACGTCGAGTTCCACACGGTAGGCGATGATGGGTGACGCCGAACAGGCATCAGCTCCGTGGCCGTCCGCAACCTCCCGTCAGACCGTCTAGCCCACCGGCATGGCAGGTCTTTTCTGCTCTCGTCAAACGCACCGTTCGAAGTTGTCGGGACTGGCCTCGCAAATGCAGCGGACCCCGTGCGCGTTAAGCAGGGCCACGAGGTCGGCTCCTGGGTGCACCGGTAACAGGACGGCGAGCGCCTCGGTCTGCCGTTGTGCTGGTGGGGAGAAAGGGAAGGCATGGCGACGCGGTACCGGTCGTTTCCGCTGTGGCTGCCGTCGGGCGTCGCGTACTGGACCGTGGTCGACGAGCGGTACCGGACCGTCGAGGCGGCTGACGAGTTCCTGCTGACCGGCCGGCTGGGCCGGGACTTGGCCGAGGGCGCCACGCAGGCGTACGCGACCTCGCTCGCGCTGTTCTTCCAGTGGTGCGCGGCCACCGGCGTCGACTGGGGACGTCGGGCCGGCATCTGGGCCGGTTCGTGTTCTGGCTGCAGCACCACGACCCCGACGGCCGACGGCCGCCGTCGGCCGAGGCGCCGGTGCGCAGCCCGCGCCGGCCTGCATTTCGCCGAATGTCGGCAGGATGTAGAGCCGGATCAGGTCGTCGTACCGCTCGCGCGT
>Ga0137365_10005602_pt1 | contig 10047 bp, 11 predicted proteins | sample SagtaG_9_FD_104799 | JGI IMG/M metagenome (GOLD analysis project Ga0137365, IMG submission 104799) | Vadose zone soil microbial communities from Sagehorn Ranch, Mendocino, California, USA - Sage1_L_40_16 metaG | ecosystem: Environmental > Terrestrial > Soil > Vadose zone | place: USA... | reverse complement strand
TTCTTAGAGATGAGGCGCTCAGCGCGCTGACCATCCTTAGTAAGAATCAGCCGCCCATCTTCGAGTGAGACGCGTCCGTCAGGTGTAGCTCTGCTAATGATGCTTCTACGCGTGAAACTAGAATGAGGCGAGGTCTGATGATACAAGCAGGCAGATTCATAATCAACTGGGAAATTGCGAGGCTGGAGATCAAAGAAATATAGATGTTCCCAGGAACCATCATAATTTTTCTGCCAGCTAATATATCCTTCAGATATCTGTTCCAACCGATACGAACGCAAACCTTGTATCTGTTCACCTTGTTCTTCAAAGTTTAATGGTTCATTGAACGAGTCCCCAAACCCTACATCTACCAGCCAGCGTCCTGGCTGATCTGGCGTCTGCACAAGCAATGCCAGATGGTCAAAATCAATACCAAGCTTCCCTTGATGATTATAGACTCGGGCGTTGAGATAAGTCACATCGAAACCAATTTCCTTCAAGAGCCTTCCAAAAAGACCATTCAACTCATAGCAAAACCCGCCCCGCTTCCGAATCACGATCTTGTCCCACAAAGCCTCTTCAGTCAGTTGGATGGGACATTTCAATCCAATATCGAGATTCTCAAATGGAACGTTCAGCATGTGCGCAACCTGTAACTCTTGCAGGGTTTGAGCGTCTGGTTTTATAGGTTTGAAATACTGTAAACGCGCCAGATAAAGAAGAGTGTCCACAGGCTGATTATAACTGGCGAATAAAACGGGTAATTCTAAATGATCTAAATATCCGAGTAGGCATTTACAGTATTGCTTTCAGATTAGAGCCATTATTAGTTTTCAATGGTGATATACAGGTGTTAAGGAAGCCCGTCAATGATCAAAAGTCCCGCTACTTCTCATACAATCCAGTGGCAATTCAAGGATATCAATAAATTACTGATGAATATCGTTGATAGCCTTTCGCGTTCGGGTAATCCGATTGTTTCAACAGCAATTCAAGATATCACACGCGTGTCACAGTCGCTATTGATCTTGGAACAGAGCGTCGGCGATCAGATCAAATTGGAGCAGCGTCAGCTTGGGGCTCTGATGAATGTCGGTCAGATGATCAACTCGTCCCTGGGCCTGAAGCGGGTGCTCGAGGAGGTCATGGATTCGCTGATTGCATTGATGCGCGCGGAACGCGGCTTCCTGATGTTGCGCGAATCAAATGGGGAATTATCTGTGCGGATCGCGCGCGGTATCGCTCAGATTAACCTGGAGGAAGATACATTTAAAGTCAGCAGGACAGTGGTGCGCCGGGTGGTGGACTCAGGGGAACCTGTTTTGACGACAAATGCCCAGGCAGACCCGCGCTTCGATGCTCAGTTAAGTGTAGCAGCGTACCAACTTCGTTCCATTCTTTGTGTGCCGCTGAAACTTAAGAATGAGTTGATTGGCGTAGTTTACGTTGATAATCGGGCGCATGCGGGTATTTTTCAAGAAAGTGATCTCAGCTTGATTACTGGGTTTGCTGACCAAGCGGCGGTGGCAATTGATGGCGCACGGTTGTTTGAAGATTTACAAGAAAGTCATCGCGAACTTGAAAAGGCCTATCAAGCCACCCTCGAAGGATGGGTGCGCGCGCTTGATTTGCGCGATAAAGAGACAGAAGGTCATACCCAGCGCGTGACCATTCTAACAGAGCGTTTAGCGCGTTCGATGGGTATATATGGTGATGCTCTTGAACATATCCGGCGCGGCGCGCTCTTACATGATATCGGCAAGATGGCGATCCCAGATGGGATTTTGTTAAAGCCAGGTAAACTTACAGATGAGGAGCGTCAGCTAATTCAGAAGCATCCTGTATATGCGTATGAGATGCTCAGCCCTATCGATTTTTTATTGCCCGCGATCGATATCCCTTATTGTCATCACGAAAAATGGGATGGGACCGGCTACCCGCGTGGTTTGAAGGGAAAAGAGATCCCATTTGCAGCGCGCATCTTTCCGGTCGTTGATGTGTGGGACGCATTAATTTCAGATCGTCCTTACCGCAAAGCGTTGCCACATGACGAAGTTCGCCAGCGGATCAAAGACGACTCTGGCAAACACTTTGACCCAGTGGTGGTTGAAGCGTTTATGAATTTGAAAGATTTATCTGTGTGATTTTTGTAGAGGCGATCCCTTGTGGTCGCCCCTACATTTTTTCTTCGGGTGGTTTCAGGGTGCGGAACTCACGATAGAGCAATAGATCATAAATAATTTTCAATCCCCCAGATAAAAAAAAGGGAGCATTGAATAATACAGGGATGCTAAAAAGTAGACCTGTGAGCGCGGGGGAAACGGACGCGCCCACCGAACGTGCGATGGCAGTCACGCCTGAAGCTGCTGAACGCTCGTCGGGGTCCACCACAGCCATTGTGTACGATTGACGCGTAGGAACATCCATTTGTGAGATGCTGAAGCGCAGTAGGAGAGTCGCAATTGCCAATGGCAGAGTTGGCATTAACGGAACCAGGATCAGCAAAATATTCGAGGGAATGTGTGTGAAAACCATTGTGTTAATCAAACCAATTTTGTTTGCAATTCGAATTGCTAGCAATGCTGAAATACCCGCGAGAATATTTGCGCCGAAGAAGATGCTGCCAAGGACTCCCGATTCAACCCCGAAGCGAATATGAAACCAATAAGCCATCAGGCTTTGTACGAGCAAGCCACCTGCGAACGCGTCCATAGCAAACAAAGAGCTGAGCTTGAATACGACCGCGCGTGAACGGTGTAAGCCAAGGATACGCTTGATTGTGTCTTGTGTGGCTTCGACTTCAATTGATTTGGTTAGATTGAGAAATAAGAGCAAAAGTAAAAATCCGCCGAGGGCGTAACCAATCAGCACGACTCGATATGATTGAAACGCAGTCCATTGATTGTCTTGCAAGGCTTGCGCAAGCCAGCCGCCAGTCAGCGCACCGGTTGCAGTCGCAAAAGAACCAACCAAGTTGTACCATGCAAAAAATTGTGTGCGCCTTTTATTTGGAATAAGTTGTGTCAGCCCAGCCTGTTCGACAGATAGGAATGGACCAATCTCATTTCCGCTGGGACTAATGACTCCGACAATCGCTGCGATGATCAATAGGATGACATTCCGCGTCAGAACAAAGGCGACGCCTGCTCCCGCCATCAATAGGGCTCCTAGAATCAATGTACGTTTCCTGCCAAACCGATCCGCGGACGTGGTCAGCCACAAGGAGATGCCCGCGTCACCCACCAGAGTGAACGTGAATAACAATCCAATCTGTCCTTCTGTTAATCCCGCTTCAGCTAGATATAACGCCAATACGACTGATAGGAATCCATAGCAGAATAGACGAATGATGCGTGTGGAGAAGAGGAGGGAAATGTCGGAATTTGTTTTCATGGGTGGAGGAATAACGCGCTATAAATAATGGCTGATAGAACAACGGCAGCTTTGTACATCATCGAATGGTATAGAGCCAAGCCGCGTAGCCAATGCCTATGGCGATTGCACCAATCGCCACGCGTGCCACGTCAACCTTTAGAAAAGTGATAGCCACAAAGGCAAATATTGCAATGACAATGCTCGGCAGGCCAGTGAGTGCAATGGGAATGAGCTCAAGCGATACCACGAGGATCACACCAACTACTGCCGCGCTGACTCCAGCAAGGAAGGATTGCACGTAGCGATTGTTACGGACCTGCTCAATGTACTTCGCTCCCACAATGACGAAAATAAAAGATGGGAGAAAAACAAAGAAGGTTGCAATCACCGCGCCCGGAATTCCACCCGCGAGATAGCCGACGAAGGTAGTGAACAACATAAACGGACCTGGCGTCGCCACGCTCAGCGCCACGCCGTCCAACAATTGCGGGACAGTCAGCCAGTGATACTGATCAACCGCGCCCCGCTGTACGAACACAAGTGAAGCATATGCGCCGCCAAAACTGAAGAGACCCGTTTTGAGAAACAGCCAGGCCATTTGCAACCACCTCTCGTCAGCGAATACCAGCGCGCCCGTCAAACCGATGATCCATACAGGCAGTATGCTTGGCGCCCGCTTTTGGCGGGGTAAGCCCTCAGTAAAGAGCAGATTCACAAGCCCGGCAATCAGCAGTACGATGAGAAAGTTAACTCTCAAGAAGTACATTACAACAATTGCCCCGATCAGAATTACCGCGAGCCAGGCATTCTTGAGCGCGGCTTGACCGAGCTTGATGATCCCCGCGGTGATGATTCCAAGCACAGCAGGCTTCAAGATATAGAGCACATCATTGACTTGCGGCAGATTACCTACGGTAACATAGAGATGGCTAAGGACAATCATCACAAGGGTGCCCGGGATAATAAAGGTTAATCCCGCCAGAATCCCGCCAACGATGCCTTTCTTGAGATAACCCACATAAATGGCAAGTTGCAGCGCCTCGGGTCCCGGCAGCATGTGGGCAAAACCCATGATCTTGACAAAGCGATCTTTCGACAGCCAATGACTGCGCTCGACCATCTTGTTATACATCATGGTAATCTGAGCAACCGGTCCACCAATGTTGATGAAACCTAGGAGGAGAAAATACAGAAACACCTCGCGCGCAACCGGCATTTGTTCATCCTGGTTTTTATTTGAAGATTCTTGCTGGTCCATGGCCGTTCCTAAAGCTATTCATCAAAGTAAACACTAGCGCGATGGGACTCGGGTAAGAACGCATACACTTTGTTATGAGTTGTGTCAAAGCCAAGCGTGTGTGCGCCCTTTTCAGTCGATATCGTATCAATTCGTTGGAAGGAATCGGTTTCAAATAGATCAATCACACCCGGATCTCCGACCGCGACGTAAAGATGCTTCAACGCGGCATTGAAGAAGATGACATCAGGCGTGCCGCTCAAATCTGCTTCGAGAAGAATCTTTCCTGATAACGCATCCAAAGCGAATAACTTACCTGTATCACACGCGCAGAAGAGTCGATTCGTTGCAGGATCAAAATCGAGTCCATGCGGACCTTTGGCTGGAATTTCCATCGAACGCGTGATGTACGTCGGGTTACCGGATTCGATCACCACAATCTGAAAGGGATCAGCGATATTGACATAGAAACAATCCGAAGCAGAATCAAAGATTGTCCAGCGTGTGCGACCAGTCACAGGGATTGAGCGAATCATCTCGCGGCGTTCAATATCGACAATGGAAACCGTAAATGAATTTGGAATAGCTGGTTTACCAACGTTGGCCGCGAGAAGCAGTCCGCGCTTCGAATCAAAGGAGAGGCCATTGGGCCCAATCCCAACTTTGACCTTCGCCACATTTTTTTCATCGCTTACTTGAAATATGCCAATGCTATCTTCGCCGCGATTAGATGTGAACATGAGTCCGCGCTCTTCTGAAACAAGCGTGCCTGCCACGCCTGTTAGATTAGGTATCGAAAACAGATATTGATCTGAGACACAGTCAATAACATCTATTGCATCGTTGCTGGTATGAGCAACATAAAGCCGCGAGCGAGGCGCGTGAACGGCGGCATGGTCAAATCCACCCTGAGCGATATGCTCGGGCAGGTCAATTGATTTTATGAATTTCACGGGAACCTCGTGAATTTTCTTTTACTTCTTCTCTCGCGCGACGTCGAGTCTGCACCACGCATATAGCGCATCATACACTTCGAATTGATGCGCAAGATTCTCTTCATCTTCAGGGAAGCGCAGACTATAGCCACTGGCAATCGCTTCCAAGCCGCGCGCGAGGGGATCGGTGTCAATGTCCTTATCCACATCCGCGGCATGGACGATCTTCGCCAGTCGCAACAGCCCGGGCTCCTTGAGTCCGTATTTGAGAATAATGGATTCAAACGAGCAACGTCCATCTGAGCCATGACCTAATTCGACTCCAGGTGCGTCAAAGGGAATCGCGCCAGTTTCCTTGGCAACTTGTTCGATCTGGCTGGTGGGGGAGAACAGAAATTCCGCTTCGTTATCGATGAAGCGGGTGATAAGCCAGGGACAGGCAACGCGGTCGACATGTACGTGAGAACGAGTAATCCACTTCATTTTTTTCTCCTTTTCTTGAAAGTAAGATTTGGTAGTAATAGTTCCTTTTGTCCGCTAGCACAAAGAAAAATACGAACCACTATCTAGGGTTGTAATTCATAGACTTGTATTTCCGCTTCCTGCTTTCCTTGATGTGGCACTGCAACATACAAATGATTCAATTCAGGCACCCAAAGTCCAGTTCGAGCGCCAGATGCTGTTGGAATACGGGTCAAGAGTTGATAATGATCCGCATCCTGTTGAGAAAATATATCAATATATCCCTCACCTCCAATGACAAACATCAATTTATGGGCAGCATCATAGAAAACATCGTCTACATCTCCAACACTCTCAAAGCTCGCGACAGCCTTCCCTGTTTCAGTATCAAAAACAATTAGCCTGGCTGGCAATCGAAAACCTACAAATAACCGATGCTGGCTTTCATCCAACGCCATCGGGAAATTGGCGAGGGCACTGGTCATGAACCATGTCGAAGCTACCTTCTGCTGTTCACGATCCACAACTGCTATGTGATTGGTGGACGGAATGTTGACGAATATCCTTGACCCTGACGACTCTAGCTGAAATGATTCGGGGTGGCCATCCAATTTTATGCTGCTCACCGCTTTTCCACTCTCCCCATCGATAAAACTCAACCCACCGTCACCATAACCAACAACGACGGAGGCAGAGTTGCTGTCGTAGCGGATATTATCAGCATCGCTCGATAAATCTACGCGGCCAAGCCCGGCAAACGAACTACCGTCGAAAATCTCACAAACGCCGTTGCCCGCGTTGGTCACATAAAGCTTATTGAGGACTGGAATGAATAGGGCGCTTTGAGGTTCGCTTAAGCCAGAAATCGAATGGATTAATTTCCCTGCCTTCAGATCAAGGACTTCAACTGTGTTATTGCCCAATGCCGCGACAAACAATCTTTGACTCTTAACATCGATTGATAGATGGTCAATCCGACCTGAAACGTTTGGCAAAGGAATGGTTTGGGTCAAACGTATTATTCCATTGGCTCCAATAGTTGAAGGAGTAACCATGCCTGGATACGATTTTTCTTTTGCCCCACAAGAAGTCAGGAATACTATTGGTATTGAGATTAACATTATCTTCATGAACATAGACTTTCACCTTCTCGGTCTATCCAATAAGTGGCAAGGTGTTTGTAAGAATCATTGTATTCTCTCGAAGAATGAGCATCCAGTATGCCACGCACTTCAAAATATTACGGAAAGATGCGGGTAGGGTTATGCCACCTGCTGCTCATCACTCTCTTTCGTGATATGCCATTTTGCAAGCCAGCCGAATAGATTGTCGAGCAGGCGATGGACCAATGGCGTACTGCTTGCTCGTCCAACTGCACTACTGACAAGTACCCCCAATACTGCACCGCCAATCACATCGCTTGGATAATGGGCGCCTACATAAACTCTAGCGAATCCTTGAATGAGGGCAAGCCCAAGGAGTACTATTGCCACCTTGCGGTTAAATTGCCATACGAGTGCGGCAATGGCGAAAGCAAGTGTAGCGTGGTCGCTCGGAAATGAAGGATCGGATGTCCGATCAACAAGAAGGTGCGTAGCGTAGACGGTGTAGGGTCTCGCGCGCAGGAATATACTATTGATGATTTGACCAAGGCCTAATGCGAGAATGGCAGAAATACCTGCTAAAAGTGCTACGCGCTGCTCGCGGGTTAACCAAAGACCTACAAGAAAAAGAGCAAAGACAACAGGCAAATACCTGGCAACCAAGGTCATAAAACTATCGAGCCAGGGAATTTGACCTACAAGACCATTGATTTGCTGAAATAAGAGAGCATCCATTTTGTATTCTTAATCCTTCATGTCAAATTTGGATTCTATGGTTCTACAACCATTTCTTTTGCAAAAACGACTTTCACCTTAATAGTTCAACATTTGGTAGATACGCTCGACGATTATATCCCTTGCTTGTTCATAATTTTCGCTGATAGGTGGGACTTCATCCCAGCGTTCGACGATGGCCTGCTGTTGATATTCAACCGGTAATTCACAAAAGGTAATGACTCGCTGAGCGGATTGTATATCTGCTTGTGTTAATTTTTGTGGGGCAGATTCTATGGGTGTCAAACCATCTTCAAATAAGCCGTTGATCGCTTGTGGAGATAATTCGTTATCAGGATTTGTGCCTCGAGCGATAGCTCGGAGATCCAATCCTATTGCGCTTGCTAATTTATTGAAGTATGCGGTTGCAACAATACTCTTCGCTGCGCCGTGTTCACATACAAAGACAATAACAGGATCATGTGACATATTTTCCCTTTTCTCAGTTTATCTATACTTGAATACTCTGTTTTTCATTTAATCGTTTCCTCGCATGAGGATGTAGCCCATAAAACCCAATGATGCTGACTGCACAGACAATACTACATCCATACCACACCCAACGCGGGTCAAAGCGATCCATGATGGCTGCCGCGGTAAGCGGCCCCGACGATTGGGCAACGATCCAGCGGATATTCCCCATAGCAATTCTGAATCCTTTCCAGAAGGGTACTGGATTGTTGAATTTCCATCATTGGATTATTGCGGGGCTTCTGATTTCAATTGAGCATAAAGAGCTTCATAGATCAATTGTCCTCGCTCAACCGCGATTTGATCATTTGCGCTGATCAAACGCATACCTCGACAGATAAAATCCAATCCCTCCGCGATGCGTTCGAGTATTACATTTTGAGCTACGTCAGCCTCATCAATAATGTTTGCAATCCGATGCAAGAGTGGGTCATCCAAATGATATTCGTTCAAAATTGTATGAAAGGTGCTATGCTCGCCTCGGTGTGATAGACGTACACCTGGAATGTCGAAAGGTTCACAGTTTTCAGGAATAGAGGTCGATCCAGCAGGAATAAATATAAATTCCGCCTGCTTATCTATAAAGCGCAAGATAAGCCAGGCGCAACCCATTCGATCCACGCCGATAAATTCCCAGGTTACCCATTTCATGACTCACCTTTCCTTCTCAATTCAAGGAGCGTTTCATAAACCTTTTTGCCTAATTCTGATTGGAAGTAATCCTGTGCACTGGCTAATTGGTATTGCCGGGATAACGCAGCCAGATCAGGATTCTTTCGTTGAAGCTGATTCAGAATGTCTTTGTATAACGTATCCACCTGATTCACAAATTGTTGGACGAGATCGATATCCTGCCCGGTAAATATTTGTTTTGATTCCCAAAGCATGGCTTCGCCTCCATCCATCTCTTTGATTTCGCTGGCTAACCATTGTAATTTTTCGCGGGCGCGGGGGTTGAGAGGCAGAATCCATGCAGAATCGTGCAGGAGGATTGCTCCCATTCCTTTTAACTTTCGCCACACATAGACGCGCCTAGCGGAGGGTTCATTTGGGACTTTATAAATAAAGAGGAGCCACGTATCCATAAAGTAAAAAAAGACCTGTCGCAAATGTAACTATAGTTACATTTTACCTGAGGATAAAAAAATGTCAAGCCGCTTAGGCTAAGACATAATCATCAAATTCGGATATCTGCTAGGGGCTAATAATTAGGAAAACTGCTTTCGATTATTTGCTTAGATCATAAGCATATAGTTTTTCATCAGCGGCTATGCCAACCTGGCAGAGTTCTACAAGGATTTTCTCCACTTTAGCGGTATCCTGCTGTGGGCGGCTGGCGCGCAACTGTGGGTCAACAAACAGGCCCGGCCGGGCCTGACGGAAAAGTCTTGCGGCCGGTCGGTTCGCTGCCGTCCGGCGCAGTTCCGAATTGACATGCCCCGCCGCTTGCCCAGGTAGGAACTTCGTTCGCCACGGCAGTCATCCCGCCGAGACATAACCACTAGGTTTGCATGTGGATGTCATTTGTTGGTTATAATTATACCTCGATGATTGTCATCAATTATTCTGTCCCGTTTGATTGACCAACTTTCATCCCCCTTGCTCAACAGAATCAATGCGGATAGTAAAAGGATTTTACTGGTATGACTTACCTCCGCTATATCCCATCTCCTCCACTCAACGCCTATATTGACGATCTCTATTACCT
>Ga0137365_10005592_pt1 | contig 10057 bp, 6 predicted proteins | sample SagtaG_9_FD_104799 | JGI IMG/M metagenome (GOLD analysis project Ga0137365, IMG submission 104799) | Vadose zone soil microbial communities from Sagehorn Ranch, Mendocino, California, USA - Sage1_L_40_16 metaG | ecosystem: Environmental > Terrestrial > Soil > Vadose zone | place: USA: California... | reverse complement strand
CCCGTCGCGACGATTTTTCCGCCCTGGTCGCCACCCTCGGGGCCCAGATCGATGAGCCAGTCCGCGGACTTGATGACGTCCAGGTTGTGCTCGATGACCAGCAGCGAAGCACCTCCCTCGAGGAGTTTGCGAAAGGCGGCGAGGAGCTTCGCGATATCATCAAAATGCAAACCGGTGGTTGGCTCGTCGAGGATGTAGAGGATTTCCTCATTGTCGGTGCGGCTGAGATGAGCCGCGAGCTTTAGACGCTGCGCTTCCCCGCCGGAAAGCGTTGTCGCGGACTGCCCGAGACGCAAGTAGCCGAGACCGATTTCATTCAAGACGCGCAGTTTGGAGACAATCTTGGGCACGTTCACGAAAAATGCGAGCGCCTCGCGAACCGTCAATTGAAGAACTTCGTGAATATTTTTGCCGTGATAGCGGACTTCCAGGACGCCGCTCTTGAAACGCGTGCCGCGGCACTCTTCGCAGATTAGCTCCACGTCCGCCAGAAACTGCATCTCCACGGTGACCGTACCGTCTCCCTGGCAGGTTTCGCAGCGGCCACCGGGAACGTTGAAGGAAAAATGACCGGCGGCGTAACCGCGGCGTTTGGAATCCGGCGTATCCGCAAAAACGTCACGGATGGCGTCGAAGGCCTTGAGATAGGTGGCAGGATTGGAGCGCGGGGTGCGGCCGATCGGCGATTGGTCAACGATGACCACTTCCCTGACATTCGAATCGCCTTCGATGCGATCGCAGAATTCCTTGACGCTGCCGCCGACGCGCATGGCGGCGAGCGCCTTGTAGAGCACATCGTGGACCAGCGTGGACTTGCCGGAGCCGCTGACGCCGGTGACTACCGTCAGCACGCCTAGCGGAATCATCAGATCCAGATTCCGGAGGTTATGCAGGTTTGCACCGTAGAGGCGCAGGAATCTGCCGGCAGGTTTGTTGCGGACATTAGGCACGTGAATCCGCAGTTCGCCGCTGAGGTAGCGGCCGGTCAAGGATCGATGCGCTTCAAGCATGGCCGGGTACGAGCCGGCAAAAAGCAGCTTGCCGCCGAGTTCGCCCGCGCCAGGCCCCAGATCGATGACGCAATCCGCGGCTTGGATGGTGTCGGGATCGTGCTCGACAACCAGCACGGTATTGCCGAGATCGCGGAGCGATTTGAGAATGTCGATGAGCCGCTGCGTGTCGCGGGGATGGAGGCCGATGGACGGTTCGTCGAGGACGTAGAGCGCGCCGACGAGATGCGAACCGAGCGAAGTTGCAAGTTGAATGCGCTGCGATTCTCCGCCGGAGAGCGTGGAGGTCAAGCGGTCCAGAGAGAGGTAGTCGAGACCCACCTCATCAAGAAATTGCAGGCGCGTGCGAATTTCTTCCAGGATTCTGTCCGCGATTTTCAGGTGCCCTTCGGAGAGCTGCAGGGCGGAAAAAAAAACGCGCGCTTCCTTGACGGTGAGCTTGCAAACCTCCGTGATGGCTTTCTCCGCCACGCGCACCGCGCGCGCCTCGGCGCGCAAGCGAGTCCCGCCACACTCCGGGCAGGTCGCATAACCACGGAAGCGGCTGAGGAAAACGCGGACGTGCAGCTTGTATTTCTTGCGCTCCAGCCAGGTGAAAAAACCTTTGACCCCTTTGTAGTCGTCTTGAGGATCGCCATCGAGAATCAGGCGGCGCTGTTCGGCAGTGAGTTGACGCCACGGCACGTTGGTCGGAATTCCGCGCCCGCGCGCCCACTTTTTTGCTTCCTGGAAAAGCACGCGATAGCGAGGCTTGGTCCACGGCTCGATGGCGCCGTCGTCCAGAGACTTGCTGGGATCGGGGACCACCAGATTCAAATCGAAATCGATGGTATTCCCGAAGCCCTGGCAGCGGGGACACGCTCCGTACGGATTGTTAAAAGAGAAAAGCCGGGGCTCAGGCTCCTGGTAGAGAGTTCCATCGTTCTTGCATTCAAATCGCTCATTGAAGGTGAGCCGCTCGGCGGGATTGCCGGCGCCGTCCGCGACGAATTCGAGAAGGGCTTCGCCCTGCCCTTCGCGATAGCAAATCTCGATGGAATCCACGAGGCGCGCCCGCGACTCCACATTGACGGCCAAGCGGTCCACCAGCACGTAAACTGGTTTCGAAAAATCCACGTCGAGCAGGGTTTCCGGAGTGGAGAATTCGTGAATTCGTCCATCCTGGTAGAGACGATTGAAACCGCGTTTCTGAAGATCGAGCAGCGCTTGACGAAGGACATCCGGAGGGGGAGCGGCGACGGTCCTCTTGATGGAGCGTTTCGAGACCGCTGCCGCCGCTGGCGCGGCGATTCGCAACTGGTGCAAAACGTAAAAGCGCCGCCCATGCGCCAGCGATAAAATACGCGTGGCGATTTCGTCCGGGCTGTCCTTGCGAACCTGCGCACCGCACTTGATACAAAAAGTTTGTCCGCAGCGCGCAAAGAGCAGCCGCAGGTAATCGTAAATCTCCGTGGCCGTCGCCACGTTCGAGCGCGGATTGCGCGTGGAATTTTTCTGACGAATCGCCACCGCCGGCGCGATCCCGGAAATTTCATCCACGTCCGGTTTTTCCATGCGCTCAAGAAATTGACGCGCATAAGCAGAGAGCGATTCCACGTAGCGGCGCTGGCCTTCGGCATAAATGGTGTCAAAAGCCAGTGAGGATTTGCCGGAACCGCTGACGCCGGTGACCACGGTGATGGCGTTATGCGGAATTTCAACGCTGATGTTTTTGAGATTGTGGACGCGGGCGCCGCGGACGCGAATGGACTCCTGCTCCGGCCGGACAACGGTGCTTTCGGGAATAATCTCTTTGGTCGCCAAGGGCAAGCCTGGACAGCGCGTTTCGAGAGCGCGGCCTAAACTTTAAATTATACGTCCACTGTCAAAGCGGGGCAAACAGCGGATTTCCAAGCACTTCTTTGCTCGCAAACTGGCGGGAACTTTTACGGCTCCTGGGTGAGCGTGATTTGCCCGATACCGCCTTCGACTTTCAAGTGAATGGTGGCGGGAGATTTTCCATAAGCTTGGTTGGTATAGGAGTCGCCGTCGTGCTTCAGCCCACGAACGTCGATGGACCCGATGCCGCCGGAAGCATGAGCGATGACGCCGACGTTTTTCGGAAGGCGGATGTCGGCCTGGCCCACGCCCCCTTCAATGTCGGCGGTCAAATCGGTTTTGCGGTCGCCCGTGAGGTCGACGTCCATTTGGCCGGCCCCGAGATTCAGTTCGAGCCGGGTGAGCGGTAAGTCCCGAAAATGCAGATTGCCCTGCCCCGCCCCCATGTCAATTTTCACCTCCAGTGGAATGTCCTTGTTGAAGCGCAGATCCCAATCGTTTCGTGAACGGCCAAAATGCAGGGAGTGGGACTCCTGAGAAATGTTGAGCTGGCCGACGCCGCCGTCCACGCTGTAGTCGACGTGTGGTTCTTCGAAAGAGTCACTGTAGGTGAAGTCCGCGTCAAGAAGGTCCTTCGCGCCACTGTTGATCGTGAGTTGGCCCGCGCCCATCTCCAGCCTGGCGTGCGCCGACTTTGCCTGTTGGGGCTCCACAATATGCGTGCTGTGTTTTGATCCTGAATAGAAGCCCTGGCGGCGGGAAAAACTGTGGCCGTGCCAAAGAAGAATGACCAGAACGGCGACAAAGGCAAGCGCTCCGACGGTCGCGCCGACGGAGATTCCCGAAGGAGCGTTCGGGTTGCGACTTCGATAGGTAGTATCCCAAATCTTCCCGACTCCAATGAAGATGAGAATGAGCGGCCAGTAGGTCTCGAGAATCGGCAGGGGATCGAAGGCCGGCCGCCAGTTGTGCAAGAGAAATAGAACACCGATGGTAATGAGGATGATCGGAAAGACGAGGGAAACTCTCCCGGGATTGCCGCCCTGGGGCATGGCACACCTCCGCTATCTTGTACTACGCACGCGAAAGGAAAATAGTTCAGCAAGCGGTTGGATACACTGTACAACAATGGAGACAAGGGCAAGACTCATAGCCGGCTGAAGCCGGCGGTACAAGGAGCAAAGCCGGAGCCGGCCCAACAAAGAGCGGGGCCGAAGCCCGGCCTCTACAAGAGATTAGAATTGCGGCGAAGCATTTCGGAAGAACGGCCTGCGGTAGCGGGCCTGTAAATACGGCTTGAGGAGCCTGGTTATGAGGGAATTTGAGAGAATTTTTTGGATCGTTCTCGATAGCGTTGGGATCGGTGAACTGCCGGATGCGGCGGACTATGGCGACGTGGGGAGGAACACGCTTGGACATATCGCGGAATCGCGGCCGCTGCAAATCCCGAATCTCGTGCAGCTCGGACTGGCGAACACAGCTCCGCTGAAATATCAGACACCCGCGGCTGCTCCACTTGGGTCGTACGGCAAAGGGGCGACGCATTCTCCCGGGAAAGATACGACCACGGGACACTGGGAAATGGCCGGAGTGTGGCTGGACCAGGCATTCCCCGTTTACAAGGACGGATTCCCGAAGGAATTAATCGAAGAATTCGAGAAGCAGATCGGCAGGAAAACGATCGGAAACAAACCGGCGTCGGGAACGGAGATCATCAAGGAACTGGGCGAAGAACACGTCCGGACGGGCAAGCCGATCGTGTACACGTCGGGGGACAGCGTGTTTCAGATCGCCACGCATGAAGAGGTGATCCCTATCGCCGAGCTATACCGCATGTGCGAAATCGCGCGGAAATTGCTCGATGGGCCGCATCGGGTGGGGCGCGTGATCGCACGGCCGTTCGAGGGTACTCCGGGACATTACGTGCGCACGACACGGCGGCACGATTATGCGGTTGATCCACCGAAGCCGATGCTGATGGATGTTCTCGCCGAACGGAAAGTGGGCGTTCTGGGCGTCGGCAAGATTCATGACATTTACAATGGCCGCGGAATCAAAGAATACGTTTCGACGAAAGGCAACGCCGACGGCATGGAAAAAATGACCGCCGCAGCGAGCGAGCAAGAAACCGGATTGATTTTCTGCAACCTGGTGGATTTCGACATGTTGTACGGCCACCGGAAAGACGTTGAAGGCTTTGCGAAATCGCTGGAAGAGTTCGACGTCATGCTCGGAGAGTTTTTGGCGCTGCTGAGTCTCTCCGACATGCTGATGATCACCGCGGACCACGGGTGCGATCCCGATCCACGCTGGGCCACGACGGACCATTCGCGGGAATACGTGCCGATTCTAGCGTATTCGCCGGTAGGCGGCGCAGGCGTGAACCTGGGAGTGCGAGATACGCTTGCGGATATGGGCCAGACAATCGCTGAGAATTTCGGTGCGACGATTCCCCATGGAAGAAGCTTCTTGAGCGAGTTGAAGAAGCAAAGAAGTAATGAAGTAGCGGGGTCGCAGCGGTAAGGCCGCGGCATCGGCTTTGAACTCCTGCGTCAGAACCAATCGCTGCGATAGGCCACCCACCAGCTGAACATGGCGATGGGAATGGTGGCCAGCAGCGACCACAAGATGGGCAAGGTGAAGTCCGCTATCAGCCCTAGAGCCACAAAGGTAGTCCAGAAGACCTTGCGTTGCATTCTCTTATTCTAGCGCGTGCAATCTCTCCATCGCCGCCGGCCACAGGGTAGATTTCGAGAAGAAGTGCATGGCGGGACAAAGTGATGGGGGAAAAGTGAAATGGCCTGCTCACCTCGGCAGGAATCACGATAGACGCCAATCGAGGGGTGCTCACCCACAACCTAGCTGGCGGTTCGATTCGGGTCAGGGCCTCTCAGGCTCTACTTTCTTAATCACTTCCTTCGCCAGAGCCTTTATAGCTTCATTTTCCTTGGGGTCGGCGACCAACCGTCTTAGCGTAGGAAGAGCAGCCGTGGCACCTTTGGCAGACTTGCCCAGCGCCCTCAACGACGACTGTTTGACATATGCAGAGTCGCCGCGCAGTGCGTTGACAAAGAGCTGAATTGCCCTTGGGTCCGTAGGTGCGATGTCGCCCAAGGCATCGACGGCTTGTGAGAGGTCACCGGGATTAGAAGAAACCAGTGCCAAGACGCCATTAACGATCGCAGGATCGTCGAACTTCTTGGAAGAGACCACGCCGAGAGCAATGCGCCGCACCTTATGACTTGGATCGGTGAACGCGCGCAGCGCCACTTTTTTCAGATCTTCGTCAGGAGCTCCCCGGGTCATGCCGAGGACGGCGATGGCATATTGGCGAACGTCCAGGAGTGGATCCAGGGTGGCTTCCAGCAACAGCTGCTTCGATTTTGCAAAGACTGGGGCCTCATCCGGGTGAAGAAGACCAATCTGTTCTAATGTCGCGAGCACGGCAAGCTTGACATGTTGATCCGAGCTCGAAAGAAGCGGAATAAGCTGGTCCACCAAGGCCTTCCGGTCCGGAGCGGCCTGCCACACGTATGGGAGGCTTCTGGCCGCGTTTAGCCTGATCTGTTCGTCACTGGACCGCAAGTTCTCCAGAGTAGTGGACAGGCTTGGTGACTGAGCGAGCGCGGTCAACCCGGCCATAGAGAGAAAACTCAGGACTAAGAGCGTTCGCTGCATGGTCTTCATTGGGACTCTCGCTCAAGTGGCATCCTCGCATCATACGTGGTCGTCGAGAAGAACTCGAAGGGAGTTCGGTGGGGCAGCGCCAAAAGTGGACGGTCGCTTTGTAGACGCGGTCACTGAGGATGGCGTGCCTGATTGACTGCCACATGGCTGGCTAACTCATGTAAACTTTCTGAACATTGTGGTGCAGGATGAGAGCGGCAGAAGAACCCCCCAGTATGATAAAGAGTCAAACGCTCGGGCAAATTTTCGTGGCAGTTTCCCTGGTGGTTTTCGGGGTGCAACATTTCACCTAGGGCGGTTTCGTGGGTGTGGTCTTTGGTGGAGGGAGGATCGCATAGGTATGTTCAATAAGGGCGGAGGCCGCGACGATGGCGCTTTTGAGATGCGAAGAGACGGACCACTCTTGAAATATGGAGCCATCGCCGTCGGGGTGATTATTCTCATATTGGTGCTGAGCGTTTTTCTGCTTCGCGTGACGCGCATCGAGGCCGGACACGTAGGCGTGGAGATAAACCTGGCCGGCAAGCAGCGCGGGGCATCGGAAATCCCAGTGCGCACGGGTTGGGTGGTCTATTCACCGTTGAGCACGCAGATCATTGAATTTCCGACGTACGTACAGACGGTAAAATGGACCAAAGATGTGAGCGAAGGACATCCGATCAACGAAGAGATGGGGTTTAACTCGAAGGAGGGAATGGAAATTTTCGTGGATGTGTCGCTATCGTACGCGATCGAACCGTCGAAGGTGCCGGACTTCTACGTGAAGTACCGCGTGGCGGACATGGAGATGTTCACGCACGGGATTCTGCGCGACGTGGTGCGCAACTCGCTGAACGAGGTGGCCTCGACGTACGTGGTGGAAGATATCTACGGCGAAAAAAAGGCGGAGTTTCTGGGCAAGGTGCAGTCAAAGATCGAGCAGAAAATGTCGCCGGTGGGAGTGAGCGTCCAGCAATTTGGCTTCATCGGCGCGCCACGCGTGCCTACAGTGATCGCGACCGCCATCACGGCAAAGGCCCAGGCCATCCAACAGGCAGAACGCGCGCGGAACGAATTGGCGACAACGCAAGCGGAAGCCGCGAAGAAAATCGCGGAGGCCGAAGGCGACGCTAAGTCACTAGTGACGCGCGCGCAGGGCGAGGCCGATGCCAACCGCATCCGGCAGAATTCGCTGACGCCGCAGTTGCTGGAATTGCGCAGGATCGAAAACAATCGCGCGCTGATCGAAAAGTGGAATGGGCAGTTGCCGTCAGTGCAGACGGGACAAGGTGGCAGCGGGATGATGCTGCAGTTGCCTAAGCCACAATGAGCAGCGGGGACACGCTTCTATCGCTAGAGTCTTGGCTAGACGGCCAGCCTCAGAAGGCGGCCCTATAAATTCAAAGAGGGGCTAGTTCTTATTTGCCGGCGGCGGAAGATTTTTCTGCAGGGGCGTAGTAGCCGTTGCGCGTACGGGCAAGGAGCTTGCCGCGGCCACGCGGCGGAATCACTTCCACGGAAACGGCGCGAAATGTGCCGTCGCGGTGCGTGTTAGTGGGGTAGTAAGCCAGAATGTACTGGTTGCGAATGTCGTGGGCAACCTGCTCGCAGATGTTGTGCACGTCGTCGACGTTTTCCGGGAAGTACGCCAGGCCGCCGGAGGCCGCGGCGATTTGCTCCAATACTTTGCGGGCGCGCTTGGCTTCCTTCTTGTTTTCTTGCCCGAGGAGACCTATGGTGTAGATCACCGTATCGGTCTTCTGGACTTCGCGAATCATTTTCTCCAGAGAATTGCGGCTGGCGTTGTCTTCGCCGTCGGTGACGACAAGGAGAACCTTCTTGTCCTTGGAAGCTTTCTTAAGATGGTCCAGGGAGCCGAGGATGGCATCGCGCATGGCGGTGCTGCCGCGGGAATCGATGCGCTCGAGGGCTTCCTTCAATTCCGGAATCGAGCTGGTGAAGTCCTTGTCGAGATCGAGATAGAAGTCGTCGTTGAAATTGACGACGAAGGCTTCGTCCTGGGGATTGCTGGCTTGCACGAGAGTGATAGCCGCTTCGTTAACGCGCGGGCGCTTGTCGCGCATGCTCCCGCTGTTATCGATGACCAGTCCCATGCTGACAGGAACATCTTCGCGCTTGAATACGGAGAGCTTCTGCTCGACCTTGTCTTCGAAAACCCGAAAATTTTCCGGCTTGAGGCCGTCGGCGAAGCGCTGGCGATCGTCGATGACGGTTGTGTGCAAAACGACCAGGTTCACGGTGAAGATCATCTTCGAGCCCTGCTGCCCGGCGTTGGGGGCCTGACCGGGAGGAGGGGGCGCAGGAGTAGGCACGGGGATCTGAGCCAAGGCGGCGCAATTGAACAAAGCCATAGCGCCCATCAAGAGAAGAAGACTGCGCAGGCAAGGAATGAGACGCCGGAAGATCTCAGTGACTGGGGGCGTAGTATCCGGTCTTGGAATAGACGCTAAGCGGCGGAAGCCCTTTAGGTGCGCGCAACTTGATCTTGAGCTTGCGCCAGCGAGCGTCGTGAGCCTTGTTGCTTGGTCGATAGCCGAGGACATATTGGTTTCGCAGCTCCATGCCGATTTTTGAAGCGATATCCGGTAGCTCGTCCAACTTCTCGACGGCGAAAACGCGGCCACCCGTCATTTCCGTTACTTCGCCGAGAAGCGACGGGCCAGCCAGTTCTTCCGGAGACCGGTTGCGATATCCGAGCGGGTCAAAGATGCCGATGGCATAGAGCTGAGTGTCTGCTTCTTTTACCAGCCGCTTGATATCGCTCTCGTTGTACCGACTATGATTATCGCCTCCATCAGATAGGATGAGCAAGGCCCGTTTGGCGTTGTGTGCACCCCTCATCTGACTGAGGCCCAGATAGATGGCATCCAGCAGCGCGGTGCGGCCCTTGGGTGCGGTGAGCATCAGACGGCTCTGAAGGTCTTCCACGCTGTTGGTGAACGAACTGGTTAATTCCGCGCGCTCGTTAAAGCTGACAAGAAAGAATTCGTCCTGAGGGTTGGCGGTTTTGAAAAATTGCACCGCGGCCTCGCGGGCCTTGGACACTTTGTTGGCCATGCTGCCGCTGAAATCAAAAATCACGCCGATGGAGATGGGGACGTCCTCGGCGGAGAAGTTGACGACTTCCTGTTCGATGTTGTCTTCGAAGATGCGGAAGTTGTCGGTTTCGAGACCGGTTACCAAGCGATTGTAAGGGTCGGTGACGGTGACATTGACGAGCGCGAGGTCCACGTCAAAATGTATCGTTCCTCCGGGCTTGAAAGGAGTACCGGCGGAGTCTTTGCGCACATCATCCTTCTTGACTTCGCCCGTTTCCGCGCGCTTGGGTTCGTCCTTGGGTTTGTTTTCATCCGAAGTGGATTGCGCGGCGGAGGGCAGGACAGCCTGGGCAGCAAAAAGACAAAACAAGAACAAGCTACGGAAACAAAAGGATACAACCCGGAACATCTCGACTCGTGACCGTAAACTGGTCAACCCTAGATCTTGTATCACGGCACCCCCATCACTCCGGCCAGGGCGGAGCGGCCGCGCGGTTGGGAACT
>Ga0137365_10005589_pt1 | contig 10060 bp, 2 predicted proteins | sample SagtaG_9_FD_104799 | JGI IMG/M metagenome (GOLD analysis project Ga0137365, IMG submission 104799) | Vadose zone soil microbial communities from Sagehorn Ranch, Mendocino, California, USA - Sage1_L_40_16 metaG | ecosystem: Environmental > Terrestrial > Soil > Vadose zone | place: USA: California... | reverse complement strand
AGTCGACAGTTATATCTTTTGTTTTAGTTTCGGGTCGTAATCAAGCATTTATCCTTCACAAGAGCTACATGCGATACACAGCGCAATCGGGAGGCGCTATACTCGCTTTTCGTTCCTTCTACATTGGTGACCATCGTAGGGAGCCTTTTTCGCAGTCAAGTGAAGGCATTCACATTCGCATTCTCAAGTGAAGGATGTTTGCCTTGTTTGCTTTAGTTGTAATGCTTTCAGGTTATGCAGTTAGTTTACTGTTTCAGGGGTATCACACGTTTCAGGATAAGACGCCACAGCGCCACAGGCAGAGAGTCAAAATGGGTTTGGTCACGGGTGCCTCTTGCCAAGGTCCAAGCGGGCTGCAGGCGATGGCCAGTTCTATGAGAAAAGGGGTAGATCAGGAGGACTTGGATAGTGTGATAGGGGGCAGTGTGATAGGGGAAAGGAATGGTGTGATACGGAAAAGGGGCAGGAGTCAGGAGAGTCTCCCAAGACCCTATCAGGATGGATGGAGGGGTGTTGGAGAGCTTGGAGAACAGGTCTTGATTACACTTTGCATTACGATCCTCCTGATCCCACGCATAATCTTAGGGCTGATGCTCAATGGAATTTCCCTCTTGGATAGTAGATGGACGGGAAATGGTTTCGGACTTTATGACAGGACCTCGAGGCAAGATCAGGAGGCTTGGGGGAGCCACTCAGGACTGCAGGAATGTTGTGATGTTGACCCTGAAGTCATTTTGGATGAACACTCGGTATCAGCTCGAAACGAGGCTTGGGATCGAAGGGTCAGGAGGTCGATGCACCTAGAGCTGAGCTCTAGGGGTGCGTGCAAGATATGGTTGAGAAGGAGGTTAAAAGGGGAGAGCCCTGCTCGAAGGAAGCAGCAGAGAGAAGAGAGACAAGAACGACGAGTTACTGTTTTTTGTTTTCAAGGAATGCACAGCAAGGCTTCTTCACTAAAGAGGAAGTCATCCAGCCATAATCAAGGGAGAGCAGTATCAACATCACTAGCTCTTAGGAAACCGTCAGCAACTTCAGACGACACGCCCTCCTCAAGCAGTACTTCAGACAGCGGGAAACAACACCGATCAGAGAATCCACAAAAGTCACAGCATTCGGACCCTTCGTCACCAAGTGAATCATCAGCCGATATGTCTTCAACTATTCCAACTGATCCGGTCAATCCCACCAACAACATTACTGTGCTACGTGCAGTTATTCCGACTCCTGCTTCGGTTGGCCTTACCTTCGATAGTCGGGGAGCTACGCGTTGGGTTGATGAAGTGTGTGCCTTTTTCAAAGACTGGAACTGTACTGGAGAAGACAGACATGAACGGATCCTCCGCCACGTTGATATTACTCTTCGTGATGATGTCAGGGCAATTCCGGAGTACACCAGGACGCCATTCGATGAGGAAGCCTTCTTCGCAGCGCTGAAGAAGAAGTATCGTGACTATGACGATGACTACACCAAGCATACTCGCCCCTTTCTGGATGCCTTAGTCCTATCAGCACAACGTGGTCAAGTCGAATTGAAGGACTTCATTGAGCTATTCCATCGGGTCTCTGCTAATCTCAAGGAAAGAAAGCTTCTTGATGAAGTAGAACGGGCCAACCTCTTTCTTTACGCACTGCCGGACCGGGTTCGTTCTAAGATCGTCAAGAAACATAACGTGGACCAGGACGATGGGAGGACCCTTATGTACAGCGACTTCTACAAAACTGCCATTGGGGTCTGTGAGTCTGACGAGGTGATCAACCGATACAAGGAGAACCGGAACCCTGTTATGCTGAGCTCGAAGGTCAGCGCTGTCAACAACATTCTGAGGGATCTGAACACCTACAAGGGGACTGCGCCAGTTAAGCCAGAAGCACAACCTCCTCAGGCACCTGCTTTAGATCGGATGTTCCCTACTAAGTTTGGTTCGAATGCTAAGACCCAGGATCCACGGGATGATTTGGCTCGACAGTTAGAAGAACTTCGTATCGCTCAGACCAACGCAATTCGTGATGTCCGGGAGGAAATCGGTCAAGAGCTCCGAGCTGCGCTTAGCCAGAACAACCCTAGGTATAACAATCGGGGATACTACCAAGGACGTGGTGGATATGGAGGGTTTCGTGGTGAACGTGGGCCAGGGTTCAACCAGCGATCTTATGTTCCTCAGTATTCTCAGGCTCCTCGAGACAATCAGAAACCCCCAGCTAATGATACAATCAATGCGTCAGCTGTTTATGGAGGCTTCAATGGAGGAGGGAGATATGGCAGCTCTGGACCCAACTGCTATGCTTGTTACAACATCGACAGGAATGGGAATCCGGAACAGCATCCACATGGCCATTCGGATCGTTGCTCCCAGCTCCAGGAACTTATTCAGAATGGAGTTTGCCATAAGAACAGTAACGGACGACTCTGCCTTGGACCCTGGAGGGAAGGAGCAGAGGAAATTATGCTGCGTCGTGATGCCCCTTGGGTTCGACAGATCGTTTCTAGGACTAAGGGTACCCGCTATGACCCTGATGTTTCTCGAAGAGCTGAGAATGCACAGATGGAACAGGACCAAGCAGAGGAAGCAGCTCAGGCACGAGCGAATACCAATGCAACTGGAGCTAATGCAATCCCTGTTCGAAGCATCATGAAGCGCCCAGACACTCCAAGGATTCCAGTCCAGCATTACTCTGTTGTTGACAAAGACGGACGGGATATCGATGATCTTCTTAATGGAAGGATACACGCTTGTTCTGTGGGAGTTGATTCTGAATCTGATGCTGAGGAGTGGGCAGCTGTTGTGGTCAATGCATTCCAACCCCGTACTAAGGACAAGCCTAAGACTTCAAGCAACGTTGTTCAATCCAAGGTCACCAAGCCCTCCAACTGGAATGAAGCACGGAAGAACAAGGCTGAGCTTCAGAAGAAAGCCGAGGCAGAGGCCAAACTAGCTGGACCCAAGATACGAAGACAGTCTGCATATGTGCCGGATGAGCCAGAGGAGTCCCAGGAGCCAGACGACATGACCATTGATAAGACAATTGAAGTGGTTCCGAGGCCTGAGCTTTCCCAAGATGTCAACGTTGTGAGATCTCTTGAAGAATTCGACCGTATCTCACCAGATACTGTGGTTGGAGAGGAGCCACGCAGGATCAAGCTCACTGCGAAACACCCGAAGAAGTCAAAAGGGTATAGAGATCTTATTACCCAGCTAGGAAGTGGGTATCCTGCTGAAGCTGTTCGAGAGAAGCTCTTAGCAGATTTGGTTCAGTACCGGGAATTGTTCGAAGTCACTGATGCTGCTCGGGCAGCACTGAAGTCTCTTATTGAAGGAAAACCTATTGTGGAAGAAGCAGTGGTCAATGTCCAATCTGCTGGATTAGATGGGTTCGCAACTCGAGGATGGATTGTAGCGACTCCTAAGCTATCGGTGAACATCATGGGACCTACAGATGTGGCGTTAGAATCGGCAATGCTTGATACTGGGGCGGAGGCCAATGTTATGTCATACGACCTTGCTAAATGCCTTGGGTGTCCAATCTTGAGTACAGAAAATCTCAAGCTCAAGACGGTTTCTGGTCAGGTTCTTCAGTTTGCCGGGATGGCTAAGGCGGATATTGAGATTGAACACGGAGTTGGGTGCACCACGGTCTTTTTCCTAGTCCGGGAGACTAAGGGACAAACCTTGCCGATGGTTCTTCTTGGACAGCCTTTCACACGTGCTATGAAGATGACCTTTGAGCATGGGGATCATGGTTCAATGGATGCTGTTTTTCATGACCCACGAAACCATTCGACTTGTACTGTTTCAGTCGTTCCTCCAGTCAAAAGATTAGGTCGTCACAAACGCCACCGACAGGCCTATGTTGAGGATGCCAGCTCTGAGGAGGAAAACTAGCTGCTAGTGCTCTTCCCTGGGTTTGTACTAGCGACAAGAAGGACCAGGAATTAGATGAAGGAAAAGGATTTCATTGTCAGGGTTCTAGTGGTTCTGGAGTTCTAGGAAAGGAGTTGCGTGAAGGTCACCCTCATCTCTATGTGCTTGCTAACAAGATTGTTGATTCCATGTTGGATAAGGAAGGTTGGGTCTCCCTTGACGAAAGAGTCTTGTGCGAAGAAATACGTGGAGTATTAGAGGGCTGGTTCCCAGAATTCAGGATTTCAAAGAAGACAAATAGTAGTGTTTCGACACACTCTCGATCGGATCCGCTGGCAGATCGGATACACAGAGCAAGTCGGGGAAAATCGAAGATACAGACAGAGATGGTGAAGATGAGAGAAGTATTGAGAGATGTAGAGGGAGAATTGAAGCCGACAAAGGAGTGGATTCCGGATTGGGTTACTATCAGTACTGCGTACAAGCCGAAGGCAAAGAAGATCCGACCGGTTAATGAGAATGATGGAACTGGAAGCGCCCCTGGAGGGAAGCCAGACTGGTACGAACGATCGTTTGCAAGAGATACTCCCCAAGAACACATTGGCCAATTTAAGGATCACCTGCTGCCACGAAGGGCTGCAATTCCACGAGGATCCCGGTTGACCCCAGAACGAATCAAGGAGCTTGATATTGGAGACTGGCTCTGGCCAAGAGAGAGAGAAATGTTAATCGAGATGCTGATCAACCATGAAGTAGCAATTGCGTTCGACTGGACCGAGAGCTCCCAGATTCACGAAGATGTCAGCCCTCCAATCGTCATCAAAACAATTGAACACAAAGCCTGGCAGGAACCAAGCTTTCCAGTTCCAAGAGCACTTCTACCGATTGTTCTTGAAATCCTCAGGGATCGGCTCCGAAGAGGAGTGCTCGAATATTGCGATGGACCATATCGGAACCCATGGTTTCTAGTTGCTAAGAAAGCTCCTGGAACATATCGACTTATCAATGCTGCAATGAAACTCAATTCAGTGAGCCTACGGGATGCGAATCTTCCTCCTTCAGTCGATGAGTTCTCAGAGGAATTTGCTGGATGTGCTATAGCCTCATTGATCGATTTCTTTTCTGGATATGATCAGCTGGTTCTGGCACCCGAGTGTAGAGACATGACAGCTTTTATGACGCCTCTTGGACTTCTCCGAATGACTACGCCGCCACAAGGGGCAACGAATTCAGTGGCACAGTTCGTACGAGTGGTAATGAGGATCCTTGATGATTTGTTCCCAACAGTCGCGATGCCTTTTCTGGATGACATTGGGGTCAAAGGCCCCTATACCACATATGACGATGAAGAGACTCTTCCTGGGATCCGACGGTATGTGTACGAACACATTCTGAATCTTGACAAAACCATGGATCGGATTGAGCGCGCAGGGGCATGTATTGGAGCCAAATCTCAGTTCTGCCACAATGGGATGAATATCGTTGGGTTTATTTGTGGGTACAATGGCAGGACCCCTGCTACTTCGAAAGTGATCAAGATACTGGAATGGCCAGCTTGCAGGAACATCACTGAAGGAAGGGCGTTTATCGGAGTTTGCGTGTATTACCGGATCTGGATCAAAGGTTTTGCCATAATCGCTGCACCTATCTATCAGCTCTTTAGGAAAAATGTCAAGTGGAACTGGGGAACAGAACAAGAAAAAGCCATGGACAGCCTCAAAACAGCTCTCACCACTACACCAGCCCTATACAAAATTCAGTATGGGCCAGGATGGGGTGCTATTTATGTCGGAGTAGATGCAAGTCTTGAAGGTTGGGGAGGAGTTATAGGACAGTTCGCTGAGAATGGACAACGTAAGGTCGCTCGATACGAATCCGGACTCTGGAATAAGGCAGAGCGCAATTACGATGCTACAAAAAGGGAATGCCGAGGAGTTCTCAAGTGCCTTCAAAGACTTCGGTACTGGCTATATGGAGTCCATTTTATCTTGGAAACTGATGCAAAGGTTCTTGTTGCTCAGCTTAATCGCGCTGCCACAGATCTCCCAGGAGCTCTTGTTACTCGATGGATTGCATGGATTCGGAATTTTGACTTTGAGGTTCGCCATGTCAAGGGTACAACACACACGGCGGCTGATGGACTCTCTCGACGGCCTCGAACGAAGTCTGACGACCTAGATGAACAACATGAGGGGGATATCGATGACTGGATTGCAGCTGAACTGGATTATCTTGGGATTTCAGCAGTATCTATTGAGGAGGCAGATGATGATGGTGGGGGCTCTGAAGCTGCTGAACCAGGATTGACAGAACCTTTGGATGACGGATACTCGGAACATTTACAGAATCTTGCTCGATTTCTTACGACTTTGAAGAAGCCTGTTGGTATGTCTCGAGTGGAATTCCGTGCTCTTAAAAGAGAAGCCACTAAATACAGTGTCCGCGACCGACAATTGTGGAGGAATGCTACCAAAGCTTTCCCACCCAGACTAGTGATCGACTCCGATAAGCGACGCGCAGAGTTACTTAAAGCTCTTCATGATGAAGTTGGACACCGAGGAAGAGAAAGCACGTACGCGCGCCTAGCAGCTCGATATTTCTGGAACGGAATGTACCTTGATGTCAGGAAGTATGTGGCCAGCTGCAAGGAGTGCCAGTTCAAGTCGAAGACCCGTCTAGAAGAAGCTTTGTTTCCTACTCGAGCTAGTCAACTGTTCACTAACCTTGCTATCGATGTGGTTTATCCACCGAATGCTGAAGGATACACTGGTCTTGTCATATGCCGAGACAAACTCTCTGGGTGGCCTGAAGCTCGAGCTCTTCGTACTGTTAACGCCAAGGCTATTGCGGACTTCATTTGGCAGGAAGTTATATGTCGACATGGAATATTCGGGAGACTGACTGTTGATGGCGGGGCTGAGTTCAAAAAGGAAGTCATTGAAATACTTCGAAGATACGGAGTGAGACGGGTACAAATATCAGCATACAATGCTCAAGCAAATGGGAAAATCGAAGGAGGCCACAAGCCGATTCTCAATGCCCTCATGACACTTACAGAAGGAGGAAAGACCAAATGGCCGCGACACCTACACGCTGTTCTTCTTGCAGAACGTACTTCGATACATGAGCCAACTGGACACACGCCATTCTACTTGGTATATGGCCGTGAAGCCGTACTGCCGATCGAGACGAAATACTCAACTTGGAGGACCCTTGGCTGGAATGATGTTCATACGCATGAAGAACTGTTAGCAGTTCGAGCTCGGCAGATTGAGATGCGTGATGAGGATATCCTGGAAGCAATGGCTAAGCAGACACGGAAGCGCCAAGAAGGACAGGAGTATTGGGACGAGACGCACAACATTCGAAAAGAGCCCATCAATGTCAAAGACACTGTCCTGTATTACAACACTTTTACTATCGATCACGACAAGTCTAAAGCCACGAAGTTGAATTGGAGATGGCTAGGGCCTTATCGAGTCACAACTGCTGATAGCGTGAAAGGGGTCTATACTCTAGAAGACATGGATGGAGCTGCCCTGAGAGGAACCTTCTCTAGTAACCGACTCAAGAAGTTTGTCGAGCGAGACCGATACTTCAGAGCTTCTGATGAGGAGGTAATTGATGCTACGGAAGAAGAACGTCGGCTTGCGATTGAGAAAGAAGCACGACAGTTGGAGGAAGAGGAAGCTCAGGCAGGTGCCTTAGAGCAAGAAGAGATTGAGACCCTACCGAAGCCCGCAAAAAGGTTGGTGATTCAGCCTCCTAGGATTTCCGAACGCAGGAAGGGACAGTACGTACGATTCCCTGACGATTGGGGAGAGGAATGTCAGTAAGAAAGATCAAAGAGCCTGGAAAGTTCGAAATTCAGACCATGAACTTCTCAACGGAAAAGAGCCACAGTCGGATAGTCAAAGCCTAGAAAACCCCTAAGAGTAGGATGGATTCTTGGCCTCGCAGTCGCCGAAGCAACACTCGCCCCTGAAGATAAATCCCTAGAAGCTCAGTCGAGACGCCACAATGCCCCTATCTCTGTCTTTCAAGCCAGGACGCGCACAATTCATACACCCCGCTACAAGGATGGAGGCAGTAGTTGTGGCCTAGACACCTGAGGACAGGGAGGAAAAGCAACAAAGTCAAAGTCCCCACAAAATCGGAATTCCCCACAAAAATTGAAGTTTGGAGGTTGCCCCCCCGCCCCGATAGGCCAGCAAATAGGGTGCTGCAACACGAGTGTTCCAGCGCTGGCCAGACGCCTTCCCACAATGCCACATGCACCCAAATGTCTGAGGATAGATTCAACCATCGGTCGATAACCCAACAGACCCCAACAGAGCCTGCCAGACGAGAAGCTAACATGTTGTTGGATGCCTCTACAGACCTCGGAGTTTGACGTCAGAGGAACTGTATCAGCATGTGTACCACCCCTTGTCCTAACAACGTGGGCCCGAAGCACCTTCAGAGAGCTAGGAAGGGTTGGTAGTTACAACCAAGGAACAAATAGCAAGCCCCCGAAACCCTCTGAATTCCCCAGTACCCATACAAGTCAGAGATAAGAGAGAGCCATCATGCCACAGAGACACCTAGGAATCACCCCAGGAGTCGAGAAAGCCAGCAAGTCCTCACTGAGCCGACAGGGTCCCCACTGCTGTCCACTAGGACCAAAAAGGAAAGAGACGGCGAAGGCAACATGAAAAACACAGAAAAAGCCCGGAATCCAGAGTCCAGTCCAGTCCAGGATCCAATCCAGAAGGGCCAGTACTAGGGGAAGACTAGAAGCCAGTATCCAGGGCTAAAGGTTAGTGGAGGAAGAAATCCTGATGTTAGCAGCCGTGAGCGGCACATGGAATGAACAACAAAGGAGACGACAGAAGAAGCCAAACGACAAGAGCAAGAAGGGATGAGGTGAGGGCCCGAAGGCTTGCCGTTCGATATTGTAAAGCGGTGGTAGCTTAGAAGAGGCAACTTAGTAACTGGGCATTGCATTTCTCCGCAGAGAGTGCGCCCAAAGAAGCGTACTAGAGGCGTCCAAGCGATACTCAAGACGTCAGCCACCCCTTGCTTGCTCCGTCGAAGGCTGGAAGGGAGCTATGAGAAAGTGAAAGAGTGATACTCCCCTACATAGGCCTTGCTTCTACCTGACGGATCGTGAGCTGCTTCTCGGTTTCGGATGTTCGGAGAGTTCGAGGATATGTGTGTAGGCGTTCGAAGAAAGGTATTCGAGGCTTTCGACAGAGTTCGAGGAGTCTATGGAGTGGTTAGCTGCTCTCAAAAGGGCTGGGATTGAACACTTCCCAGGGTTCGCCGTCGGTGTTGTGGTGTTGCGTTTGAAGCTGAAGTCGAAGTTGAAGTCGAAGGTGGAGGCTCGAATCTGAGGAGTTGAGGTTGTCAGCATGGACCTTTGGAAGAGAGACCTTGAGGAGAGGAGAGAAAACTTCCCAACGCTGCCGACAACAAATGGGGTGTTTGGAGACAGTAGGGCGACCTCAGGAAACGTCAGCTTGTCCTGTACAGCAAGAAAGGGAGTGAACTTCCAGAGAAGATGTGGTTGCAAGAGCAAAGAGACTGAAAGATCGCACTGATAAGGCTGTTAGCAACGGCGAAAGCAAGGAGATACTCAACAGGAGCTACAGCAAGACCGGATTGGCGGGTTGAGAGAGGAGAGTTGTAGGAGGAAAGAAGGAACGGAGGGGGGGGACCTTCCTTTTATAAACGCTAAGCGATGGATAAGCGAGTCAATTCACCTCGAGGGTTTTGTTCAAAGGTGAAGACGTTGACGTCGTTGGAGGACAATCATATGACAACAGCTAGTTGCTGGCAACAGCTGCAAATTGGGCACTCTTTGATAAAGGATAGTTTTTGTGTGGTTGTTTATTTTGTATACAATTTCCTTTTTGGGTGCTTGAGGGCAAGCACGAATAATAGGGGGGACGAATGTAGTGGGGGAGTTGGTCACGTTGATGAGGAACCTCGCTTGGCTGGATGTCACGTGCTAAACAGTTTATCTGTCATGCGCTTGCAAGTAACAACATTCATCTTTCATTCTTTTTTATCAGAGCATCGGTTTTTTTTACATGTATACAGTCGACAGTTATATCTTTTGTTTTAGTTTCGGGTCGTAATCAAGCATTTATCCTTCACAAGAGCTACATGCGATACACAGCGCAATCGGGAGGCGCTATACTCGCTTTTCGTTCCTT
>Ga0137365_10005582_pt1 | contig 10069 bp, 14 predicted proteins | sample SagtaG_9_FD_104799 | JGI IMG/M metagenome (GOLD analysis project Ga0137365, IMG submission 104799) | Vadose zone soil microbial communities from Sagehorn Ranch, Mendocino, California, USA - Sage1_L_40_16 metaG | ecosystem: Environmental > Terrestrial > Soil > Vadose zone | place: USA... | reverse complement strand
TTCAGGCATCGTTCAGGATCACGCGCGGGCATTGATCTCACCTGCCGTCCTTGCCCTGAAAGCTGTCCAGCCCAAAGCCACAAACCAGACGAAGACCTCGGTGACCAGGATCCGCTCAGTAAGCCCTGCTACACCCGTTGTCGCGCCTTCTGCGGTCGGCGAGAAGGTCACGAAGTAGAGGACGAGCAAGGCGAGTGTCAATGGACTGGCAAACAGAAGCCATTTCGCGAGGCGCCCCCACCGTGGGCTTCGGCGGAGCAGCAAGCCAGTGACGAGAAAACTCACGACCGGTGATCCGGTTGCCAGCACGAATCCGATCAGATGAGGGAACAGGGACTCCAGCGTGAAGAGGCCATCGATGGCGGCGCCCAGCGCGCTCAAACCGAGGAGCACCGTAATGGCCCAGTGTCCTGTCGGGTTGACGTCATCCAACGCGTGGTAGATGCCTGCCACGCCAGCCAACAGCAACAGCCCCAAGAGCACGAAGGCGGCGTTCAAGTAGGGAGCGGTGACGCCAAGACCCAAACCGCTGATACCGGCGCTAATCGGCGAGTAGGGCGCGATCACGACACCCCAGATGGTGAAACCGGGACTGACGAAACCGAGTAGGAGCCAGGCGACGGTGAACAACACCGGCCCGGCGATGGCGCCGAGTGCCAGCCAGCGAGCGCGTTCCCCGGTCGCCGAGGGGGCGGATGCCGACGAACGATCGAACGATGAAGTAGCCACGGGTCTTCTCCTTGTGTTTGAAATAGGTGGTTGGGTGGCCAACGAGCACCGGACGAGGGGCGTTGGGGATCAGGCAGCGCAGCCCCCTCAGCTAGCGCTAAGCGCGGACCGGACGGTGGCATGTCGATATGCCAACCAGGCGAGCGCCACAAACCAGGCTTGGACCTCTATGCCCATGGCGCGCTGCCACAGGCCCAGGCTGCCGCCCCCGCCCCCGGCGCGCATAACAGACTGCGGGACGCTGTTGCTGAACCCGATCAACAGGGCCAGCGTCAGGGGGCCGCCCAGGAGCATTAAGGTTCCGAGGCGCCGCCAGCCCGGTACACGACGCAGCAGGAGTCCAACGATCGGGAACGTAATCACCGGAGTCCCGAGCCCCACGACCACGCCGATGGTGTGCATCGCGAGGTGGTCTATGGTGAAGATGCCTGCCCACAGGACGCCGAGTGGTGAGAGCAGGAGCAGTACCGTGCACGTCCAGCGCCCAACTGCGCCCAGCTCGTTCCTGAGCCCCTGGAAGATGGCCACCACGCCGACGGCGACCAGAAGCCCATAGAGCAGGAAGGCGGCACGCATGAACCCGCCGTTGGGACCAACGGCGAGTGTGCTCATTTGCTGGCTGACGGACGAGTAGCCGGGCCGCAGCGGGCCCAGGACCATCCATGCGAGCGTGAACAAGACCGGGCCGGCGATGGCGCCGAGTGCCAGCCAGCGAGCCGGTTCCCTGGTCGCCGAGGGGGCGGATGCCGACGAACGATCGAACGATGAAGTAGCCACGGGGTCTTCTCCTTGTATTTGAAATGGGCGGTTGGGTAGCGAACGAGGCCCGACGATGAGGCTTTGGGGGATCAGGCAGCGCCAGTCACCTCCTCTTCCGGCGCCACGGCGGCTACCGTGTGCGCGCGGAGTAAGGTGGCGCCCAGGGCAGCCAGCACGAGAAAGGCGATTGGCATGCCAGCACTGCAGCGCCCAGGCCCTGAGCAGAGCCTCCGGGGGTTGGGCGGAGGCGGATGCGGGCAGTTATCGAACGACGAGGTGGCCACGTGGCGTCCTCCTGAACGTGATCGCGTATGTCGTACCGTACTGCGTACGTACGCTATCAGGTACGCTGTACGAATGTCAAGCCCAACTCCTCAAGACAAGGACACGGAGCTGCGGCCTCTGATCGACCTGCTCCCTCGGCGGCGAAAGCGGCGCTCTGGCGCCGACCAAGCCACGCTGAGCCGCGAGCAGGTCGTGCGCGTAGCCATCGAGCTTGCCGACGCGGACGGCTCCGAGGCCATCTCGATGCGACGCATCGCATCCCAGCTCGACGTCGGCACGATGACCTTGTACGGGTACGTCGACGACAGGGATGCCTTGCTCGCCTACATGCTGGACCAGGCGCTGGGCGACGTCGAATTGCCCGACCGCCCGTCTGGCGACTGGCGCGCCGACCTCGAGCTGCTGTCCCGTCAGTTCCGAACGGTCTGCCTTCGCCATTCCTGGCTCCCAGCTTTGCTTGGGACCACGCCGTACCTGCTCGCCCCCCGGGTGCTGCCGGCGATCGAGTTCTGCCTTTCTGCCTTGGTGCCGTTCGGAATGAACGTACAGCGCGCTGGCGAGGTGCTGAGGTTGCTCAACAACTACGTGGTCGGCATGACGCTGCGCGAGGCAGCTGAGTCACGCACGGCCGGCCGGCACCGCGACACCGGCTACGACGCAGCGGTGGCAGGCTACCTGCACCAGATAATCCTCAGCGGCCGATACCCGGCATTCAGCCAGCTCGCCACGATCATCCTCGAAGGTCGCGATCTCGATCCCGACCAGAGCTTCGACCTGGGTCTGCAATGCCTGCTGGATGGCGTCGGCGCGCAGCTAGCTAAAGCGCCTGTCGATTCCTGAGCGCCAGGCGAGCGCCTGTCGTAGCCGTTCGCCCCGGCAGACATCCGACCGGTCCCCACTCGAATCGAACTTGGGCCTGCTGATTAAACACCTGGCTGAAATTCCAGGAGCACGTTCGACGCCGGCCCCTCTAGCACTGCCTTCGTCTGACGTCACCTTGACGATCAGGTTCTGATCAGGTTTCCGTCCATCCATTAGCTTCAAAGAACGATTCGGCACGCGAAGTCCGCTTCACCATCGAGAACAGCCTGGGATCCGGCTCCAGCCGGATCATGAGGCAATGGCTGGGTAAAAGGAAAGGCCGGATTGCCGGTTGGGAATCAACCTGATCATCGGTGATCGCGTGCTTGCTCGGCCGAGAGTCCTGCCTTCCTGACTCCAAGACCAATGAGTCCGTCTCGACCTGCGCTCGTCAACCAAAGCCCTCTACCCGCACGAGCCCTACGAAACCAGTTACGCGACAGCATCGTGCGTGTAATCTCGGCTCCGAGCGCGCCCGCCAAATGGTAGCGGTGTTCCGTCCAGTCCAGGCACGGGCGTGCAAACGCGCGTCGGCTGCTCCGTGCGCGCTCGATGTCGACCCCAAGGTCTCCGAGTTGTCGCTGGCCCTCTGGCGCGAGGTTGTACGTCAATCCCGAGACTCGAAGCCAGCGCAGCGACAACCAGGCATCCAATGCGGCCACACCGAGTGTTCCGGCGAGGTGGTCGTAACACGTTCTGGCAAATCGCAACTCTCGAGCAGCGAGTGATTGACGCAAGCTTCGCACGGGAGTCGGCGGGCAAATGCGCGCCAGCGATTCGAGTGCGGCGGCGACTTCGGTACCGGCGATTGAGTAGTAACGGTGGCGACCCTTGGACACTGAGTGAACCAGACCGGCCTTTTCTAGGGCGGCGAGGTGTCCGCTTCCCGTGGAGGGCGCGACGCCGGCTGACCTGGCCAACTCGCCCGCGGATCTTGGATACCCCGCGAGCAGCAGGTCCAGCATCGAAGACCTCGCGGGGCTCACGAGCAGAGCGCCGACGAATGCGAAATCAGTTCCCACCGCGCAACAAGCGTACTGCGGCGACAGTTCGGCTTTGGCCGAACCGTTCCAGCGATATGGTCCTTCTCGACGAAGATGAGACATTGATCAGCATGGTGAGCAAAAACATGCGCTTTGAGGCCTTGACCTCAGAGACCTCGCGGCGCGGGCTCGAGGAAAGCCGCGCTGGGAGCTCGGAGCACTTCCCGAACCTCGATTGGATCGCTCCGGATCTGGTGGCGGTCAACTCTGGGGGCCCTATTTGAGCTCGGTCTGGACGTGCCATTGGAGGGCATTGAGTGGCGCCTCGAGCGAGTCCTGTCGGCGCTGCAATTGTCTGATGCCAAACCTGCCGCTGAAAGTCCGATCACGGACGTGAATTCAGAACACTCGCGAGGCGCCTTACCGGTGAATAGATCACTTGTGCTCGTTCACAGCCCGCTGGTTGGACCAGACACCTGGAACCTGGTGGCGCACTCCATGGTCGGGCACGGTAACGATGTGTCGCTGCCTGACCTGACAGACAGCGTCACCGCTGGACCGCCGTACTTGGCACGCCAGGTCCAGGTAATAGTTGAGAGCGTGGAGGATCGCCCGGTGATCCTTGTCGGCCACAGTGGGGCGGGGCCCCTCCTGGCCTCGGCTGGGAGCAGCCTAGACAACGTCCGGGGTTACATCTTCGTCGACGCCGGCCTGCCGACGCCTGGCAACAGCTGGATGGAGACGATTCCCGAGGAATTGGCCGCGCACCTTCGTGATACGGCAGATGCCGAAGGATGGCTGCCGCCTTGGCCGGAGTGGTGGAGCAGCGATGAATTGGCCGAACTGCTACCCGACCCGCTCCTGCGCGCACGCTTCGTCGAGAACTGCCCCCGGCTGCCATTGAGCATGTTCGAGGAGGTCCACTCGGACGCGCCTCGATGGCGCCATGCTCCAGCTGCCTACCTGCGGCTAAGCGCGGCCTACCAGAGCCAAGCCGATGAGGCACGAGCACTTGGCTGGCCGGTCGCCGAACTAGAAAGTCACCACCTAGCGCTCCTGACCGATCCCGACGTGGTTGTCGGCTCGCTGATCAAGCTGCTCGGTCAGCTAGACGAGTAGTGGCCGGGACGCTCGCCGCTCGTCATCTGCACAAATCGGCAACACGCTGGCGCGTGCAGCCTGTTCGAGGGCGCTCTTGTACTTCGCGCGAGGCACGAACGCCGTCTCAGCCACCTCCACCTAAGTGGGTGCTGGCGGGAATGTCGTCCAAATCCTCAGTGATCTGGAAATGTGGTCCCTGATGAATCGCCAAAAGGCGGCATGGGGGCTGACCGCTGCGGTCGCGCTCATCTGCACCAGTTGCGTCTCAGCGCCCGCGCCATCGCCCAGTTCGGGTTCCCCGACGGCCACGGTCCCGACCCCGAATCCCAGCCCGTCAGGCCCTCGACTGACAGGAACGATTTCGGTTACCGGCGCGGTCCAGCTCCGCTCAGCGTTCAGCGCGCCCGCGGCCATCGAAGTGGCCGGAACTCAGACCCCCGCGCCAGTAGGATCGACCTGCGCCGAGTACGCCAGAGGATTTGACCAAGGTGTCCAGAATGGTGGTGGAAAGGGCTTCGACGCTCCTGAGGTCTACAGCGCCAAGGTCAAAAGCCAGACCGTATACGTGTCAGTCTCGATGGCGACGGGATATGCGGGGCCAGCGACGTACGACAGCCGACATGACAGCTCCCTTGGGGGCTATGCCTCGCAGAATGTCGACAACGCTGCCGGCATCGAGACCACGCCGTTCGAATCCCGCATCCATGGCACTACGATCATGACGGTCAACGCCGATGGGTCCGGGTCGCTGGAGCTGATCGATTGGGGAAGCAGCGAGGTGCACGGTGCGGTCGGTGCGGGCGGAGTGAGCATCAACGCGTCCGTGACGTGGGTCTGCCAGCGGTGACGGCGCTCCGGGCTACGCGACTAGTTAGACTCCTCTAGGCGTGGCTGGCCGGTCGCTGAACTGTGAAGTCACTAACCTGGCGCTGCTAACCGAATCGGACGTCGTTGTCGGCTCACTGATGGAGCTGCTCGGTCAACTTCGCGAGTAGTGGCCGGGACGCTCGCGGGTCGTCATCTCAGCAGATGAGATTGCTGCGCGGCTGCATGAGAACGAAATTGCTTCTTATGTGCCGGTGCGAAGGAGGCGGTCATGGCCCCGCCCCCCCTCAATCAGGCTCAGCGTTGGGGCTTGGTAGCGCGGAACTCCGCAGCCCTCGTTAATGGCCCAAGAGTCGAGCGCTATGAGATTCGACCGTTCACTCCCGAAGAGGCGCGGACATTTCTGGCGAACGTGAGAGGTCACAGGCTTGAAGCGCTCTACTCGGTCGCGCTGACGCTAGGCCTTCGCCAGGGCGAAGCGCTGGGGCTTCGATGGCAAGATGTGGATCTCCAACTTGGCTATCTGCGCGTTGCGAAGCAACTTCAACGGATCGAGGGTAGGCTCCAACTAGTCGAGCCAAAGACTGCCAAAAGTAGGCGAACGATTGTGATGCCACCATCAATCACTGCTGCGCTTCGCGCTCATCGTGAGCTGCAGGCAGCCGAACTCCGACGCCAGGGCGGCAAACGCAATCCACTCGACTTAATCTTCACTCGCGAGAATGGCGGGCCCTTAGACGGAACAAGTGGTTACTCATCAATTCCACCGGCTACTGGACCAGGCCCACCTGGATCAGCGTCGATTCCATGATCTGAGGCACTCGTGCGCGACGTTGTTGCTTGCGCAGGGGGTCCCAGCCCGAGTCGTAATGGAGATCCTCGGCCACTCGCAGATCGCGCTGACCATGAATACCTACGCGCACGTCATTCCCGAGCTTCGCCGAAATGCCGCCGATCGGATGGAGGCCTTGATTCAAGAGCGCTAGCCTGTTGGGCTGCTGTCAATTGCTGTCAAATTGCTGTCAGCCATTGCAGGTCAGCGGACGACTGTGCACCTTTTGAATTCGAAATTTGGCTCCGGGACGGGGACTCGAACCCCGAACCTTGCGGTTAACAGCCGCCTGCTCTACCGATTGAGCTATCCCGGATCGACCACGAAATTCTAGGTGCTGGCTGCCGGCACCCGCCGCAGCCTAAACTCCCTCCCCACCAGCCGTGCCGCCCCCCACCAACTTACCCGAGTCCGCTGCGCCGTCCGCCACGCCACCCACCATCCGCACCCCGCGCCTCGACCTTGTCCCTATGGACCCAACCGCGATCCAATTTCTACTCAAGGGCGAGCGCAAGGACGCCGAACGCGCGCAGGGACTGACTCTCCCGAGCACCTTTCCATCCCCCAACGAGCTCGACGGCTTCCTCCCCATCCAGCTCCACCGGATGCAAGCGCGACCCGACCGCCGCGCGTGGACGGCGCGATTCATGGTCACGCGCCCCGGCGAGGTGATCGGACACTGCGGATTCCACGGCCCACCGGAAGAGATCGGCCGCGCCGAGATCGGCTACAAGGTCTTCGAACCACACCGCGGACGGGGTTTCGCGAAAGAAGCCGCCGGCGCGCTCATCGCCTGGGCGTTCGAGCAGGGTGAGAAGGAGGTCTACGCGAGCGTTTCGCCCAACAACACGGCGTCTCTTGCGGTCGTGCGGAGTCTCGGATTCAAACAGGTCTCGACTCAGGAAGACGAGGTCGACGGCCTCGAGCTCGTGTTTTTGCGCGGGCAGCCCGACCCATGAACGCCTCGTGCTCCCGCTCGATATCTCGCGCGACCGCAACCGCAGTCTCGACAAACGCGTCTGCGGACGGCGGGCGGTATCGGTCTCGGTGCCAGATCACCACCAGCACGCGCGGCGGTACAGGTTCTGAGAGGGAAACGACGTGCACTTTCGGATCGTTCTCGTCGACCGCCAACAGCGGCGCCAACGCAACGCCGATATCTGCCGCCACCATCGCCTGCACTGTCCCGTTGTCGTTCGAACGAAACACGAATCGCGGCTTGACTCCGCGTCCGACCAGAAACTCCTCCGCCAGATCCTCCGTGCGTCCGTGCTGAAACCCGACCATCGGCAGGCCGGCCAGGTCCGCGACCGATGGACGTCGCCGCGAGAACTGCAACCCGGCAGACGTGACCAGGACATACGGATCACGCATCAGCTCGCGCACCTCGAACGGACCCTCTGGAACTGGCTGCACCGCAAAGCTCAGGTCGAGGTCGCCGCTCTCCACCTCGCCCACGAGCTCGTCGTCCTGTCCCGCCTCGAAAACCTGCAGGTCAACGTCCGGCCACCCTTCCTTGAATCGCCGCATGACCTCCGGCAGCACCTTGTTCGCGACGCTCTGATAGATGCCCACCCGCAGGCTTCCTGAACGTCCGGCGGCGAACACGCGGAAGTCGGCTTGCGCCGCGTGCAACCGCGCCTCGATCGCGTCCGCGTGGCCCTGCAGCAGTCGCCCGGCCTCGGTCAGCCGCACCGTCCGCCGGCCCCGCGATCGCTCGATCAACCGCTGGCCTATGAGCGCCTCCAGCGCCGCGATGTGGTCGCTCACGGTCGAGAGGGAGCTCTTCAGCTCCTCCGACGCGGCCCAGAAAGAGCCCAAACGCGCGACCGCCGAAAGCGCCCTCAGATGCTTGAGCTCAACGCTTCGCCAATTATCCGGCATGCCGATATTTTATTAGGAAAACTCATGTTGCACCGGAGATTCACGATGGGAACACTCTGGACATGGAGGTTTTCATGACCGTTCTGGTGTTCGTCCTGCTGGCCCTCTGTGCGGCACGCTGGGGCGTCGACTCGCGACCCGTCGACGCCGATCGAGCGACCCGCTGGTGGCCCGCCACCCCGCGCGAGTAGGCTCCTGAACCGGCCGGCGCCGAGAGCTGGACTTCCCGGGTAAGGCTGCTGCGGCATCGGCGTCAACGGTCGCCCGCTGACGACTGCCGCCGCCAGCAGCCGAAACCTCGCTGCACAGCACCCACGCCAGATCGTGCAGCTGTCGCTGCCACAACTGTTGAAGTAGAGCGATTCCGTCGCGGTTAGCGAAAAGCGATTTCGTCGCCATGCTCATGATGCCTTGGCTTTTGCCATCGCTGCGGTAATTCGCCTCCAGGGGTGGTTGTTTGGAGGTCGCCATGGCCCGGTTGGGGGCTGGGGCTGACTCGGCGGTCGAAGTGTGGGAGGGGTGTCGGGGCTGGTCGATTTTCGCCTGGTGCGGTAAACGCCGGCTGGGTCAGCAAGCACCTTGGTCGCGATACAGCGAGCCTGGAGGTAAATCGCAAATGAGCCGTCGAAGCGCTCATGGACGTCGACGCGGGCATGGGCTCGGCTGACCGGTGGAGGAATATCGATGACGTGCTGGCCGAAGCGAACCGTGTTGTCATTGAGCACGACCCGTCGGTACTTGAAGCAGAAGAGCTGGTCCAAGGCTTGTCGCTTGGGCCATTCCACCCAGGCTGCCTCGGGCAGTTGAGGACTCACTACGAAGCGCCGGTTATGCCGCGGAAGAAAGCGGTGAAGGACCTCATTGGCTTGCTCACAGTTGGCAGCGCCGGCCAAACGGAGCTCACTGGCCAGCCGGTCCTGGAAGGTTCCCCACAGCCGCTCGATGCGGCCTTTGGCCTGAGGCGAGAGAGCGTGGATCAGCTGAACCCCGAGTTCGTTGAGTAGCCGACCGAACTGGGTCGGCTCACGACGAGCCGCCAGCTGCTCCTCGAGTGACAGCCGCTTCAAGTCTGTCTCCTTGGCTTGAAAAAAGATGGAGTGGCGGTCGGCATAGACCGCCATCGGAATGCCGAAGCGAGTGACCGTCTCCCGCATGACCATGAAGTAGCCCTGGGCGTCTTCCTGGTCTCGAAAACAGGCCCAGGGCACTTTGCCGGTGGCGTCATCGACAGCGCCGACCAGACTCAAGTAAGGTCCTCGCCCTTCGAGCCAGTCGTGGCGGCTGGCATCGAGCTGGAGCAGCATGCCCTCACGCGGATAACGGTCGCGTCGCCGCCGATGCTTGGGCGGCCGACGACGTCGCGGCGAAACGAGGCCGGCCGAGAGCAGGATCCGGCGCACGGTGGGCCGCGACAGGTGGATGCCATGGTTCTCGGCCAGCATCTCGGTCAGGTGCTGGTGGTTGAAGCCCTGGTAGCGGCTGGTGGCCAGCGCGACGACCCGGCGCTGCACCTGGGGATCCACCGCATTCGTCGGCCGCCGTCCTCGATTGCCGTGCGCCAGCGCCTCGGCGCCGCGGACCTCATACCCACGCCGCAGACGGCGCAGCTGCCGCTCCGAGAGGCCCACCAGCGCCGCCGCCTCTGAACTCGAAACCGCCCCCGCCGCCAATTGGTTCAACACCATCAACCTGCGCTGCTCCCGGGTGCTCAACGTGACGTTCCCCTCCTTCATGAGAGGACAGAATCGCTGAACAGTTAAGGGCGGTCATTTTTGGTGAACGTCCACACCTGATACCACTGCGAGTTGAC
>Ga0137365_10005579_pt1 | contig 10070 bp, 7 predicted proteins | sample SagtaG_9_FD_104799 | JGI IMG/M metagenome (GOLD analysis project Ga0137365, IMG submission 104799) | Vadose zone soil microbial communities from Sagehorn Ranch, Mendocino, California, USA - Sage1_L_40_16 metaG | ecosystem: Environmental > Terrestrial > Soil > Vadose zone | place: USA: California... | reverse complement strand
CGAGCCGGCGTCCGGCAACCCGACGTACGCTTCCCCGGCGCACGCTGGCCCAGCGAACACGGGGCCCGGCGGCGATGAGCCGGCCGACCGCGCCGCCATCGCCGACCATCTTTTCCGGGTGCTTCGCGACACCGACAACCTGGTCTTCGCCAACTCCCGCGCCGCCGTCGAAGTGTACGCCGACATGCTCAACCAGCGGGCGGCGAGGGCCGGCGTACGGGCCCAGTTCCTCGCCCACCACGGCAGCCTGTCCAAGGAGATCCGCGAACACGTCGAGGAGCGGCTCAAGGACCCGACCACGCCGGTGACCGCCATCTGTACGTCAACGCTTGAGCTGGGCATCGACATCGGGTCGGTGGACTCGACCGCCCAGATCGGCGCGCCGCCGACGGTGGCCGGACTGCGGCAACGCCTCGGCCGGTCCGGGCGCCGGCCGGGCCGGCCCGCGATCCTGCGCATCTACGTCGCCGAGCGCGAGCTGGCCCCCGGAATCAGCCCCGCCGACGCGCTGCGAGCCGAGCTGTTCCAGTGCGTCGCCATGGTTGAACTGCTCACCACCGGCTGGTACGAGCCGCCGGACACCGCCGGGCTGCACCTGTCCACGCTCATCCAGCAGGTGCTGGCCGTCACCGCGCAGCGCGGCGGCGCAACGGCCGGCCAGCTCTACACCATGCTCTGCGGCCGCGGCCCGTTCCAGCGGGTCGACCGGTCCATGTTCGCCCGCCTGCTACGCGACATGGGTCGTCACGACCTCATCCGGCAGCACGACGGCGGTCTGCTGCTGCCTGGAGGCGAGGGCGACCGGCTCATCAACCACTACAGCTTCTACGTGTCGTTTCGCACATCCCAGGATTACCGGCTCATCGCGGACGGCTACACGCTCGGCACGCTCCCCGTGGACCGGCCGATCCTGCCCGGAGCCTCGCTCATCTTCAGCGGCGCCCGGTGGCGGGTGGTGTCCGTGGACACCGGCTCGCGGGTCATCGAGCTGACGGCCGCCGAGGCCGGCCGGCCGCCGGTCTTCCCGGGCACCGGCGGTGAGGTCGCCGACGAGGCACGCCGCACCATGCGCCGGGTGTACCGGTCAACGGCCGTCCCGGCGTACCTCGACGCCACCGCCCGGACCCTGCTGGCCGAAGGGCGGGCCGCCTTCCACGCGGCCGGGCACGGCGCCCGGCGTATCCTCGCGCGCGGCCCGGAGACCCTGCTGTTCCCGTGGTGCGGCGACCGGATCATGAACACGCTGACCGTCGTCCTGGCGGGACACGGCCTGCAGGCGAGCCAGGACGGGCTCGCGATCACCGTGGGGAACCGCTCCCCGGTCGAGGTCCGCGACCTGATCCGCGAGCTGGCTGCGGGCGCTCCCCCCGATTCGATTACCCTCGCCCACACAGTACCGGCAAAGGCACGCGACAAGTACGACCGCTACCTGAGCAACGAACTGCTCGACGCCGCATACGCCGCCCGGGCCCTGGACGTACCCGGCGCCTGGGCGACATTGGCCCAGCTGGCCGCCGCGGAGGCGTAGCGGTCCCGCTCCGCGCGGTCACGCCGGATGAGGGCTGCTCAGGCGGTCCGTCACGTGCACGCCGGTCGAGGTCGTCGTGGAACCTCGGCCCGCCAGGGAGCTGGGCCCGCCCTGCCGCGCCGACTGCCCGGCCGGTCCGAGCTCGGTTGGCTAGTCGAGTGGTACCGGTTCGCGCACGGTACCCGAACCGGAGGTTACAGCGTACGAGCCGCTACGAGATGACTCAAGGTAATGGTGCGATCAAGGCCGTGAGCTGCGCGCATCGAAGTTCCGACCAAGTAATCGCTACTCAAAGCAACGGGATTCACTCTCCGTATCGAAGAGTGGGGCGGGCGGGACTCGAACCCGCGAACGAGGAATTATGAGAGCCCGGTCTCACCGCCGCGAGCGTGCCCTGCGCCACCTGTGGGACAGACCCGAGGAGCGGGCGTGCCGACCCTGCGCTCGCATACGCACGGCCGGCACCACCCGCACCTGTCCCACGTGATGCTGGATTCGCGGTGCGTATGCCGGACTACCGGGGCAGCTCGGCGAAGAACGCGCGGAGGTCGCCGACGACCAGGTCCGGGTCGGTCAGGTAGGCGAAGTGGCCGCCGCGATCGAACTCGGTGTAGCGCACCACGTTGTTCGACCGCTCGGCGAACGCCCGGACGGTGCGGAAGTCGAACGGGAACACCGCCACCGCGGTGGGCACCGTGTTGGGCGCCTCGCGGTACCCGGCGCCGGTACGGCTGTCCTCGTAGTACTGGCGGGCCGCCGAGCCGGCCGTGGCGGTCAACCAGTAGATCGTCACGTTGGTCAGGAACACGTCCCGGTCGAGGTAACCCGGGTCGTCACCCCAGCCGGTCATCAGCTCGGCGTTCCAGGCCAGTTGCCCCGCCGGTGAGTCGGTCAGCCCGTACGCGAGGGTCTGCGGCCGGGTCGACTGGATCTTCACGTACCCCGACTTGCTCTCGAAGTCGGACGTGATCCCGAGACCCGCCTGATCCATCTCGGACAGCTGGGCCAGCTCCGCCGGATCGCCGGACGGGAACGCGAAGATCTGCAGCAGGTGGATGCCGACCAACCCGGGCGGCTTGAGGATGCCGAGCTCGCGGGTGATCAGTGCACCCGCGTCACCGCCGACCGCGCCGTACCGGTTGTAGCCCAGGCGGCTCATCAGCTCGGCCCAGGCCCGGGCCATCCGGGCGCTGTCCCAGCCGGTGTCGCGGGTGGGGCCGGAGAAGGCATACCCGGGAATGGACGGCACCACGACATGGAAGGCGTGCGCCGGGTCGCCGCCGTGCGCGCGGGGGTCGGTCAGCGGCCCGATCATGTCCAGGAACTCCACGACCGAGCCGGGCCAGCCGTGCGTGACGATCAGCGGCAAGGCGTCCGGCTCCGGTGAGCGGACGTGCAGGAAGTGCACGTTGGCACCGTCGATCGTGGTGGTGAACTGCGGGTACTGGTTGATCCTCGCCTCGTGCGGGCGCCAGTCGTAGCCGGTCCGCCAGTACTCGACGAACTCCTTCACCACGTCCAGCGGCATGCCATAGGCGGTGCCGACGCCGGGCAACTCGTCGGGCCAGCGGGTGCGGGCCAGCCGCTCGCGCAGGTCGTCCAGGTCGGCTTGCGGGATGTCGATGCGGAAGGGACGGATCTCGGTATCGGTCATACCGGCAACGCTACGGATCCTTACGGACAGCTTCTGGCCTAAAGGTCTGGCAAACTTTCGATCCATGCTGGAAACCTCGGCGCGGCTGCTGCGCCTGCTGTCGTTGTTGCAGGCGCGGCGGGACTGGACCGGCAGCGACCTCGCCCAACGGCTGGGAGTGAGCGCCCGCACGGTCCGCCGGGATGTGGAGCGGCTGCGCGACCTCGGGTACCCGGTGCACGCCACCCGGGGCACCGACGGCGGCTACCGGCTGGGCGCAGGCGCGGCAATGCCGCCGCTGCTGCTCGACGACGAGGAGGCGGTCGCCGTCGCGGTCGGCCTGCGGACCACCGCGGGCGGCGCGATCGCGGGGATCGAGGAGACCTCGGTCCGGGCCCTGGCCAAGCTGGAGCAGGTACTGCCGTCGCGGCTGCGCCACCGGGTCAACGCGCTGCAGACGTACACCGCCCGGGTACCGCCGGACAGCCCTGGGCCGGTCGTCGAGCCCGCCGTGCTGACCGTCCTCGCCGCCGCCTGCCGGGACCACGAGCGGCTGCGCTTCGACTACCGCGACCACGACGGGTCGGCGAGCGTACGGGCGGCCGAGCCGCACCGGCTGGTCAACTGGGGTCGGCGCTGGTACCTCGTCGCCTGGGACGTCGACCGGCAGGACTGGCGCACGTTCCGGGTCGACCGGATCGCGCCGCGGGTGCCGACCGGTCCCCGATTCGCACCGCGCGACCTTCCCGGCGAGGACATCGCCGCCTACGTGTCCCGCGGGGTGTCGGCCGCGGCGTGGCGCTGGCGGGCGCGTATCACGGTACATGCGCCTGCCGACGTCGTCACCGAACGGATCAACCCGGCGGTCGGCACGGTCGAGGTGATCGACGACCACACCTGCACCCTGGTGACCGGCGCGGACGGCGTCGACGTCATCGCCGTCTATGTGAGCCTGCTCGGCGTTGATTTCGACGTCACCGAGCCACCCGAGCTGGTCGAGTACGTCCGCACCCTGGCGGGCAGATACGCGCGGGCAACTGGCGACACCGCACACCGCCGCTAGCGCGGGTACGACGGACCCCTAGGCCTTCACCGCGCCGCCGGTTCGCGGTTGGTCGCACCTCAGAGCCCCGGAATCGTGTCCGGTACGTCGTAGACCGGCCATCCGTCGGCACCCTGGCGCACCGTCGGGTGCGGGCGATGAATGTCCCACCGGCCGGCCGCGAGCAGGTGTACGACCTGCACGCCGCGCAGGGTCAGCGCGTCGGCGACCAGCATCCGGTGGCAGTGCCACCACGCCGTCTCCGCGCACATGATCGCTTGTCGCTCGGTGGCGGCCCGCTCGACCAACGCGTCGACCGCGGATCGGAAATCGGGGGAATCCATGTGGTCGGCGTACCCTGCGAAGGCCCGGTTGTGCAGGGCGGTGTGCCGGGAGTCGGCACGGCGTGATCGGCGGCCGCCCAGAGCGTCACCCTGCCAACGGTATGCAATGGCTTCGACGCTCAGCGCCGCGGCGAGGGGCTCACGGCCGAAGTGCGGATGCCGACGCGACCCCGGGAAGCGGCGGATATCGATCAGTACGTCGATGGACGCAGCACGCAGTATCCCAATGAAGTCTCCGATCGGTCTGGCGCCGTGCCCGACCGTGAACACCTGACGCTGCCCCGCCCGCACGCGCCCATTCTGCGCTTCCCCGCGTGCCGGGCACGCCGTGCGCCCGGCGAATGCCAGACACCCACCGGCTGATGTGTGCTGCATGCCGTCGCACCGATTATCGCCGGAGCCATGCGCATGCCCCTGCGCCGTTTCGCGACCTGGGCCGGGGTGGGCGCTGTCGTGTGGGCCGCGACCTACACCGCCGTGGGCACTGCGGCAGGTGCCGCCTACCGGCGGTACGGCCATCTCGGCCTCATCACCTCGCTTTTGCTCGTCGGCGCGGCGGCGGGTGCACTGGCGGTCCGCCGTAGGCGACGCCGCCCTCGGGCGGGCACACCGGCGAGTGGGCCCGGCGCCAGAGTCCCAAACGAGCCCAGCGGCGAGGGAGAGCATGACAACGAAGCGGCGGACATGGACGCGCCGCAACCTCCGGCGATCAGCTCCCGCGGATCCTCGCCGTGCTAGCAAACCGCGACCAGCTGCGGATCCTCGGCGCTCTCACCCGCAGCCGCCCTCGTTCGCACATGCACCCGCAACGGCTGGAGGCGGCCGCCCCGTTGGCCCGCACACGCGAACTCTCTGAGAACGGAAAGCACCGCCCGGAAGATCCTCATGCCATCGAACGCCATCCCTGAAAGGCTCGGCCCAGCGGCGGCCGAGGTCACCACCCCGGACGCCCACGGCGAGGCGCTGACCCGCCTGCCGAATGGTCCGGCCGCCGCCCACTGCGCTGGCACCCCGGCCCTCGAACGGCTTGGTCGACACCCCTGCCCGGCAGCCGACGACCACCCGCGGAGCCTCCGAAGTTGTTCAATCCGCTATTCGTCCAACACGCAGATGTACCCGACGACAGCGACCGCACCAGTGACCGGATTGGAGCGGGCCGCCGGTGCGCCATCCCGCCCCGCAGCCCCGGCCGTGGGGACGGCCAGCCTGATGAGGATGGCCCGGCTCCCGGTCGTCACTGCCGCCGGGGCGCTGGACCTGTCGTTGGTGCCGACGCTCCTGCCGCGGCCGATGTGGCTGCAGGCGCTGGTATCCGGTCTGGTGGCGGCCCAGGCGTATGCAGTGGGGGCGGCGGTTCGCGCCCTGGTGGGTCCCGTGCTGGCCGCGGCCGGTCGCCGGGTCCCGTGGCGGGTGCGCCGCTGGGCCGACCGTGGCCTGCTCGCTGCCCTGGCCCTGCTGCTGGCGACGGCGGTCTCCGCCGGTCACTCCGCGCAGGTCCGGCTGGCCACGACCATGGGACTCCCCGCACCATCACCGGCCACCCAGGTCGCAGCCGCCGCGCTAGCGCTGGTGATCGGCACCGGGATCGTCATCGTCGTTCGCCGAGCGGTGGTGCGGCTCCGGCGCGCCCACCCGGCGCGGCATGCCTCAGCGGGCCTGCTCGCCGCGATGCTCACGCTGACCGGATGCGTCGCACAGGGGCAATCGGACCGCGCCGAGGCCCAACCGGAGCTGGCTGGCGAACGCGTGACCTGGGCGTCGCTGGGCGCCCAGGGGCGGCGGTTCGTCGCCGACGCTCCAGACGCCAATGCCATTTCCGCCGTAACCGGGCGGCCGGCCTACGACCCGGTCCGGGTTTACGTCGACCAGGCCAGCGCGGCAAATCCGGCGGCGCGAGCCCGGCTGGCAGTTCAGGAGCTGGAGCGGGCCGGGGCCTTCGACCGCGCAGTGCTGGTCGTGGTGGTGCCCACCGGTTCCGGCTGGGTGAACCCGGCTGCCGTATCGGCGCTGGAGTACCTACACGGCGGTGACGTCGCCTCGATCGCCATGCAGTACTCGGCGTCACCAAGCTGGCTGACCTACCTCCGCGGCACCGGCTCCGTGCGGGCCTCGGCGCGAGCCCTTCTCGAAACGGTCAGGGCCAAATGGGCGCAGCTGCCCACCCAGCGGCGCCCTCGGCTCCTGGTCTACGGCGAAAGCCTCGGCGCACTAGGTGGCATGTCGGCGTACTCCACCCTCGGCGCCGTTCATCACACCGCCGCGCCCACCGACGGCGCACTCTGGGTCGGCGTGCCTGCCGTGGCCGATGCCCACCGCGCCGCCCACACCCTGTCGACCATCCGCGTGCACACGCTCGTCCATCCCGATGACCCGGTTGCCGCATGGTCGCCACGCCTGTTGTTGCAACCCACGCCCGACTGGCCGCACCGTTGGTACCCGCTCGTCACATTCTGGCAGGCCACCGCCGACATGGCCGCGACGTTTTCAGCCCCCACCGGACACGGACACACCTACGCCGCCGAACTGGTCGACGCCTGGCGTGCGGTCGCTCCGTCCGACAATACGGCGACCAGGGCACCCCTTGATCGGCTCGCCAAGATCCGCACGGCCGTCCTCACCACCGCCAGTTGATCACGCGTACTATCGAGCCGGTGCGCGGATTTGCCGAGGAGCGGTCCCTATGAGGCTGCGGGGAGTCAGCCTTCCCACCAGTCGAGCACCCGGAGCGCGCGGAGGGTGTTCCAGCGGCTCGGCTCCCCCACGCCACCCTCGAGAGCGAAGTGGACGCGGCCGGGATGGACGCGGTCAAGCAACCAGCGGCCGTCCGGCTGCCGCTTCGAGCGCACGACCTCCACGGCCTCCGCCATCCGGGAATCCGGCTCGACGCCCGAACGCCGGAAGTAGTCGAGCGCGCGAAGCACGTCGTAGCGCCAGTAATATGGGAAGGCGAAGTCGAGATACGCCGAATTTGCGAGCTCGCCGGTGCTCTTGCGGCGGAACAGGCTTCGCTCGAGCAGATACTCCTCCCCGCCGCGTCGCGCCTGGCGCACTGCGGCGGACCCGCCGGTCGCACGCTCGAATTCGAGCAGCCCGTCGAGCACGGTGATCGTCGTGTCGAACGAGGAGCGCACGGATCCGTTCTCGGCCTCGCAGTTCCATCCGCCGTCAGCGAGCCGCTCGCCGAGGATCCGGTCGACGATCGGCGAGACGTCCACCGCGAAGTAGGCGCCAGTCTCGATCGTCCTGCCGTTGATGCACGGCTCGACCTCGCCGTCGAAGTACCGCTGCCCGGCGTGCTCCCAACGCCCGTGCTCGGCGACGAGCCCGATCGCGCGGCGCGCCGCCTCGGACCCCGGGTCGAGCCCGAAGATCTGCAAGGTCTGCAGGGTGTGCATCGTCGCTGTCCAGGGCTGTCCCGGTTCGCCGCCGGCGTAGGACGCCGGGAAGCAGGCGCCGCCGTCCCACAACCCGTCGGCACCCTCGAGCGCCAGAAGACGGGCGCCCCAGCCCTCGCGCTCCACACGCGCTCGTTCAGCGGCGACCTCATCGGGCGAGGTGTCCGTGAGATCGCGTAGCACCTGCCAGCGGATGGCCGGGTCGGAGTCGAGCAGCCAATCGATCACGCTCATCGCGGCAGTCTAATGGTCGCACGGCGGGATTCGGTTGTAACGGCCGTTCGGGGCCGACGACGTAGCCATCAGAAGGCGGCCGAGTGATGATCAGTGGTCGGATCGTTCTAGACCCGGTCGCCGTTGATGAACTGGGGGCCGTGGGCGCGGCGCCGGTCGGCCACCACCCGCAAGTCCTCGGCGGCCGGCGCGTGCGGCAGCCTTCCGCGATCCGGGCAGAGTGAGTGGCACCGACTTCGCTGCTAGTCAGCCAGGTTCGCGGGTATGAATTCGCGGACAGGACTGGTGTTGTTGCCGCCGCCGTGGCGTGGCTGACCAGACAGCGAGTCGGGCGCGGACACCCGCCGCAACGGACACCAGCAGACGGGGGTTGCTATCGGCGGTCCAGCTCTCCAAGATCGGCGTTGGGGTAGCGCCATAGCAAGCGGTTGACCGTTGCGTCCATGTCCTCAGGAAACAGCCGCTCCAGCGCGCCCCAGCCGAGCGGCAGGTACCAGGGGCCGCGCGCCAGGATCGGGGTCTGCACCGGCGGACCGTGCCGGCGCATCACCCAGATCGCCACGGTCGCCTTATCCGGGACGGGTAGCACTTCGAATCCGGCGACCTCGTCCCACCGCAGCGTCACGGTGCGGCCGACGGTCCGGATCCTGACCCCGGTCTCGCTGACGTAGACACCGACGAAGATGCCGCGCCAGGCGACGGTGAGAAAGACGGCGAAGAAGGCGAACGGCAGGACGGCGAGCACATGGACGCCCTGGCGCAGTGTGTTCACGAACAGGCCGGCGAGGACCCAGCCGAACCCGAACAGAACGATGTTCATCTTGCACCTGCCGTCGAACCGGCTCATGCGCTCCCAGTTGTGCACGAGATGATCGTGCGGCCGGCTGTCAAGCCCGGGCCCATCCGCTAGTGGGCGGCGGCAGTGAGGTCAGCCTCGAGTGGCTGGACTCGGCGGGGACGGCTGGACGGACATCACCGCCGAAGCTGAAGGACCTTGCCAACAACGAAACCGCCCGCTGGGTGCCGCGAGGGCGACCCAGCGGGCGGTGTCGTGGCTATGTGGCGGCGATCCGTTCGGCGGTGTCACCTGGGGTCGAGCGCTCTCATGAGGGGTGTCGGCGGTGATTATCTGCCGGTCGACCTGTTCGTGGTCCCAGTACGCCAGCCGCAGCCCGGCAGCGAGCCGGGCGGCGGATAGCGCGGTCACGAGCGCCATCGGGTCGGATAGCGCGGCCACGGGTACCTCGATCGCGCGTGAGGGCTTGCGTCGAATCTTCATGATCGCTCCCTAGAACCGGGCCAGACCACGCGTTGGCGCTGCTCCGCCAGTTCGGGTGGGAAGTAGAGGTCCGGGAGGTCGGCGACCGGGCGATGTTGGATTTCGATGTGTAGCTAGATCAAGGATCTAGCGTTTCGCAGGTGGGCCGGAGGCGCCACGATGCGAACCAACCAGCCACCGTCGCCAGTGGCCCGTTGCCGCTGCGTTTGCGCAGGTGAACGGCCTGACTTAACTCTAATCGGCGTCGACGAGCGTCAGGGTAGGGTGCCTCGTGGCGCGATCCATGTGTGCGGTTGCCCAGTAGTGGCGGCGATGTGCTCGAAGTCGGCGTCGTAGTGCAGCAGGACCGCACCATGGTGCTCCGCGATGGCCGCAGTCAGCAGGTCCATGACACCGGCGGCACGGTGATGACCACGGGCCGCCATCCGCAGTTGGACGTCACGGGCGCGTTCGGCGATCGCCTCGCTGATCGGCAATACGACGTAGAGACTGCGGCGGCGATCCGCGATCGTCCGGACGTCGGTCAGGTCACGCCCGGAGTAGCCGGCCTCCAGGTCCACAGTTACGCAAGTGGCCGCAGCTCGATCGACGATAAGACCGGCGATGACGGCTCGG
>Ga0137365_10005577_pt1 | contig 10074 bp, 6 predicted proteins | sample SagtaG_9_FD_104799 | JGI IMG/M metagenome (GOLD analysis project Ga0137365, IMG submission 104799) | Vadose zone soil microbial communities from Sagehorn Ranch, Mendocino, California, USA - Sage1_L_40_16 metaG | ecosystem: Environmental > Terrestrial > Soil > Vadose zone | place: USA: California... | reverse complement strand
GGCGTCAGACTAAGGGTTGGAGAAGGAGATATTGTAATGGTTGATGTAATTGTCGGTGTTAAATCTGTTGCATTCGGTGCGAGTGCAATCGCGATCCAACCAATACAATAGCATGGAATTGTTGCAAGCGTGATAGCGATCAATGCAAGTCGGCGGCGCGCAATGGCATCTGAAGCTTCGAGCATAACGGTTCGATTATAATCTATTGCATTTACAGAACATATGTGCGGTACAATAAATTAATTTATGATTCCTATTCACCTACGTATTTCAGGATTTCTTTCCTACAAGGATCCTGTTGAGCTTGATTTCACCACATTTGATCTTGCATGTATTTCGGGAGCCAATGGCGCAGGGAAATCATCTCTACTCGATGCTATTACATGGAGTTTGTTTGGAGAAGCACGTGGCAAAAGCAGCGATGTGATCAATCTGAGTCTCGATGTGAAAGCCGCGGAAATAGCGCTTACTTTCAAGCATGAAGAAAATACTTATCGGATACAACGTACGCTGCCTCGCAACAAAAATACAATACTTGAATTTCAAGTGCTTAACCACGACAAATGGAAACCGCTTACAGAAAAAACGACCCGCGAAACACAGGCACGTATTGAACAAACTTTGCGGCTTGACTTTGAGACATTCGTGAATGCGTCCTTCTTTTTGCAGGGCAAAGCCGATCAATTCACACAGCAAAATGCGACCAAGCGCAAGGAAGTACTCAGCAACATTCTCGGCTTGGAAATGTGGGAGGATTACAAGAATCGCACTTCCGAAAAAAGAAAGTCTCTTGAGCGTGAAGTAGATGAGATCGATGGGCGAATCAGGGAAATTGATGCTGAGCTTGCTGAAGAAGATTTACGCAAAGCGAGATTGGTGGAACTCGAATCCAGCCTCAAGCAATTGACCACCGCGCGCACCGCGCAGGAATCCATTCTGGAAAATATCAAACGGAACGCGGCCCTGATTGATGAACAGCGGAGAATGACTGTTATGCTTTTGGATGGTCTTGAACGTGCTCGCTCGGCTCTCGCCGGACTTGAGGATCGTCTCGCGGCCAAACAAACGGACCGTGACTCTTATGCCGATCTCGTTCACCGTGCCAAGGAAATTGAGTCCGCGTATAAAGCGTGGCAAAAATCCCGCAAGGAATTAGAAGAGTGGGATAATGTTGCCTCCCAATTCCGTGAGTATGAGAAAGACCGCGCGCCCCTGGTTGAGCAGATCGCAGTAGAAAGAGCAAAATTAGAGGAAAAGCAGCGTTCATTATTAATCGAAGAAGAAGCGATGCACGATCAACAGTCAGCCATCGACGACTTGCACAAGGATATTGAAAGAGCAGAAAACTCATTGAAAGATGCCGAAGCCAAAATAACTGAACGACTTTACTTGGAAAGTGAAAGAAATTCGGCACGTGAACGACAGGCAGAATTGAAAGCCGAAAATGAGGCGCTCAAAGCGACTATGAATGAATTAAAGGAGCGCATTGACTCACTTGAAGCCGCAGAGGGGGCGACCTGTCCATTATGTGGACAGGAATTGAGTACAGAACATCGTGAGACAACATTGTCACAATTGGAAAGCGAAGGGAAGCAGAAAGGAGATCGCTTCCGAGCTAATCAATCAGAGTGGTCAGAACTTGCCAAGCTCATCACGGATTATGAATCACAGATTGCCAAACTTAACTCCGCTGAAAATGAGCGTGTCCGATATGCCAGCGAAGCCTCGCAGCTCACTGAACGTATGGAAACCTTACGAGCGTTCGCAAAAGATTGGGAATCTGTAGGCAAGAAACGTCTGAAGGAATTAGAAAAGATATTAGATATGGGCAAGTATGCTGTAGACGAACAGAAGCAATTGGCAAAGCTCGACAAACAACTGGAAAAACTTGGCTATGATGTGTCTGCCCATGAAAGTGCCCGCGAGACAGAATTTGAACTTCGTGCCGTGGAAGAAGAACATGTCAATTTGAAATCTGCAAAAGAAGTAAGCAAGCAAATCGAAAGTGAAATCGTAAATTTAAAATCTGAAATCAAAATTCGCGAGTCTGAAATCGAAACGCTGGAAGCTGATTACCAATCCGCTCAAACCAATCTTGAAGCCGCCGAAACAGGCTCTCCTAATCCCGATGAAGCTGAACGTGAATTGTTTCGGCTGCGCGAAGCTGAGAACAAAACGCGCAGTGAGTTAGGGGGCGCGCAGCAAAGAGTAGATGTCCTTGACATACAACGCGCGCGTAAAGTGGCTTTTGAAAAGGAATGTGATGAGATTCAAAAGCAGATCGCGCGATATCGAACGCTGGAACGAGCCTTTGGCAAGGATGGCGTCCCCGCATTGCTGATCGAGCAAGCATTGCCACAAATTGAAGATAAGGCGAATGAATTACTGGATCGTTTGTCAGATGGGCATATGTCGATTCGCTTTGCTACGCAGACTGAATACAAAGACAAAAGGCGTGATGATCTAAGAGAAACGCTCGATATTCAAATCAGCGACACGGCGGGGATACGCAATTACGAGATGTATTCAGGCGGTGAAGCCTTCCGCGTCAACTTCGCCATTCGACTTGCACTTTCCAAAATCCTCGCGCAGCGTAAAGGCGCGCGCCTGCAAACATTGGTTATTGACGAAGGTTTCGGTTCACAAGATACACAGGGGAGACAGCGATTGATCGAAGCCATCAACTTGGTGAAAAATGATTTTGCCAAAATCCTTGTGATCACACATCTTGACGAACTCAAAGATGCCTTCCCCACACGCATCGAAGTTGAAAAAACTGACCGCGGTTCTACACTTCATGTAATTTAGAATCTTCGCGCTGAGGGGCGCTAGTCGAGACCTAGCAAAGACGAAGTGCAAATAACAAGCAATCATTCTCTTAACTTTATGAGATTGCCTCGTGGCGCCACTCGCAATGACGGTAAGAACCTATGATTTATTTTTATCTCTCAACCGCCCTTTTTATTGGCGGTCTAAGTATCACTTACTGGATTCATAATCAATATCATTTGGATATTGTGGTCAAGCCAACGCCTCCCCCATCCGACGCGCCGCTTATCTCTGTCTGTGTTCCCGCGCGCAATGAAGAACGGAACATTCGCACGTGTGTTGAGTCCATTCTCGCGCAGGATTATCCGAACTTTGAAGTCATTGTTTTGGATGATCGCTCCACCGACGCGACGCCTGAGATTCTTGACAACCTTGCGAAGATTTCAAACCTTCGCAAGGTTCCATTCAAGAGTATTCATGGCTCATACTTACCGAAAGGCTGGGCAGGCAAACCCCATGCCTTGTTCCAAGCCTCAGCTGCGGCACGCGGCGAGTGGCTTTGCTTCGTGGATGCAGATACTTTTCTTTCGCCGACGACTCTCTCCTCATGCTATGTAAAAGCCATCGAGACCAAAGCGGACATGTTCACAATCATGACCTTCCAAATCATGGGTTCGTTTTGGGAAAAGGTTGTAATGCCCATCGTAATGACAGCTCTCTCCGTTGGATTTTCGCCACGGAAGGTCAATAACCCAAAGAAGAAGGACGCCATTGCGAACGGACAATTCATTCTGATCAAACGCTCCATCTACAATGCTATCGGTGGACACGAAAGGATCAAAGACCAGATTGTGGAGGATAAAGCCATCTCAGAGCAAGTCAAATGGAATGGTTTTCGACTGGTTGTTGCCAACGGATATTCAGTTGCGCGGACGCGTATGTACACCTCCCTACCAGAAATGTGGGAAGGCTGGACAAAAAATATCTATCTTGGCTTGAGTGATCGACCTTCATTGATGTTTTTAGGCGCGTTTGGCGTATTCCTCCTGTTGGTTGCCGCGCTTGTTCTCCCGCTCTGGCCCTTGCTCGGAATCTTCTGGTATTTGCATGGTGGTGGCTGGATGGCAGTGACCGTCATTATCAAGTCATTAATCCTTTGGGCTGTGGTTATCTATGCGCGTGCACGGGTTGCGATTGGAATGAGCATCTCCCCGTGGTACGCCTTCACACTTCCTCTTGGCGCAGGGATATTCGCTACAATGATGTTTGTATCTACGTGGAAAGTTCTCTCAGGTAAAGGGGTTATGTGGAAAGGTCGGATGTATCCGCCGAAATAACCGTAGTACGATTTGGCAAGTGTTCAAAAAGGAAATAGAAACTCTGAAGCGGATTTTGATGCTTGTTCTGGCACGACCTTTGCTGCTCAATACCTGCGGCACTGAGAAGGAAATTGAAGTCCATTGATCAAATCTTTTCAGAGCTTGAAAAGAACATTAATGGCGAGGCTGACGAAGTCGTTGTGGCATACGATGCGACCTATGGTTTCCCCGCACAAGCCAACATCGATTTTGTCAAAGATGCTACTGACGATGAAGTAACACTGAATATTTCAAACTTTGAAAAACTCCCATAAACGGGAACAAGAATCGGCTTTGGAATGAGACGAAAAAGCGGACGTTCCAACGTCCGCTTTGCTTTTCATTAGGGTGACTATATATTCCCCAGGTCACCCAACAATACTTGATCGGCACCGCGATCGATCTCCCATGGATAGATGATGAATGCATCGGTGACAGCGGCGAAGTAATCTGGACGCGTGCGCCCAAACAAGTTGCGATACGGATTGAAATGCAACACACAGCTCTCAGGAAAACCACCCGCCGCGGAGACACGATTCTTAACGGCCGTGATCGTACGTCCGGAACCCCAAACATCATCTACGATCAGGGTAGGTCTGCCGCGCAGTTTATCATCCGCAGGGAATTGAATGAATTGTGGCCAGGCGATCAGTTTCGCCTTTTCACTCGCAGTTTGGGCAGGGAAGTCTACAGCAGCAGTAAGGATATGAGTAATATCCATTGCTTCGGCAAGCATCCCGCCAGGGATCAGGCCACCGCGTGTGATCGTGACCATGGCTGTGAATTCGCGTCGAAATTGTGGGATGATATGATCGATGAGACGATCCACCTCCTCCCATGTAATCATTTCGCGACGAGGTTGATGTGGTTGCATGTAGTTCCTTACAGAAAATTCTGAATAATCTTTCTTTCTTCCATAAAGAAAGAACGTTTATTTTATCCTAATACTGCCGCCAATGGCGCAGGTGCAGTAACCTGAATCGGTTGGCCCGCAGTTTGGGCAACCTCAACATTGCGCGCCCACAGATACAGACAGGTGTTATAAGCAGTAGATGTATACGTGTTGATTACACTGGCTACCATCGTGAACATCAGGAAAATTAAGACGCCAAGACCAATTCCAAAAATCAAGCCAAGTGTACCGGTGCCGAGAATGGTAATAATGCCATAGCCCATTCCAAAACCTAGTACAGCACCAATTACACCTAAAATAAAACCGATCAATCCGGTAACTGCTCGCACGCCAACAGTGCTAACGCCAATCAGTAACAAATTATCTTTGACAATCTGCGCAACGCGCTTCGCAGCATTGGTCAGGTTCATATCTTCGATAACCATCGCAGGAAGAATCAGGAAAGCGGCTTCTGTCCATAGAACTTCCAATAAGCCTGCTGCGGCGCTGACAAGACTCGCAGCGATCCCTCCACGCCTCCGGTTTCTTTGTGCTGCATTTTTCAGCAAGTTGACGCCGGTAGACACTGCCGCGAGTGTGACAAGGTCAAAGAAATCGCGGCGAACAATGGACCAGGCTGTACTCATGTGACCATCGCCCTGGGTGAGGTATTCATAAATCAAATATACCGTCATACCAGAGAAAACATACGAGACGACAAAATTCAAAAAGACCAGGAACGCGCCCATCACCGCGAGGATGAATTGACCCACGCGCCCGGCATCGCCGATGAAAAAGGCGACGATAATAATGGGAATGGCTCCGATCACGGATACAATGCTCCCAACAATCAATGCATAGATAGATGGCTTGATCAAATCTTTATCTTTGAATGCCATCTGCCAAGCTTGTTGAAGAAAAGACCAGCCACGGGAAAAGGATTGCATGATGTATTCTCCTATGAATTTCGCAATGCTATTGCTCCAGCCGCCGTTCCACGGGAATGCTACGCAATCCTCGGCGGCGAGGGTGCAGAATATATGAGATTGCTTCAGGATGAACGCTTCGCGCACGGCCTTCGCAATGACATCAATTAATTGATTATAGCAAACTTATTGGGTCTACTTCAACCCGCCAATCATCTAATCGCCTTCCTACAGCATCATCTTTCAAAACAGAAACGGGGTCAGGTCCGCGCAAGATGATTTGCCAACGATAGTATCCACCGATTTTTGCAAAGAAGGATGGGACAGGACCAATCAGCGTGGTTTGTTTCCATCGGCCGGTGACTAGTAATTCTCCGAGTTTGCCTGCCAGTTGCCGCGCTTCTGATCCCGCGCTAACCGCATCGAGATGGCGATATTCCAACCTCACCAAACGTGAGAAGGGCGGATATCCCAGTCGCTTGCGTTGCTCTACTTCATACTGATAAAAACCATTCGCGTCATGCCGCGCCGCAGATTGAATGACTTGATTTGCAGGATCAAACGTCTGTAACACAACCTTGCCGCCGCGTTCACTGCGGCCTGCGCGTCCCGCCACTTGGGTCAACACCTGAAAGACGCGTTCGCCCGCAAATGGATCGGGCAGATACAAGCCCACATCTGCAAGCACAATGCCAACCAACGTCACCAGCGGAAGATCGAGGCCCTTTGCCAGCATCTGCGTGCCGATCAATACGTCTGCTCGATGCGCAGTGAAATGGGTCAGGATCATTTCATGCGAATGTTTTTCGCGTGTCGTTTCCCAATCCCAACGCAACGTGTGAGTCTGTGGGAGCAATGCTTTGACTTCTGATTCCACTCTTTCGCTTCCCAAGCCATATTCCCGAATTTGTCTTCCGCCACACGATGAACAAGTGTGCGGCCTGCCTCGTTCGTATCCACAATGATGGCAAAGCAATCGTTCTTTCTCTTCTATGTGCAACGTCAACGGTGTGTCGCAGTTTGGACAGCGCAGTACATGCCCGCAGTCGCGGCAAAAGATATAGGTCGCGGTGCCGCGTCGATTCAGGAATAAGATCGCCTGTTCGCCGCGCCCAAGCGTGGACTCAAGTTCCTTAAGCAAGACCCGGCTAAAGATTCCGCGTTGACCCGCTTTCAGTTCATCCCGCATATCCACGATTTGAACTGGCGGCAATCCCGATTCGAAAATGCGACGCGGCAATTCGAGTCGCTTTATAGACCTCACCCCCACGCCTTCGGCAGCCTCTCCTGAAAGGTGAGGGGTGTTATCAGCCTGATATCGTTGTACAACCGTAGGAGTTGCGCTCCCAAGGATGCAAACCGCGCCCGCTAACCCCGCGTGCATCTGAGCCGCAGTCACCGCGTGATAAAACGGCGGATCAGCTTGATAGTAGGATGAGTCATGACATTCATCCGCAACAATCAATCCGATGTTCGGAAGAGGCGAGAACAATGCACTCCGCGCGCCGATGATGACCTTCAACAAACCCGCGCGGGCGCGTCTCCATGTATCGTATCGCTCCCCCTCTGATAACTTCGAATGGACTAATCCCACTTGCCCAGGGAAACGGCTCAAAAAACGATGCACGGTTTGCGGCGTGAGCGCAATCTCAGGGACAAGAATAATTGCCTGTTTCCCGCGCTTGATCACTTCCTCGGTCGCGCGCAGGTAGATTTCTGTTTTGCCTGAACCTGTCACACCTTGCAACAGGAATGGCTGATGAGATTCATGGGAAGAGAGAGCATTAATAATTTCTTGTAATGCAGAAACCTGCTCAAAAGTAAGTTCTACTTCTTCTTTACTGATAAATCTATCTATCTGCGTACTTGTCTTCTCCAGTGGGTCTCGAAATATTTCCGTTTCGAATAATCGTATCAAGCCACGTTCTTCAAGTTCCTGCAAGTCAGCAAAGTTGCTGCCGCTTTCGGCATAGACCCACGAAACATTGACCGCGTCCTTCACCTGCATCAAAAACTGTAACGCCTTTTTCCGTCGCGTTTGGGTGGACTCGGTCTTTCCAAGATCATTCATCGCTATTTCGGCAATCTCAGGGGGAGCAGCCAATTGCGCGGTCTTGATATATTTTGATCTCACACGTGCGGGTGGCAATATAGACTGCGACTCGAGCACACCTTTCTTTACAAGATAACTTGCCACCTTGCGCCAATCCACTTTGCGGAAATGAGTATCTATTTGACGACCACGCAGGGGACCGCGTTCATTAAGTAAGTTGACAAGTCGGGTTGCAGTAGTAGAAGTCTTATCTTCATAATCCGTAATTCGTAATTGGTAATTGACATCTGCTTCCTGGCTCAATCCCACTGGCAAAAACAAGCTGACAATAGAAGCCAACGACGAAAAGGTCGACTCTGCCATCGCTTCTGCCAACGCGATCTGAGCTTGCGTCATCACTGGCGCAGGGTCAACCAGTTCAATGATCTCTTTGACTTCTGGAACAGACGGCTGGTCGATGAAACGAAAGATCACGCCCTGCACGGTCTGCTTTCCAAACGGCGCAATGACAAGATGCCCGACTCCAACTTTCCCTAAAAGAGATTCAGGAACAGAATAATCGAATATCCCTGAAACCGCAGGGACGTTGACAACGATTTGAACGAAGGTAGTCATTGAGATGATTGTATCGTGGAATCAATATAGCTCAAGCCGCCGTCCCCGGGGCGGCATGTACTTGTAACACTAGCGCCGAGGACGGCACTGGGAGCGTTTATCTCCCCTTCAAAATCGCGGCTGCACCATATCCCACCACAGACGAATAATCCCCTGTCACGTTGCCTGAGGTGGCATAACGCAATACCTCGACTTTATCCGCACCAAGTTCGCGGGCAGCCCACATGACGGCAGTAAACGCACCCAGTCCGCAGGCAAAGCCTTTGCCCGCGCGCTCCAGGTCAAATGCGCCGTCGGGGTTGAAGGATTCGATTTCATTCAACATAGCGCGGTCATAGGTCAATGCAGTTTGTTGATTATAGAAGTGTGACAAATCCGTGCTGGCGACCAAGACAAAATTTTTATCGCGAAGCACTTTTGCAAGGGCTTTGCCCAATCTCTCGGAGATGGTCGCTTCACGTACCCGCACCATCACAGGCAACAATTTCCATTTGGAGGAAAGCGCACGTTGCAAAAAAGGCAATTCGATTTCAAGCGAATGTTCAGGGTCACGTTCAATAGGAGAAAGACCAAATACCAGTTCCGATTTCAACACCGTGTCAAGTTCATGCAGCGTGTCTTTGTCAACTGGAATATCTCCAAGTGGCGTGGAATACGCGTCATGTGCAGTGGTAATTAATAGTTCATGGTACGGGTGGTGCATTGGTGCGACGACGACGACTAAATCCGGGCTTCGTCCGCGCAGCGCTGCAAAGGCATATCCCGCCACTGCGCCTGAATAAGTGTGTCCCGCGTGCGGCGCGATGACGGCGATCACCTCTCCATTCAATTCAGGCAGTTGCGCGTCATCCAGGTATTTGTCCACGGTGCGCGCAAGCACCTCAGGATCTCCTTCATACCATTTGCCTGCAATCGGCGAAGGACGTACATCAATCATAAAATGATTCTAGCACTTTCTGTGTGGCGCGAAAAGCAAGCGGCGGAAGGTTCTCGCGCGCGAACCATTCCACCGCATCGGCGTCATCATCGGGCTTCAACTCACCATCGATGACCGAGGCTTGATATACGATGATAAAGTCCGCGCCGCGTGGATGTTCTTTACCCGAGATAATTTCTAGCACACGTGTCACGCGGACGTGCAAACCTGTCTCCTCTAAACATTCGCGGGCGGCTGCCTCGGCAGGATCCTCTCCCCCATTGATAAAACCTGCAGGCAAAGACCAGTAGCCACGATAAGGTTCACCTGCGCGTCGTACCAAAAGGACGCGTCCATTTTGTTCGACCAGCACCGCCGCGGCTACTTTCGGGTCAATGAAATGGATCCATTCACAGCGCGGGCAAACAGCTCGCACTTGCCCATAAAGTTCTTTGTGAATGACAGATGCGCCGCAACGCGGGCAATAATTGAATTCGGAGTTTGCCATCCAGTCAATTATGACACAAAACAAACGTCCCGACACT
>Ga0137365_10005574_pt1 | contig 10076 bp, 6 predicted proteins | sample SagtaG_9_FD_104799 | JGI IMG/M metagenome (GOLD analysis project Ga0137365, IMG submission 104799) | Vadose zone soil microbial communities from Sagehorn Ranch, Mendocino, California, USA - Sage1_L_40_16 metaG | ecosystem: Environmental > Terrestrial > Soil > Vadose zone | place: USA: California... | reverse complement strand
GACGACCACATGCTCGATCCCGGACGAGGCGGGATCGGGTAATGCGGCCAATGAGGATGTGATGCGCGGCGAATCAGGGCCGGTGGGTCGGCAGCCGAGCGCGACGGCGCCGGCGGCGCTTGCTGTGCTCGTCAAAAAAGTGCGGCGGTCCATGATCTCTGGCGGATACCCTCGAAGAGACGGAGGGGTCCGGCACAACGGCCCTGCATCGAGGAGTTGCTACCAGTTCGTCGTGTTATCCAGGAACGGGCGGTTCGTGGCGGTCGTGGACGTGATCGTGATGTCGCCGCGCGTGCCGACCGTGTAGAGGTGGCCGCCGAGGAGCGACACACCCGTTCGTGAGATCTTGTTGGCCGTCGAGTCCTGATAGCGGGCGAACAGGTTGTACACCCCGGTGGGGATCGTGGCGAATGTCGTCACCCCCTGGTATGGCACTCCCGCGGTGAGCGTATCGAACCTGGTCGTGTCGCCCGTGGTGTACTGGGCATACAAGATCAAGGGGTGGGTGGCATTTGAAATCGTATTCACCAACCGGACATACGCCACCGAGTAATCAGCCGGTGGCGTCACTGGATCCTCGACTACAAAGGCATCGACCGTCTTGGTGGTGGTGTTGTAGAACCCGCTCATATAGAACGAGTAATACTTCCCATCAGCGATCGTGGCATTCACGGTCGCGATGGGGAGATCTTTGTCGGTGGTCGCGGCGATTCGTCCGGTGAGCGTATACGCACCGGCGGCGAGCTGCGAATAGGCATTGCCGTTCCCGACGCTGCCGTACGCCACGCCGGTCGTGGCCTCAGACCCCGTTCCGGACTGCACGGCCGTCATCTTCTGCTGATCGGCGTAGAAGTTCACCTGCGGTGCATTCACGCCGAAGTTGAAAAACTTGACGCGCGTGCTGAGTAACGGCTCGAAGGGGAGCTCCTGGACGGTATTCTTGTCGCACGCGGCGAACAGTGCGCCGGCGAGCGCCAATGCCAGGGCGCGGAATGTGTTTCGATGAGTGGTCATGGTTGGGTAATCCACATCTCTATTGTGTGATAGCCCGTCGCCAGGCCGCCGATTGCGTCGAGCGCGTTGCGGTTCCACACGTACTCGGAGTTGAACCGCGGTCGGATCCGGTACACGATCTGGCCGACATTGTCGGCGTAGAGGGTGGTCGGCGGGGTGAACCCGCGGAACACTTGCGTGGTGCTCACCGAGTCGACGCCGGTGTAGTGGTAACGGCGCATGTCCATCCACAGCTCGTTATGCCCCCATCCCCACAGCGCGATGTACTTCTGCGACATGATGTGCGACAGCGTCAGAGTCGCCGGGACGATGTTCGGCGACGCGAGGAAAGAATCGCGCGTGGCCGTGGTGATCGTCGCCGGATTCCCCGCCTCAATGCTGCGGTCGTTCACGAACTGGAAATGCGAGCGGATCCCGTTGGTGTACGCCGTGAGGGCGGTGGCCTGGTCCCCCGCCTTCAGAGCCGCTTCGGCCTTGATGAATTGCAGCTCGGAGTAGGTCATCACGGGAATCTTCGAGCGGTCGGCAAAGATGTAGCGAGACGGTGAGCCGGAGGCGGGAGTCGCAACATACCCGAAGAAGTTCCGCGGCCGTTGCGGCACGGTGAGCGCGCCAAACTGCCCCACGTTGATGTCGAGACCGCGGTACGTTGTGTTGGCCGAATCGAGCGCCAGCATGCGGCTCATCCGGGGATCCACCGTGCCGCCGAACTGCGAACCGTCCATCAAGCCAACGACGAACCGCGTCTGGCGATACAGGTTGATGTTACCCCGCGAGATGCCCCAGAAATTGCAGTCCGCGAAGTCAGTTGAGGTGCACGGATATGACAAGAGTGCGTCGTCGGCGTTGCTCGTGAACGAGGAGTCGACCAGCGCGATGACGCGGGCCCGGTCATAGGCCGACACTTTGTTCGAGTAGTGGTTGAGATTCAGCGCCAGCATGCCGTAGGCCAGCTTGAGCCACTTGCTGCGGTCGCCGTTGTAGATGTGGTCGCCGAAGCCAAGGTAGCCCGCGTCGACGGCGCCGTCGGTCCGCTTGAGGAGGACGATCGCGCTGTCGAGGAGTCGCTGCACCTCTTCGTAGGCGTACTGCTGCGTGTCGTAATCGAAGCTGGTGCGCGACTGATCGATCGCTTCCTTCACGATGATCTCGCCGTGCAGGTCGGTCAGCACCTGCCAGCCCCACGCCTTCAGGATCAAGCCGACACCCAGGAGATCCCAGCGCTGTTCGGCCGTCGCCTTGGTATTCATGTCAATCAGGTTCTGGCCGAGTGACCAGTAGACGTCGCGCCACTGCTGCGCGCCGTTATCGCTGCCGGGGTCGTAGCCCATCCTGCCCCACGTCGTCGGCGGCGACGCGTTCGTGGTGGTCGAATACCATTCCTGCGTGTAATGGCCAACGAAGCGGCCGTCGAACTGCGGGGAGGTCACCAACCAGTGCAGCATCGGCGGCAGATAGAGATTCGCCGACACCGACTGCGGGCCGTTCGGATTCGTATTGACATCGAGGAAGTCGCTGCAGCCGGCCGAGAACGCCAGGACGCCGATCAAGAGTGCCGAGCAGGTCTTTTTCATGATCAGAATCCCACGCTGAGGCCGAAGTTGATGCCCCGCGGCATCGGGAAATTCCCGAAGTCGATCCCGACCGCCCCGGAGCCGCCTACCGCCGCGGTGTTCCCATTCACGATCGGGTCCAGGCCGGTGTAGTTCGTGAGGATGAAGAGGTCGGTTCCCGTGAGATAGACGCTCGCGGAGCGGGCGCCGAGCAGCTTGCCGGGGATGTCGTAGCGCACCGTGAGGTCGCGCATGCGCAGCCAGTTGATGTCCTTCTCGATGAACAGCTCTTCACTCATGTTGGTGTAGTAGAGCGGATTCGAGCTGGGAATCATCACGATGTTGTTCGGAGTCGGGTTCGCGCTGTTCTCTCTGCCGTCGCGCAGCACGCCGTCGATCACCCGCGGCTGGTCGCGGTCCAGCGTCTCCATGCTCAGGCCGCGCGTCGTGAGGTAATGCTCGGTGGCGTTGAAGATGTCGCCGCCCTTGCGAATATCGAACAGGAAATCGAGCGAGAGCCGTTTGTAGCGGAGCGTATTGCCGACGCCAATCGTGAAATCAGGCTGGCGATCGTAGCCCCCATCGACGAAGTTGGCCGAGACGGCACTCGAGCGAGCCGGCAGGCCCGTCGCCGGATCGATCAGCAGCTTCCCCTGATTGTTGCGCAGGTAGAAGAACCCGGTCAGCGCCATCGTGGACAGGCCGACCTGCACCCCGTTGCGCACGTTGCCGTACAGCCAGGTGTCGGAGACGTACGACTCCGGGATGCCGTTGGGCAGGTGCGTGACGACGCTGCCGGAGCTGTTCCAGTTCACCGTCACGTCCCAGGCGAACGCGGGCCGCGACACCGGTGTGCCGCGGACCGAGACCTCGAGGCCGCGGCTGCGCGTTGCCGCGCCGTTCAGGTTGAAGAGAATGAAGCCGGTGCCGTAGCTGCCGCGGATGTCGTTGACGATCTGATCCTTGGTCGTCGCGCGGTACGCCGTCGCGTCGAGCCCCAGGCGGCCGTTCAGAAACGCGAGCTCGACCCCGCCCTCGACCGACCGCTTGTACTCGGGCTTCAGGGCGAGGTTGGGACCCCAGAAGTCGTAGCCATATCCGCCGTACGCCGTCGTCTTGAACTGCAATGACGGCCGGTACGCATAGGGCCGGGCGTCCTTGCCGACGGCCGCATAGCCGATTCTCAATTTCCCCGTCACGAAGCGGCGGAGACCCGGGAACGCGTCGGAGAAGATGAAACTGCTCGAGACGGACGGATAAAAGAAGGAATTCCGGGGGCGCGGGATCGTCGAGGTCCAGTCGTTCCGCCCGGTGAAGGTCAGATACCAGAAGTCCTTGTAGTCGAACACCGCCTGGCCGAAGAAGCTCACGAGCCGGCGCTGCTCGATGGTCGTCAGCGTGGACCGGGTCGAGGTGTTGTTCATCGACACGAAGTTCGGGTCGAGGAAGCCGATCCCGGTTTGGGCATCGGTGGTCGACTTCAGGTCACTCACCTGATTGCCCACCAGGCCGCTGATCGAGATGCTGTTGGTGATCGGGTGACTGTTGATGTTGAGCACCGTGAGCGCGTTCAGGTTGCGGGTGATCGCGTCCGCCTGATCGAGCAGGCCGTTGGACGCAAAGCCCAGCGCGCTCTCAGGGTTTCTGAGGAGCAGGTTTTGCGTGGTGTAGTTGTCGGTGCCGAGGTTCGTTTTGATGCTGCCCCATGAAAACGGCGTGATGACGATGCCGACGTTCCCGAACAAGCGGTTGGTTTTGGCGTTGATCGCGTTCTTCTCGACGTTGAAGTACGGGTTGTCGAGCTCCGCCGACGCCGCAAGCGAGGTCAGTCGGCGCCGCGTGCCGGCCGGTGTGAGAAAGTCCTTGGCATTGTCATTCTGCGGCCACAGCATCAGGCCCATGAGCGGGCCGATGTCGCCCTTGTAGACCTGATTGTTGTTGGCGTAGGTGTACATCATCGACAAATCCGTGCTCAGCCAGGAATTGATCCGCGCCTGGGATGCGCCGGTCACGTTGATGCGATTGAGGTCCGACGTGCGGACGACGCCATTCTGTTTCTCGAGGGACGTGGCGAGCCGGTAGTTGATCGTGTTGTCCGCCGTCGCGCCGCTGAACGTGAAGCTGTGTTTCTGACTGAACCCGGTGCGCAGGAAGCCGTCGACGTTGTCGTAGAACTGCGTCCCAGCTGCATACGGCGCGCCGAAGTACTGGAAGGAGCCAAGCGCGCCGCCGCTGATGCTCGAAGGGCCATAGACGCGCTGGAGCTGGTAGTTGGCGGTGGTCCGTTCGACCCGCATCGTGCTGCTGTACGTCACGCCGCCGCCCGCACGGCCGCGTTTGGTCTTGATGATGATCGCGCCGTTCGCCGCGTCGATGCCGTAGAGCGCGGCGGCTTCGGGACCCTTCAGCACCGTGACCCCGTCGATGTCTTCCGAGTTCAAGTCGGCCGCGCGGTTCGTAAAGTCCACGCCGCGATTGCTGAACGCCGTCGTCGAGCTCTTGTCGGACGCGAGCACGCCGGTGTTGACCGTGCGGTTGTCCATCGGAAGCCCGTCCACGATGATGAGCGGTTGATTGCTGCTCGAGATCGAGCTGACCCCGCGGATGACGATCGACGACGATGCGCCGGGTACGCCGGAGGTGCTGGTGACATCGACGCCCGCCACGCGCCCCGAGAGGGCATTGAAGAAATTCTCGCGCTGGGTCTGCGCGATTTCGGCGCCGCGCACGGACTGCTGCGCGGTTCCCAAGGAGCGCGCCGACGCGTTTTCGCCAAGCGCGGTCACCACGATGGCGTCGAGATCGAGCGCCACGCGGCGCAATTGGACGTTGATCACGTCGTCGGTGTCGACGGGGCGCTCCGCGAGCGCCGTCCCGATGAGCCGGAACTGCAGCACCTGGCCGGCCTGGGCGGCAATCGAGTAGTCGCCCTGGTTGTTGGTCGCTGTCGCGGTGCTCGTCCCTTTGACGGCGACCGACACTCCAGCCAGGGGCGTGCCCTGCTCGCTGGTCACCGTGCCGGTAATGGTCCGTTGCTGAGCGAACGCCGGACCGGCAACGAGCATGAGTCCCAATAACGCCAGTAGCGATCGTGTCATATCAGTCCGATCAGGTCGTCGCTGCGTGGAGACGCAGCGAACAGGTGCAGTGCATGTGCGCGGCTTCGGGGGCGCTGGGGAACAGGTGATAGTACATGCCGATCATCATCGGCACGAAGACCACGGTGTTGTAGAACAGATGGAGCTCGAGCCGCGGGAACCACAGCTGCAGGATGCTCGTCGGGGCGGTTGCTCCGAACAGCGTATGCCCGGCGATGACCTGGCCCTGCAGCAGCGCATGCTCGATGTGATGCCAGAACTGGATCACGAGCGCCACCAACCACCACGCCCGCGCACGACCGACAAAGCCAGGCAGAAATGCCCAGATGCCGGCCAGCATGATCAGCGCATAGCTGTAGTGGAGTACCTCGGAATGAACGAGCCACGGGAACGCCTGGCCAAGGACGCCGCGCGCTTCGTGCATCGGCCACTTGAGCGCGTACACCTGGTACGCCTGCACCAAGTGCTCGGCCCAATGCGCGAGGACAATAACCATGAAGGCTTGCAGCGCCCGCCTGTGCCACGGACCATTCAGTTCTTCGATCAGGCTCTTCACGACGGCGACAGACTCAACTCAGGAGGAAAGGCGAAACTATCCGCGATACGAAAGTTTGTCCACCACTTGAGCCGCCCTAAACGACATAATGACAAGAGCTGCAGCCGAGGCCCAATTCAGAGCGCAGTCCGGTTGAAACCCTTCACAAGGAGCTGCGCATGATTGCTCGGACATGGATCACGGTAGCGTGCGGCGCGATTGCCTGGGTGGGCTGTACCGACAACGGCCCCGTCGCGCCTCGCCCGGAAGCGATGACGTACTACGGTTGCGAAACCGATCCGAACTGCAGCGGCGGCGGTGGAGGCGGCGGGGGCGGAGGGTTCGCCTCCGATCCCAATCCGGCGGCTGCCGGTTACTGGATGGGCACCACCGTTACCCCCTCGACCTGCATCAGCCTAAGCGGCGCGGGCATCAACGACGCCGACTACGATGCGCTGAATGACTACTGCGAGAATCTCCTCGCGTGGAAGTTCCGGCCCGCGATGACGTTCAGCGCCTACGATTGCAACACGGGGATGGAGCCATACTGGGCGGCCAAGGTCTTCCCCAACCAGGGGAACATCGTCCGGATCGCGTATCTGTTCAGCTATTACTGGGACTGCGGCGCGCCGGACAAGGACTCGTTCCTCTGCACGCTGCAGCGACTCGGCGGCAACCTCGGGACGCTGGTGGGTTTGCTCCCCGACTACTCGATCGGCATCATCCCGGTCTCATCGGAAGACCTGTGCGCCAGCCATCAGGGCGACTCGGAGTTCGTGCTCGAGGATCTCGCCTACGACGCGACCAGCCAGCACTGGTACGTGAAACGGACGTTCTTCTCCGCGCACTGGGGTACCGACGGCGATCATTCGCGCTGGACCGGAACATCGGGCCTTGAGTACCCCGAGAAGTTCGGCGGATATCCGCGCGTGTGGAGCGCCGAGGGCAAGCACGCCAATTATCCGACGCGCTACACCTGCAGCCACGACGGCGGTCTGATGGACACGTGCGATAACAATCCGGACGGCGGGACCCAAATCCGCCACGCGCAGATGTACAATGTCGGGAGCCCGCAGCAACCGTTCATCAATACGCAGACGTGTGTGACCGGCGGGCTGTTGTTGCAGTACTATCCCGACCAGTACGGCATCGAATGCTACTGGAAACCAGGCGACACGTTCGCGGGGTGGAACAAGTATCCCCTGTCGAACGATGCGTCGCCGTACTACACGATTCTTATCGCGGCCTTCGACTGCTACGGGTTCGTGCGGACAAGTCCGCTCCAGATCAGCTGCAGTGATTGGGGTGTGAACCGGAAGGTACCGCTCTAGAACGGCGCTGAGATATCCGTGCCTAGGCGCCGACTTGGTGACTGCACGAGCCCTTGAGGGCTCGCGTCGTGGCCGAGCCGGCGCTTCAGCGCACGGCTAACCCGGGTGCGCGCTCACTTCCCTGATTGCTTGTACCGCTCCTGGGTTCTCAAGCGCGGACAAATCGCCGAGATCTGAATGCCCCAAGTAGGCGCCGCGGATCACCCGGCGCAGAATCTTGGCATTGCGGGTCTTTGGAAGATCAGCCACGAACCGCACCGCCTCAGGCCGAAGCGGCCGCCCCAGCCGCTCGGCGATCGTCTCGGCGATCTCACGCGCCGTCGCGTCGGAGCCGTCGTGACCACTGCGCAGCACGACAAACACGACAATCGCTTCGCCCTTGATCTCGTGCGGCACGCCGATCGCCGCCGCCTCGAGCACCGCCGCGTGCGCCGTCGCGGCTGACTCGACCTCGGCGGGGCCGACCCGCTTGCCCGCGACCTTGAGCGTGTCGTCGCTGCGACCCTCGATGAACCAGAATCCATCGTCGTCGATCCGCGCCCAGTCACCGTGCACCCAGACATCAGGAAACCGGTGCCAATAGGTCGCGAGATACTTGTCGGGGTCGCGCCAGAAGCCGCGCGTCATGCCCGGCCAGGGCTTCCGAATCACGAGCTCGCCCACCGCGCCGCGCAACGCGCGGCCGTCCGCGTCCGCGACATCGGCGGCGATGCCGGGTACCGCGCAGGCGAACGCCGCCGGTTTCAGCGGCGTCCACGTCGTGCAACCGAGGATACCGCCGGAGCATTCGGTGCCGCCGGAGTAATTGATGAGCGGCACCCGCTTCTCACCGATGCCGAAGTACCACCACCACGGCTCCGGATTCCACGGCTCGCCGGTCGAGCCGAGGACGAAGAGCGAGGAGCGATCGTGGCGGCGCACCGGCTCCTCACCCGCCCGCATCAGGCCGCGAATCGCGGTCGGTGAAATGCCGAGGTGCGTGACCCGATGGCGCTCGACGATCGACCACACCCGGCCCGCGTCCGGATAGTCGGGCGCGCCGTCGTACAGCACGATCGTGGCGCCGTGAATGAGCCCGCCAGCGATCAGCCAGGGACCCATCATCCACCCGATGTCCGTGAACCACCACAGAACGTCCCCCGCCTGGAGATCGAACACGTGCGCGAGGTCCTGCGCCGCTTTGACTGGGAAGCCGCCGTGCACGTGCACCGCGCCTTTCGGCCGCCCCGTCGTACCCGACGTGTAAATGAGCATGTACGGATCTTCCGGCGAGGTGTCGGCGAGCGCGTCGTCCGTGCCCTGGGCCATCAGGTAGTCCCACGACACTTCGCGATCGCGGAGTCGTACTTGCCGGCCCAGCCGCGGCACGACAATCACGGTGCGCACGCTCGGCGCTGCATCTACTGCGGCGTCCGCTGTCTCCTTCATTTGTATCACCTGCCCGCGCCGCAGGAACCCGTCGGCCGTGATGAGCACGCTTGTCTCGCAATCGCGTAGCCGGCCCGCGATTGCGTCGCTGGCATACCCTGAGAAGATGGGTGTGTAAATCGCACCGATCGCCGCGACGGCGAGCGTGGCGATGACGCACTCAGGTGTGAGCGGCAGGAAGATCCCGACGCGGTCGCCCGGCTTGACGCCAAGGGCCCGCAGACCCGCGGCGCAGCGCCGCACCGCCGCGGTCAGCTCACCATAGGTCAGATGTTGGGTGATGCCTTCTTCGCCTTCGAAGATGATTGCGGGGCGCGAGGGATCGTGGCGGAGTGCCGAGGCGACGAAGTTCATCCGGCCGCCGAGCCACCAGGTGGTCCACGGCATTCCCCGCGACGAGTCGAATACCCGCTCGTAGGGCGTACGCCAAATCAGGCCGATGTCGCGTTCGACGGCCCGCCAGAAGCCATCCTGATCTTCGACCGACCAGCGATGCAGCGACGGAAGATCGTGATGCCCGTGGGCTTCGGCGAACCGGCGCAGCCGGCTGCGCTCGAGATAGCGGGCGGTCGGCGACCAGACGACGCTCATCTGCGCCGCAGCGCGACAGCCTCGATGGTGAGCGTCACGCGATCCGCCACGCGCACCGTGCCGCCGGGTCCGCCGCGATAGGGCCGGATTCCGAAATCGGTCTGCTTGACCGCGAACGTGGCGCTCGCGCGCAGCGTGTCGGATCCGATGTTGACGCGCACCGTGAGCGGGATCTCGAGCGTCTTGCCCTTGATCGTGAGCGCGGCCTGGATGCGCAGCGTGTCACCCCCGCGCGCCACCACGGGAGCGACAAGCGTGATCTCCGGGTAGTGCGCCACGTCCAACACATCCTCGCGCATGGCGGCGGTCACTTTGCGGATTTCGGCCGTGTCGGGTGGCGTTACCACCTCGAGGCGTTCCGTCGCCACCGACACGCTCACGTGCGACGCCGCCGGCTGATCCGGATACCAGACGATGCGCCCAGAGAAACTCGTCGCCTGAATCAGATGCTCATGGCCGGCGAAGCCGAGGAGGCCCGCTTTCCCCGTGAGCACTTCGAACCGGGTCAGCGGGGCAGGCGCGAGAT
>Ga0137365_10005567_pt1 | contig 10090 bp, 9 predicted proteins | sample SagtaG_9_FD_104799 | JGI IMG/M metagenome (GOLD analysis project Ga0137365, IMG submission 104799) | Vadose zone soil microbial communities from Sagehorn Ranch, Mendocino, California, USA - Sage1_L_40_16 metaG | ecosystem: Environmental > Terrestrial > Soil > Vadose zone | place: USA: California... | reverse complement strand
CTCTGATCGTTACCTCTCCACCTTACTTCAACGCTCCCTTCGATTATCCGGACCTTTTTCCGAGCTACGAAGATTATCTGAACTTGATCAGATCATTTGCCTCTCAGAGCAGAAGAGTCCTAGGAAGGGGAAGAATCTGTGCGATAGTCACCGATGACATGCTGGTGAAAGAAGGAAGCAACAGTCGTGGACGGAAATATCCCCTTGTCGCAGACACGACCAGAATCTGCCTGGATGCGGGTCTTCTCTATCGAGACAAGATAACCTGGGTTAAGCCTGCAGGTTACACGAGAATCAGCAGACGGAGCGGCGTGGTCCTCCAGCACCCATACCCTATGTACTTCTATCCCGATAACATCCAGGAATCAATTCTTCTGTTCCAGAACGGCGAGTTCGACTACAGCCACTTGAAGGACGCGCCAAGGTATGTTCTAGAGTCCTCCAAGATAGACACGGTCCAACTCAACAAGGAGAGATGGAACCTGACTGTGTGGAACATTACTAACGTTCTCCCTATGCGTGGTCGGGTCGAGGAGGGAATTGCAGCCTTTCCCGAAGAAATTCCTCGGCGGCTGATCAAGCTCTTCACGATGGTGGGAGAGACTGTGTTCGACCCTTTCACGGGTTCGGGAACGACATTGAAAGTCGCAAGGGAATTGGGAAGGAGGGGAGTCGGATACGAAATTGACCTCGAACTTGGGCGAGCGATAAGGAAAAAACTCGGAGGCGAGAATCTCATTATTGAAGAGAGAGAAGGTGCCAGAAGACTCCGGAAGTCGCTCCAAAACAAGGTTCGCCGACAGAGAAGCGTTGCCAAGCAGCTCGTTCTAAGACCAATCTTTTAGAACCAGAAACAATAGCTCTTGTCAACTAAGCCGTTCGGAGTGCTCGTTGTTGTTCCAACGCGTCAATTCCATGTTTGACGACTACAAGGGCATACCCCACGAAGCAAATCTTCTGATCTATTCCAGTTTCTTCACCTGGGCCGCCGCGGGCCTACTGTTCATCTCTCTCCAGGTTTTCCTCGTCTTGGAAGGAATCTCCTTCGCCACGAGCAGCCTCATACTCGGAACCTTCGGAATCGTAAGCGCTGCTTCGACTCTTCTATTCGGTGGCCTCGCTGACCGTTACGGCAAGAAGAAATTCGTTGTAACGGGGGGAATACTTGGGAGTCTTTCACTAGCCATCTTCGCTATAGACTCAAACATATCCCATTTGTTTGGCGCCGCGGTTCTAGCCGGGCTCTCTGAGGCAATGTATGCATCTTCTTGGAGCGCCATGCTAGCCGACAAAGCGGGAAATCTGAAACGGACTAGTGCCTTCGGTCTCTCGTTCTTTGTCGCAACTATCGCCGCGGCTCTAGGGGGCTTCAGCACCAGCCTTCTCGGCTTGATGAAATCGCTCTACCAAGTCGATCTCGTCACCGGCAACCGATACTTGTTCGTCAGCGTCGCGGCCGTCAGCCTCATCGGCCCTATGATCGTCTACCTCAGAGTCTCCGAGTCCCGGCTACAAACGAACGAACAAGCTGGATTCCACATTCTTCCTAGAAAGGGTCGGGGTGTAGTCTTTCGATATGCGGCCTACGGAATCGTAATCGCTTTGGGAGCTGGCATGGTTATCCCCCTTATCCCAGGCTGGGCCTTCCTGAAATATGGACTCGCAAACGATGTCACTGGGCCCATCTTCGGCGGGATCAACAGTCTCGTAATGGGATTCGCTAACCTTGCAACTCCAAGGCTTGCCCGGAAGTTCGGAACCGTTCGGACAATAGTCCTGACTCAAGGATCGTCTACGCTGTTTCTCTTCTCGATTCCGTTCTCACCAAACTTCGCGACCGCCTCCTCGATTTACATCGTTAGAAGCATGTTGATGATGATGTCCAACCCGGCTCAGAACTCTCTCTTGATGGGCTTGGTCCCCGCTGAAGAGCGATCGGTGGCCTCAGCCATCGTAGCCTCCCTATGGAGACTGCCTAACTCGTTCAGCACCGGTATTGGAGGTTACATCATGGGCCTGGCAACAAGCCCGAGCAGTATCTACCTCGCCCTACCGTTCTTCATTTGCACCGGGCTCTACCTGACCGCTATCACTTACTTCTGGCGGTCATTCAGAGACGTGAGATTACCGGAGGAGCAAGTTCTTGCTCCTCTAGCAGAGGTTGTTCCCACAACCTAGGACAAACTAGGGATTATCCCCCGAACAGGCCCTGAATCGTCATTCCGGGATCTCTTCGATACTTCGATGCAGCGCCAGAAGTTACGACCCGCTTTAGTCACCGAGGGAACTACCTGCGCTCACAATCTACGCTCAGAGGGCAGGGACATTACGCGATACTCTAGCATTATCCAATGTGCGATCCTGCTCACGATCGTCGCCTTTGCCTCCATTCTTTCAATTAACCTAGTTCCACGGGTCCATGCTGACACTCCATACGCGTTAAATCCAGTTCCAGCCGTGGCTCAGGAAGGAAACACGATTAGTCTTGTCCTATCGGTAACCGGTGCAACTCCTAGCACCAAGTATCAGTTCAGATTCTCCGTAACAGATCCCTTAGGCAAAACAGTTCAGTCAGTGTTGCAGAACTATACAACCCTTTCAGGCCAAGACAAGTTTAGCATCGTTGCAGTCTACCCCAGCTCATCTTTCCTCGGATCGAACTCACTGATAGGTCAATATCTTGCAAAGGTTGACCAGCTATTTCCTATACTAATGCCAACGGTAGCTCAGAACTCCTTCATACTGAGCGTCACTGACAGCGCAGCGTATCAGAGAACACAGATTGTGAACATACAAGCATCCGGATACAACGCATCCGAACCCGTTAGCGTCACGATAAGGACTCAAACCACTTCGACCCTCGTCTTCTCCCAATCTGAAGTAGCCTCTGCTGGGGGGACAGTGACGGCAAGTTGGAAGAGTCCAAGGAACGCCACTATAGACGCTTACGTGGTGACTCTGTCAGGGACCAGCACCGTGAAGAATCCAGCTGATGTCCAACGGTTCACCGTGGCTGCGGCGATCATGGTTGTCAGCTCAATCACGTCCCTCAAATCATCTTATCAGAGGACCGAAATGATGAGATTTTCCTTTCAGCCCACTTATCCAGATGGGTCCTTTGCTTCGACGGGAGTTGCACTTCTAACTCTGACGAGCCCAGGTAGCAACGGCGTTACTCTGACGGCAACCTACGATAGCACGTCTCAGACTTTCAGCGCGAGCTACCAGACTTCGGTCGACAATCAAACCGGAACGTGGACAGCATCTCTGGGAGGACATGCATACAGCGACGCTTACGGGAACAATGGTCCAGGAGTAATCGTAACCAATAATTCGCAGCTCACAACTATTCCTCTGACTGTCACCGTAACTACCAATTCTACCATCGCTGTTGGTCAACAGCTCAAGTTTAGCGCGAACGTCACATATCCTGATGGAACAATCTTCCAGCCTGGCATTGTGAAAGCCTATCTACTCTACAGCGGGACGCCTGCTATCAACGATACTGTTCCAGTTGTTTTTGATACGTCCCTGAGATTGTGGCTCGGGAGCTACTCCGTTCGGTCTTCAGATACTGGAGGTCTTTGGTCCCTTGTCGTCAAGGCGTCAGACTCTCCGACGCCTCCCAACATTGGATCTGCTTCTAGGGCTATCACAGTTCAGAATACGATCAGCGACAATGCATCTTTCCCGCTCTTCTACTTCGGGATCATAGCCGCGTTGCTAGCCTTGCTACTGGTCGCTGTATTCCTCGCGTTCAGAAGACGCAAGACGACGCATGCGAGACTGAAGATCGACTTGGACGCTGTCCGGTCGGAAGCCGGGCGAATAGAGAGCACGGATTTCTTCAAGTCAGTAAAGGATCAAGTGCAGAAGGAAAAAGATGAGAAATGAAAAGGCCCCCGCTTTTTCTAGGGCAGTATTCCGCCGATTTTCGCTAACGTAACTAGTCCTGGTTTCTTGTCGAAGATTCCAGCTGTTATCTCCAGTGCCTTTTTCTGTAGCTTTTTGTTCTTGTTCAGCTTCCGAAGTGCCCTCCTGTTCAGCCTTTTTATCAGCCAGTTATCGCTCAGCGCATAGGTCACCGTATAGTTCGCGTGTTTCCCTATCACGTCCGCTCGGACCTTCCGTTCTTTCTGGTATTGCAACAGGGAATTCTGTGAAAAGTCTCCTGCCACCTTACACTTGTCAATCACCTCGGCTAACGCGACCGCGTCTTCCAGCGCGAGGTTTACTCCCTGTCCTGCGTGCGGATGGAAACTGTGCGCAGCGTCCCCGAGTAACGCGATCCCGTTTCCCACCCACCTGTTCACTTGAACGTACGAGGGTGTGAAGTAGGCCATCTTCGTCCAGGCTTCCACACCCGTAAACGCTTCAGCCATCTCTGGGGCAGCTTGAACAACCTCTGATCTGAAAGAGGCCAAACCCTCTTTCTTCACACTGTCAAAACTACGTGCTCCGACACAATGGAAGAGATATGTTGCTTCAGGACCGGAAGGCATGATTCCCAGCATCTTCCCTGGACTCTGATACTGGCGCGCTCTGCCCTCCAAGCCCGGAACTGAACCAACAAGTCCGACGAGAAACGAGTCAGGGTATTTCTTGGTCTTCACCTGCGTGCCGAGGCTAGTGCGTATGCGCGATTGTGGGCCATCGGCCCCGACGACGAGAGGTGCTCGGATTTCGTCGTTGACGCCTTCTTCTTCGAAGACCACTCCCACCGCCCTGTTATCCTTCAATAGTAGTTCTTGGAAAGATGTTCCCCAGAGCACCTTCGCCCCCACCTTCTCAGCCAAGTAGACTAGCAAACGCTCTATCTCGGTCGCGTTGGCGGTCAAAAGATAATTCTGAGGATGGTCCAACAAACTATAGTCTGCTTCAAGCAGAACTTCTCCCTCCCAGCTCTTCACTTCCAGAATCTGGGACGCAGAGCCTATCTCTTTGGCCCGGCCAAGTACTTCGAGTCTTTCCAGAACTGCGAGTCCGTTAGGTTGGAATGTCAGCCCACGCGGAATACCTTCCGGGCTTTTCTGCCGCTCGAGAAGGATTGTCGAGATTCCCTTTTTCTGGAGTTCTATCGCTAGTGCGAGCGCGGCTATACCGGCTCCAACAATCACAACGTCAGCGCGCCGGGGCAATCGCTTCCTTCCCGCATCTCGAACGGTCTCTAGGTGGTTATTAGTCTGTAGGGATACTCTGAGATGCTAGCGGGCTGGTTGGAAGAATTCAATCAGGCTGCCGAAAAGGGTCACCTTGCAAAATGTTTGCATTACCCCGGCCTCTGACTACATGTTACGGAACACCACTTAGCTGCGACTTGGTGATATCGAGGCTAAGGTGAAGCGACTCCGCGGTCACGACGAGGATCGTTTTGGAAATTGGCGAACTAGCAAGGGAATGGGCGAAAGAACGTGTCTGGGAACCGTCTTTTTCGCAAGTCGAGCCAGAGTAATACTCCCGTAACGCGGCAGTCACCCCAGCTTTAAAATCATGCCTGAACGGTTGACGAGGAGACTTGAGCAGAATTCACGGACAGGGCTCCACCGAGAAACTAGTACTCTATGATCCTGGAATGTCTGTCGCACCGCATGTTTACGACAAGGACCGGCGATACGCTGTTCTGGTCGTCGATATGCTGTATGACTTTGTCTATGGGAAGATCAAGACCGACCGTGCACTTCCAATAATTCCAAAGTCCGGCGAGCTGGCCGACTCCGCCCGCAGCGCAAACATCCCTGTCTTCTATCCGAACGATTCGCACACGCGCCGAGACTTCGAGATTCAGCGATGGGGAGAACATGCTATGAGAGGGACAAAAGGCGCAAAAGTGATCAGCGCTCTCCGACCTCGCAAGAGGGATGTTGAGATTCCTAAGACAACCTATAGCAGCTTTCACGACACGAGGCTGGAGAAGGATCTGAAGAAAGCCTACGATGGCAAGGGAGCAAACACGCTGATACTCGCAGGATTGCACGCCGACTGTTGCGTGAGACATACTTGCGCGGATGCGTTCTTCAAAGGCTACGAGACGATTGTCGCCGAGGACGCGGTCAATTCGTTCACAGAGCTGCAATACCTTACAGGATTACAGTACGTCAAGTTCTGGTACTTGACAGACGTGCTACCGACAAAGAAAGTTACGAAATTATTCTAGGAGGGGCTCGGGCTCGAAGAAGCCCACCCGCGTCATTATCGACCAAGATGGTGGAATCGATGATGCGCTCGCCCTTATCCTTGCGCTTCGATCCCCGGAGTTAGACGTCGCGGGAATAACAGCAGTCTCGGGCAACGTTACGGTGGAGCAGGCGACATTGAATGGGTTGCGAGTTGTTGATCTTCTGAATAGAGGAGACGTGCCGGTTGCTAGAGGAATGGCAAACCCGCTTGTAAGAGATGCAGTCCGTGCAACAAGCTTTCACGGGAAGGATGGGCTGGGCGATTCCAACCTACCACTTTCTAGGATTCGACCCTCAGACAAGAGTGCTCTAGACGCCATCTCGGACGAGCTGGCCGCATCCAAGCACCGTGAGCTAACTATCATCTGCACTGGTCCTCTAACCAACATTGCCGCTCTACTCACCAGCTCCCCAGATGCCGCCAAGATGATCAAGGAACTTGTGATAATGGGCGGAGCCTACGGCGTAACAGAGTATGGTGTTGGCAACGTAACCCCAGTTGCGGAGTTCAATATCTACGCGGACCCGGAAGCGGCCAAGATCGTGTACGAATCTGGAGTCTCCCTACAAATTGTCGGCCTCGACGTGACAATGATCCCCAAGAATCAATTGACTTTGGCGGACTATGCCGGTATCAAGAGGGGCAAGGGCAGGGTTGCAGCTTTCGCGGCCGCCATCCTCAATAAGAACATACATCGGCACAGAATATTCGCGTTACACGATCCAATGACGGTCGCCACCCGAATCAAGCCATCACTCTTCGAATTTGCAGACTACAAAGTCCATGTGGAGACGAAAGGCGAAACCACCACGGGCATGACTGTTGCGGACAGACGCGAGCAGCTACCGCCGAGCAAGATGCTAGGCGAAAAAGCGATGATTTGCAAGAATGTCGATTCTAGAGGCTTCAAACGTCTGTTTCTAGATCGTCTAACCTCGGCCTGAGTGGCCGATACATCAAAACGGGGCGTTTTGAGCTTCGTGTGAGAACTTTTAAACTCAATATCTGGCTATACAGAGCTACTATGCCAAAGGAAATCGGCCACATTGAACTGATATCAAAGGATCTAATGGCGACAAAGAAGTTTTACTCCAAACTCTTCGGCTGGAAATTCGAAATGTTCGGCGACGGCTATGCAATGTTCAAGACCACGCAGAAAGGCGTCGGCGGCGGCTTCATGCTCGGCAAGAAAGTCAAACCCGGCTCAACAACATTCTACGTCAACGTGGACACCATACCAGCAACACAACAGAAGGCAAAGAGTCTCGGCGGACGAATACTGAAGAAACGGAAGTCCATCGGCGGCGGAATGGGCTACTGGGGCACCATCGGCGACCCGCATGGCAACGTCATAGGCCTCTGGAGCAAAAGGTAAACCAACGCACGCTCGCGTTCCCAGTTACGCGCTAGCCTAGCGCGGAGTATCAAACTCCCTTTTTTCGTCTCATCCTGACCCTTTTCAAAGGGCACTATACTGGCAACTGCAAATCTGACGAAAGACTATCGGAAACCGATTCTGCTACTTTTCTTTCTCTCCCCTCTAATTGGGGAGGGGCTTTCAGGATCGACTCCTCCCCTAGCATTCCTTAATCCCGCGGTCACCCTTCTCCTCGCCTGTCTTTACGGAAGCGGTGCCCTACTAGTCCGAGACTATGCTAGGCGATGGCAGAGAGGCTGGCGGTCAATCCTGATCCTAGGCGCCGCCTACGGAATAATCGAGGAGGGAATAATGGTCCGCAGCTTCTTCAACCCAACATGGAAAGATCTCGGGGTCCTCCGGACTTATGGGCGCTGGCTTGGGACAAACTGGGTATGGGCGGAATGGCTCGCAATCTACCATGCGATCTTCAGCATCACCATCCCGATCTTCCTCGTTGAGCTAACATTTCCACAATCTAAGACTCGGATCTGGCTCTCGTCAAAGATGCGAGTTCTCTTTCATGGCCTATTGGTTCTCGCAATAGTTCTCGGCTTCTTCGCGTTCCCCTACGACCCCGGGGTATTTGCCATAGCGGGCTGCATCGCAGCGGTCGTCGCTCTCGGCTGGTTTGCGAAGCGGATCCCAAACGTTTCTCCAGCACAACGAAATCTCAAGCTATCCTGGAAAATCCTCGTCCCTCTCGGATTCTCAGTACCAGCAGTATTCTTCTTCTTTTTCAACAGCGCATTGATACCGATCGCTGCGGGGACCATGATTATCGGAGCCTTCATGGTTCTCGGTTACGAAAGACTGCTTACCCGCTGGGCCCGGAGAGGATTCAGCGATCTCCAGAAACTCGGCCTCATGACCGGCGCACTATGCTTCTTCGCCCTCTTCTTCGACTTCATCCTCGACCTCTTCTTGGGACGGATAGGAACGAGTCTCTTGGGAGTAGCTTTCATTGTATACCTCCTCTGGGTCAGAAAGAAGATTGTCTTGCAACTCCCTGAGAAACCGCCTTCAGTTCAGCTCGGGTCTGAAATGCGAGACCCAACTTATCCTGGGGCTAGATAGCTGAATACAGGAAAGTCTCAGAACTGGCTCATTCTCTTTTCTGTAAACTATTTTTTTCTCTTAACCCTCCTTTTCTGCTAACTACTCTCAACCCTCAGGGCGGCCAATCTTCGCGCGCGCCTTTCACAAAACATAGGCATCGACCCTAAACCTCCGATCAGACCAATAGCCAAACAGCTTCAAAACTCGGAAAGCTCCCTAAAACCGGTGATAATCGCCCAAACTCGGCGATAATGTAATGTGTTATATAGCGTAACACTGAGGCATGGCACGACGCGACATGGCCGATAAACCAACCGCAGCTTTCGTTCTCTCGTTAATTGGTGGGATACTCATAATTCTCGGAGGAGTCGCCTTTGCGATTGGGTTCTCATTTGTTTTCGGTAGCGCTGGAGCGGTCTTCGGCGTCATCGGCGTTATCATGGGATTGATCGTCCTCTTAGGGGCTATAATGCTGTATCAGAAGCCGCAGAGTCACACAATGTGGGGAGTGATCATCCTCGTACTATCGATAATTGCCTTTCCCGCTGCTTGGGGCTTCGGCATAGGGTCCCTTCTGGCCTTCATCGGCGCGATACTAGCGCTAGTCTACAAACCATCGATGGCCGCAGGAGCAATGCCCCCTCCAATGATGAGCTCCTCTATGCCAATGGGCTCAGCCCCAATGGGCTCGATGGGCATGACATGCAAGAACTGCGGAGCAAGCATCCCAGCCGGAGCGACGCGATGTCCTAGCTGCGGAGCGAATCTATGACAGCCATGCAACCGAAACCGAAGCGACCGACCGGAGTCACTATTCTAGGAGTACTCGCCATTCTTGGAGCCTTAGGCGGTTTGCTCAGCGGAGTGGCGCTCATAGGCCTAGGGCTTCTCTTAGGGACCTTGGTCACAGATGCTGCTATAGCGAACGCTATTGCGACCTCGGGGTATCCCGGACTTTCATCGCTTGGTGTTGGAACCATCTCGGCGCTGTTGCTAGCCCTCGGCGGGGTTGTCCTAATTTTGGGAATTCTCTACCTTGCCGTTGGAATTGGATTCTTCAGTGGAAAAGGCTGGGCGTGGACTCTCGGTATCATAGTGAGCGTAGTGGGGATAATTCTCGACGTAGTACAGATTGGCTTCGGCGGCTATTCTAGCATCGTTGGCTTAATAATTGGATTCTTGATAATCTACTATCTGATGAGACCGCATGTCAAGGCTTTCTTTGGAAAGGGTCCTGCCATGGCAGGTGGGATGCAGCCTCCGCCCACGGGTTCTTCAACTCCCTAGCTAAGTTAGAGACGAGTAACAGTCGGCTTAACATCTCGACGGTAAAGACATCTTTTCTGCCATGATGCAGAAGCCGTCGCGGCCAATCGGCATTACATTTCTGGCAATAATCCAGATCCTAATCGGCGTTCTCGGATTCCTCGTCAGCCT
>Ga0137365_10005564_pt1 | contig 10091 bp, 9 predicted proteins | sample SagtaG_9_FD_104799 | JGI IMG/M metagenome (GOLD analysis project Ga0137365, IMG submission 104799) | Vadose zone soil microbial communities from Sagehorn Ranch, Mendocino, California, USA - Sage1_L_40_16 metaG | ecosystem: Environmental > Terrestrial > Soil > Vadose zone | place: USA: California... | reverse complement strand
GAAACATTCGCCCTGGCTCCTGCCTTATCGATTTCGTTGAGAATCGAGAGAATATCTCCTGTGGCTTTATCTGCTTCTTCCACAGTAGATGTATGTTCCCCCAAATGATCCAGTGTAGCATTGATACACTTTTCGTTCAACTCGCGGATCGCGCGGATTGCATCCTCAGAAGTCTCTCCTGCGACGAATCTTGATGCCGCACGCCATGCGAAGCTCCAGCTTGTAACCAGTCTCTGCGCCCAGACAGCTTTGGAAAGATAGATGAGAAAAGAGCGTAGCATCGTCCTGTCCTTCAAGTGGTTTTGGAATAAGAAGCAAAAACCCTAAAGGTTCTTTGCATTACAAACTACTCTGCGTCATGAAAACCTTCTCACATATACACAGTTTGCCTTTGCGAAAAACCCTTTAGGGCCCGTTTCTCCAGATTTACGAAGTGGCGCAAACATTCGCCGCTCCACAAATTTATTCTAGCACAAACGTAAAAATGAGTGTGTTATACTTTTTCACGATATTTGTCATATCTTTGGAGGCAGTGTGAGGAACCGCAGTTCCATTCCTATCTTACGGGGGATATCCATCGCAATCTTATCTATAGCATTAGTGTTGACCGTCGTTGCCTTGATCGGCTATAGCCGCCAGCGCAACAACTATCCACGTGGAATGAAAATTGCTGGCGTGCCCGTCGGTGGTGTTGACCCGCAGATCGCGTCCGAGCGGGTGTTACAAATTTACTCGTCGCCCATCGAAGTGCAATATGGAGAGGCGATTATTCATATTGAGCCTTCGGTTGTTGGCTTTGAACTGGATATGGATAGTATGATCGCAGCGGCTGACCTCGAACGAACGGGCGGCTCTTTCTGGGGTGGATTTTGGAACTATTTATGGAATCGCGATCCCAACCCGGTTGAGATTCCGTTAAGCGCCAAGATCACCGAAGACCGTTTAAGAGCCTACCTGCAAAACGAAATTTCTGCGCGCTATGATGAACCTCCGACCTCTGCCCAACCTATCCCTGGCAGTACAACATTCTCACCCGGCGCGCCCGGCCGAGTATTGGATATTGACCGGGCACTCCGCTTGATTGAAGACACGTTGCGCTCCCCAAACAACCGCACAGTGGTGCTCTCGTATAATCAGAGTACTGCTGCCCATCCCTCAATGGAAAATCTGCAAATCCTGCTCAAGCAACTCATCACCACCTCTGACTTCGATGGTGTAATCGGTGTCTATATGCTTGATTTGCAAACCGGGCAGGAAATTCACTTCGCGCTAGATCAGGGACAAGAACTATCTGTTCAGCCTGATGTTTCTTTCACTGCAGCCAGCACTATCAAGATTCCCATTCTCGTTTCGTACTATATCAAGAACGGTTCCGCGCCGGTTGACGACCAAACGCAGGCCTTGATTGGAGAAATGATTCGCAAATCAGAGAACAACGCGTCAGACGCCATCATGAATCGTATTGATCCTAATACCGGCCCGTTGATCGTGACGCAAAACATGAAAACCATTGGCTTGGAAGATACGTTCCTTGCAGGCTTCTTTGCGCCCGGTTCTCCCCTTCTGCAAAAATTTACTACAACTGCTAATTCACGCACCGATGTATTCACAGACCCGGATTCATATAACCAAACCACACCTGTGGATATGGGGATGCTTCTAGCAGATCTATATCAATGTGCTACATCAGGAGGTGGCGCGTTGATCGCAGCATTTCCCGATAAAATTAATGATCAAATCTGTCAGCAAATCATAGATTATTTAACAACAGATAAAATTGGTGTGCTAATTGAAGCCGGTGTACCTGAGGGGACTCAGATTGCACACAAACATGGCTGGGTTCAAAGCTCAGATGGCATCATTCACAACTTCAGTGATGCATCCATTGTTTATACGGCTGGTGGAAACTTTGTTTTATCAATATATGCCTATCATCCGGTGCAGATCGTCTTTGATCAGGCGAACGCCCTATTTGCGAACCTTGGGAGCGCAGTCTACAATTTCTATAATCCCCCCACTCAGTAAAAGACTTCGTATATAATCAAACCATGAGCGCCGCATTGGGATTGTATCGCCTTCAACAAGTAGATAGCCAGATCGATCAGATCCAGGCCCGTTTGAAGACGATTCAGCAAACGCTCGAAAACGACGTTGTGCTCCGCGCGGCTAACGAGCATTTTACAACGGTCGATAGCAAACACAAGGATGCCGAGCGTGCCTTGAAGCTAAGTGAATCAGAGGTTGAAAAGCAACAGATCAAAATCCAACAAACGGAAGCCAGCCTCTATGGAGGGAAAGTCCATAATCCCAAAGAGCTTCAAGATTTGCAAAAAGACATTGTCTCTCTGAAACGCCATTTGGAAACATTGGAAGAGCGTGAATTGGAAGCGATGCTTGCGGTAGAGATCACTGAAAAAGATTTACAAGCCGCAAAAACCAATTTGGAACGCGTACAATCGAACTTGAAGGAACAAAATCGAGATCTGACCCTGAAAAGCGAAATACTTCATAAAGATCTTGAACGAGTCAACTCAGAACGTCAGGCTATCATTACAGACATTGCAAGTCAGGCACTGAACGTTTATGAGCAACTGCGCAAACAAAAACGTGGTATAGCGATTACAACGATTGCCGATAATTCCTGTGAGGCCTGCGGTACCACCCTCACACCTTCGCAAAAACAAAGTGCTCGTTCAACCAGCCAATTATTCTATTGCCCTACCTGTGGGCGAATCTTATATGCGAATTGACTTTGCTCATGGCACTTCTCCTAAAAGAGAAGGCAATCATAGATGACGATAACAATCCCGCCTGATCCGTTCTCATTTTTATTTGGTTTCGCCGTTGGCGTGCTTGTTGTATGGCTTCTGGGTCGCGCTCGGCCTCTGCTTACTCAAATACGTGCGAATGCAAAAGAGCAACGCGAAACCGCAAAGCTTCGTCGCGCAAGCGGGTTGGAAAATAATCATCGCCGCGTCACCTTGCGCCGCGCGCAAGGGATGCATTTAGCAGCTTCACTATTTTCACTTGACGAAATACTACAGGAACCGCGCCTTATAGCACCACCGGCGCGTGTTGAACCGGGCGTGATCGGGATTCAAGAAGATATCATTTCACAAACACTTCCATATATGCCAGCCTGGCCTGAACTTGCAGCGATTTATCGCGCGCCCACAATTGGAGTCGCAGAAGCAATTGCCGGCGGGTCAAACATCGTCATCGTTGGCGCGGCAGGCATGGGAAAAACTGTCGCACTGGCATACCTCGCGTCGTTAGCAGCCAACCTCAAGGTGGAGCTGGATACGGACTCGGAATTGGAAGCGGTTCCATACTTGTATCATGTTGCGGATTTGCAATTTCCATTTGACCCATCGAAAGATCCAGCGAATCTTATTATTAACGCTGCCAGCGAACATGCGCCCATTTTTGATCTAAGGCGTCTACCAGGATTCATTCAACAAACATGCAAGAACGGACAGGCACTCATTTTGATTGATGGTTTCGATGAACTTGATCTTCAAGGGCAGAGAAATGTTGCTGAATGGTTCAGAGCATTGTTAAAAGCCTATCCAAAGGCGAGGATTGTAACGACAGGTTGTGTTGGTCAACTCAGCAGCTTGATCAGCCTCGGGTTCAATCCACTCGCATTGATTGCCTGGGATGCCCCTAAGAGTTCGCGTTTTATCCAACAATGGGGAGAATTATGGTCGCGAACCGTTGCGCTAGAAGCCTGGGCGCAAACAGGCCCTGAGCAGGTGGATCCAGTTCTGCTGAATACATGGTTGACAACTGACAACAACACTCTAACTCCCTTCGAGTTGACTCTGAAAGTCTGGGGTGCGTACGCAGGTGACAGCTTAGGTCCGCGCGTATTAGACGCGATCGCCACCCATGTTCGCCGGGTTGCCCCGAGTGGAACACCGGTCGCAGCACTTGAATTGCTTGCAATGCAGGTCATACTTACTTCACAACCAATCTTTGATCCTCGCCAAGCACGTTCATGGGTGAAGCAATACGACATTGTTGAAGATAAACCGATTGAAAGTGCAGAGACCGTTACAAAAACAGCCGAAGGCGAAGAAGTTCCGCTGACTGAATCACAAAAAATAAGGATCAAAAAATCAAAGGCTGGCGAGGCGGTACCCACTTATGGTTTGCTGAGCAAGATGGTTGACAGTGGATTATTGGTTTCATATCCTAATAATAAGATGCGCTTTCTTCATCCAGTTTTGAACGGTTATCTAGCAGGTCAGGCGATTGGCGATAACGATGCCGATACAACTTTGCTTGCTCAACCTAATTGGGACGGCAAAACGTTATCCCTGCGATATTTGGCAGCACGCGGAGATGCATCTGCAGTAGCGGACATTTTGTTGAAAGAATCTGATCTTCCGCTTCACAGCTCTGCTTTTACTGTGGCGCGTTGGCTTCGTGATGCTCCTAAAGAAGCGACGTGGCGTGGCAAAGCCTTTGCCAATTTGTTGACAATCCTTCAAGCTGAGGGCCAGCCACTTGGTTTGCGCGGACAAGCGATGGCGGCATTTGTCATAAGCGGTGACCCAGGGGCGGCAACCCTCTTTCGTCAACTATTAAGCTCCAGATCGTTTGAACTAATTCCACTCGCGGCGCTGGGAAGCGGCGCACTAAGAGATAGCAAGGTAATTGATCCGCTCGAAGAATTAATGCAAGCCCCTATTGGCTCTGTAAGACGCGCAGTCTGTCTCGCGCTGGTCGCGATTGGAACAGAAAAATCACTCGAAGGCGTTGCGCGTGCCTTACTGCAGGGAGATGAAGAATTGAGGCGCGCAGCAGCCGAGGCACTAGCGAATGACCCTGCTGAAGGCTATGCCATGCTAAAGGAAGGTGCTGTGCTTGAGGACATCATGCTACGCCGCGCGGCTGTACACGGATTAGCACGGATTGGGCAACCGTGGGCGGTTGAAATGCTTCAACATATACAAGTGGAAGATGACCAATGGGCAGTCCGCAATCTTGCCAATCAATACCTTGAACAAATTCAACATATAGATCCACGCGTGCCGCGTCAGCTTACAACACCTTCGGAATCTCCCTGGCTGATCGAGTTTGCAGGCAAACAAAAAATGGGGGTTCCGCGCGGTGGACCCGCCACAGACGTATTGCTGAACGCGTTCAAACACGGTGACACAGAAGAACGCCTTGCGGCATTGCCTTATCTCAAACGCGTGCCGAACGAAGGCATAATAAACGCACTTTATAACGCCATGTATGGCGAAGACCCCGAAGTACGTGAGGCGGCCTTCTATGCCATAGAAGAGATTGACGCAGACGGATTTAAGCTTCCCCACCCGAATCAATTCGGCTTAGGTTAATTGCGTATCACTTAAGGAGTAACGGATCACATTCCTAATGGACACGCGCTTCTTATAGAAAATAATTGTATAGAAGCCATCAAATCAAAAGGAAGTAACAAGGAAATGATGATGCTTCGCAAGAGGAGAATTTCATGACGAACGAATCGTTGTTATTGTGCATCGCTGTTTTAGGTGGAACAGGAAAAGAAGGGAAAGGTCTTGCCTATCGTTGGGCAAAGGCAGGATATCGTATCTTGATTGGCTCACGCTCTTCAGAAAAGGCTGTAAAAGCTGCATCTGAGATCATGGAATTATTGGAAGGCTCATCCTCTGTAGTTGGCACGACGAATCTCGAAGCCGCAGAACAAGCGGATATTGTTGTCCTGACTGTGCCTTACTCAGCACATCGTGATACTCTGGAAAGCGTCAAAGATGTACTCAAAGGCAAACTGCTTGTTGATGTAACCTCTCCCCTTGTCCCACCGAAATTGAGCAAAGTACAGATGCCTCCCGCAGGGTCCGCCGCACAGGAAGCGAAAGAAATCCTCGGCGAGGATGTGGAAGTCGTAGCCGCATTCCAGAATGTTTCGCACGAGCTTTTGTTAGGCGAAGAACAGATCGATTGCGACGTATTGGTCACTGGCACAAGCAAAAAGGCGCGTGCGGAGGTTTTAACTCTTGTTGAAGCCACCGGCTTGACAGGCTGGGACGCTGGCCCCGTTGAAAACTCCGTGGTTGTTGAAGGGTTGACTAGCGTGTTAATTAACATTAACAAGCAATACGGATCGACGCACGCGGGGATCAAAATAACGGGAGCTTCAAAAGATTCGTAATTTGTAAGCAAATGCAAATTACACTTTTTGACCATGCCTCTCACCCTCATCCCCCTCTCAGGCATACCTTTCATCCGCCAAGGCGCCAACCTGGCGGATATTGTTCTCCATGCGCTTCAAGAAAATTATATTGTGCTCAAAGACAATGACATCCTGGTTTTTGCACAAAAGATCGTTTCCAAAGCCGAAGGACGGGCAGTCAATCTTCTCACCATCACGCCATCAACGCGCGCCGTTGAACTCGCGAGTCAAACGGAAAAAGACGCCCGGCTTGTTGAACTTATTCTTCAAGAAAGCAATGAAGTGTTGCGCACGCGGCCGGGAACGATCATTGTTGAACACAAACTTGGATTTGTATGCGCGAACGCAGGCATAGATCACTCAAATGTCGCTCCCCCTCTCTCTGAGGGAGAGGGGCAAGGGGTGAGGGGCGAAGAGTGGGTACTGCTCCTTCCAGAGGAACCAGGCCACTCAGCTGAAAGGATTCGCGGTGAAATCAAATCTAAAACGGGCAGACAAATTGGTGTTCTGATCATCGACTCGCATGGACGCGCCTGGCGCAACGGAACAGTTGGCATCGCCATCGGAATCGCAGGTCTGCCTGGTCTCCAAGATTTACGCGGCAAGCCAGATCTTTTTGGATTTAAGTTGCGCATTACACAAGTGGGAGTAGCGGATGAACTTGCCGCAGCCGCCTCATTGACGATGGGACAAGCCGCGGAAGGCACGCCTGTAGTCCATGTGCGCGGATTTCCATATCCACTGCGTGAAGGTTCATTGAAAGAATTGATTCGCCCGAAAGAAGAAGATTTATTTCGTTAGTACATGATACCTGACCCTTGGAATTTGATATATGAACTCTGACATCTCTTTCTGGTAGGCAATGACTGAGTTGATTATTACCAATCCTCGGTATCCAGGTGAAATTTATCCGTTCAATTGCAAGCGATGGCATCGGAATTGACCTATGGGTTGTCTCACTTAATCAAGCAGACAAAACGCTAACAGGAATCTTATGCACATTTGATACACTTAAGCGCGATGCGGAGATTAAACTCTTGATCGGGTGTACGAAAGAAGATGTTGAAATCATTCAGGGATTCCACAGTGACATGTCAACATTATTCATTCCAAACCCAATGGTGGAACATGACCTTTCCGACAGATTTTCTTGACCTCCTCAAAGAAGAAACAAAAGCCCTGCTCTATCTCGCAACCATTATGGCTGATGGCTCACCGCAAGTATCTCCCGTCTGGTTTAGCACAGACGGCGAATACATTCTCATCAACACGAATGAAGGACGCACCAAGGATAAGAATATGAAAGCGCGTCCGAGGGTGGCGATGGTCATTCAAGACCCGAACAATCTCGATCGTTATTTGGGTATGCGCGGCGAAGTTGTTGAATTTACAAAAGAAGGTGCAGATGAGCACATCAACCGGCTTTCTCTCAAATACTATAATAAACCCTGGACATACCAAGAGGGTCAACGACGGATCATCTACCGAATCAGACCACTCCACTTTGACCCACACAGAGACTGAGCTTCACAACTTTTTGCGGACTCGCCGCTCGATCCGCCGCTTCAAACCGGACCCGGTGCCTGATGCCGTTATACAAAACATTCTTTCCACTGCGACATATGCGCCCTCCGCGCACAACCGTCAGCCGTGGAGATTTGTTATGATTACTACGCAAGTAGTCAAAGAGAATCTCGCCGAAGCGATGGCAATTGACTTTGAACGCGATTTAACCCGCGACGGACTCTCCCCCGAAAAAATACAAGCACAACTGAAACGGTCCAAAGACCGCATCACCTCCGCGCCGGTCGCAATTCTTTTATGTCTCGACATGAGCGAGATGGACTCATATCCTGATGAAAAGCGTCAATGCGCTGAGCACATGATGGCAATCCAATCTGTAGCCGCGACAGGATTGCAATTACTGCTCGCCGTGCATGCGGAAGGCTTGGGCGGAGTCTGGGCCTGCTGGCCATTATTTGCACAGAAGACAATTCAAAAGACTTTAAATTTATTTGAATCATGGGAACCACAAGGAATGTTTTTTATTGGCTATTCAGATGAAAGCCCTGAAGTGCGCGAAAGAAAGAGCATTGAAAGTGTTTCTCTATTTCTATAAATGCTCTGTGCGCCAAGGACGGCGCACAATGGGAACAATCGCCGCCGAGGATTGCGGAGCACGCGAAGCGTGTGGAACGGCGGCTGGAGCAAAATGAATTGAAAATTGTTGCCCTTGCCGGCGGAGTTGGTGGCGCAAAACTCGCACACGGACTCGCCCAAGTTCTCCCTCCGGAAGACCTTACGGTCATTGTCAATACTGGTGATGACTTCGAGCATTATGGCTTATACATCTGTCCCGATTTGGACACGGTTTGTTACACATTAGCAGGATTGGCGAATCCAGAAACGGGCTGGGGGCGAGTCAACGAAACATGGAATGTCATGGAGAATGTTTCGAAACTTGGTGGGCTAGCTTGGTTCCGCTTAGGTGATCAGGATTTAGGAACGCATCTCGAACGGACGCGTCGGTTGAAAGAGGGGCAAACGTTGACACAGATCACAAAAGATTTTTGCAAAGCCTGGGGAGTTAAACACGTAGTCCTGCCAATGTCTGACCAGCCAGTGTGGACGATTGTCGAAACCGAAGAGGGTGATCTTGCGTTCCAGGAATATTTCGTGCATCGTCGCTGTGAACCGCGTGTCAAAGGCTTTCGGTTTGACGGAGTCGATGTAGCGGAACCAGCTCCCGGGGCGCGGGAAGCGATCAAATCTGCAGATGCCATCGTTATTTGTCCATCAAATCCCTGGGTGAGCATTGATCCAATCCTTCGAGTGCTCTCCTCTCTCCTGAGAGGAGAGGGATCAGGGGTGAGGTTAGTTGCTATTTCTCCAATCATTGGTGGGCAGGCGGTCAAGGGTCCTGCCGCGAAGATGTATAGCGAATTAGGGATCGAGCCATCTGCCTTGTCAGTCGCAAAGCACTATTGTGATTTAGCAACCGGATTCGTGTTCGATAAGATTGATAAGCAATTAGAAGAAAATATTAGGAGTCTAAATATGCGTACACTTGTAACCAATACGTTGATGAAGAGTCTTGATAATAGAAAACAATTAGCGAGCGATGTACTAGACTTTCTTGGAAATGACCTATGACACTTTGGGCTATTGTTCCTGTAAAACCTTTGCGACGTGGTAAGTCACGTCTGGCTGGAGCATTATCTGAGGATGAGCGGACCGAACTCAATCGCATGCTCTTACAGAATACACTTAAAACGCTTTCAGATTTGAAGGAAGTGGAAGAAGTTTTGGTGATTAGCCGTGACCCTCAAGCGTTGACGATTGCCCGCCATAACGGCGCGCGCACTGTCCGCGAAGACGGCCAGCCAGGTTTGAATACTGCCCTGAAGCGCGCCACGGTTGTTGCACAGATTTATACGACCGGCGCCGTCCTAGTCTTGCCTGCTGATCTTCCATTGATCACGCATGAAGATGTGCTTACTTTGATCAAACGAGCAGGCGAACCTCCGGTAGTTGTGATTGCGCCAGACCGGCATGAGAAAGGCACAAATGCGTTATTGATCTCGCCCGCAGGCTTGATCGAATATGATTTTGGAGAGAATTCATTTCAACGTCATTGTCAACGCGCACAGGAAGCAGGTGCCAGACTCGAGATCGTAAACCTTCCTACGCTTGGATTGGATCTGGATTTGCCGGAAGATCTCGAACTCGTTCGAAAGTTTGAGCTGATGAAGATGGCATAATAGCTCACTCATCCAAAATTCAAACCACAACTCTCCAAGCATGACATCTTCATCTTGAAGAGTTGTTTTGTTATACACCGTCCCGAAGGTTTTATGGGAAGACATTGTTGAGCTATTCAAACCTTCGGGACGTTTTTCGTGGG
>Ga0137365_10005563_pt1 | contig 10092 bp, 10 predicted proteins | sample SagtaG_9_FD_104799 | JGI IMG/M metagenome (GOLD analysis project Ga0137365, IMG submission 104799) | Vadose zone soil microbial communities from Sagehorn Ranch, Mendocino, California, USA - Sage1_L_40_16 metaG | ecosystem: Environmental > Terrestrial > Soil > Vadose zone | place: USA... | reverse complement strand
TGATCGCCAACGGCGAGCTGGACGCCGAGTACATCCACGCGGACGGTGAGCACGCCCAGCTCAGCGCCGCCCTGGGCGCGGGCTCGGCCGGGGCCCGTGCCTTCACCGGCTCGTCGGGGGTCGGCGTCACGTTCGCCTACGAGCTCTACTCGTTCGTCTCCGGGGCGCGGATCCCGATCCACATGGCGATCGCGGACCGGACGCTGGATCCTCCCGGCGACTTCGGCTCCGAGCACACCGACGCCCTCTGCACCCGAGACATGGGCTGGCTGATGGGCTGGGCCTCGACTCCGCAGGAGGTCTTCGACAAGACGCTGATGGCCTACCGGATCGGGGAGGACCACCGGGTGCTGCTGCCGCAGATGGTGTGCCAGGACGGCTACTTCGTCTCCCACATCGCGGGCGAGGTCGAGCTGCCCGACCCGGAGCAGGTCCGCGAGTTCCTGCCGCCCTACAAGCTGCCGTACGCACTGGACCCCAGGCGGCCGGTCTCGCACGGCGCCCAGATCATGCCGGAGCAGGGGCCGCCGCTCCAGCTGAGCCGGGCCAGGGCGATGGAGGAGGCGGTGCCGGTGATGCGAGAGGTGACCGACCGCTTCGCCGAGGTGTTCGGCCGCCGCTACGCCCACTTCGTCGAGGCGCACCGGCTCGACGACGCCGAGATCGCGTTCTTCGTCCAGGGTGCGCACGCGGTCACCGCCCGCGGCGTGGTGGACGCGCTGCGTGAGCAGGGGGTGAGGATCGGCCTGGCCCGCCTTCTCTGGATGCGGCCGTTTCCCACCGAGGACGTCCAGAGGGCCCTCGGCCACGTGAAGGCGGTGGGCGTGGTGGAGACCAACCTCGGCCTGGGCGGCGCCACGAGCGGCGGCGTGCTGGCCCTCGACCTGGCCACCGCGCTCTACCCGCTCTCGAGCCGGCCGCTGCTGACGTCGTTCATGGCCGGCATGGGCGGGGAGGCGGTGTCCAGCCACGAGTTCCACTGGATGGCCGAGAAGCTGCGGCTGGCGACCAGGAACGGACGCACCGAGAAGATGACGCACTGGGTCGGCTTCGAGGACTGATGAACGTGCATCACAGGGAGGATCGGTGACATGGCAATCGATGTCGAGCGGCAGGTCCTGCCTCTGTTCGAGACGGACAACCGCTCGCGCTGGTACAACCCGGACCTGCCGGAGACCGACCCGTTCGTCCCCGGCCACCGAACCTGCGCCGGCTGTGGGCCCGCCATCGAATACCGCCTGCACCTGAAGGCGGCCGAAGACCACTCCATCGCCATCGGGCCCACCGGCTGCATGTACGTGGCCAACTCCAGCTACATGTGCACGCCCTACTCGATCCCGTGGGCGCACACTCCGATCGCCAGCGGCGGCTCGTTCACGTCCGGCGTCGCGGCCGGCTACGAGGCGATGATCCGCAAGGGCAAGTACCAGGGCACGTACCCGAACATCATCTGCATGTCGGGCGACGGGAGCGCCTCCGACATCGGGCTGGGCTCGGTCTCGGGCATGCTGTACCGGAACCACGACGCCCTTCTCGTCTGCTACGACAACGAGCAGTACGCGAACACCGGCATCCAGACCTCGCCGACGTCGCCGTACGGCGCGATGACGACGTTCACACCGCCGGGCCCGAAGATCCCGGAGGGCAAGAAGCTCTGGCCCAAGGAGCTGGCCAAGATGATGGCCGCGGGCCATCCCCGGTGCTACGTCGCCACGGCCACCGTCGGCTACCCACTGGACGTGATGAACAAGACGCGAAAGGGTCTCAACTTTCGCGGCGCCGCGTTCATGCAGGTGTACGCGCCGTGCCAGAAGGGGTTCGTCTACCAGACGCCGCTCACCATCGAGCTGGGCCGGATGGTGGTCGAATGCGGGCTGTTCCCGGTCTGGGAGTACGACCCCGGGACGCAGCGCTACGACTACTTCGTTCCCGAGCAGCGACACCCGGTCGTCGAGTACCTGAAGCTGCAGGGCCGCTTCGGCCACCTGGGAGCGGAGCACATCGCCAGGATCCAGGCCTCCGCCAACCGCAAGTGGGAGATGATCGGCCTGAGCGTGCCCGCGGACTTCCGTGCCGCCGAGGACCCCGACTACTACGTTCGCCGCGGGCTGGACGAGGCCGGGGCGACCGCCACAGACAAGGCGAAGGCATGGTGACGACCACGTCACGGCTGGGGGTGAGACGGGGAACGTCGAGAACGACGTAGTTGGCAGGGAGGGGAGTCATATGGACTGATCCTCGACGGTCGTGGCCGGTAATCGTCGGCGGGTCACGCGGCGCTGAGCGACGCTCGAGTCCGGGTCTCGTTGGCGCCAGTACGTACCGTGGCAGCGGGAGTCCTGGAGTACACCTGGGAGCACACTGTCTGGCTCGCTCCACGGACATGGCCAACGAGCCGCTGCCAACCTGAGCGGTGCGCTCACGCCACAAGGAGAGAGAGACAGCACATGATCGAGCCTCGAAAGCCCCGGGGGATCAGCGTCTGGACAGCTGTCCAGGTCGCCGCCATCGCGATCTGGATCGCGGGCTTCGTGGTTGCCTTCTACTTCGTCCAGACGTACACCAAGCCGTCCCAGAAAGCGATAGCGAACAATGGCCAGCTGGCTGGCCTGATCCTGACCGGGCTGGCATACCTGGTGATCATCTACTCGATGATCAGGCACAGCCCGGATGGGAGAGGGTGAGATGTCCGAGATAGGGACGAGCGAAGCGTATGCGAAGCTGGAGCCGTCGTACCTCCAGCGCTACTTTCCGACCGCGTACACCGCAGCCGTCACCGTCTTCCTGATCAACTTCGCCCTGGGCGTCCCGACCACCGCGCTGGCCGACCTGCTCAAGTACCGGGTGGCGGCGCCCACGGTGCTCCTGTTCTGGGCGCAGCTGGCGGTCCTCGGAATGGGCAAGGCGGTCGCCGACCTGGTGGGCGGGTACTTCCTGGACCGCTGGCGCAACGGTCGCCGCAAGGTGATGATCGTGGGCACCGTCCTGGTCATCATCGGGTCCTTGATGATCTGGATCACCTTTCCCGGTTTGCAGCAGACCGCCGTGGACGCCATCCGCAAGGCGGCCACCGGCAAGAATCCCGCCCCCCTGCCGGCCTTCGACGTCATGCCCTTCCTGCTGATCATGGGCGGCCAGTTCTTGAACGGCTTCGGGATCGGCATGCAGAACGGAGCAGCGATGGTGCTGCTGCAGGACTACGGCGGAGCGACGAAGCGCGGCCTGGGCGCCTCCATGCAGAAGTTCTCGCTGTACGGCGGCAAGACGACGGCCACGTACCTCGGCGCGCTGCTGGGCGCCGTCACCGGGCTCGTGATGTTCCCCTTCCTCTTCGTCGGCCTGCTGGCCGTCCTCGCCATGGTGCTCAACGTCGTTCTGATCAAGGACTCGCGCGAGGAGGTGCTCATCCCGGCCGGCGTCGAGCGCAAGCAGCCCACCCTGGCCGACTACAAGCCCGCCTTCACGAACCGCAACCTGTACTCGGTCTACTTCGTCGCCTTCATGGGGAAGTGGTCCGACTCCTGGTTCCAGAGCATCTCGCTGCTCTATCTCCTCCTGCTCTCGTACACGAAGGTCGAGGTCGGGGCCATTGCCACGGCGTTCGGCGTGCTCTGGTCGGTGCTGAACGCGTACTCCGGCTGGTTCAGCGACTTCTTCGGCCGCCGGCGTGTTGCGCTCGCCGGCACGGCGATGGGCGTGGTCACCCCGCTCCTGTTCCTCTGGTACGCCAGCGGCCCGAAGAACGTCACGCTCGGGATCGTGCTGGCCGCGCTCTGGGGCCTGAGCACAGGCGCTTACTACGGCATCACGGAGGTCGTTCCCGGCGACGTGGCGCGGCTCGCCAGCCGGGGCGCCATCATCGGTACCTTCCGGTTCTTCCGCGACACGGGCAACGTCATCGTGCCACTGATCTTCACCGGCATCCTGCTGCTGCCCAAGCAGCAGTTCGGGAGCGAGATCAGCCTGTACGGACTGACGCTCTGGGCGACGGCGATCATGATGCTGGTCACCTTCGCGTTGGTCTGGCTCGTGATGCGCGAGACGTTCCTCCCCAGCCCGCCAGCCGAGGAGGCCGTCGTGGCGGCGCCCAGGCCCGCCTCGGCCGGCTAGCGATGCCGCCGGCGGAGCTGCGCGGGCTGGCCGCCGCCATTCTCGCGCGGCTCCGCGACGGCGAGGCGGAGTTCGAGCTGCACGCGCTCGTCCAGGGCGAGGCTGATTCCGTCTGTCTGTCTCGCCGCGGACAGCGCCTGACGCTGCGCGCGCTCGGGAAGGGCGGCGGTGAGGTCCCCTGGCAGGAGTCCGCCTTCCGCGACCTGGACCCCGAGCGCGCCTTCGACCGGCTGCGCGACCGCATAGACCTGGTCGTGCTGCACTCGGGCGGACCCTTCCCCGACGAGCTGATGGACGTCTTCCAGCCCGACGAGTCGGGGCCGGCGGTCCGGTACCGGGCCGAGTGGGGACGCTGGGACGAGTTCGAGCGCTGGCTCGGCCTTCGATGAGGGCGAGACCGGCGAGCGGCTGACCTGGAGCTTCGAGGAGATCGTCCAGCGGGCGCGGCAGGCCGGGCCCTGACCGGAGCAGCCGCGGACTCGAGGAGCACGTCGAGGACGTCCCAGCACATGTTGCCTCCTGCTCACTGGCGGGCCAGGAAGGCCAGCAGGGCCGGCCAGGCCTGGGCGGCCGCGACCGCGTCGGCGGCACCTTCGGCCATCGGCACCAGGAGCGCGGTCCCGGGCTGGTAGGGGACCAGCTCGCCGATCCCGTGTCCGGCGTCGGCGAACCGGAGGAGGACGTCTGCGTAGCGGTGCTCACCCGTCTCCCGCCGGGCCATGATCGCCCGCGCGTACGTGCAGGAGGCCCAGGTCCGGTCGGCCTCCCCGCAGACCAGCAGGATGGGACCGGCGATCTGCTCCACCGGGACGACCTCGGCCGCGTCGTCGGGCACCAGGGCGACGGCCTCCTGCACCAGGTCGGGTCGCTGGACGGCCAGGAGGAGCGCCGTCTCGCTGGCGCTCGAGATGCCGTAGGCCACGACGTGACCGGGATCGACGCCCGACTGCCGCCGGAGCCAGACCAGCGCCCTGGTGAGATACTCGACCGGCATGCCCTCCCGGACCGACCCGGCCGGTGCCGCTGAATAGGCCAGGGCGAGGCTGGGGTAGCCGTGGGACGCGAGCAGTGCCCCGGCCAGGACTGCGTGGGGGGAGAGGCTGCCATCGGACCCACCCAGGATCAGCACGCCGGGCTTTCCGGCGCCGGTCGGTCGCGGGGCGAAGAACTCTCCGTGAAGGCCGGCCTCGCCGATTTCCTCGTCGTTGACGGTCACGTCCGGCCCGGTGACCACACGGGTGACGCCCGACCGGGCGACAGTCCGGCCCCCCGCCTGAACGGTGAGAGCGACCTGATTCCGTCCCAGCCGCGGCACAAAGAGGCGATCGCTGCCCTCCAGCGGAACCATCGACCAGAAGAGCCCCATCGAGTCCGGCCGGCGATAGGTGCCTTCGAGCGGCTCGGCCCTGCTCAGGTCTACGGCGCCCGTCGCGTCAGCGTCCAGGATGGCGAAGGAGCCCCACGCCTGGCCGTCCCGGTCGGCGGTGCTGGCCACCACGGTGACCGCCTGGCTCGGCTGCAGGCCCGTGATCCAGAGGTGAAGCGGGCTGTCCGCCGGCCCGGTCGAACGGTCGGCATGGATCACGGCCCGGGAGCCGGGGCCGGACCGGTGCAGAAAGGCCAGGGCAGGTGCGCCGACGACGAGGACGGCGATCAGCCCGACCGTCAACGCCCGCCTCTCGCGCCGGCCCAGCAGATCAGGGCGCCAGTCGTCCGCCTTCATGAGCTGCTCCCGCTGGCTCGAGCTTAGCTCAGCCCGCGTACACCCACCACGCCGGCGCAGGCTCGGGTGGATCTGTGCACTCCGCTGCGGCCGATGCCGAAAGCGTGCCTGCCGTTCCATCGTCACCGGCAGCGCCAGTCAACCCGTGCCCAGATCGCCGGCTGGATGGCGTCGTCGAATCAGTTGCGGCACGGCGACGAGCCGCAGGCGATGCCGGAGAGCGTCTGGGTGCCAAGCCATCACCCGGGCCGGCGAGGAGCGCGAGGTGGGCAGTGTCAGGCCCGCCATGATGGCACCTTGATCGCGGAAGAGGCCGATCGCGAAGGAGTGTAGACAGCCTGGCGCGCTACCTGGCTGTGTGAGGCACACGCATCCGGGAGTGGCGGCGGCATGCGCCCGTAGAATCTCGAGAGATGACGATGCCGATCGAGGTACCGCGGCGATGGTTTACCACTACGAGTACGCTCGGATCGGCGCGGCCGGCGCCCTCGGCGAGTGCGACCAGCGAATGAGGGTTCCATGCGTGTGCTCGTAGCCACCACCGCTGGTGCGGGCCACTTCGCCGCACTCGTACCGTTCGCGGCGGCCATCCGCGATGCGGGTCACGCCGTCAGGGTAGCGGCGCTGGCGTCGTTTGCCCCTGCGGTGCGGAAGGCGGGCTTCGAGCACGTCCCCTTGGCAGATCCGCCCGCGGACGAGGTGGGAGCGGTGTTCGCGACATTGCCCGGCCTGTCGATGGAAGAAGGGAATGCTGCCGTCATCCGAGAGGTGTACGGCCGCATCGATGCGCGCGCAGCGCTTCCAGCCATGCAGGCCGTCGTAGACCAATGGCGACCCGACGTGATCCTGCGTGAGACCACCGAGTTCGCCTCCTACCTGGTTGCCGAGCGCAGCGGCATCCCACATGCGCAGGCAGCGATCTCCGTGGCGTCGGCCGAGGAGTTCATGCTGTCGGTGATCGACGAACCACTTCGTGAGCTTGGCTCGGAGGACGGCGTGGCGGGACTGATGGCCGTGCCACGACTGACGCTGCTGCCCGCGTCAATTGACGACGAGGACGAGCGAACCTCACGTCCAACCTATCGATTCCGTGCCCCCACGACCACCGATTCTCATTCCCAGCTGCCGCCGGACTGGTGGCCCGACTCCCGAGCGCCTCTGGTCTATGTGACGTTCGGCAGCGTTGCGGCACGCCTCGGTTTCTTTCCGGACTTCTATCGCGCCGTCCTCGCTGCGCTGGCAGACCTGCCAGCCCGGATGTTGCTCACGCTCGGCGAGGCTGGCGACCCCGAGGATCTCCGTCCGCTCCCGTCCAACGTTCATGTCGAACGCTGGTGGCCCCAGGAGCAAGTGATGTCTCATGCCGCGGTCATGGTCAGCCATGGTGGCTTCGGGACAACGCTGCTCGGTCTCGGCGCGGGGGTGCCGATGGTCGTGATACCGCTGTTCGCGATTGACCAGTATGCGAACGCCCGCTGCATCCAGGCTGCTGGCGCCGGTGTCGCCCTCGAGAGTGGCCCCGCCGCAGCATCGGACGTCCGCTCTGCGGTCGAACGAGTGATCGACGACGGCACCTACCTTGAAGCGGCGCGACGTGTGGCTGGCGAGATCGCCCACCTCCCGCATCCGTCCGAGTGCATCGCTCCGTTGGAAGCGCTCGTGAAGAGCCAGGATGACAGTCAGTGACGAGGTCAGGCGAGCACCGCGCAGTGGCCCTTTCGCAACGTCCCCACCGACTCCACCACGGCGTACAATCCCGCGCACGGGCGCAGACCGATGCCAGGAATCTCTATGCTGCTGTGGCGATTCACCGTCCGTAGGATCTCGACGTCCTTGGGGAGATCGTGTTGGGCGAGCGTTATCATCACGCACCGCGGATCGGGCATGACGCCTCGGAGCCGAACCGAATCACCGACCTGGAGAGCGCGATCGACCCATTCGTTCTCGAGAAGCCCAGGCTCGTGCGTGCCAACCGTGACGTTCATGCGGAAGCGGCGCTCGTCGAATCGGCTCTCAGGTCGTATGGCGTTCAGCCGATCGAGTGTGGACGTTGTCAGCACGGAGACAGGAAACACGTCGAAGAACGAACCGATCGGGACGGCGGAGGGAAGCCCCGCTTGCGCAAAGGCTGCCGCGCCGAGCTTTGTTTCGGTGACTGATTGGTCATCGCCGGTCGGCTCCACGTCCTGAGCGGCGGGATGGTACTGATCGATCGTGAAGTCCTCCGGGGCGGCTTGGGCCAACCTGACGTCGCGTCTGAAGAAGCCGGAGAGGATGGCGTCCACATTCGGTGCGTCGCTGGTCACAGATGTGCCATTGGAAAGAGTGATCCGAACCGGTGGCAACCCGGTGGTCGCCCGCGGCGGCTCGAGAAACGCTGCTCTGCAACTGAACAGGTCCGGCCACAGCTTCGGGTTCTTGGCACTCACAACCTTGCCCGACTCCGCGTCGATGAGACCGAAGGCGCGATCGCCGATGAGGCCTCTCTCGGTGACTTCCACCTCGTCCAGCTTCTCACCCAGCATGGACTTGACCGGGAATCTCCACAGCCCCACGATGGCACCGATGACCTGGTCCGTAGCCATTTGGCTTCCTGGGACAGTCTAATCCGATCCCACCCTCCGGGAGCTGCTCGACAGCCCGAAGGCGCTCGAGCGCTGGGTCCACGCCCGCCTCGTCGGCGCGGAGCCGGCCGGATCCGTGTACTGCGACGCGGCCCGGAGGACACGCTGGCCAGGCTCAGGCGGGCCCCCGAGACCACTGGGCGCGGGCGCGCGACCAGACCCGTTGAGCGATCCTCCCAGCCCCGGCCAGGAACAGAGGAAAGAACACGAGCGAGACGATCCCAACCGCGAGCCCGGGCCAGATACCACCACCCTGCCGGCTCCGATCGAATCCCTGGACGGCGTATGCCCACACCTCCCACGGATTGTTGTAATAGCAGAGGTTCTCTATGCCTTTCCCCGCGCCCGCGCCGCTGACCAGCCCGAAGACCAAGCCGGGTAGGAAGAAGACGATGATCCAGGCAATGTAGCTCAGGGTGAACAAGGGGCCGAAGAGGCGGTTCTGCCAGACGTGGGTGTTCTCGTGCGAGAACAGGGGCGAGCCTTCTGCGGAGCTGTTGCTGCTCATGACGGCTCCCTGGGTGAACGCAAGACCAGCCTTCACCGCAAACCCACTGTTGTAGCGATGGGCATCCGTACGCGTCTCGCCCACCACGTGGTCGCCCCAGCTGAAGTCCACGAGGTGCAACAGGTCACCATGGGCCGAGCCGGTCAGGCCCCAGGTCTCATCCAGGGCAAATGCCACCACCCCCGGCCCGACCCAGTCGTGGGTCTGCCACATGCCGTCCATCGTCCCGGTGAACGTGCCCACGGAGGTCGCGATCCACAACAGCGCGGCGGGTCGGGTTGCGTACTGCTTGCCGAACAGCCGCGGGATCGTATCGACTACGCCCGGCCAGAGGAAGAACGCCCAGCCCAGTGCAAAGCTGACGTTGGGGGTGTCGCGTCCGGTCCACAACAAGAGGCTGATGAACGACCGGGCCACGAGCCCGCCCACGAACGCCAGCACCGCCGCTTCGAAACCGCTGAGGATGACGCTGCCCGCGCTGTCGCTCCGCAGTATCGCCCCGAGAAGGCCCACGAGGAAGGCCGCCCCAGCACAGATGCCTGAGAACATCAGGACCTTCCGGGGGATAAATCGGTCTCGCATCTCGACGCTCCTTCACCACGTCCGTCACGGGTCAGGACGCGGTCACAGCCGCGTCCCAGCTCCGCTGAAACCCGCGGACGTTCCCCGCCGTCCCTTCTTCTCTGCCCCGTACAGCAGCCGCATGCCGGGAGCACAGGCTTCGACCAGCCGGGCCTGCTGGTCCGCCGGCAGCAGCAGCCACCGCGGCGGTCTTGGACGCACCAGCGCGGCTCCGGCGCTGACCCACTCCTGGTCCTCGGCAACGCCGATGAACGCGGCCAGCCGGCGCAGCGAGCCGCGCGGGTCCGCCGTCAGGGCCTCGTAGGACAGGGCGGTCACCCGGTCGGGGTCCAGGGCCGCCAGCCTTCCGCACCCCTCCAGGATGATGTCGGACCACATGGCACCCATCGTCTCGACCGCTGGATCGGCCCATCTGCCGTGTCGCCGCCGGCCGTCTCCGGCCGCCGCAGGCCCCGCGCCATCGCCAGCATTTTGAACCCGCTGTGCAGGCTTGATCTCGGTGGCCACCATCGAGCGCCGGCTGCCCGCCATCGGTCGCATGAGGT
>Ga0137365_10005561_pt1 | contig 10097 bp, 7 predicted proteins | sample SagtaG_9_FD_104799 | JGI IMG/M metagenome (GOLD analysis project Ga0137365, IMG submission 104799) | Vadose zone soil microbial communities from Sagehorn Ranch, Mendocino, California, USA - Sage1_L_40_16 metaG | ecosystem: Environmental > Terrestrial > Soil > Vadose zone | place: USA: California... | reverse complement strand
CTTCAAACGCCTATAACTGAGATTGTATTATCATGACAGCTACCTACGTAAATCATGCTGGTAAGTTGTATAACGATCACCCGAACTGGAGACACTTCTACATATAGCTCTTAGCAATTGTACTCCCTTCAATCCAAAAATCTTGGAATAGCCAAAATTCATATTATATTTATCAAGTAACGAAAGTGCCACCTGAGCTATGTGTCGATGGCACTAGACCTGATGATATGAGTCAGGAAACCTTTGGATATCATCAATTTCAATTACTAGAAGCAAAGCTGAATAATATTCTACAGCTGGAATTGTCATCAATAGTTTGGTCATTTCATTTTCTTTAGCTAGTAAGAGTATTTTTTTAGATACATCCTTTATCTCGGTCTAGAGATTCGATCAGGCTAATATAGAGATTGATTCTGTAATCAAATTCAGTTCCTTTAGTTTCTGTGTATACCTCAGAGTAAATTTATGTGTACAAGCATTAGATATCTGGATGCCTTTCATAAGCATAATTCCATGAATACTGTTCTTGAGCTTGATTCGCATTCTGACTAATGCAAGCCTGTGTCTGACAAGCTCACGTAGCGTATATTATCTTATTATCTGGTACAAGAGATTCAGCTATGTAAGCTGCTCCTGTCTGTCTTTATTTTGGAATATGCAATAGCTCTTGTCTTAACAGGATTAGACAGTAACTACATCCAGGGACCTTTCCTCAGACAAGATATCTTGTTTACTCTATCATATCAATTAACAGCAAGTCATAAAAGTACTAACCTCTTTCTTTGCTAGCTGAAGACTATTAACTTATTTCCGATTGCGATGTGCTTTAATTTTTTCTTTGATATGTCCCTACGATCATTTTGGGGCCCTGAAGCTAACTACTTTGCTGCCGACAGCATCTTCCAATCACCTACTACAATACCCATTGCACCATCACCTCTAAGGGAATTTTGATTCAAAGGATCTCTAAAACCAATATATCCCCAATGATTATCGTATAAAGGTACTAAATAATCAAGACAATCGATTTGAGCAGTTCCGTTTGCATCAGGAAACTGCAGCTCAAATGCAGCATTTTGTTGGACATAATTTCCTGGTCTGATTACCCCAAAGTCAGCACCGTTTAATCCAAGTGCAGTATGCTGTTCGTTAGCAGTATAGTCAATGAATAAAAGATCATCTCTTGGGTCGTACACATTGTAGAACTTGTCTACCACACGTTCAATAGCTTCTCGAAGAGGCGTCTTCCTGGATGGAGCATCACTGTTAATTGCTGCTCCTAGTAAGTGTACGGATCTGATTGTAAAGCCATTATTTTTCCAAATCTGATTGTTATCTAAACTTATTAGGGTGCCATTGACAACGCTAGCACCTAAGGAGTGAGCGATAATTCGAATATTACTCTGTTGGCATTTATTCTTAAAATCAAGGATAAATTTTAGGATAAATTTACAATAAGCTTGTTTGATGTGTGTAGTCTTGTCACGCCACTTGAGCCGGTCAATAGAACATCAACTACGAGACATCCAGATTGAATAGAATAACAATAACAATAACAACAACAAACAACAACAATAACCAATAATTCAAAGTGGGCGAATCCTTGAACTTGACTGTAGTATATCGTTAGCATGTTTTGTGTAGTCGTATTTGCAGATATGATTCTCATTGGCTAGGTTTGTGAGTAATGAAAACATTAGAATCGGCTGAAGGCGGCTCGGTTTCAATATTCTAAAATTTTTCAGTGACGCAAAAGTTTTCGTCCCTCAGTAGATGCATTATTCATCCTTCAAAAAGGTGAAAGCAAAAATATTATATAGATACATTGAGTAATTTTTTCTCATGTCATCAACTAAGAGACCTGCAATGAATGTCGTTAGACTGCCGAGTATAGGTGCTGTCCAAGTCCAGAAGGTGAAGTCTATGGTATCTTCAGTTTCTGCAAACGAATTAGTATCGGGCTTTCCGCCGATTCCTAGCAGTGATCTTGTTTTTAAAGGTGGAAAGACAATTTCTGACCTTAGCTTCGTGAACTTCTACGTCGGGAATTCACAGTCATGGAATCAAGATGACATGAAATCGATTGACTCTGCACTAGCAGCTGCCATGTCAGACAAGCACCTTAACAATGTGATGCTTCAGTATTATCCTGGACATGATGCTATCACAAGTACTTTTAAAGGCTCTGAATTACTGCCTGGTAACTATCCAAACAGATTCTTTAAAGACGATTTGCAAAACCTAGCAAAATATTTATTTTCTCAAAAGAAGTTGGATAGTCACGACCTTACCAATACAGTCATTAATTTTATGCTGCCTAGCGGGACAATGCTTAACACCGCCATCAAGGGAAATGGCTCCTCCTCCTCAGGAGAACTTCAGGAAAAAGCGGATTCGAGTCAAGGACTTGGTGGGTTTCACAGTTCAGTTCACATTCCAGGAAATGTCCCAGTCACAATATATTATGCCGTGGGGGTTTATTCTGAAATATTGCCAAATCAACAAATGAATGGTATTGTAGTGTTTGATAAACCATGGAAAAATGTTGTAGCTACTTACTATCATGAACTGAATGAGGTCAGGACTGATCCAGATGTTGAGGACGCAACAACTGTTGACGAATCACGTCTCGGCTGGTATTCTGATGGACCTGACATTCATGGAAACCATGTCAGCGGGGAGATCGGAGATATTCCTATCGATGAAGCAAATGTATTTGCAGCAAGAGATCTTTCAACAGTCTTCAAGGAGGTTTCATTAACTAATGGAATTGGAACTGGAACTGGAACTGTTCCAATTCAGCTCCAATATTCGAACGCAGTTCACGGACCTGAAGGACCGATTGATGAACCTCATTCTAATTGATATTTATATAGTTTGGAACAACCGACTATAGATCAAATACTCTCTATCCAGATCAGCACCGTTAAACCGAAGATTTTCATCAGGTAGTTGTCCATCATTATTAAGACAACAAGCAGGAGGCAACGACGTATTCATACTGACAACGAGGCAGATACAAAAAAATCTCTAAATGTATGTAGACCTACGGATTTGGGAAACATGGTCGAGCTTAAGGCTATTGGCTTTGAGTTTTAGGAAAAAAGGTGCATGCAACGGCTACGAATCAGCCATATAATAAAAAGACTATAATGTTAAAGGAAGAATTCATTTAAATCCAATTGATAGACCTGAAAGTTGTCCGTATCAGCGATCGACTGATAGAAGGCGTAGCAATGGTTTCCAGCATGAGCGTGCTATGACCAATGTCTACTATTTGAGTAAACACCATATCACAAAGCTACACTAATCTGGCAGAGTCGTAGCAGAAGCATTTTTGAGCTAAAGAATAGCGGGCGTATTCCAAGCGTAAGGCCAGCTTCTAGCAAAATAGACCGTGGAATATAACTAACGAGTATGAAAAAAGTTAGGTGAAATGCTTCAATTGAGCTTATGAACTCATGTTGGATGACAAATAGGATTATTATTAGCATCGAATTGGATAATGCCTGAATCGTTTACTGTCGGGACTTGCCCTGCTGGGCACGGATTGCTATTGCTATCCACCGTATTTATCTGAGCGAGTGCAACGGGAGAAAATGTTACAATTGTCAGTATGCTTCCAATTGTTAATAACATAATCACATATTTATTTTGCACTAATCTGGGTTGAGCGATCCTGCTTATTAAATTTTACCTAATAGGTAGATCAACAACCAACTATCTTACTTCCTGGCACAGCTAGAATAAAATAGTTTGCAGTTCGCTTCTATTTGGTAATACCAACTACCCTCAATACATTCAGTAATACAGGAATAGCAACCACTGCGAACGCTGCATAACTCTTTAATTTATTTAGGATAGATTCTTCGCCAAGAGAAATTTTAGAGTCTGGTGTATCCAAGAATCTAGATAAAGATCTAACTGGTTCTAACGTATAGTCTTCGTACTCGAACCTGTCTTTTTGGAAAACCTTGGAGACTTTATCCACTAACTCATTTTTAGCTGATGTGGGAGAACTAGCAATCCACGAATAAATTTTTCTTAGATCAGAGATCTCAAGCTTTATCTGCCGTCGCAAATATGAGTTATAAGAGTTTAATCCCATAACAAAATATTTCATTTTCTCGACTTCATCTTTTTTTTCTGCCATGAGGTTAAAGCATCCTTTTGCAAAGGATAGTCTAAATTGTGTTCTCGAAACTGCAAATATGAGTTTGAGAAAAGCAGCAAAGACAGTCAAAGCTAGAAATAACTCTAGATAGTAAAAGAGAAGCTGATTACCTTCTACCAGCTGTGAAATAGAATGGATAGGTGCCCATGCCAGCCTGTCCGCGGTCGCAGTAGTTAAAACACAATTTACAGGATGATTTTTTACAATCATGGTCGTTACATGTTTTAAGTACGAATAATCCAAAATATGAATATACATACTAACCATCGTAACAATCAGCAATGGAACTGCTATGTAAAGGATCTTTTTAATCAACTCATATTCGGTTACCGCGGTTTCGTAACCTCTCCTTGTAAAGTAGTCCCTGATATCTCTAGAAAAAGGGAATGGATAAGGAGGATAGAGAGCTAGGATTAGGATAAACACGATATACCTGAAAGGAACAAGAACATCGTTCTCTATGAAGACGAGATTTGTTGGCGTGCGAAGTACGAGGCAAGCCGTTATATAGGCGTTCAGAGATCGATTTATCAAAAGTTCACTTACAGCGTAAGCAAAGGGTAACACGATTAGTACAACAATCGTAACAGTTCTGCCGGATAGAATCCAGTTAGGAGGATTATAAAGCGCCTTTGTTTCCATTTTAATGACACAAATGCTATTCTATTCGCCTATCAGTTATAATTAAATATTTTCGCATAATACCGAAAATTATAATAATGTTAAGGACGATTGTTACAGTATTATGCCTGTGATTATCATACATGGAAGAACTTGAAAAGCAGAATGTGATGTGTATCGATCGAAGAATTATTAAACAACTTGAATACGAAGCAAAAATAAATACGAAGGAAGAAAAAGTTGATCTTGCAAATGCTCATCAAATTGTGATAAGAAAGTTAGAATCAGGAAGCCTTCTTGAATTTAGGGGGGCAGATAAAACTCCGATTCCACAAATTCCAGTAAAAAACAATAGTATCTGCGCATACGCAACTCGGCGGACCAAACTCAAACGCTGGCCAAAGAAAGCGTTCAGTCAGCAAGTAAAGATTCAATTCCTAGATCAAGAACATCACCAACAATCTATAACCTTCAACGTAGATGATGTTTACCTAGAGGATCTAACTAAAGAAATTGATGCGATAAAGTCAAAAGATTGTATCATCTTGGATAACGTAGAAGATGTTGAATATCATGGGAATTTTAAAGATGTAGAAAAAATCGTTATTGTACCAATCGAGTCAATGATGACGATGAATTCAGGAAGCGTTCTTGAATTTAGGGGGATAGATGAGGATGTAATTTTGCAAATCCCTATAAAAAATATTTCTCTTGCATATCCAAGAGCCAAAATACTAACCAAACATTGGCGCAGAAGAATACTAGATCTGCAAATACAAATTCAATTCCTTGATCAACAACAAAATCAGCAAACTATCATTTTTAATGTTTCTGATAGGTACGTAGAACCAATAATTAAAAGAATCTTCGAGTTGAAAGCCGTTGATGATCTGGAATATTGGAGGTCTGATTTTGTTCCAAATAGCATAGACGGAAAAGGAGTCACCATATTTCCTCGAAGTCTGATTTTGGGAAACGATGAGAACATACTATGGTCAAACCAGAAATTAGATGATATTACCAATTCAAAAATCGTAAAATTACAAGCACTAACTAATTTTCGGATATTCAAATACGATTTCGAAAAACACGAATGCCAATATCTGATTCTCTCAGAATTAGAAGATACTTTGGTGAGTGATAAAAAATCTTTTCAACACGAAAGACGAATAACAGGGGCTGTGCCGCCCAGTAGCTCAAGTAATCTCGCTTTTGTATGCCACCAAAAAAGAGACGTTATATTTGATGATATTCCTGACCCGGACAATGTGAAACAGCTTGCAATAAGAGCCAGGGATGATCTTCTAGAGAAACAAGGCAAGAAACACGTATTTTTGAGACTAAGTGAAAGGATTTTTTCTTGTTCAAAATGTGGTCAGGATTATAATCCTGTCGGGGCGTATTTCTGTAACAAGTGTCGATCTGAGCTCCAAGACAAACTACTGCATGATCCTTTGCAAAAGCAGGAAAAAGAACTAGCATGATTCTCCACTATAATTTCTTAGTTTAGGTTAGTTAACACATTAGTGGAATCGACCGTATGAAATAATCATAGATAATATCTGTGATTGTTTATTAGAGGCTGCCTGAACAGAAAAAGTTACAACATGAAGAGATTGGAAAGGCAAAAATAGAACAACATTTTGGTGTAAATACATTATTGGTATGAATTCCTCTGTATTCAGCTTTCCCTACTACTGTCCAATTTAATAGTCTTGCGAGTTTCCGCGTTCTTTTGTGGTTGGTGCATTAGTGATTACACGTCTTGACTTGAAGCACTATCCTGGAAAGTAGCGCTGCTTGGTGTCGTTCCTCCTGATGGATCTCCTCCTATAAGCAGGATCCCATTTTTTATTCAATAACTCTTGTAGCGTTTCAGCTCGGTTAGAACACTACTCTCTCCGCACTATGTGGTTGAGATGGAAGGGGAATCAGCATAGACCGAACGCAGTCTTAACTTTGGAGGAGAGATAATCGACCGCTTTGATTGTAACGGCAATCTATCAGTATTCCTATTGGGGATGGTTCACAGGGTTTTTATTTTGGAGACAGAAACAATTTATCATCGATCTCAAACGTATGCATGAGCTATGTTGCACTTCGTCGTCGTGCCATCACATGCATGACATAGCACAAATGGCTGTTTGATTAGGTAGGATCAACTACAATTACTAGGGATCATTAAGTTACACGTTGGTACAATTATCTGACTGAAGATCCTTTATCTCAGCTACTATACTTCCTTTACCATGTATTCCAGTACGAGTATCTGTCCATAAAGGAAAGTAGTAGTGTTTACTAACATCAATTCCAAAATAGTCTCCAATGAAGTTAACATTTCGATCACCACGTACCCACTGCGCATCTATTGCAGGATCCCCAAGGATGATCAGTTACTGTTACACGCTCAGAGAACGTTTTACCATTATCGGTAGACATTGCCAAAACCACATTTATAAGGCACGGATGAGAATCCATGCCTTCTTTGGTACCAATTTCATAAAATGCACAGCCTATTTCTCCGCTAGGTGTGCTAATAAGCTGCGGAGCAAAATCATGTTGCGGCTGACCGTATGGAGTAGGTCCAAGCCATGTCCTGAATTAAGCCACCTGGTGTAACTCCACCTCCTGAATTAAGTAACGAGAGATAGGTTATCAGAGCTATGTATCCACAGTTTAGGATAGACCGTGCGTAATATGACCTACTCTCGCCCATTATTATATGAGAAGAAAAGCCCCGCAGTCAGGGTAATTATGAGTTTGCGGGAACTTGTTTGAATTGACGCAACATTTCCAAAAGGTGGGATCTTCGAGTAAACTAAACCTTTGAAATAACTGTTCACGACTGATCTAAATTATTTTTTAGAAGAATTTGAAAAATATTTCTTGCTAAAGAAAACGCGACCAACACAAAGCGAAGCGTTCTATTATAGATGGAAATATGTGATATATCGTCATATTTAATTGACCGCTACTAGTTATTAAGGCATATGATTACGTACGAAGGTCTTATTTATTCCTGCGTAGCCTAATGGATGGAAAAACAAATACACATTGCCTATAACTTACTACTTACCCAACTGGCCACGAGCCCTTTAAAGACACAAAGTAGGGTGGGTGGCGTCAGGTTCGACAGTCATAAAGGAGAGCAATCCCGAGAAAGTAATATGAAAGAGAGGGAGCACGAAAAAAATATTTTTGAAAAAAAGGGAATTAAGCAACGTTCTCGTAATGGACATGGGCAAAGTAGAGGAACATATGACCCTAGATAATTGAAGCCTTTGCCCAGAAATTCATTTCCTTTTGGACTTCATTATTAATATCGAAATATTTATCCTGCCATTTGTCATCTATATCAAGTCCACTGAATGCATCCTGAGCATGTTGCTGTACAAGATAACGAAAACGATAATGATCATACACATCCATCACATGTGCTGTATAGGCTCTAGTCAAAGCAGAGTTTCCATGAATTATTGTTAAATTTTCGTCGTTGTTGTATGATGCTCTGTATCCAAGGTTATGACTTCCCGTAATAACAGTACAATAAGATGAAAAAGGATCAACCACAACAATTTTATCATGTATAATTGCATGAGCGCCTGATAACTTCAATAATTCCTTCTGCCAGAATGAAAATTGATCCTTTATTTCAATAGCTGGTATGACTGACCCGTTAGTCTCTGATGCAACAGATCCATCAGGCGATGCAGATCTGTGGAAAAGCAGTGTATCGTACTCTTGGACCGCTTTAGGATCTGTCACCGCGCCTCTTATGAAAAGAGCAGAATTGTTGTTCTGACATTCAGCTAACTTGTCGATGATGCTGGGTTGACCTGGCTCGAACGCAAGGAATAGTATTGCTTCTTTTGCGTTTGTCATGATGCGAAAAACGTCGTCCATATCAGGAGGAGTCATAGGATTCTTAATTGGTTTGCTTTTTTCTCTTGTGTTTGGTGAAAACCATACTTTGATGTCTGTTTTTCCGTTATCTAATGTTGTTTCTTGACTCTTAGTATTCTGTGTACGAAATTCTGCTCCTTGTTTCGAAGCATCTGCTTTCAGTTTATTCCAATAATCAAAATAGAAGTTGGCCACTTCAGAAGATTCAATAAGAATTGAATTATTTGATTGACAACAAAGTGCCGACGCAGTCCAGTTCGTACTACCAGTAAGTACGGCTTGTGGCTTATTATTCCTATCAACGTAGACTGCAAATTTGTTGTGCCCAATATGCCCACTACCAAGCATTCTATCTGTAACATCGATTCCAGCTTCATGAAGCGCTTGTCTAGCTGGCATATTCTCCCCATCATCGGAGCCGGTATTTGATAAAATCACATGAGCAAAAGACGAGCTTAGAAGGAGTTGTTCCATCTCTGGATCTGATAGTTCGTATAGAGCACAATAACATCGTCCTCCTTCTTCTTTGGCTCTTTCCAGTAGAAGTGGTAGTGCTGTTAACATTTCTCCAGCCAAACTCTTGCGTAGCGGATCACCAGGCTGGTCAATTCTGTCCCTTAGCTTTTGAAACTCTGGCCTTCCACTTGCGTCTTTTGGAAGAGCATGTACTAGACTCTGTGTCGAGAGAATACCCCGATTGAAATATGCAGAAACACTTCCACAATTAGGACTTAAACTAACAATATTGGAAGTTAAAGACATATCGTTATGCGGTGTAAGTTGACCAGGTTTACCTATTAATGGTACCACCTCGTATTTGTAAGTGCCTCCATGGAGAGCTTCAAAGTCACGCCAGTTAAACTTCTGAACCGGCCATTGTTCAGTCGTATTAGGCTGCCAATCTTTATTATCATCTGTTTTAAAGCCTACCCAGGCTGGAAGTGCCGTTCTCTTGTTAGATTTAACATCAATACGATATATGGCGAAACCAAGACAATTTGCGATCTTTTGGTTGTAATTCCAAGCTATTATTGCAACATCATTATTTGCTATACCTATTGCTTGTTGCGTCCTTTTTTCCTTTCCTGCCATTTTAGATCAGAGAAACGCAGGATTGATAACCTTTTCGCCCTTCTTGGGAATTTAGAAATTGAAAACATCCTTGTGAAAAGGACTTATTATTTGGTTTAGTTGACAACAGGAAATGAAATATCGAATAAACGACCATCGTCTTATCCAAGTTAACGCAAACATTCATCTGACAAGAACAAACGGTGCAAGAGAGGGCACGTCATCCTCTTTTACAATGAAGAGCATATAAAATCCTGGAGGTATAACATTCTTGTTTGGGGGAACTTTGACAGAAAGCGTATTCAAATTATTCTGTGTATGCTTTAAT
>Ga0137365_10005553_pt1 | contig 10101 bp, 8 predicted proteins | sample SagtaG_9_FD_104799 | JGI IMG/M metagenome (GOLD analysis project Ga0137365, IMG submission 104799) | Vadose zone soil microbial communities from Sagehorn Ranch, Mendocino, California, USA - Sage1_L_40_16 metaG | ecosystem: Environmental > Terrestrial > Soil > Vadose zone | place: USA: California... | reverse complement strand
GCAAAAATCTCACTTCGCTGAAGCAAATCGCCGATATCAGCCGCTCCCGATATGAAGCTGGTTTGGAGAACGCGGCGAATGTGCTCGTTGCCGAAACAGATTATAGCAAGCTTCAGGAAGCGCGGCGCGATCTGGAACGCAATTTGTCTGACGCGCAATCGCAACTGAACGCGCTCATGAACCGCGACGCGTTTGCATCGCTTGGCACGCCCGTGACAACCAGTGTTGATCACGCGCATCTTTCGCTAACCAGCTTGCGTACAGTCGCGCTGGCACAAAGGCCCGAAGTGCTGATGGCGCGTGCGAAGATCGACGGTGAGAAATCGAAGCTTCAGTTAGCGCACCGCGCATGGATCCCTGACCCAGCGCTAATGGTAAAAAGCCAGCGCTACAATGATGCCGCGGAGGCGATGAGCGAACTCGATGCCGGTGTGTCGTTCACCGTTCCGTGGGTAAATCCCAGCAAATATTCAGCCGGCGTACGCGAGGCGCGCGCGAATGTTGCAGCCGCCGAGCAAGGACTCGAGCGCGAACAAAAGGAAGCGTTGCGGTTGCTGCGCGATCAGGTGGCAAAAATCGAGACGTTTCATCATCACGTCGAACTTTTCCGCGACAAACTCGTGCCACAGGCCGAGCAGGCGTTCGAGGCGACACAGCTTAGTTACGAGTCGGGAAAAGTGACATTTCTGGATTGGATTACCGCGCAACGCAATCTGCGCGATATCGAAGCCATGGGGCGCGAGCACCTGGCGCACTACCAAACCGCTGTCGCTGAGTTGGAGGCAGTAATTGGCGCAGACATCTATTCGCCGGCGTTCTCGAATGGAGGGAAATCGCGATGAAGGCACTCATGCGAAAAACCGCTCTGTTGGTCGCGTTGGCTACGCTCCTGGTGGGGGTCATTTCCTGCTCGAAGAAGAGCTCCACGGGTAAACCGAGCGATGTGGCCTATTACACATGCGCCATGCACCCCTCGGTCCGGTCCCAGGATCCCAAAGGAAAGTGCCCGATCTGCAGCATGGATCTGGTTCCGGTGATGAAACAAAGCGGCGGTGAAATGACTGGTTCTTCTGCGCCTAAGGAGCAGAGCAGAGATGCCGAAGCAAAGCCGTCGCGGGGCGACCGCAAAATCAAATACTACAAATCGACTATGATGGCGGGTGAAGTCAGCGCCAAGCCGGCGAAGGACAGCATGGGAATGGATATGGTGCCCGTGTACGAAGAGGAAAAACCCGGCGCGGCTAATCGGCCCAGTGAATTCGTCGTGCCAGTCGAGCGCCAGCAGCAGATCGGTGTTCGTTACGCAAACGTGGAGCGCAAACCGCTGTTTCACACGATCCGTGCAGTCGGTCTGATCGGGCCCGACAAGACCCGCAGCTGGCAGTTCGTATCGCGAGTTGATGGTTACGTTCAAAAACTGAATGTCACCGCCCCGGGCGAGCTCGTTGATAAAAATGCGCCGCTGCTGTCGATCTACAGTCCGGACCTGCTCACTAGTGAACGGGAGTTCGTCGAGCTCCTCCGCATGCGTGACCAGGCTAAAACCAGAGAGGCGCGCGAAACCCCGCAACGATTGATCGAATCGGCAAAGCGTCGGCTGCAGCTCTGGAACGTAACGGAAGAGCAAATCGCGGAGCTGGAAAAAACCCGCAAGGCCTCCGACACACTAACGCTGCTTTCGCCGCTTCGCGGCGTTGTGCAATCGGTGCCGCTCGAGCAAGGGAAGAATGTAAAGATCGGCGACATGCTGGTAGAAATCGCTGATCTGAGCCTCGTCTGGGTTTGGGCCGAGTTCTATGAAACGGAATTGTCGATGTTAGAGGTCGGTCAGACGATCGGCATTACGACCAAGTCTTATCCAGGTGAGAAGTTTCAGGGCACGATCAGTGTCATCAACCCGTTTCTCGATGAAACGAAACGCACTGCCAGGGTTCGGATCGATATTCCTAATCCCGAGTTCAAGCTGCGGCCCGGGATGTACGTCAACGCTGAGCTGGAGATGGACATGGGCAAGGCGCTTACCATCCCCGTGAGCGCGGTCATGCCGACTGGCACGCGCAACATCGTGTTCGTCGATAAAGGTGAGGGAAAACTTGAGCCGCGCATTGTCCAGCTTGGGACCAAGTATGCCGACATTTACGAGGTGAAAAGCGGCCTCCAGGAGAATGAACGCGTTGTCGCTAGCGCAAACTTCCTCATCGATGCCGAATCGAAAGTGCAAGGTGCGTTGAGAGCGTTCGAGGACGAGCGAGAACCGCAGGAAAGCATTCCGCCTGGAACCAAACCATGACCGAGCCGGAGATGGCTTCAACAGAGCAAAGCGCGGCAATCCAGAAACGCGAGACGCTCGTTGACCGTATTATCGAAGGAAGCGCGAGGAACAAATTCCTCGTTTTCGTATTCACGATCTTCGCTATTGCTGCAGGAATCTATGGACTGACGCACACGCCGCTCGATGCAATTCCGGATCTGAGTGACGTACAGGTAATCGTTTACACCGAATGGGAAGGACGCTCGCCCGATCTCGTTGAAGACCAAATCACATATCCAATTTCCAGTGTCTTCATTGCCGCGCCCAAAGTGAAATTCGTTCGTGGCGAATCGATGTTCGGTAAATCGTTCGTCTACGTCATCTTTCAGGATGGCACTGACATTTATTGGGCGCGTTCCCGCGTGATTGAATACCTCAACTCGGTGCGCGGTTCGCTTCCCGAAGGAGTGAACCCGACAATCGGACCTGACGCCACTGCTGTAGGCTGGGTTTACGAATACGCACTCGTAGATGACTCCGGAAAGCATGACCTCGCCCAGCTGCGCTCCATTCAGGATTGGAATCTGCGTTACGCGCTCTCTTCCGTAAAAGGTGTTGCCGAAATCGCGCCCGTCGGCGGATTCGTAAAGCAATATCAGGTCGATCTCGATCCAAACGCGCTTGTCGCTTACAACGTTCCACTTAGCGACGTCGTCAACGCGATCAAGATGAGCAACGCCGATGTTGGCGGCAAAACTTTCGAGGTCGCAACCACCGAGTATTACATCCGCGGCCGCGGCTACATCAAAAAGATTGAGGACATTGAGAACATCGTCCTCAAGGTCGAAAACGGCACGCCCGTCTACTTAAAGAATGTCGGAAATGTCCACCTCGGCGGCGATATCCGGCGTGGCGTTGCCGAACTCGACGGACGTGGCGAAGTCGTTGGCGGCATCATTGTGATGCGCTATGGCGAAAACGCTCTCAACGTCATCGATGGGGTAAAGAAGAAAATCGAAGAAATAAAGCCGTCGTTGCCGGCCGGTGTGCGCATCGTGCCGGTTTATGATCGCAGCGACCTGATCAAGCGGGCCATCGCAACCTTGCGCGAGAAATTGATCGAAGAAAGCATCGTCGTCGCACTGGTCTGCCTGGTTTTTCTCTGGCACATCCGTTCGGCACTGGTGGCGATCATCACGCTGCCAATCGCAATTATTCTCTCCTTCATCCCGATGTGGTGGATGCACGTGACGAGCAACATCATGTCGTTAGGCGGCATTGCCATCGCCATCGGCGCCATGGTCGATTCAGCGATCGTCATGATTGAGAACGCACATAAGCAGCTTGAGCACTTTCGCGAGACACATAACCGCGAGCCGAACAACGCCGAGCGTGTTCAAATAATCATCGCTGGCGCGAAAGGCGTCGGCCGCGCGTTGTTTTTCGCTCTGCTCGTCATCACAGTCAGTTTTGTCCCGGTCTTCTCGCTCACTGCGCAAGAGGGTCGTCTTTTCCGTCCCCTCGCCTTCACAAAAACTTTCTCGATGTTCTTCGCATCGTTCCTCGGCGTCACGCTCGTGCCGGTGCTGATGACGCTGCTCATCCGCGGGAAAATCACGCCGGAAGAAAAAAATCCGGTGAACCGATTTCTAATCCGAGCCTATCAACCGTTTGCCAACTTCGTTTTGCGTTACCGCTGGTTCACGCTTGGCTGTGCCCTCGTCGTTCTTCTGATTACAATTTTCCCTTACAAAAGACTCGGTAGCGAATTCATGCCGCCCCTTAATGAAGGAACGCTGCTTTACATGCCAACTGCGGTGCCGGGAATGTCGATCACTGAGGCAACGAAAATTCTGCAAATACAAGATCGGCAATTAAAAAAAATTCCCGAAGCCGTGACTGTATTCGGTAAAGCCGGTCAGGCCGACACACCGACTGATCCCGCGCCGCTGTCGATGTTTGAGACCGTCGTCGCGCTAAAGCCTTCTGATCAGTGGCGGCGCGGGATGACGTGGGACAAGCTGCTCGCCGAAGTGAATGCCAACATGAAAACCCCAGGCATGGCCAACATTTTCTGGATGCCGATCCAGACGCGCACAGAAATGCTTACCACCGGATTTCGCAGCATTCTCGGCGTGAAAGTGTTCGGTCCCGATCTTGGCGAAATCCAAAAGCTCGCGGTGCAGATCGAAAAACAACTGGCTGAGCTTCCTGAGACGCGCAGTGCGTTCGCCGAGCGCACGGTCGGCGGTTATTTCCTCGACTTTACTGTGAATCGAGAAGCGGCTGCACGTTACGGTTTGAAAGTTGGTGATGTAAACGACATCATCGAGTCAGCCATCGGCGGGAAGAACATCACGATTACCGTGGAAGGCCGCGAGCGTTATCCGGTCAACACACGCTACGCACGCGATTTTCGCGAAGACCTCGACGCGCTCAAACGCGTGCTCGTTCCCACGCCCACTGGCGCACAGGTTCCCATCTCGATGCTGGCCGATATCCGTTACAAAACGGGCCCGCCCTCAGTTCGCAGCGAGAATGGCAAGCTCGTTGGCTTCATCTTTGTCGATGTCACAACAAGCAACATCGAGGGCTACGTGCGCAAGGCTTCGCAGTTACTCGCTCAGCGAATTCAATATCCTCCCGGTTATTACGTCGAATGGGCGGGACAATTTCAATATCTGCTTGAAGCGAAGGAACGCCTCAAGATTGTCATTCCGTTCACGCTCCTGATCATCTTTGTCCTCATTTACATCAACACGCGCTCTGTGGTGAGAACCGGGATTGTGCTCCTCGCGGTTCCGTTTTCGTTAGTCGGCGCGTTCTGGCTCCTCTGGTTGCTCGGCTACAATATGAGCGTGGCCGTTTGGGTGGGCCTCATCGCGCTGGCGGGTCTTGATGCTGAAACCGGTGTAGTCATGCTGCTCTATCTCGATCACGCTTGGGAAAAATTTCAGGGTGAAGGCCGGATGCGTAACATGCGCGACCTCCATGACGCAGTGATTGAAGGCGCTGTCGGTCGAGTTCGGCCGAAGATCATGACCGTCTGCGCGATCTTGTTCGGTCTTTTGCCAATCATGTGGTCTCCTACTCTACAAGCAGGCGCCGACGTCATGAAGCGCATCGCCACACCGATGATCGGCGGTGTTGTCACCTCTGGAATCCTGGAGTTGCTGATTTATCCAACAATTTATGTGCTCTGGCGAAAACGCGAATTGCCCGATCGGACTGAAAAGGCAACGCCTTTGATCCCGCCAACACTGATTCCATCAGGGTGGATGAAACAACGTTAACCAAAAACACGGCGCCAATGCTGGCCAATCGACCATGTTTGCAAGAATCGAAGAACGTGTAGAACCAACAGATGGGTTGCACATTCGGCAGCAGGATGTCCGATTCGCGCTATTGCTCACGTACATCACGATCGGGTGGATGACGGTTGAAGGAACGGCGTCGCTACTGCTTGGTTGGGCATCGAAAAGCCTTCTCCTCGAAGCTTTCGGTATCGATAGTGTCATCGAACTTTTCAGCGCAGCAGTGTTGCTGTGGCGCCTGAGAGTTGAAGCGAGCGGGACCGCGGCCTTTGAACACGTCAACCTTGCTGAGGATCGCGCGGCGCGTTTGGTTGGCTACTCACTCTATGCCTTGGTTGCTTACGTTCTTCTTAATTCCGGTTACGGATTGTTTATTGCCAGGCGGATTACCGACACAAACGAAAGTGTCTGGGGCATTCTCATCGGCGCGGTGGCAAAGGTCGGCATGCCGATTCTGGCCGGTTATAAACTGAAAGTTGCAGCTCGACTGAATTCCCGCGCGTTAAGAGCCGACGCGGTCGAATCGATCACTTGCGGTTATCTGTCGATCGTTTTGATGATCGGCCTGGCAGCGACACGGTTGCTCGATTGGTGGTGGCTGGATAGCGTCGCAGCGCTTGCGCTTATTCCTTTCCTCGTCAAAGAGGCGCGTGCAGCGATCAGCGGTAAGTGCGATTGCAGCAAGGCTGGGTAATGCGTCTTACTGTGGCGCCTGACGTCACCATGCAGGTTGAGGTCAATCGCGCTGAATTCTTGCGCGGAATAGTTGCCGCTTGTCTATATGCCTACTCAGGTATATAGATTCTCATGACGTTCCATGATTTACAGAATGCGCTCGAGGTGAATCCCGAGCTGTTTCCGCGATTTGTGCTGCCGGATGGTGAGTACATCCCCGCACACGCCCACGTCACTGAAGTTGGACATGTCGTCAGAAACTTCATCGATTGTGGCGGACTAACCGGAAAAGAAGAAAAGGTGGTGCTACAAACGCACGTCGGCAATGACACCGAGCATCGGCTTCGATCAGAGCGCTTTGCGAAGATCCTGCAGCTCGGAAACCGCGTGATTCCGAGTGCAGACCTGGATGTAGATGTTGAGTACGACTGTTGTGTTGTAGCCCAGTATCCGATTGCCGAAGCCGCATCGGATGGCGACCACCTGAATCTGATCTTGCGCCGCGGCCGGACGCAATGTCGAGCGCGTGAGCGTCGTGATAGCGAAACAACAGCGTGTTGCGCAACGTCCGCGGCTTGTTGTTAATCGCCATGGACCTGATTCGGATCTATCAGTGCTTTTGCGATCGTACGCGGTTGCGCGTTCTCCATCTTCTCACAAGATCGCCGCTCTGCGTCTGTCATTTTCAGGACATTCTTGGTGAACCGCAGGTGAAGATTTCCAAGCACCTCGCTTACTTGCGCGCTCGAGGCATGGTAACCACCAAAAGGGAACAGAACTGGATCATCTATTCGCTGCCCGGACGGAGGGCGGACGAATTGCGACGAAATCTAAAATGTTTACAGGACTGCGTACAAACAGATGCGGTGTTCAAACGCGATATGGAAAAGCTTTCCAAACTTGCAAAGAGCTGTTGTAGGCCGCGCAGAGTATTTAGGCGCGCGGCGTAAACGAAAGGAAAACAAATGCACAAACAAAAAGTTCTGTTTATTTGCGCTCATAACAGTGCCCGCAGCCAAATGGCGGCGGCATTGTTAAATGAGACGTGTGGCGAATTCTTTGACGCGCACAGCGCGGGATTAGAACCAGGCACAATCAATCCGCTGGTCGTGGAAGCGCTTCTGGAGCTAGGAATTGATATCTCGAAGAACACAACGCAGCGCGTTTTCGACGTTTGGACATCCGGACAGATATTCCAATTTGTGGTGACAGTGTGTAGTGACGTTGAGGCTGAAGGTTGTCCAATTTTTGCCGGCGTCACTACCCGGTTGCACTGGCCGTTCGACGATCCTTCCAAATTCACGGGCACGCACGAGGAACGGCTGGCGGGAACACGTCGAGTCCGCGATCAGATCCGTGCCAGGATCGATTCGTTCTGCGAAGAACACTGCGTCGTGAGCAAAGCGTGAAGAAGCTCGCGGCGGAATTCATCGGGACATTCGCGCTCGTTTTCGCCGGAACAGGCGCGATTGTGATCGACGAAACGACCGGCGGTGCAGTCACGCATGTTGGCGTTGCGCTGACCTTTGGTCTGATCGTGCTCGCAATGATTTATACAGTCGGTGACATTTCCGGCGCGCACCTGAATCCTGCGGTTAGTCTGGGATTTTTTGCAGCACGACGTTTTCCGCTTCGTCGAGCTGTCCCATATATCGCCAGTCAGTGCGGAGGAGCGTTAGTAGCTAGTGGCGCATTGCGCCTTCTGTTTCCGCAAAACGAGATGCTGGGCACGACAGTTCCCGCCGGATCAGCGATCCAGTCATTTGTTCTCGAGCTGATTTTGACTGCGACTTTGATGTTTGTGATCCTCGGGGTTTCGACTGGCGCAGCTGAGAAAGGCACCACGGCCGGGATCGTCGTTGGCGCTGTGATTGGGCTCGAAGCGATGTTCGCAGGTCCGATTTGTGGCGCATCGATGAATCCGGCTCGATCGCTCGGACCCGCCTTGGTGTCGGGCCATTTCCAACATCTGTGGATCTACGTTCTTGCTCCTGTGACCGGTGCTTGTATGGGCGTGTTGGGCTGCCGTTGTGTGCGGGAATCCCGATGCTGCTCATGTGGCAGTTCCCATCCCACCGAGGATGCGTATGCTTCGGCAACTTCAACGCTGAAGGCCAAACAGCTCAGTCAATCCTGATGTTCGCCGGGCACGTCGCGTCGCCATGGCAATTTTCCTTCGATCTCCAATTGCAATGACAAACTCAGGAACGTGCGGATAAGCACGATCATTCCCAGGACGACCACATTTTGCAGAGTCGGCGCGACGACGACGGTCCGAATGATGTCGCCGGCAATGAGAAACTCGAGGCCAAGCAGGATCGCGCGCCCTACATCCTGCCGGTAAAGCGAATAATAACTGCCCGCCCCATCGGCGCGATTCCGTAGGCGCGAGACAAGTCGGATGGTGGCGGCCACCATGCCAGCCGCCACAATGAATACACCCACACCATCCACGCTGGTGCCGACGATTTCCATGATGTGCCGAAAATGTTCCATCGCTACCTTGATAGCCGGAAAGCGTGTCGACTTTCAATGCTGTTTCTGGGCGGCGGGTTGAGCCGCCTTCGCCAAAACTACGGCGAGCGAGGGGACAACGCGTTCCACTGATCTCTTAGGGCGGCGACCGTAGTGTGCGTAACTGACAATCGGGCCATGTCGGCGAGTCGGGGGCATTTAGCGGGCTCATCGGTGCAGGAAATGGCGCCGCCGGATCGACCACACTGATGCGCTTGTTCACCCAGAGCGTCTGGTAGGCCCACGCGGGGAGCGGCGCGGCCTTGTGCGTGCACGACCAGTTATTGAAGTGGAGATTCACGAGATAGAAGTGCCGTTTCAGTTTCTGGAGCGCCTCCACAATCTTCGGGTCATCGAAGCCGTGCATCTCCATCGCAATCTGGGGAATCGACGCCAGCAGCTCGTCAGGGACCGCGAGGAGCGAATTCCATTCCGCGCCTTCAATGTCCATTTTGATGATCAGACGCCGGCCGGTGTCGCCGTTCTTCCTGATTTGGTTTTCCAGCGTGTCGAAGATATGCGAACCCCTATCGCCGGTCCGATCGCCGACACATTCGTTGTGAAACACGAACGCGCCCCCGGCGCAGGTTGGCCGCGCGGGATCAAAACAATCGTACTGCTGCACCGGGACGTGATACCGGCGCGACACCTCGCATCCCCAATCGTCATTCCTGCCAACGCCGTACGAGTATGCTCCATCGAGCGGCTCAATCAGATTCTCGCACATCAAATATCCACCATCATTGGCGCTCCCGAAGCGCTTCAAAGTACAATTCTTCAAGACGACCGGCTGGAGTTCTGCAAGAATCGCCTCGCGCAGCTTGCGCGCCGCGGACCGGTGCACGACATCGCCAATCGCAATGGCAGCCGCTGCCACGACAGCGATGATGGCAAATGCGATGCGGATGGCATGTCGTCTCATGAAGGCGCCTTGCATCGATCGCGGCCTTTTAAAAGCATCCTCACGCTGTGATCCTTCCGAGCATCTATCCAGGCTAAGCAAGCATACCTTCCAGAACGACACATGCGATGGCGTGATGCTCGGTATGACTAAGAGTGACGAGCGCAGCAGTTACGCCGCGTCGTGTCGCAAGTTCCTCGGCCGGCCCGGATAAAACGAGGAATGGTTCGCCGCTCGGTTTTTTCTGGATGTCGATGTTGCGCCAACCCATCGCTCTGCCAATGCCAGTGCCGAATGCTTTCGAAACAGCCTCTTTTGCCGCGAAACGCGCGGCCAGATGACGCGCCGGAAATTTCATCGACATCGAATATTCAATCTCGCCATCCGTGAAAACGCGATGGAGGAAATGATCGCCAAATCGATCGATCGACCGCTGGATGCGGGCG
>Ga0137365_10005547_pt1 | contig 10108 bp, 7 predicted proteins | sample SagtaG_9_FD_104799 | JGI IMG/M metagenome (GOLD analysis project Ga0137365, IMG submission 104799) | Vadose zone soil microbial communities from Sagehorn Ranch, Mendocino, California, USA - Sage1_L_40_16 metaG | ecosystem: Environmental > Terrestrial > Soil > Vadose zone | place: USA: California... | reverse complement strand
TGCTTCCAATCCACTTATGGTATAAATATTTTCGCTCCGATGTTGATTCGAATTTAGTATGACAACCAAATTCTAATCTCAACTTCGGAGCTCTTTCAAAATACCTACCCCTGAAAGGGAGGCAGGAGGGGGCGGCGAAACGCGCCTCACCAGCGGCAATATGCAGACGGATAAGTTGTTCACAGGGCAGCGCGAGATTACAGGGTTAGGCATTTATGATTATGGCGCAAGATTCCGCGCAGCGCCCCCGAGGCGAAGCCGAGCGAGGTATTCACCCAAGCTAGGCAGGTTCTTGAGCCCAGATACGATTGTGCCGGGCGCAGGAAATCCGCAAGCGTTGAATCGTTATTCGTATGTATTGAACATGCCCATCATTGGGACGGATCCCACGGGACATAGATGTGTAGGCGAATGTCTGACTAGTCCCGGGATGCCGATCAATAGCGCGAATGTCATGACGACGCCAGGTTGTGAGTGGTAATTAATGTTTTTTTAAGAAAATAAGCGTGTAAATGCCGTTAAGTGGGGTATTTCATAAGGCTAGGGTAAACCCTTATTGCAGCAAAAAAGACCATTCTCTATACTTAATTTAGGTTTTGCTATCCCATGATTAGGGAATGGCCTTATTTATCTCTATAGGTGGCGAGCAACGTTAGAAAACTTACCAATGCAAACCCCGCCCGCATCTGCAGAGTATATGATAGAATACGGCTAGGGTGGCGTGGAAGCTTACTAGTTCAACAAAGAGCAGACCCATAAAAATAGGGACCATCAAGGTTCTGCCTTGTCAGAGCGGCGACATCGTTTATTGATGTTTGCTCAGCTATTGCTATAACTTGGCAGCTTGTCATGGCAGCCAAAAAGTCAATCCAAATGATGAATTGCTCTACTGCCAACAATCCAGTCCAAGATTATGAATACCTTAACCTAAGTTTTGGAGAATATACTCATGGAAATCAATTTAATACCAGAGTTGAAACGGGTTGCTTTTATCGGGAATTACCTGCCACGTCAATGTGGCATTGCGACCTTTACAACCGACCTATGTGAATCATTCTCAGAACAATTCCCGGAAGTTCAAACGTTGGTTCTGGCTATGAATGATGTACCAGAAGGTTATTTATACTCAGAAAAGGTGCGCTACGAATTGCGGGAAGCCAGCTTGTTTGACTACGAGCGCGCTGCGAATTTTTTGAATCAGCACGAGGTAGGTGCAATCAGCCTCCAGCATGAATTTGGCATTTTCGGAGGGAAATGGGGCAAGTATATCCTCACCCTCTTACGCAATGTAAATGCGCCTGTGGTTACCACGCTACACACGGTCCTCGAAAAACCTGATCCAGAACAATACGAAGTACTCCGTGAGGTGGCGCGGCTTTCCAACCGTTTAGTGGTGATGAGCGAACACTCAAAGAAAGATCTGCAGAATATTTACGACGTACCTGAACACAAAATAGATTTCATTCCACATGGCATTCATGATGTGCCTTTTGTCGATCCTGGTTTCCACAAAGACAAGTTTGGTGCAGAGGGAAGATTCGTGCTGATGACGTTTGGCTTGCTTTCACGGAATAAAGGGATTGAATATGTCATCGAGGCATTGCCGGCAGTGGTAAAACGTTATCCGAATTTAACTTATTTGGTGTTGGGTGCAACCCACCCGCATGTGGTAACTTTTGAAGGCGAATCGTATCGTGAAAGCCTGCAGGAACGAGTTCGCCAACTTGGACTGGAAGGGAATGTTCTATTCTATGACCAGTTTGTGGACTTGAAGGATTTAAAAGAGTTTATCGGCGCGGCAAATATTTACATCACTCCCTACCTCAATCCGGACCAGGTAGTCTCTGGCACGCTGGCGTATACAATAGGTGCTGGGAAGGCAGTTATTTCCACGCCCTATCGGTACGCGAAAGAGTTATTGGATGAAGGGCGCGGTATCCTCATTCCCTTCCAAGATTCAAAAGCTATTTCTGATAAGATTTTATATCTGTTGGATAACGAAGCCGAGCGTAATGCAATGCGCAAACGGGCTTATTTATATGGCAGGAATATGATCTGGCCCGTGGTTGCAGAACGTTATCATGAAAGTTTCGACCGTGCCCGGCAACAGCATTTCACAGATCATTATCTGATCAATGTCAATAATCTTCAGGAGGAACAAGCAGAAGAAGAGCCTTTGCTAAAACTCGATCACATGGAACGTCTCACCGACGGAACTGGCATGCTTCAACACGCAGTGTTCAGCGTTCCAAATTATAACGAGGGATATACTACCGATGACAATGCCAGAGCGCTGATCGTCAGCGTGCAATTGGAAGAAGTAAAGAGACTAGGGAAAACTGAAACTGAACAACAAGCCTTGGCTCGCGTTCAGGAACTGGGAAACCGCTATCTGGCATTCCTCTGGCACGCGTTCAGCCCAGACGAGGGACGCTTCCGCAACTTTATGAGTTATGACCGGCACTGGCTGGAGGAGGTGGGATCAGAAGACAGCCATGGAAGGGCTCTATGGGCATTGGGCACAGTATTAGCCCGCTCCAAGCGCGAAAGCCTACAAGGAATGGCAGGTAAATTATTTGAAGCTGCACTGCCCTTAGTTATAGATTTTCAGAGTCCACGTGCTTGGGCTTTCGCTCTGCTAGGGATCCAGCTTTATCTCAGACGTTTTCCTGGCGATCGAGCTGTTTTGACAATCCAAGATATGCTAGTCCAAAAACTCATACAGCAATACCGCGAGAACCATACATCAGATTGGCCCTGGTTTGAAAATATTGCGACCTACTGTAATGCTGCTTTGCCTCAGACACTTTTGCGCTATGGCACAACCAATAATGATGCGGAGGCAATGGCTATTGGACTCGAATCGTTGGATTGGCTGATCAAGATCCAACAGTCGGAAAAAGGCTGGATCATGCCTATTGGTAACCAAGGCTTCTACCAGAAAGACGGTCCAATCGCTTACTTCGACCAGCAGCCGGTAGAGGTGTATTCACTTATCTCAGCTTGCCTGGAGGCTTATCGCATCACGAAAGATCCGATATGGTATGACCATGCCACGCGAGCCTTCGAATGGTTCTTCGGGCGCAATGCACTCGGTGTATCTGTATATGACAAAGTGACCGGTGGCTGCCGCGATGGGTTGCACATTGATCGGCTGAATGAAAACCAGGGCGCCGAGTCAACATTATCTTTCCTCCAATCTTTGCTTGAAATGCAACAGTTTGCACGAGAAAGACAAGGACAGTTGAGGAGTAATGGACAAAAGGCAGCTACTCCCAACTCATTAATGAGGTTCAACAGTACCAAAAATATGTGATACGCTTCGCTCAGAATGAGCTGACATTTTCAATGTTAAGCACTTCTGTTATTCATAGCCTTTGATCGTGGTTGCGATAAGGTTCTTCTTCATCCGTTTCGCTCCGGCGAGAGACGTAATGCCATCCATGTGTATAAAGCCAGTCCAAGAGAGAGCTGATGCGTGTGGTAGCCAGTGCAATGCAGTGATCCGCGGCGCCGTAATATAGCCGTAACCCATCTCCATCCGGTTCGACCACATGACCACAAGGAAAGACAACGTTTCCTACATCGCCAACGCGTTCGTAATCCATGTCAGCGCCAAATATCCATTCGTCACCCCGGATGAGGCAGGTCTCCGGTGCATCCAAGTCAAAGAGAGCCAAGCCCAGGCGATACAGGCTTCCAGAAGCAGTATGACGAACGCCGTGATAAACCACCAACCAGCCACGAGGAGTCTCGATTGGTGGGTTACACAAACCAATCTTATTGGCATCCCACCAGGCACCGCGTCGTGCTTCGAGCATCAGTTTATGTGTGCCCCAGTGTTTGAGATCAGTGGAAAACGAAATCCACATATGCGCGCCCATAAATCCAACTGGACGGTGGACAAGCGCCCATTCGCCATTGATGCGACGAGGCAATAAAGCGGCATCTTTGTCTTCAGGTGACATCACTACACCCAACCGTTCAAAAGTGTGGAAATCCCTGGTCAATGCCATTGATACGCCGGGTCCGCCACGTGAATAGGACGTGTATAGGATGGCATACTGTTCCAGTTCAGGTACATACGTGATCCGCGGATCTTCGATACCCCATAATTCCTCCGAAAAATTTTCTATATCTGGCAATAATGTCGGCTCGGGGTCAATTTCCCAGTTCGAAATTCCGTCTTTGGAACGGGCAACCGTCAGGTGAGAATGTCCGCGCATATCTTCCACGCGGCATAATAGTAAAGTGGTTCCATCCTGAAGCAATGTTGCGCCAGGGTTGAAGACCGTGTTAGCTCGATAGGGCCAGTCTGCTGCTGTGAGGATCGGGTTCTCAGGATGCCGTTCGATGAGCGGAGGAGTTCGAGACCAGGGATGTACCATAGCGTATTTCCTTTCTACCATCAAGTATTTTGAGATTAATTGTAATACATTGCTTGACGTGGACTTTCCCATCTATGTTAGAGCCTCTCCAACTCAACCATCACTTTTCCCACGGCTTGACACCTGCTCTTATGCAACACAGCGCAAGTGAACAGAGGTAGGCAAATCGGAGTGCTGTGTTATACTGAATCCGTCGTCACAGGATTTGGTGATTCTCTTTTGAGGTCGTCTCACGCCTGGTTTATCAAACGCCCGCTGCCTGGCAGGCGTCATAAGGAGAAAAATGGAATCCAAGTTGTACGTAGGTAACTTGTCGTACTCCACCACGGAAGATGATCTGCGGACCCTTTTCTTTCAAGCGGGCACTGTTGCCTCGGTAGCGCTGATCAAGGACCGCGATAGCGGCCAGTCTAAGGGCTTCGCTTTTGTGGAAATGAGCAACCAGGTGGAGGCGCAGAAAGCCATTAGCATGTTTAATGGATATAACCTGGGCGACCGCGAATTGCGGGTGAACATGGCTCAACCACGTGATGAACGCGGTGGGTTCAAGGATCGTGGCAGTGGACATTCACGTCGTCCACCTCAGCGCGGTGGCAACAAGCGTTATTAATGGTAATCCATGCTGGTCGTTAATTCTCCCTGACCTTGAAATCAGGGAGAATTTTTATTTCTGCCCTTCGCTTCAAACGCGAGGATGGGGACTATCACTTTGGAAACTTAATAAGCTCAAAACATAAATTAGAAAAGTAACACTCCCCTTTATAAACCAATTCCCATTTTTTAACAAAATACACGCGCAGGAGTGTTGACTTTCAGCCTCCTTTTGCGCGATACTAACAAGTACCTACAAACGCTACTAAGAAGTAACAACAGGAATAATCAATGGAAATCTCAGGGCCCTATTCAAATTCATACGTCCTTGTTGCAAGAATGATCCGTCAGGGTGAAATCATGTTTTCTGAATTGGAGCATCTGCTTAATATGCTAGAGGGACAAGAACACATTACTACCGAAGAGCGTAAAGCTCTGCTTGAACTCGCGAGGGAATTGAACATAGATAGTATGCCTTCTCCCTAAATAGTTTTAGTAGCTCTAAAAGAAGACCTTCCCCAGGCTGCGCAGTAGCTTAGCAAAATCTCTGATAGATCAGGTCTTATGTTTTTGACATCAAAAGTTTTGGCTGGTTGCTCGCCTCCTTTTCACTTTGAGGATATTTAGTCAAACTTGCTTTACAAGCAAAGGAAGTAATCAGTCATTTGATGCTTACACGCAGTTCCCGAACTCAGTACAAATGTCTAGATAATCTAAAGGCATGCCTATAGATGTTCAATCCATTGTGCCCTACAATACCACTATAGTATTCATCCAACTTTGCGGGATGAGAGGCGGAACTTAACACTATGCAATTACTGTAGTCGCAAAGACAAAAACATTACCAACCTTGAGGAGCATTACCATGGACATCATTAAAGTTTCTGCCAGCTCACGTACCTCTGCGGTTGCAGGCGCAATTGCAGGGATCGTCCGTGAACATCACGAAGCCGTAGTACAGGCAATTGGCGCTGGAGCAGTCAATCAGGCGATGAAAGCCCTTATACTGGCAACCGGATATCTCAGGAATGATGGCATTTATGTGACCTGTGTCCCTGAGTTCGCAGATGTTACCATTGAGGACAAAGTCAGAACGGCCATCAAGCTTGTGATTGAGCCAACCGCCAATTCAAGTTTTTCTTCTATCGGCGCATACACTCGTTCTATTCCGACAGACATGCCGCGAGTGTGAGCACGGGTCCTAAAGCAGGATCATTATTAACACAACGAAAGAAGCCGCCCCTATTTGGGGCGGCTTTGATTCTGAGACTAACTTATTCTTTTTTTCCAAACCCTGCTTCACGAGCGCGAACAATCGCTTGAGCGCGGTCCACAACTTGAAGTTTCGTGAGAATGCTCGAGACATAGTTTTGCACCGTCTTGATGCTCAACGAAAGTTTACTGGCGATGACTGTGTTATTGTGACCTTGCGCAATGAGATCAAGGATCTCACGTTCACGTTCAGTCAATTCGGTAAATTCATTTGGCTGCTCTTTCTTAGATTGGCGAGCGTACGATGCACTGAAGTATTGGATCATGCGCTGAGCAATCGCAGGACTGAAGATCGCTTCGCCCTTATCCACAGCGATAATTGCCCGCACTAATTCATCTTTATCCGCGTCTTTGAGCAGGTAACCACGCGCACCAGCCCGCATCGCAGCAAAGACGGAATCATCATCATCAAACATGGTAATGACCAGCACACCAACGCTGGATTGAGTTCCTATGATTTTGCGTGTGGCTTCAATACCGTTCATACCCGGCATTTTCAAATCCATGAGAATGACAGCCGGCTTCATTTCCGCGGCTTTGGCAACGACTTCATCTCCATTGCTCGCTTCTCCAATAACGGCGATCTCTGGTGAGTTATTTAATAAAGCGCGTACACCTTCGCGATAGAAGACGTGGTCATCTGCGATCAATACTTTGATGGGCATTAAATTATTTCCTCTGTTTTTGGAGCGCAGGATGTCCCGAGGGGGTATGCTCCTGCGAGGTCGCCAGCAAGTGTCGCTACGGCGCCGCGGCGACGCTGGCAGACTCCAAATTAGGCTTGTTAATCGGCAATCGTGCACTTATTCGTGTGCCGCCCTCAGACATATTTTCAATCACATATTCACCACCGAGTTCGCTGGCACGTTCATACATAGAGGTGAATCCTATGCCTGAATGGCCCTTGGTTGATAGACCTTTCCCATCATCGGCTACTTCAAGCACAAGTGAATTGTCATCCAGTTTTATTTTGATATTACACTGACTGGCTCCAGCGTGGTGAATTACATTGGTAAAGGCTTCCAACACGATGCGATACGCCGCAACTTCGACTGCCGCTGGAAGTGATGGCATTGCTTCTGTCACATCAAAAGTGATTTGCAAACCGTTAGGTCCCATATAAGGCGCAACATGTTCACGAATAGCGGAAACCAATCCGAATTCATCCAATACAGGTGGGCGCAAAGCGTAAACAAGTCGTCGAATTTCAGCGACAGTACTCTTCACTTGTCCTTTCAGTTCTTTGAGTAATTGCACGCTTCCTTCTGGATCGCGTCCTACCAAATCAGCTGCAGTGTCGAGACGTTGAGAGAGGCTGGCTAAGGTAGGACCTACTCCATCATGGAGGTCGCGGCGCAGGCGCCGCCGTTCTTCCTCTTGCGCAGTAACGAGTCGCTCACGCGATTGTTGCAAGTCAGTGTTGAGTTGCTGGAGTTCTTCCGTCAGACGAATAGTATGCGCGGCGACGCCTGCCTGTTGAGCAATAATATTGAGCAGATTCATATCTGCAGTAGAAAATGATTCATCAGCCGCGCGTGGCGCAAGCAGTAATTCGCCCACTCGTTCGGTTTGATAATTCAAAGGAAGATGAATCAATTCAGCCTGGGCTAAGCCATAGCTTGCGACAATGCGTGGTTCCTCATCGCGCGGATTGAGCGTGATCGCGGCATAAGGCAATCGAAGAGTCTGCGCGATCGTCTCAACGATACTTTGTAAAACAGTATCCGGCGCGAGGGTGGAGTCGAGGCGTTGGCTGAGTCGCATAAGAACGGTCGAGGGGTCATCGCGTTCTCCATACATCAATCGGTTCACCGCGCGTTGAAGTCCTTCGCGCAGAGGTTCAAAGAGAAATGCAATGACTCCAGTTGCGAGGAAGGAGAGGATGAAATTTGCTTTACTTTGTTGAAAATAATTCGAGAAAAAACCGACCGCAAATATGTAAAATGCAATCGTACAAACTGAAAGCGCGCCATACACGAGGGTGCGGTTGATGATAGGGTTAATATCCCATAAACGATAACGGACAACGGCGATGCTGATAGAAAGAGGCAACAGCAACATGAAAAGAACGGCGACAATACTAAGAGCAGTTGTGATGAGCAAGCCGCTACCGTTAGGATCGTTTACTGTAAAACTCAAAATCTTAAGAACCATGTAACCGCCCACCCCAATACTCAAGCCATAGACCACCCACTTGGTTTGTTGTTTTTCGATTAGATTAGACACACGTAGATAACGATAGATTTGGGCGGCTATACCACTTAAGTTTGCGCCAAGAAATACCGAGTTATATAAAAATGGACTTGTCAGTTGTAAATTCAATGGTGAGTCAGGGAAGTAATAGCGCGGCAATTGGATGAGCGCGTAGAGGACAAGAATGAATGCTGCCCAGCGCGGTGTGAAGTGACCGTTGGGGAACACAAAGAAAAACGCGAGAATGGCGCAATTCCCAATCAACGAGATACTCTTGAAGAGCCAATCGAGCCGCGGATAAACGAATACAAAGTCGCGAATCCCGCCTGTGAATGTCGCGACACCAAAGGTAGTGAGCATGATGGTGACGAATATCGTGAGTAGGTCATTGGGCTTGCGAACGAAGATGACGATAGCACAGATGGTATAGGTCGCTGCAATGAGGATGTCGAGGGCGATGGTGATGGTCACAAAAGAATCTACAGACATGCCAATTCGATCTAATGCCTGCTCACTGGCAGTTGTCAATTGACTGGGAGGACATGGCTCTGCTTTACATACGATGCCGCGTTGTTCGTAATTGATTGGAATGCTGGCGATGAACAAACCCACTGTGAGGCAGATCACGAGGATTTGAACGCTGCGGGCGAGGGTCAGCCAGAGGGGTTGGGAGGTTGGGCGGGATAAAGTTGTTGAATTCATTTTAGACTGGTAAGCATACCGCGTTCCCTTCCCAGTGTCACGGGAGCGCGCTCACAGTGAGAATGGGAAAACTTCCCAACCAATTCATGACCCACGCCTCATTTCAGCGGGACGAGAGTGGCGTATAGTTTGACTATCTCAATGTGAAACCAACTGTAAAGCTGAACGATTGATCGGAGAATGTAACATGTCTACAAATGCAACATCTATTATGAAGCGTTGGGACTGGCGCGCGATTGTATTCACCGTTCTGGCCGGGCTAGCGGCCCTACTGTTTATCATGAACATCTATCGGCTTACAGCGCCCTGGGCACCGTTAGCCTGGTTGCCGAAGGATGACCCTCGCCAGCTAAACCCTGAACTCCACCGTTGGCACACTGCGATGTGGGGTGCCGTCAGCGGCGTACTCAATGGTGGTGTGCTACTGTCGCTGCTATGGCGGCCGCGGCAGAAGCTATTATTGATCCAGTATATAGCATTGATGGTCATCGTAGCCGCGCCTATTATGCTCCCCTTTGAACCATCCCTCCTCATCGTCATACTGATGGTGGCATTAGTCGTCATAGCCTATCCCGCTCCTCGCAAGCTACTAGATTTTTCGCAGGATGAGCCGCTCAGTCGTCCTCTGTTGATGTTCAGCCTGGTGGCAGCAGTTCTACTGGTGCCTTACATGGTGCGTCTGGAGCTCTGGCAGATTCAGGGCATTGGCGGCGAGCACGCGATAGCTAACCAATGGGTCTCCGATGTGGAGCACACCGCGTTCCTGCTCCTTGCCCTATTTTTGGCGAGCACGAAACGCCCCGGTTGGCGGACACTAGGCATTCTCACCGGTCTGGTCTTCATCTACCTCGGTGTAGCGGCGCTAGTGCTTCCAAACTATGCCGGGAGTTGGGGAGTGACAGGTGGCATTCTGGCGCTAATTGGTGGGCTGCTTTACATCGCTGCCACGATTAGAGAGGCGC